>JADMIO011485814.1_pt1 | contig 90091 bp, 75 predicted proteins | sample 8958161 | NCBI WGS metagenome assembly JADMIO01 (sample SAMN16585339, study PRJNA669376) | soil metagenome | isolation source: Crop rotation soil | place: USA: Cullars Rotation, Alabama | collected 2011
CGCGACAACTTGTCCACGTGGAATTCTAAGCTTAGGATCCCAATGTGCTGGAAAGGGATCCTTCCTGGTCGTTATCAATCTGGGTGACTCCTCAGCCGCCTGTTCGCTGAAAGTCCGCTGTAAATCCCCTCCCGCCCTCCTCTGGGGTCAAATAGATCTAAGTTCCAACTCGCCAGCTAATCATAACAAACCCACTCCTCAAAACTCACCCTTAAAGTTGCAAGCCGCTCCTTACGGAGTGGGTATCCTGAAACTTCACATAGACGCTTAGACTCTCACCAAAGTGCAACATCTGTAACTTGCAAAGGCCATCCTGCGCCTGTTAAATGCCGCGGTGCTACAGCAGCAAACGCTTAATCGCTCCGCTAGCTTCTCCGGTGTGGGTCTACACAGCGGTAACCGCGTCACCATGACGTTTCACCCCGCTCCCGCCAATTCCGGCATCCGTTTTCGTAGAGTCGACCTTGATGGTAAGCCAGAAATCGAAGCCCGCGTCGAAAACGTTGCCGAGACGAATCGCTCAACCACACTCGCCAAGGGCAACGTGCGCGTACACACGGTGGAACACGTTTTGGCCACCTTTGCCGGTTACGGTATCGACAATGCCATCGTCGACCTTGATGCGAATGAGCCTCCTATTGCGGACGGCAGCGCCCGAGAATATTGCAAAATGGTTCAGTCCGCCGGCATCAATCCTCAAGAGGAAAGACGCGAAGTATATGTGGTCTCATCGCCTATCGAACTGGAAATGGGTGAGACGGTAATGACCTTGTTCCCGGACGATGCCTACAAAATCTCCTGCACGAGCTCGGATAAACAGGGCCGCTTCACGCAATTCTACAACGTCGAGCTTTCACCCAAATCCTGGGAGCGGGAATTGGCGCACGCACGGACGTTCTGCTTTTATGAAGAGATCGAATTTCTGATTACCAACGGACTCATCCGCGGAGGCAGCCTCGAAAATGCCGTAGTCATTCGAGATGATGCAGTGCTTACGACCGAACCGCTCCGGTATCCCGATGAATTTGTCCGGCACAAAATGCTCGATATCCTGGGCGACCTGAGTCTCCTGGGCCGGCCCATTCGCGGCCATCTCACCGCTGTAAAACCGAGCCATTCTGCAAATTGCGAAATGGTTCGCCGGATTAGTTCACAAATGCGGAAACCTATGGTCGCAGCTCAAACTTTTGCTCCTCCACCTCCGGCGCCCGCCAAGAGCCTGCCTGCGAGGCCGGTTCCTTCCGGCATCGATGAAATCTCCGACAGTGAGGGTGCCATGGACATCCAGGGTGTCATGCGAATTCTCCCGCATCGATATCCGTTTTTAATGGTGGATCGTGTCGCAAAGCTCGAAGGCAATCACATCATCGCCGTTAAAAGCGTTTCCTTCAACGAGCCGTATTTTCAGGGGCATTTCCCCGGTCACCCGATTATGCCGGGGGTTCTGCAGTTGGAAGCCATCGCCCAGGCCGCCGGTATCCTCATGCTTCGTAAAGCGGAGCATGCCCAGCTTATCGCCTATTTTATGTCTGCCGAAAATGTAAAGTGGCGCAAACCAGTTCTTCCCGGCGATACTCTGGTCATCGATGTCGAATTGCTTAAAATGCGAGGCAAAATCGGAAAAGCCAAAGGCGCCTGCAAGGTGCGCGGCGAAATCGTGAGCGAAGCCGATGTTACTTTCATGGTGGGGCCTGCGGATTCAAGGTAACGCAGGTTCAAGTCAGTCAAATTATGATCCATCGCACAGCGGTTATAGACTCAAATGCGCAGATTGGCGCTGACTGCGAGATTGGACCTTACTGCGTGGTCGGCGGCAACGTGAAGTTGGGCGCTCGCTGCTGTCTCCATTCCCACGTTGTTATTGATGGTTTTACGATTCTAGGTGAGGAAAATGATGTTTATCCCTTCGCCTCTATTGGGCTGAAAACTCAGGACCTGAAATGGAGTGGCGGCACCACGTGGACTGAAATCGGCAACCGCAACACCATTCGGGAAGGGGTAACCATCCACAGCGCTACTGGTGATGGAGAAAAAACCGTAATCGGCTCCCACAATCACATACTCGCAGGAAGTCACATCGGCCATAATGTTGTGCTCACAGACCACATCATTGTCTCCAAAGCCGGATTGGCGGGTCACGTCATCGTAGAGGACCATGCCATCATTGGTGGAATGTCGGCGGTTCATCAATTCTGCCGCGTTGGCCGTATGTCCATCATCGGTGGGTGTTCAAAAGTGGTGCAGGATGTCCCACCCTTCATGTTGGTGGATGGCAACCCCGGCGAAACCCGGGCGGTCAACAAAATCGGTATGGAGCGAAATGGAATTTCCGAGGAAGCTCAGAGCGCCATTCGACAGGCATTCAAAATTCTTTTTCGAGAAGGATTAACCGTTTCGAACGCAGTCCAAAAAATCGAAAGCGAATTGCCTAAATTGCCCGAAATACTCCATCTCGTGCAATTTGTCCGTACTAGTGAGCGCGGCATCAGTAAATAAGCCAAACCTTTAAGCCCCGTGTCCGCGCAACTTCCCGAGCCGAGCCCCTCCCGCGAGTTGCCACCGTTATCGCAAAGCACTCTCTATCTCGTAGCGACGCCCATCGGCAATCTCGAAGATATTACCCTCCGCGCTTTACGGACTCTGCGGGAATGTGACGTTATCGCCGCCGAGGACACGCGTCGCACCGGCCAATTGCTCAAACATTTTGGCATTTCCAAAGCGATGTTGAGTTATTTCCAATTCAACGAAGCAAAACGAAGCGAGGAAATTGTCACACGGCTCAAGCAGGGTGAAAAAGTGGCACTGGTCACCGATGCCGGCACTCCCGGAATCAGCGATCCCGGCGAGCGAGTGGTTCGCGCCGCATTGGCGGCAGGTTTGCGCGTCGAATCCGTTCCCGGACCTTGCGCACTGGTTGCGGCCCTGACCGCGAGTGGCCTCAATACCGCTGAGTTTCATTTTATTGGCTTCCTTGCTCACAAATCCGGTCAACGCCGAAAGCGGCTGGAAGGCTCTAAAAACCTCGAGGCCACCCTGGTCTTGTATGAATCCCCTTATCGCGTGACGAAGCTTTTGGGTGAATTGGCAGAAATCTTTCCGGAGCGTCAAATTGTGCTCGCGCGGGAGTTGACGAAAAAGTTCGAGCAATTTCTGCGAGGAACCGCGGCCGAACTATTGTCGCAGCTCGCCGGCCGAAATCTCAAAGGAGAGTTCGTCGTTTTGGTTCAGGGAAACGAGCCGAATTGATCGCTTTTTGGGCTTGTGCCGTTTTCGGGTTTGTCCTATTTCTCAGACAATTCAGCAGCAAAGACTTGGTGACTCGGAAACCGTCTCCAGTGCTTTCCAAGCGGGCGGTTTGAAACCTGAGTACAGGAACGGTCGCTTCGGCTTCGCCGCGGAACGAAAAAGTTAAGTATGGCCTCCAAACTATTCGTCGGTAACCTTCCCTTCACAACCACGGAAAACGACCTGCAGGACCACTTCGGACAAGCAGGTGCTGTCATCGCTGTCAATATCATGCAGGACCGCGCTACCGGTCGCTCACGTGGGTTTGCGTTCGTGGAAATGGCCTCCCAGGAGGATGCCACTAAAGCCATTTCTATGTTTCATCAGCAGGAGTTCCAGGGCCGTTCATTGACGGTGAATGAAGCACGGCCTCGTGAAGAGCGCCCATCCGGCGGAGGCGGCGGCGGCGGTGGTTACCGAGGTTCTCGTGGCAATGGCGGTGGTGGCGGTGGCGGTGGAGGGTACCGGGACCGTCGTTAATTTTCCTCCCACCTTATCAAGGCCACCGTTCCGAACGCCGGACGGTGGTTCTTTCATTTTAACCTCGCCTCGCCGGCGCTTTATACAAATTTTCCGGGATTTAAAATCCGTTGCGGATCCAGGGTAGCTTTTAAACGCGCATGCAGGCTTCGGACCTCCTTACTTGCCGCAATTGGCCACCAGGACTTCTTCGCTAAGCCGATTCCGTGCTCGCCGGTAATCGCGCCGCCCCAGGAAAGAACTTTCCGAAAGAGTTCATCCAACGCGGCGTCCGCGCGTCGTGCAGCTTGCGGTGCCTTGTAATCCACCATGATGTTGCAATGGATATTTCCGTCCCCTGCGTGTCCGAAACAAGCAATGGGCATCTGGTGCTTCTTCTGCAGCGCGGCGGTGAACTCAAATAAATCCTTCAGCCGCCCTCGCGGCACCACAATATCCTGGTTTAGCTTGGTTAAGCCGGTATCCCGGAGCGAGTAGGAAAACTCCCGCCGAATTTTCCAAACCTCCTCACATTCTGCACCGCCAATTCCACGCTCCACGAACAGCGGATTCTGTCTGCGCACTATTTTTTCCACCGCTTGTATCTCGCTTCGAACAGATCCTTCCTGTCCGTCCAGTTCAACAATGAGATGGGCCCGGCAGCCTTGGAGGCGTGGACTTTGCGTTCGATTATACGCCGCCGCAAGGGTGAATGCGTCTGCAACCTCCAGCGCGCAGGGAAGAAAACCGGCGGCCAAAATAGCACGAATGGAACGCAGGGCATCCCGCATTTTTCCGAAACCGATGGCGAGCACGGCTCGAAAGGGAGGAAGCGGTAAAAGCTTTAGCGTTGCCTCCGTAATCACTCCCAAAAGACCTTCCGACCCCACAAACATTCGCGTCAGGTCAAACCCGGTCTTGTTCTTATGCGTCCGTGTCCCAAGTTGAAGAATCTCGCCATTGGCCAACACGACCTGCAACCCCAGCACATACTCGCGAGTCACACCATATTTCAGACAGCGGGGTCCCCCGGCGTTCGTCGCAATATTTCCGCCAATAAAACTTTCTGCGCGACTCGCCGGGTCGGGTGGATAATACAACCCCTTCTTCTCGACCGCCTGTTGCAAATCAGCAGTCACTACTCCGGGTTCAACAATCGCAACAAAATCCTCCGCGTTAATCTCCTTAATGCGATTCATCTTGGCCAGCGAAAGCACGATGCCACCCTTAACCGGCACACATCCCCCCACATAACCATAGCCGGCACCACGGGCGGTGATGGGTAAATGATGCTGATTGGCAAATCGCAAAAGCTTTGCGACCGATTGCACGCTTTTGGGAAACGCCACCGCGTCCGGTAAGTGATGCGCCAACCATTTATCACCGGCATGAGCCGCCAGTATCGCGGGGTCCGTCGTCAGTTCTCCTTTAGGCAGCAACTTCTGGAGTTGCGCGAAGACCTTATTCTGTCGGGGGTTCATCAGGAGAATCCGCCGCTTCCAGAAGTTCTTTCGCGTCCTCTGCCTCTTCTTCAGGAACCTGGACCAGTATGCCTCCTGCGGCCATGGAATAACCATCCACGCTCAATGCGGATAACCCATGCGTTATGACCGCATGAAATCCGGCGGCTTCAAGGCGCGACTTCTTTAGCTCAGCGTCCATTGGGTTGAACGCTGTGGCGACTGTTTTAAGCAGCATAACTCGACTACTTGTTCACCAATTCCGGGTGCGCGCTCGCGGCGGAAATTTGCTTTAGCTCCGCAAACACAATCACCCCGGCTCCCGTCTGCAAGAGGCTTTGAATCTGCACATCCGCCTGGTGGCCGACCGCTCCTGATCCGTTATTGACTACCACCATCGTGCCGTCAGGCATGTAACCCACCCCTTGTCCTTTATCTTTGCCTTCGCGAACTATGCGCAGCGACAGAACTTCCCCGGGCAGAAGCACCAGCCGCATGGATTTTGAAAGCTCATGCAGGTTTACATAACTGACATTCTGGAGTTCCGCAATTTTCCCCAGGTTATAATCATTCGTGAACAGCTTCGCCCCAAGGTTTCGAGCCAGACGGATCAGCTTGGTGTCTACCTCTTTTTCCTCGGGAAAGTCACCATCGTGAATTTTCACCTCGTTACGCTGATTTCTTTGAATGCGATTCAACATCTCCAGTCCGCGACGGCCTCGTGCCCGCTTTATCGTATCACCGGAATCAGCAATCTGCTGAAGTTCTTTCAACACAAATCGCGGCACCACAATGATCCCTTCCAAAAAGTTAGCTTCAATGAGGTCCGCAATCCGCCCATCTATCACCACGCTCGTGTCCAGTAAAAGCAGATTGTCCGGCTTGTTTTGTTTCGCAAATCTCACGTAAGGGATAATCAGCGAGAAATCCTCCTTATTGCTCCGCATCGCGAGCACGATCCCGATATATCCAAAACTCAAAAAAAGCCCTAGTCGGATGAGCCATCGCGTCGTGGGCAAATCCGCATAGTCAAAAAGGCCCGACCGGTCGATCAACAACGCAACCACTGAACCCAGCAGCAATCCGAATGTGGTCGCGGAGAACGCGCGCAAGGAAAATCCCTTAAGCATTTCATCCAGCGCGATCATCACCCATCCAAAACCAAAACCGATGATCATCCCCAGAACGCCACTATGAGATGACGTGACGAACTCCGGGCGCACCTGGCTTACCGCATACCCGCCAATCGAGCAGAGACACAGGAAGAGGATGCGGATGACCCAGAGTGCCATACTATTCGGGATGGTTTTTAGGAGAGTTTAGCTCACGGGAACGTGAGGGTTCGCTCTTCTTCTCCGGCTTGTGTTGCCACAAAATTCCCCAAAGACCCAACCGGTTCAGATTGCTGCTGGTTATTGTCAAGTTGCTGGCGATCGTGGAAACGTTTGCTGCCATATTCTCATTCCGCACCAAAGCGCCTGCCAAACCCTTGCCCGATTCCACATCGTTAAGCACATTCTTCAAAACCATCGTTGACGATTCAATGTTTTTCATCGCAGACGTAAGTTGTGCGCCATTGGTGCTCACCACCCCATTGAGTGCGCCAGCAAAATCATTAAGCTGCTCCGAAAAGTAAACCAGGTTGCTCACGGCTGCAGCAATGGAGGTGGTATTAGTTGCCACCACTGAGTTCACATTGTCCACTGCAATCAACGCATGCTCGGACACCACCCGCATATTCACGACCGCCGCGGACAAATTCGTCAACGTGTGTTCATTAAAAACATACTTCCGCACATCGGCAATGGCATCGTTTAGTTTTTTTGCCGTTTCATCAATGCGCTGTAAAAATCCTCCCGCCGACCGCGCCACCTCCTGCAGGTTAAAAGGGGCCGTACTCTCTGCTATATCCCCATCCCGGAAAGGTTCTCCTAGATTTTGTGTCGGCACGATGGCTACATACTGGTCCCCTAGAAACCCCGATTGCTCTATAAGAAACATCGCGTCCTTGTGAATTTCGTATTGACCATAAATTTTTAACGTCAGTGTTACGTTCGTGCCCTGCGGTCCTAATTTAATATCTGACACCGTCCCAACCTGCACCCCAGACATCAGCACCCCAGCCCTTGCTTTAAGCCCTCCTACACTCGGCGCCCGTAGCAGGATATTGTAAGTGTGCCGAAAAAACGTGGTTCCCTTGCTGAACTGAATCAGCAACGCGGCCAATAACGCCAGGCCTATGAAAACAAAGAGGCCGACTTTCCCTTCCAGACGCGACTTGCTCATAATGATTCGTCTTTGCTTAGGAATTGATCTTCCTTGGGATGCGAGATCCCGTCGATGAATTGCCTTACGATCGGATCCTGAGAGGAAAAGATTTCTTCCGAGGTCCCCTGTGCGTAAATCTTTTTCTCGTGCAGCATCAGTATCCGTTGCCCGACTCGCCGGGCACTTCGCATATCGTGGGTCACCACCACGGAGGTCACGTCCAGTTTATCCCGCACTCTCATGATCAATTTATCGATGCTGTCGCTGACTATCGGATCAAGGCCGGTGGTCGGCTCATCATACAGCACAATTTGCGGTTGATAGATGATGGCCCGCGCCAATCCCACCCGCTTCTTCATGCCCCCCGAAAGTTCCGATGGCATTTTGGTCTCCGTGCCCGGCAAATCTACCATTTCCAAAACATCGGAAACCTTTTTTCCAATTTCCTTTTCCGGTATCGAGCGATCCCCGTGAAATGCGAAAGCCACATTCTCCGCCACGGTCATCGAATCGAACAAGGCCGCACCCTGAAACAACATGCCGAATTTATGGCGTATTCGCAGTAGTTCCCGCTCATTCATCCGCACAATATTTTCTCCGTCGATTAATATTTGCCCCGAATTCGGTTGCAGCAGGCCAATCAAATGCTTTAACAGAACACTTTTGCCTCCGCCGCTGCGTCCGATGATGACCACTGACTCACCCTTATCAATTCGCAGATTGACCCCATCAAGGATTTTTTGCCTGCCGAAACTTTTTTTGAGCTCGCGAACTTCAATCATGACGAATGCACCGCCTGCCCAATGCTTAGCGTCAGGAAAAAGTTTGCGATTAAAATAGTTATCGATGAATACACCACGGCTTCGGTTGTCGCGCGTCCGACCCCTTCGGCCCCTTGCCCACAATTCATTCCTTTATAGCACCCAATCAAAGCCACAATGCCCCCAAAGATAAATGCCTTGACCATGCCGATTACCACATCCGATACGTTGGTGTACTTCAGCATGTTGTACCACGAATAAGTGGGATCAACCCCGAGCAAATAAACTCCTACCAGGTAACCGGCTCCAATTCCAATTGCGATCGACTCCGCCGTTAGCAGGGGCAGCGCGATGTGCAGGGCTATCAGTCTCGGCACCACCAGATAATCCACCGGGTGCGTCGCCAGCGTGCGGAGCGCATCAATTTGCTCGGTCACTCGCATGGTGCCCAGCTCCGCCGCAATCGCTGCTCCCACCCGGCCTGCCACCATCAGGCCCGTGAGCACCGGCCCGAGTTCACTGCACATCGAAACGCTCACCACCGCCAGCGTCGCCGTGTCCATTTTTACTTTGTGAAATTGAAAAAATGTCTGCGCTCCAAGCACCATCCCCGTGAACGCTCCAGTGATTAGCACCACGGATTGTGATTTAACTCCCACAAAATAAATCTGGTAGAGCAGGTCCTTCCAACTCGCTTTAAATGTGAAAAGGGAAGTAACGGATTCCTTTGCCAGAAGCGTGAGTTTACCCAGCCCTTCCAGCCATTCCGTTAACCATTTATTGTCCCAGATACTCATAACCCGCGGGAACCTAACAGAGCCGCCTCTCGTTGGCTAGTATGCCCGGGCACTCGGCTTTACAATAGGCCTCGCATTCCCATAATAAGTTCTGTGCCCAAATGGAATCGCGCCAACGTCCTTCTGGCTCTTTTTTTCCTCGTTCGTTTTCAAATCCAGGCCGCCAGTTGGAAACATCTCTCCAGTTCCACCGGCGATCTTCCAATCCCCGGGCGTTCGACCCAGCAAACCGGCGCCGTAGTTGCCGATTTTAATAAAGACGGGACCAACGACTTCGTCCTCAGCTTTCGCCAGGTTGCTCCGGCCCTGGTTCTATATCAAAAAACGGGCATTGGGTGGGACTGTCTCATCATTGAAACAAATTATCTAACCATTGAAGCCGGCGGAGCCGTTTACGATATTGATGGCGACGGCGACCTCGACCTCGTATTCGGTGGTGACTGGCAGAGCAACGAAGTTTGGTGGTGGGAGAATCCCTTCCCAAGCTTTAAACCGGATCAGCCATGGAAACGCCACAACATCAAAAAAAGCGGTGCGAAGCAGCACCACGATCAGGTATTCGCGGATTTTCTGGCAGAAGGAAAAGCCCAATTGGCTTTTTGGAACCAGGGTGCCAACAAGATTTATTTGGCCCGAATTCCTGATTCATTGCCAGACCCGTGGGAGTTGCTCGAAGTATTTTCGGGAAATGCCGGCGTGTCCGGCAAAGGCGAGTTCAAATATCCCGAGGGCCTCGCTGCCTTTGATATCGACGGTGACGGGAAGCTCGACCTCCTGGCGGGAAATCTCTGGCTGAGGAATCGTGGAAATCACGTTTTCACTCCCGTCCCATTTGCTTCGATTGGCGGCCGCATCGCTGCTGCGAAACTGAAACGCGGAAAATATCCCCAGGTCGTCATTGCTCCGGGCGACGGGATTGGCCCGCTGCGCTGGTATGATTGCAATGGAGATCCCGAAAAACCCACCGATTGGCTAAGCCATGACTTGCTGTCGCGCGACATGATTCATGGCCATACCCTCCAAATCGCGGACATCGATGGCGATGGTAACCTCGATATCTTTGCTGCAGAGATGGCCAAGTGGACCGAAAGTAAGCAGGAATCGGATAATCCAAACGCCACCGCGTGGATTTTCTATGGCGACGGAAAAGGAAATTTCCGCACCACTGTCTTTTCAACGGGAATAGATTTCCACGAAGGCAGACTTGCCGATCTCAACGGGGACGGCACCATCGACATTCTGGATAAGCCTTATAACTGGGAAGCACCCCGCGTCGACCTCTGGCTTCAGTCTCGCGACTAGCTGCTCAGGCCGAAGGCTCCTCAAGCGGCCTGCGTGACGTGATTGAAAACCAACTTCGTCATTTCAAACATGCTCACTCGGTCGCGGCCATCCAGCACCTGCTTCAGCTTTTCATCGGCTTTGATGAAAGTCTTATTGCTCGGGTCCTGCAGGTTATGTCCGCGTATGTAATCCCAAAGCTTTTTGGTTACTTCCGTGCGCGGCACAGGTTCAGTGCCAATGATTTCTGCCAACTTCTCATCTGGTTGAACCGGCTTCATAAACGAAGCGCTCGGTTGGCGTTTGCTCTTGGGTGCGGTAGCGTCAGGCATAAACTTCTCCATTCCACGGAAAAGCTAGGGCCACAGCCACATCGGGGCTATAGGGTCTTTACCTGTCTTAGGTGCGATTCAGTGCGCTCAGCACCGCCTTCACCGAAGCTAGTTCAATGTTCGTATCCACCCCTGCGCCCCACCGGGTTCGGCCATTGGCACCCTTAATCTGTATATACGCTATCGCCGCCGCTTCTTCTCCCGAACTCAAGGCATGCTCCTGGTAGTCCACAATCTCAAATCTCGGCAGTCCGGCTTTGCTGAATCCATGCACCAGCGCAGCCAACGGGCCGTTGCCTTCCCCCTGCACCTTCAGCACCTTTCCGTTTCTCATCAACAACGCGCTGCAACGCACCGTGCCATTGCGTCCCAGCGTCTTAAATGAGCGGAGTTGCCAGGGGTTCGAGCGCTCGATGTATTCGCGCCAGAACATTTCCTTTAGCTCCGCGCCCCTCACCTCTCGGCCCAGCCGGTCCACGGCGTCATTGGCGATCGGCCCAAACTCCCGCTGCATCTCTTTCGGCAGTTGAATGCCAAATTCATTCTCCAGCAGATAAGCGACGCCACCTTTGCCGGACTGGCTGTTCACCCGTATGACTTCTCGGTACTCCCGGCCAATGTCCCGCGGATCAATCGTCAGGTAAGGCACATCCCAATGCTTGCGTTCACCGCGTTTCCATTCCGCCAAACCTTTCTTGATCGCATCCTGATGGGAACCACTGAACGCCGTAAAAACCAATTCCCCCGCGTAGGGCTGTCGTGCCGGAACCGTCATCCCTGTGCATCGCTCGTAGATTTCTCGAATCCCGTTGAGGTCTTTGAACTTCAGCTTCGGATCGATTCCATGCATGTACAGATTCAACGCCACCGTCACGATATCGAGATTACCCGTCCGCTCACCGTTTCCGAAGAGCGTGCCCTCTACCCGGTCCGCCCCGGCCAGTAATCCAAGTTCAGTCGCGGCCACGCCCGTATACCGATCATTATGTGTGTGCAGGCTGACAATGAGCGATTCCCGATTTTTGATGTTCGTGCACATCCACTCGATCTGATCGGCATACACATTCGGCATCGCCACTTCCACCGTGTCCGGCAGGTTCAAAATCATTTTATGCTTCGGCGAAGGTTGCCAGACCTCCATCACCGCCTCCGCTATGTCCTTGGCAAAAGAAACCTCCGTTGCACTGAAACTCTCCGGTGAATATTGCAACATCACCTCGGCCCCTTTCAGCCTGGCCAATCGCTCCTTGATCAATGTCGCGCCACGGACCGCCACCCCAATGATTTGCTTTTTTGATAACCCAAAAACCACGCGCCGCTGAGCTGGAGACGTCGAATTGTAAAGGTGAATAATGACCTTTTTTGCCCCAACCAATGATTCGAACGTGCGTTCGATCAGCTCCTCCCGGGCCTGCACCAGCACCTGCAACCAGACGTCTTTCGGCGCCCGGTTTTCCTCGATGAGCCGACGATTAAACGTAAATTCCGTATTGGACGCGGAGGGAAACCCGACTTCAATTTCTTTGAACCCGCATTTAACCAGCGTCTGGAAAAGTTCGAGTTTTTGGCTCACGTTCATCGGCACGGCCAAAGCCTGGTTGCCATCCCGCAGATCGACACTGCACCAGATGGGTGCCTTGTTGAGAACCCGATCCGGCCAGCGTCGGCCCGGCAATCGCACCGGCGTGAACCGCTGATATTTTTCTGATGGTTTATTAAGCATGGTGGCCTTTGTTGGCCGGCGGCAGTTGGGCAAACAAAAACCCCACTGCCGGTCGGCAATGGGGTTATATAAATCGTTTGAACCGATTAGAACCCAACTGCCGCGCTGCACAACAGCAGCGCACTCGATAGCAGCAGGTTCACATTCAATTTCACGCGCCTGAACCTAACAACGCCTTTTCCTGCGGTCAACACTGTTTCAGCAATTCTTGTGTAAGTCCCTGGGATAGGGTAGGGGATGACCACACGGATGGCCCTAAAACGAAAAATCACTGGCGGGTTGGTCGCCATGCTGGGCTTCATGCTTTCACCGCTCTCCTGGTGGAACGATCTTTTCGTGAACGTCCCCCTCGCGCTGGCTTTTGGCTGGCTCGTCAGCCTCGTGTATAAGCCCGCCTTTGAAATGGCGTGTATTATCGGCTATTGGCTTACCAACGTCGTTGGTTTTGTCCTCCTGCACAAAGGCGCCCAATCCATGCTCCAGGACCCGAAAAAATACTCCCGACACGACCTGATCCGAGACCTCTTCGTCTCCCTCCTCTACACCGGATTACTCGTGCTCCTGATCGAGCTCCGCGTCCTGAAACCCGTCCGCAGCTACTTTGAGTAGAGATCCTTTGGCCGTGCGCGCTCCACTTTGCTTTCGTCTTTCCACGAGCACCGCGAGCCAAACCTAAACCCCAGCGGGTGACAGAAATTAGTTCAAGGGTAAGCCCCAAAAAACATTCCCTCTCCCGACGGGCCCGACGGGAGAGGGATCAAAGGGTGAGGGGTTTCTCAGTTTGACTCACTGCTAGCCGCCTGGATCCACTGCCGATACGTCGTTTCGGTCCCGATAGAATAATGCTTAAACCGCATTACCTCGCTTACCTGCTCAAGCAATTTCAGTTTCGGATTACGTATAAACATTCTCCCGCACCTTTGACGTAATTCCCTGATCAACGGCGGCGCTCATTTCCGCCCCAAAACCTGTGGACACGCTGTTTGGCAAGAAATATTCTCTGCTATCACCTTTAACATGCATCAAATATGGGGCTTATTATTGATTGGGCAGCTCATTTCCGCACATGAAAACAATCGACCTTCTTCGTCAAGGTGCGCCCGGTCTTGCGTCGCTCCTCGAGCACGCTAGCGAGTCCCAACTACGTAGGGTGGCAGCGGCGCTCGCTACCGCAGCAGTTAGCCATCAGGTCTTTCGCATCACGTCGTTGTTCGGGCGCTGGAGTGGTTGGAGACGGCAGCACAGCCGGATGCTACTTTACAGGCAAGTGTTCAGGCGGCCGCAGAAGAACTCGATGAGGAGTATTTCGCGTTGAAGGAGCCACTTGAGGAGCGGGAGGACGCGGGCAGGACAGACCCGAAGGTCAGCATTGCGTTTTCCAGAGCGAGGGCGGCTAGCGCCGCTGCGGGAGCTCTTGGGCGAGACGCGAGCGAAGCCGCAGCTTCGGCTGCCTACGAGGCAGCGAGTGCCATCGACGACCCCGGTTGCCTGATGGATGCTGCAAAGAAGGCTCTGGCGAAATGACCTTGCTCGCACAACCATCGCGCTGCACTCGACGCGGCCAGGACGTTTCAGTTTAGTTCTGGGCACCACTGTTGCCGCGCGAGTGAGCGCCGGGTTCGCTTTAATCCTCGCGAACGCGAGCCAAATCTAAAACCCCAGCGGGGTGACAGAAATTAGCCCAGGGTCAGGACGTCCGCTTCCTGCATCCATTTTGTGGACGTCCGCCACCCTGGGTTAAACACACAAAAAATAATTTCCCTCTTCCCGCGAGTCAGCGAGCGGGGAGAGGGATAAAAGGGTGAGGGGTTTCTCAGTTTGACCCCGGGCCAATCGCCACTTTAATCTCCAATATGCCCAGGACGAACCCTCGGCCGCAGGCAACGCCGGGTTTGCGCTTCTGTTTGCAATCCAACATTATTGTCGCGGCCTGCCCGAGCCGGGCCGTCAGGCTCACCTTATCGCGCCATGAAACAGATGCACGGTGGAATTTTATGTTTGTTTGGAGTCATTTCCATTTTGTTGGGCCTCTCTTTGCCTGTGATAGATGACCTGTGCGGCCCGACCGCGAGCCAGGAAAGCCAAAATACATCGCCTGTTCTGTTCTGGACTTGCGTAGCGCTACCAGTGCTGTTTGGCGGATTTTTAGTTATCCGCGGTTACATCCGCTGCTATAAATCAGCAACCAAGAGTCCGACACAGTGAGTACTGATATGGCTTGGCCCAACCATGCGGCTTCACGCTATGGCTCCGCAGCGCCTCTATTCCATATGATGCGTCTCGCGTGCGCCGTCCTTGAGTCACTTTGTTAGCCAACTATGCGAGTAGCCGCTTTACTGTCATTGGTCTTCGGCCTTCTCGGATTGATGCTCCTGGACGGCCAGGTATTTACGCATGCCGTGATGGGACTTTTCTGCGGCGGTGTCGCAATCGGCTGCGGACTAGCATCAGCCCGAAAAAATCGGTCGGGCACGAAGGGCCGTTGGGTCGGACGTACTCTCGCCGGATTGGGGCTTTTGCTTGCGCTTTTTTCCGCAGGGCAACTCCCCGGCGCGTACGAATTCCAAATCAAATTCAACGAGCGAAGTTCCGGCCAGCGAGAGAGGCAAGAGAAGACAAACGAGAATGTTCGCTAACATGGCGCATGCATTGGGCTCGGGATTGCCTCCTTTCCATTCAAGGATCATTGGCCCGCGCCAGTGCTGCGCAACGTTCGCCTTAATGCTCGCAAACGCGAGCCAAACCTAAAACCCCAGCGGGGTGACAGAAACCAGCCTAGGGTAACCCCCAAAAAAACATTCCCTACCCGACGGCCCGACGGGAGAGGGATCAAAGGGTGAGGGGAGCTCTCTATCCGGCAGGGCTGAAGTGCAATTGCGCGTGAGCACAAAGTGACCGCTCTCAGTTTGACCCCGACAGCATCACCCCGGCCCTACCTGAGCCAACCCGTTGGCACACGAACATCATGTTGAACGAGCAGCACCCCAGATCGCTCTACTCTGTATGAAACGACGAAAACTCGCTTGGCTTACCCTGTTGTTGGTCGTAGCTGCTGCAGGCTTGCTTCGCTATGCCTGGTCGGTTCAGACTGCCACGTCCAAACAATTATCCTTGAAAGGGATGGAAGCAATGCGTCCAGCGTGAAACCAGCTCCAACCAAATCCGGCTTTGATCCTTACTTTGTGCAGGTCAACCATTCCGCAAACACCTCGTTTTCTGTTACAAATGCGCCAACTGGGACCCCGTAGATGCCAGTCAAACTGAAAACCCCGGCGGGGTGACAGAAATTAGCCCAGGGTCAGGACGTCCGCTTCCTGCATCCATTTTCCGGACGTCCCGCCACCCTGGGTTAAACTCACAAAAAATTAATTTCCCTCTCCCCGCGAGTCAATGAGCGGGGAGAGGGATAAAAGGGTGAGGGGTTTCTCCAGTTTGACCCCGGCCATTCACCACCTAAACTCCAACCTGCCCAGGACGAATTGCTCTATTGGTTCCACGTCTGGAATCGAATGCTCTTGCCGCGCCGTGCTCGAGCAGCGAAGTTGGGCAAACCAGCCATGAAATTTCTGCCCTTACTGGGAAAGCTGCTCAAGGACGACGAAGTCGTTGCTGTCCTCGAACAGGCGGACATGGAAGTAATTTACGATTTCGATCGCTTGCACGAGAATACCCCTGACAAGTATTGGGCGGAGTCGAAAAAACATGGATACAATTGCGGTTTGACGCTGATCAGATCCTCGACGCTGTTTTTCTATACGCTGCGCCCATTGACGGTTTCACGCCGGTGACCGCCGAAAATTGTGACGTTTTGTTCTTTGCCACTACAAACGATGCTGAGGTTTACGGTGCCGAACACCAGTTGCACACCACGAAAGGTGGGGCGGATTTCTTCGGCATTTGGCAAGATTGGATAAATCCCCCCCATGTGTGGGCCATGCAATCGGTTTTTTTGGCAACAGCGACTTTCTATGAGCGCGAATATTCCAGCCTGCTGCCGATTCGCTGTTGCTGTAGCTGCCGCATTCGTGGTCCTGGAGCCGCGTTTCACCTTTGCTCAGCCTGCCAATGACCGTTGCAGCGGTGCCACGACGATGGCGCTCGACACCGTCTATAGCGTGAATACCGCCAGCGCGACTTCGACAGGTGATCCTGCCTCGATTTGTTCGGAGCCCGTTGGGAAAGCGGTTTGGTACCGGGTGACTGCGCCCCGAAATGGAATGCTGACGCTTAGCACGTGCGGCAGCGACTTTGATACGATTCTTGAAGTGTATACTGGCGACTGCAGTTCGCTCACGTGGATAACGTGTGCTGATGATGGTGGGCCGGATTGCGCAGGCAAACAGGCGAGTGCCAGCTTTCTGGTTTCGACCGGCGCAACTTACCTGATTGTCGTGGGCGGGTATGCCGGCGCGAGCGGGAATTTGAGAGTGATGGCGAGTATGCCGGCTCCGGCAAATGACCAGTGCAGCGGTGCAATTGCTTTGAATGCGGGCGTGGCCGTGACGGTGAACACCGCCAATGCAACGACGAACAATGATCCTCTTCCGTCATGCGCCTATCAATTTGGCAATGGCGTATGGTTCAGTTTCACGCCTACAACAATGAGGAAGTCACCATCAGCAGTTGTGGCAGCGATCTGGATACGGTTATGCAGGTTTACATCGGCGCCTGCGGACGGCTCTCGGCTTTGGTATGCAACGACGATAACGGTTCTGCTTGCGGTGGCGGTAATGCCAGCGTGCGTTTTGCCGGAACAGCAGGAACGAATTACCTGATTCTGGTGGGCGGTTTTTACGGAAGTCTCAAAAGCGGCAACATACGGGTTTTAGCGGTGGAAGGTGTCGCCACGAATGACACGTGCAACTCAGCGATTGTGATGGAGGCAGGCCTTACCTATAGCATGAATACTGCCAACGCCAGCTCCGCGGGGGATCCGGTGCCAATCTGCCAGCCGACTTTCGGCAATGGCGTCTGGTACACATTCACGCCCACCGCGAATGGGATCGTGACGATCAGCACTTGCGGCAGTGATTTTGCCACTTCATTGCAAATCTTCACAGGTGATTGTGGTTCCCTCTTGCCGGTAATCGATGGCTGCAACAGCGATAACGGCCCTGCATGTTTGGGCAATCAGGGAAGCGTGAGCTTCTCCGGCAGCGTGGGAGTTCCTTATAAAATTCTGGTGGGAGGGTCCAATAAGGGAACAGGCAATTTGATGATCCGGGCCAACGTGAGTCCAGCTTTGATCAATGACACTTGCGATGGTGCGATCGGGATGACAGCGGGGGTGACGTATAGCCAGAGTACAACAACCGCGACTACCGGCGGTGACCCGATACCAACGTGTCAGACTAACTTCGCCAAAGGTGTGTGGTACAAGTTCACTGCAACGAACAGTGGAATCGTCAGTATCAGCACGTGCGAGAGTGATTTCGATACCGTGCTGCAGGTCTTCACCGGGACATGCGGCTCGCTAACGCCCATAATCGATGGATGCAACAATGACAATGGGCCCTCATGCGCGACCAATCGAGCCAGCGTCAGCTTCGCGGTCTCTGCTGCGACATCCTATTTCATTCTGGTGGGCGGTCGCGGGGGGGCCACGGGTAATTTGAACATTCGCGGCACGATCACACCGGTCCTGGCAAATGACCAGTGCAGCGGTGCGATCGCGATGACGGATCGTGTGGTCTACAGCGTGAACACAGACACGGCCACTTCCGTGGCCGATCCGGTACCCTTCTGTCATTCAGATTTCGGTAAGGGGGTTTGGTTTAAGCTGACTCCGCTGACATCAGTTTTCATGACTATCACGACCTGTGGCAGTGATTTTAAGACCGTGCTTCAAGTGTACTCCGGGCTGTGTAACTCACTCACATCAGTCGCCTGTAATGATCGGGGTTTCGATTGCACGGGTCAGACAGGTTTATGGTTTGATGCTGTTGGCGGTGTTACTTATTACATCCTGGTGGGTGGTGCGGGCGGCGCGACCGGCAATCTGAAAATTTCCGCAACTGCCTTGCGTCCGTGGAATGACCAGTGCCTGAACGCGATCCCCATGGTGGTTGGCTCGAACTACGTGGTCAACACGTCCTACGCCAGTTCCACCAACGAGCCGGCGCCCGGTTGCCAGCAAAATTTCGGCAAGGGGATTTGGTACACTCTGACGCCACGGCTGAATCTTCCGGTGACTATTAACACCTGTGGCAGCGATTTCGATACTGTCGTGCAGGTCTTCAGCGGCGATTGCTCCTCGCTGACGCGCGTTGCCTGTAATGACGAGAACGGGCCGGCGTGTCCGGGCAGTCGCGCCAGTATCAGCTTTAACGGGGTGGCGAACACACAGTACTTCATCCTGGCCGGCGGTCGCGCGGTCGCCAGCGGGAATCTGAGCATCGTAGCATCGGTTCCCGCGCCTGCGAACGACTCTTGCAGCGAGGCTATTGCGATGTCCGAAGGTGTCACTTACACCGCGAATACATTTTATGCGAATTCAACTGACGATCCGTTGCCGATTTGCCGAAACAGGTTCGGCAATGGTATTTGGTACAGTTTTACATCGGCAACCACCGTTTTCACGACGATCAGCACTTGCGGCAGCGATTTCGATACAGTGATGCAAGTTTATACGGGCAGTTGCGGTTCACTCACACCAGACGTCTGCAATGATGATGCTGGCCCGTCGTGTGCAACCAATCAGGCGAGCGTGAATTTCCTCGCCACAGGCGGGGTTCGGTATTTGATCCTGGTTGGCGGTTACGCCGGTGCTTCCGGTAATTTGAGGATCACTGCGAGACTACTGACTCCTTCCAACGATCAATGCGCCGGAGCCATTGCCATGACGGAAGGCGTTCCATACGGAGTGAATACGGCCAACGCGAGTTCCACGGGCGATCCCAAACCTGTTTGCCAACCGGCATTCGGTAACGGCGTTTGGTACACATTTATCCCGACGGTCAGCGGCATCCTTCAACTGAGCACGTGCGGGAGTGATTTTGATACGGTGATGCAGGTTTACACCGGAGCGACTTGCAGCAGTGTCACGCCATTGCCGGGGGGTTGCAGCGACGATGGTGGGCCGCCGTGCTATTCGGTTGCGGGCAGTGTCTGGCTGAATGCAGTGGCCGGCACGAAATATTGGATCCTGGCGGGCGGTTACGGTGAGGGGGTGGGGAACCTCGAACTCACTGCAAACATACTTCCCCAACTTGCCCTCACTCGGCTCGGGACGAATGTAATTGTCACCTGGCCAACCAACGGGTTCGACGCGTACCGTCTGCAAAGCACTACCAATCTGTTGCCGCCGGCTTTTTGGAATTATATTTGGCCGCTGTACCCGACGTTCGGGAGCAATTACGTAGTCACGAATCCGATTTCCGGTCCTTCGAAGTTGTATCGATTGGTGAAGTAAGGGTGGGTTTGATTAGTCGGCATAGGGAACCAGCTTTTATTCCGGCGATAATCTTGACAGAGATTTGTAAGCCGGATTTCCTAAACCCATGACGACCAACTTGTCCGGTTGGCTTACCTCGCGGTAAGCGACGGCTCCAAGGCCGTGGGCTCCGACCGCGCAGGTTTTGGGGCGACCGGGGGGAGTCCGAGCAGTTCGCGCGCGCGCGCCAAGCCAGCGTCAATATCGGCACAGACGTTTTCGCGTCCGATACGATCGAGAAAACCGGCTTTGTCCATGACCAGCAGAGGCTGCGTGTGCGGGCCGGTGAGAATGACGTGCTTGCCTTTGCGCCGCAAGCGCTCGAAAAGGTCCTCCAAGGCATTAAGCCCGGTGGCGTCCATGGCCAGAACTTTGCGCATGCGAAGGATGAGCACCTCTGGTTCGAACTTCTCCCGTTTGAGGGCGCTTTCCAGTTTATCCGCCGCGCCGAAGAAGAATGCGCCAAACATGCGATAAACCAGCACGCCTTTGGGAACATCTTTTCCTTTTAATGAGTGGTGGGAGCCTTCGGTATCGGTGGATTCATCGACGGCGGTAATTTGCATGGTTTCCGACGCGCGCTTGATGAACAAGACGGCGGCGAGGACCATTCCAATTTCAACCGCGACGGTGAGGTCGATGACGATGGTGAGCACAAAGGTGGAGAGAAACACGAGCACGTCGCTGCGGGGCCATTTGGGCAATCGGGCAAAGTTGTGCCATTCGCCCATGTGCAGGGCCACGTTGACGAGCACGGCGCTGAGAGTTGCGAGGGGAATGAACTTTGCGAGTGGCGCGGCCGCCATGATGATGCAGAGCAGGGTGACGGCATGGATCATTCCGGCAATGGGAGTGCGGCCGCCGCTCTTTACATTGGTGGCGGTGCGGGCGATGGCTCCAGTGGCGGCGATTCCGCCGAAGAGCGGGCTGATGATATTGGCGAGGCCTTGTGCCATGAGTTCCTGATTGGAATCGTGTCGGTCGTCAACCATGCCATCGGCGACGACGGCGCAGAGAAGAGATTCGATTGCGGCCAGAAGCGCAATGGTGACGGATGGTTGGAAGAGGTGCTGGATGTTCGACCACGAGAGCGCGGGCATTCGGAAAGCGGGCAGCGACTGGGGAATACCGCCGAATTTAGTGCCGATGGTTTCGACCGGAATGGAAAAGAAAGCCACGGCAGCCGTTCCAAGGACGAGGGCGACAATTGAACCTGGCACCGAGCGCTGCCATTTTTTCGGCCAGAGCTTGATCACCGCGAACGAGGCAACGGCCAGACACACTGTTTGCCATTGAAAGGTGTTCGCATGGGTGACGAGGGTTTTCATCTTCTCGATGAAATCCGAAGGCATGTTGTCCACCGTCAGGCCAAAGAAGTCTTTAATTTGCGTGGTGAAAATCAGAACGGCAATCCCGGAGGTGAACCCGACAGTAACGGGGAAAGGAATATACTTAATCATGGTCCCCAATTTCGCAGCGCCCATCGCGAAGAGGAGAACGCCGGCCATCACCGTGCAGATGGCAAGGTTTTCAGCGCCGTATTTCGAATAGATGCCGTAGAGGATGATGATGAAAGCGCCGGTTGGGCCGCCGATGCACACTCGCGAACCGCCGAGAGCCGAGATCAGAAAGCCGGCAATGACCGCAGTGAAGATGCCGGCCTGCGGAGGAACACCGGAGGCGATGGCAAAAGCCATGGCAAGGGGCAAAGCGACAATTCCGACCGTCAGGCCGGCGATCAGGTCAGCACGGAAATCCTGACGGGTATAAGATTTAAGTGTGTCCAGGAGTTTGGGACGAAAGGAAAAGGCGATATTCATGTTACGCTCACGAAAATGATCGTAGTGGCCAGTGACGGAGCATGGTTAAGCTTTAGTTGCCATCGCTCGCGGCCTGCTCTCCTGCTCCATGGTGAGGAGCATTCCCGAGTCCTCCTGGAGATGAATTAGAAAATAGCGCCGCATGGTATCGAGGACTTCGGTAAGGAGGGGATTTTTGAGAGAGTACAGGACCTGGTTCTTGGCTTTTCGGGAGTTCACCAGCCGCTTGGCGCGCAGAAGTGCCAGGTGTTGCGAGATATTGGCTTGCTCGACTTTTACTTCGTCCAGAATGGCGCCAACGGAGAGTTCGCCTTGCCGCAGGGTTTCAATGATGTGAATGCGGGTGGGGTGAGCCAGGACCTGAAAAACATCAGCCTTGAACCTGCGCAAAGCCTCCAAGTGAACGAGGGCAACCAGCGGTTTACTTTTCACCTCTTAAGCATATTCGAACTTGCGCATATAGGCAAGTGAATTTATTCCACATACCCGCCTTGACGTAATGCTCAACACTCATACCTTCAGGATATGCCTCTCCCTCCACAAGAAGGCCCTTCGGGCCGTACCACTGGTTTCACACTCATCGAACTGTTAGTCGTGATTGCCATCATTGCCATTTTGGCTGCGATGATTTTACCCGTGCTGGCCAAGGCGAAGACCAAGGCTCAGGGTGTGTATTGCCTCAACGACCTCAAGCAAATGGGCATCTCCTGGAACATGTACGCCCACGATTTTAATGACCGCATTCCGCCCAACAACGGCAATGACCAAAGCAATTTTAACGCGAGCAGCGGGGTTTATCCGAACACATGGTGCGCTGGTTGGCTGGAATTCAATGGTACACCGGACAACACGAACACCCTTTTCCTCACCCGCAGTCATTTGCAGAGCAACCTGAGAACGTTCAATGTCTGGCGCTGTCCGGCAGATAAGAGCACATCGAAATATGGCGGCGTGGTTTATCCGCGGGTTCGCAGCGTTTCGATGAATAATTGGCTGAATGCTGCCACGCCATGGAATAGCGCGACTCAATATAAAGTCCTGCGCAAATTGAGTGACTTTACGAGTCCTGGGCCGGCAAAAACCTGGGTGCTGATCGATGAGCGGGAAGAGAGTATTAACGATGGATTTTTCGTCGTCACGATGGACCAGCGCGACGCGGGTTGTTACATCGTCGATTACCCCGCCTTCAAGCATAACGGCGCGGGCGGTCTCAATTTCGCGGATGGCCATTCCGAAATTCACAAGTGGCGCGATCCCCGAACCGTACCTCCGCAACGCGATAATCAAAACCTAACCCTTAACATACCCTCGCCCAATAACCAGGACATCGCCTGGCTCCAAGAGCGCTCAACGGGAACAACGAGGTAGTTCTTTGGTTGAGAGGCAGATTTACGTTTTAGCCCTGGGAAGCTGAGGTTCAGCGAAATGCTGAATTGACGGACACTCCACTCGCGAGCGGGAGTGTAAAAGGACTGGCGGAAACCATTTTGGGGAGGTCGTTATCGTAGAAGAGTTGGCGGTATTCTTCAGTTTCAAGGAGGTGTTGACGTTGTTCGTGCTGGTCGCGCCGGATTTGATATTTGAGCTCGTCAATGTTGTCGGACCAGCGGAAGCCATTAAAGAATTCGGCCCCGGCGAACTGGGTCTTATACAGGGCATTGGGAAGATAACAGGAGCCCAGGTGAAGGAAGTGGAAATTGTTTTCGGCAAAGAACCGCACGGCTGAGGTCATCATGTACATGCCAAGATTTCGGCTGTAGTAGTTTAGATCGTAGAACGCGTAATAATAGTAGGCAAGTTTTGGGGGCTCGAGGTACAGGGTGGCCGTGCCCACCTGGGCGCCGGTGGTGGAGTCGTTGAAGAGCAGGAGGTGAGAGGTGATTTTGCTTTGGAAAAGGGAATCGAGGCGTTCCAGCCCCATGATGTCTTTGCCGAATTTGATATCCGCGTAGTTCTTGTAGAACTGGCGACGTTCCTCGGTGTAATCGAATTCGGAACGAGGAATCAGACTTACGGTGATGCCTTCGCCTTTGCGAAGGATGCGCCGGTTCTCGGAGGAGGGGGTAAAGTTTTTGAGGTTTATGCGAACCTGGCGACAGAGATAGAAACGGTCGAGATTGCGAGAGGAGGGAAGAAATCCGTGATTAAAGAGGTCGCCGGGAGTTTCCTGATTTTCGGGGAATGCCCAGATGGCATAAGGAAAGATGTAATGGGTGTAGTCAGCCTTCGCCTCCGAGAAGAGCAGTTTCATGGCTCGAGATTTTGATGGAGGTAAATGCGGGGGAGCCGACTGCGCCAACCGGTGAGGACATCATAAGAAACGGAACCTTTTAATTTGGCGACTTCGTGGACGGAGATTTCTTCATCGCCCTGGCGGCCCATGAGCACGGCTTCATCCCAGAGTTGAGCGGACGGAAGGTCGGTAATATCGATTGTGAGGGCATCCATGGCAACGCCGCCGATGATGGGGACGCGTTGGCCGTGAACGAGGACGAAGCCCTGATTGCGAACCCGGGGAAAGCCATCGCCATAACCAATGGGCAGCACACCGATACGACGCGGGGAGTTGGCGGTGAAACGCATGCCGTAGCCAACGGTATCTCCCGCTTCCAGGTGTTGAATGGCGGCGATGCGGGCTTTGACTGTCATTGTGGCTTGGATTCCCGGGATGCGGCGGCAAACGGACGAAGGATAAACGCCCAGTGGAAGAATCCCTAGGCGGACCATGTCGAAATGGGCCATGGGAAGGTCCAGGAAACCGCCGCTGTTACAAATGTGGCGGTACGGGACGTGGATTTCGTGTTCCGATAAAGCGTGGAGCACTTCGTTAAAGCGAAGCAATTGTTGCTGGGCGAAAGTTTTATCGGTTTCGTCGGACTGGGCGAAGTGGCTGAGCACGCCTTCGAGGTAAAGCGATTTGGAGGTGGCAATGCGCTCGGCGAGCGCGAGGGCATCGGGCCAACGGACGCCATAGCGATTCATGCCGGTGTTGACTTTGATGTGAACCGGAACGCGTTCCCCAGCATCACAGGCGAGGCGGTCCAGCGTGTCAATCGAGTGAATTGCGCTAACGCAGCAGGTCAGTTGATAGGCGATGCACCAGGGAAATTCGGCTTCCGGGTGGTCACCCAGAAGGAGAATGCGAGCCTCAATGCCGCGTTCGCGCAGTGCGATCGCTTCATAGAGGGTGCTTAAGCCGAGAAACTTCGCGCCGGCCTGCAGGGAGGTGCGCGCCACCTGGTAAGCGCCATGGCCGTAGGCTTCGTCTTTGACGATGGAGAGAATTTGGAGGTCGCGCGGTTTATCGCGGTTGATGATCTCCAGATTGGCGCGGAGTTGGTAAAGATCGATTTCGAGCCAGGCGGGGCGATGAGGTGGTGCTGCGGAAGCGTGAGTTAGGGAGAGTGCGAGTGGAACTTCATGAGTTCGCGGCAGCGCATCCTCGAGAGCGGCGGTCTGTGGATCAAAAACGTCCAGGGAAACTGTATTCATTTTTGAATGATGATCTGCCTGATAGTGCTACAGATTACCGGGAGGCCACAAACTTTTCCCAATGTCTGGACGAAAATAACTGCCGAGGCTGCGGAGTTTCCGGATATCCATGTAGGCTCGCTCGGTGGCTTCCGCCAGGGTGGCCCCGAAGGCGATGACATCAGCGATGCGATGGCCGGTGGTGACCAAGCGACCGGAGGTATCGCGTTTTACTTCATTCCACCAGAGGTCGGAATCGACTTTTTCGGTTACTTCGACCGGCAAGTGTGGTCCGGTGATTTGGACGTAAGGATAACCGTAGCCGGCGAGGGTGACGGAACAGCCGAAATTGGAGCCGTCGTTAAAGCGGAGATGGAGCGGCAGATTTTGAGCGGTGTGCAGGAGGGTTTCGGCAGGATTATCGAGCAGGCGAAGTAGCATCGCGCCGGAGGTGACGCCGATGCGGATGTTGTATTCGATGACGTGCCACTTGTTTTTGGATTGGACGGCAGTGACCTGGATTGGGCCGTGATAGTTTACTTCACGGAACCAGGGGAGGAGCGGATGCAACAATTCGCGTGCGAGCCGGTATTTATCGTCCGGGTCAAGCTCCACCAGGCCGCCGAGAGGAGCACCGGCAATGATGCCCATATTGCCGGCAAATGCGCGTTTGTATTCCTGATTGGTGACGAGGGAATAAATTTTTCCGGCGCTAACGAGCGCGATGTGGCCGACCTCACGGCGACCGAGGTATTCCTGAAGGAAAACGCCTTCGGCATAATCGATATGCTGGAGCCAGGATTGGGTGTCTTCGAGGGATTCACAAAGGATGGTGTGAATTGGACTGGTGGGGGAGCAAAGGGGATTTTTAATAACGAAGGGATGAGGATGCCGCTGAAGAATGTTTTCGGCTTCGAGCCGATTGGCGGCGACGTATGATTCAGGAAAAGGAATGCCGAAACGGCGACAGAGTTCATGGGCAAAATTGCGGTCGCGCTCGATTCTGATGCCCTCGCCCGTGGGTGAAAAGATAGGGATTTTGAAGCTGAGCAATTCTTTGCACCACGAGGCCTGAGCCCAATCAATGGACATGGGAAGAAGCAGATCGACTTTGTGCTCCGCCAGAAGCGGGCTAGGCGAGGGGAACTGATCCCGCTTGTATGCGGGGCCGACTGACGCGGCGCCGTAGTGGGCGTAATCCCGGGTGAGATACGTCGAAACGGTTGCTCCGGAGTCTTTTAAGATCTGCGCCATGCTATGGGCGAAGGAGCCGACGCCCAGGATCATCACTGAAAGGGGAGCGGGTTGTGAATTGGTGGACATCGGCAGCAGGATGGGGGATGTGAAGTTGAATGGGAAGCGCGGGCACGAACAGGGAGATCGGGAAAAGACTTGCAATTGCGGCCAATTCCGCTACAGATACCATACGAGTTAGAATAAGTTATTAAGAAAAATCGGGTCTAAAGGCAGCATAACGCCCAATCCTTGGTTCCTCACCCAATGCGTTGTGCTCAAGAATAGCCAAACCCCATATATGGTGGTTTTTGGCTTTACATAATACAACCAGTTTGGTTGTTTCTTGGAAATATCATGTATCTTAAGAATTTAACCGTTTTAGGGTTCAAATCTTTCGCTGATAAGACGTCTTTGAACTTCCAGCCAGGGGTTACTGCTATCGTAGGCCCCAATGGGTGTGGTAAGTCCAATGTGTCAGACGCTATACGTTGGGTACTGGGTGAACAGTCGGCCAAAGCCCTGCGAGGTGGTGAGATGGCGGACGTCATCTTTAATGGGACGGATTCGCGTAAACCGGTCGGAATGGCAGAAGTTTCTCTAACAATAGGTGGAGTTGATGAGGAACACCTTAGAGCGGCGGGGGTAGAGGTCGCCTATAACGAGGTGACGGTGACCCGGCGGGTCTTCCGCGACGGGGGTAGTGAATACTTCATTAATAAGACCCCGTGTCGGCTCAAGGACATTCAGCAGCTCTTTATGGGGACGGGGGTCGGGCGCACCAGCTACAGCATCATGGCGCAAGGGAACATCACCCAGATCCTTTCGAGCAAGCCGGAAGACCGCCGGCTTGTTTTTGAAGAGGCCGCCGGTATCACGAAGTTTAAGACACAGAAAAAAGAGGCGCTGCGGAAACTGGAATACACGGAGCAAAACCTGGTCCGTATTGCTGATCTGGTGCGTGAGGTAAAACGTCAAATCGGCTCGCTTCAGCGGCAGGCCGGGAAAGCTCGTCGCTATAAACAGATCGCACAAGAGCTTCAGCATCTCGATACTCAATTAGCTCGTCACCAATTCGATATCTTGCAGTCCGAAATTCGTTCCCGGCAAACGCAAGCGGAATCCCTGCGCACGCAAATCGAAACGGAATCGGCCAGTGTGTTGCAATGCGAAGATGAAATCATTCAACTTCGTGAACGCCTCACGGAACTGGAACACGAAATCGGTCTGCAGCAGCAGCGTGGATTGGAATTAAAAAGCCAAATTGATCGCGACGAGAGCCGGATTCATTTCAATGAAGAACGTTTGAAGGAGTTCGCTGCTCAGAACAACAAAGCGCTGGCAGATATGGCGCAAGCTGAAGAGCGGCGCAGCATTGCTGAAGAGGAACTCTCCACGCTCAACGAAAACATTGCGCAGTGCCAGGCCAAGCTCCAGGCCCACCGCGACACGCTTCGTTCGCGGCAGGAAGCTCTAGCCCAGGTGGAAGGGACGCTCCGCCAAAACCAAGATTCTTTACGACAAGCTCAGTCAGACGCGTTTTCCGCCGCACAGGATCTCAGCCGCGTGCGCAACGAAATAAATTCTCTGGATTTGCAAAAACAGGGGAACATTGTTCGCCTCGAAAAACTCTCCGCGGAGAAAATTCAGCTCGAAGAGGAACGCTCCCGGCTGGAAACGCGATTGCAGGAATTTGCGGCCAATGTTGAAGTTGAGAAATTAAATGCTCAAACCCAACGGGGCACGGTGGAGGAACGCCAAAAGCGATTGCGCGAATTGCAGGAGGAGCTTAACACGGCGACTCGCGAACAGGATGCGTTCCTGCAACAACAGGCCGAAAAACGCTCACGCCTGAACGTGCTGGACCAGCTTCATGCGGAACATGAGGGGTTCAGTGCCGGTGCGCTCGCGGCCCTCAAACAATCCAAGAACGTCCTTGGTTCCCTGGCGGATAAAGTTCGGGTGCCGGATCAATTCGTCACGGCGATTGAAACGGCATTAGGGCACCACCTCCAACTCGTCCTTACCGAGCAACCGGAGGCAGCGCATGAAATTTTGGGCGAGCTCAGCACTGCGAAAAAAGGTCGCGCCAGCATTGCGCCGCTTGCCCTTCATGGTAATGACTCGCAACCGTTCCCAAGCGATTCATTGAATTCTGCTGGTGCGGTAGAGCTCAATGGCAAACCGCTGCCTGCTCTCGAAGTGGTCCAGAGTGATGATTCCGTCCGCTCACTGTTGCGCAATTTGTTGGGCTCAACGCAAATCGTTCGGGACCTGAATGCGGCGACAGAAAACTGGCGGCAGACCAGCGGCCAATTCAATTATGTGACGCTTACGGGAGAACTCCTCAGTCGTCATGGCGTTTATACCGGCGGGTCTACTCATGCCAATAATGGGAGCGCCGCGGCATCGATCCTGGGGCGCAAAAATCAAATCGAAGAGCTCCGCTCGGCGCTCGCGCAATTGCAAACGCAGGTCGCCGAGATAAGCCGGAGAAAAGGCGCGTTCCAAAGCGAGCAAACGGAACTTCAAGCCAGCCTGCAGCAGGCGCAAACGGAATTGCGCGAGCAGGAAGTTGCCATTGCTACTCGCCAGGGCGAGTTCAACGCGCTTACGAATTCGCAGCGGCTCCTGCATCAGAAAATCGATACAGTCATTTACGAGATCCAAAGTCTCGCCGCCCAGGAAGCCGAAGGTTTGCAAAAACGCGCTGAACTGTCATCCCGCGCTGACGAACTTGATGGGCGGGAACAGAATCGGCAGGCGCTTGTGGCAGAACTGACCAGCGAACTGGAGTCGCTGCGTCAGCAACGCGACACAGCCAATATTGGGCTTACGGAGAGCAAGGTCGCCCTGGCGACGGACGAACAATTGGGCGCCTCCTATTCTCACCAGCAGGATGCTTTGCGTCAGCGCGTTCAGGAACTTAGCCAGTTCATGGAACAGCGCCGGCAGGAACTGTCTTCGTTTATCAATCGCAAACAACAAGCGGACGCCGAGATTCAGGAATCCCGATCGCAAATCGAAAAACTTCAACATGACCGTGAACAGGTCAATCTTCAAACGGCTGAACTCGTGGCACAAAAGCAGACTCAGGATGCGGAAATTTCAACTCGCGAAACCAGCCTGCGTGAGCAACGCCGAGGCTTGACCGAGCTTCAGAACCAGCGCGGCACTGTGGAAGTGGAACTCGCTCAAAAAGGAATGTCCGTTCAAAACCTTCGTGAACGAATTCAGCAAAAGTATCACCTGAATCTCGATGATATCCGCAGCGAATGCATCACGATTACTTTTGCCGATGAAGGTCCAGCCAAAGTGCATACGCTGACTCCGGAAGAAATGGCTGCATCAGGCGCGGCGACGGATTGGACGGCGGTGTCGCAACAGGTGGACACGCTGCAGCAGCGCCTGGATGAGATGGGCCCGGTTAATTTGGTGGCGATTGAAGAATACGAAGAAACCGAGCAACGATTTCAATTTCTCAGCAAACAACATGACGATCTTGCTTCCGCGAAAACTCAACTTTTGGAAGTGATCAACCGGATCAATACGCAGACGCGCGATATGTTCCGGGAAACGTTTGAAAAGATTCGGGACAACTTCCGCGCAATGTTCACCGAAGTGTTTGGCGGGGGAAAAGCCGATTTGATTCTCGTGGATGAAAACGACGTCCTTGAGAGCGGGATAGATATCGTCGCTCGCCCTCCCGGAAAGCAACTGCAAACCATTTCGCTCCTGTCTGGTGGTGAGCAAACCATGACGGCGGTTTCGCTGCTCTTTTCCATCTACCAGGTCAAGCCCAGTCCGTTCTGCGTTCTCGACGAATTGGATGCTCCGCTGGATGAATCAAACATCAACCGTTTCATTCGGGTGCTGCAACGATTTCTTACGCACTCCCAGTTCATCATTATCACCCACAATAAACGGACGATTGGTATGGCCGACGTTCTTTATGGGGTGACAATGCAGGAACATGGCGTCAGCCGGGTGGTGAGCGTTCGCTTCCATAAAGCGGACGAAATTGTCACTGATCATACTCCGGTTTCTCTGGAATCTGCCTCCAACGCCCGGCCAGTCGCGGCGGAAGACGATGCGACACGGAAAAAGGAAGACACCATCGAAATAATGATGGCCAAGTAGGGCAGGGAGTTCCTGCGCTACTGCACCACCGCGCGGTAAAACCGGGCGGGTATTTTCACGGCATCCGGATCCGTGAAGGTCACAGTTCCTGTTGAAGTTGCGTTCGTCCCAATTGGGGTCCAGGTGCTGAAATCTTCGGTGGCATAAAGGATATAGGTTGCCGGTGCTGGTCCCGTAAGAGTTAAAGCAAATCCATCCGCGCTGAAGCCTTGAAGACTCAACGAAAGTGGTCGGTCGTTGTTTACGGTCAGGGTCACGGTTTTGGGAGCACTGGTAGAAAATGCATCCATGGCACTATAGCTGAAGGTATCGATTCCGAAAAAGCCAGGTTCCGGGGTATAGATGAAAGCGCCATTAATTCCCAGTGAAAGCGTTCCATGCGTAACGTTTGTTACCAGGAGTGCGCTTAAGAGATCCCCATCCACATCGGTATCGTTCTTCAAGACTCCCGGTGCAGTCACTGAAAGAACTGTGTCGATTGATAATGTATAAGTATCTCTTTTTGCCACTGGCGTGTCATTCACCGGTGTCACATTCACGGTCACCACCACGCTGTTGCCATTGGCAAACATGTCTACCGCTCGATACCAAAAAGTATCCTGGCCGTTGTAATTTGTTTCTGGTCGATAAATAAAAGAACCGTCACTATTCACAGTCACAGTGCCATGACGTGGGCTGGAGGTTAATTGTGCGCTCAAGATGGCGAGCGCAGAATCGGTGTCATTTTCGAGCAAGCCCGGTGCAGCGACCGATAACAACGTATCTTCAGGAACGGAATAAGTATCCGTGTTGGAAACAGGGGGTCCGAAAACATGAAGGACTGCATCTGAGCTCAACACGGAGCCCGACGCATTGATGACTTCTACCGAATAAATTCCATCGGTTGTGGCTTTATTAATGGTGTAAGTGCTCTTGGTCGCTCCACTGATGTATTGGCCATTCAAGCGCCATCTGTAGGACAAAGTTGTGCCGCTGACGGCGACCACCGTGAAGGAGACGGTGGAATTCTGCAATACGGTCTGGCTAAGCGGTTGCACCGCAATAACGGGCGGAGGACCGGCGAAGGTCTGATTCGCAAACAGAACACAACAAAGCAGGCAGCATTTCCATGCAGACCGTGTAATTGCTTGTACTATTTTCCAGTTTTCCACCGTATCAAATTAAGCCAATTCTGTGCCAAATCAGAACTTAGAATCGGTAGGTTAGCTTCAGCCGAAAACTCCTTCCATCGTTTAAGATCCTGTCCTGCAGATGGAAGCGTGTGGCAGGGTCCGCGTATTCGTTATCGAGTAAATTGTAGACACTTGCGGAAAAATCGAGGTTCTTGATGAGATTTTGGCTAAAAAGAGTGAAATTGAGAACCGCAAAGCTTGGTACGCCACTCCCGACAATTGTTTCCCCGGTGGTAGAGGTATATAAGGTACCCCTGTGGCTGGTGAACTGAACCTCGAGTCCGGCAAAGATCTTGTTTAGATAAAGCGGCACGCTGAGATTTCCTTTGATCAAGTGCTCCGGAGAATCCGCAAACTCCCGATCGCGGGAGCGGTCATTAACATTTTGAAACGTATAGCTCGCGCGCGCTTTTATCCCATTTGTCCATCCGGCTTCCAGGGCTATTTCTACTCCTTTAGTTTCCGCATCCAAATTCGTGTAACTTCCACTTTCAAAGACAATTAAATGATCCATCTGATTGTAGAAGCCCGAGACCGAGGACCTTAGATGGCGCCCGATTGCCTGTTCGTAAACCAATTCGTAGGTAGTAATTTCCTCCGGCTCTATGTCCTGAAAGCGAGGATCACTCAGCTCGAGAAAATTAGGTGTTCTGAAGGCCGTTCCATAGAGGGCCTTGATTGTCGAACTCTCAAAAGGATTGTAGATTAAGCCGATTCTTGGATTTAACTTTGCATCGAAATCTCCATAGCGGTCCAGGCGCAGACCGGCATTCACATGGAGATTAGTCCGGATTGCGAAATCGCCTTCGCCATAAACTCCATAGCTTTGCCTGGTCGCCGAATTATCGGTGAAGGTCTGACCCGTGCTGGGTTCGAAAACACGTTGGTTCTGAATGAAATCGTCGCGGTATTCACCGCCCACGGTGATCATATGGCGATCCCAGATTCGTTTACTGAACTGCAATTCAGCTCCCCACCACTGGCCTTCCTGACTCTCTTTAAAAAAACTTGTGGCTACGGGATCGCCGAAGGGATAGCCGATGTTGAAGTCACTTCGGTCGTAATACAAACGTGCCGTAACGTCGACGACATCTGCGAACTGATGCGCATATTTCAGATTTACATAACTGCGGTCATCCACTGTTTTCAGCCGTGGATCATTGAAAGTCGTAAAAAACTGAGCCGTGGGATTTTCCTTCTCGCGGGTTATGAACGCGCCTTCGAGGGTAAAATCATGATATCCGAGTGAGCCAAAAAAGCTCCCGTACGAATCCGCATCCATTCCTTGAGCGATTCCGTTGTTATTCGTGGCATACTCGCGATAAAACAATCGGTCAGCACCGGCGCTATCGTAATAAGAGCCAGAGAGCAATAACTCGATGCCATTGGTAAACATCTGGCCGTACGTGACCCGTCCTTTCCAGGTTTCGAACTCGCCGTATTCTACTGAGGCTTCGACCCCATTTAGCTTTCTGCCCTTCCTGGTTTCTACATTGATGACATCAAAAAAGGCATTGTTCCCGTAGAGTATCGAGCCAGGTCCACGAATAACTTCCACACGATCGACGAGGTCAATATCCAGAATGAAAGCCGTGTCAATAAATGCTCCATCGGTCAGGTTATTATTTACTCTGTGCCCATCCACCAACAGCAAGGTTCGGCTGTTAAAATCTCCCAGGCTTATTCCTCTGGTTCCAAGGAATGCGTAATTTCGGTCATAGCTCACATAAAAGCCCTGCAAACTGCGTAAAACGTCAGCTATTGTGCGATATCCATAGCGGTTGATTTCATCCGACGTTACGACGGAGATGGACGAGGGCGCTTCGGTTGTTCGTTGCTCAAACTTGGACGCGCTATAAACAGTTGGCACTTCCAGTTCCATGAGTGCTTCAATGGGAATCTCGGTTAGGTCGCCACTTTTCGGACTTCCAGTCAGCCCCGCACTCCAGAGATTGTTTGAGGCTAAGAAAAGAAAAATTACCGAAATAAAAGAACAAGCGCGCGCCGGCACGAAAGGGGCGGCTCGAATGCGAACACAAGGCTTGCCTTCAGATTCAATCATGCTCGATTTACAAAGAATGACGCTTCGGATGACCTTATCAAGCACACTTTCTGCCAACGAAGCCCGGCACGATTAAATTATCCAGATTCGCAAGGTCCCTCGGCAAAGGCCGTTGCGACTCGTCACCTGAAGCTTGACACTCAGTCCCAAATTGGCAGTCATGATTTGGAACTGGACGGATTCTAAATATCCGGATTTCAGCTCTTTCCGTGGGCATATTTCGGAGCGTGGCGGGCATAAAGGCCAAACTGTCACGTTTTGTGCTCTATCTTTGATATTTTCCAGCATAAGTAGCTCAACCGGGAAGCGAATCAGAGCGGTTTAATGACGCCATTGTCACTACACTGGATACGTTTTTGCGCCAGGGGTCTTTCAACCGTGGCGTTGCTCTGCATGCTTTTGCTTGTCCCGGCCCACGCCCAAGAACCTCAACCATCCGAGTACCAAATCAAAGCGGCGTTCCTATATCATTTTGCTCAATTCGTTGAATGGCCTGCCGCAAGCTTTGGCTCCTCCACCTCACCGTTGATCATTGCGGTCCTTGGGGATGATCCGTTCGGAGATGCGCTGGATAAGACCATTCTTGGCAAAAAACTGAACGAGCACCCAATAGAAATTCGCCGAATCCCTACTGCAGCGGAGGCAACAACCAACTGCCATATTCTATTTATTTCTTCGTCGGAAAAGGAGCGCTTATCGAATATTTTCTCAGTGCTTCGTAATTCGCCTGTTTTGACCGTGGGCGAGACTGAGCGCTTCACCGAAAGTGGCGGCATGATCAACTTTGTGCTCCAATCCAAGAAAATTAAGTTTCAAATCAATGATGACGCTGCGAAAGCTGCCGGCCTCAAGATCAGATCGAAATTGCTTAGCCTTGCTGTTCCAGCAACTCATTGAATTCACCCCGGGATTCTCCTCGGGTTTCTAAAGCGAGATCAGGAACCAAAATTGCTTTCCCAAACCCGAGATCGCTCGTAAATGAGCGGTTTTTAGTAGTTTAGTGGCGGACGAGCCTGCGACCGGTGCCTTCTGTACCGGAACAGGACACTGATGATTCGCTTTCAAGACATATCGATCAAACGGAAACTCACGTTGATCATCATGGTGGCCAGTACGGTCGCTTTGTTGCTCGTTTCCGGTGGGTTCGTCACTTATGAGCTCATTACGTACAGACAGGCGGTAACTCACGACCTTTCCACTCTAGCCGGTATTATTGGCGATCGGAGTAACGCGGCTCTCACTTTTGATGACAAGACTGATGCGGAGGAAACGCTCACCGCACTGCGGGGAAAACAACACATTACGGCTGCTGCGCTTTACAAGTCCGGTCGTCTTTTTGCTCACTATCCTACGAATGAGGCCAGCATGGGCATTTTCCCGAAATGGCCTGAGCGGCCGAACGCCCGTTTTGAAAACGACCATCTCCTGCTTTTTCATGAGATCCGCGTCAAGGGTGAACCTATCGGAACCCTTTACCTGGAAACGGATCTTAAGGAAATGCATGATCGGTTCAAACGATACGGGTTGATGGTGCTTGGGATTCTGCTCGCGTCCCTGTTGGTCACTTACTTTCTCTCCGCCGTCCTGCAGCGAATCATCTCTCGTCCACTTTCTCAGCTCGCCCAGACTGTCAAAACGGTTTCCGCCGAAAAGAAATACTCTGTCCGTGCGACAAAATATGGGGAGGACGAGCTGGGGCAGTTGATCGATGGGTTTAACGGGATGCTGGAACAAATTCAAAATCGCGACGCGGCTCTGCAGGAATCACATGATCACCTGGAATTGCGAGTGCAGGAACGAACGCGGGATTTGCAGGCGGAGGTCATCGAACGCCAACGAGCAGAAGCGGGCCTGAAACAGCAATTTACCCGGATCAGTCTGCTCAATCAGATTACGCAGGTTATTTCCGAACGCCAGGATACCGAGAGCATCCTTCATATTGTATTGCGGCAACTCGAGGACCACTTGAGCCTGGATTTAGGAGCGGTGGCTTTGTTCGATGAGCGGGCCGAAACTCTGAACCTGGCTGCTCTGCGGGTCAAAAATCCTTTACTGATGTCCAAGCTCAACTTTCGCGAAGGGGTTGTTCTTCCCTTATCGGACACCGGGCTTGAGCTTTGTCGGAAAGGGCAAACAATTTACGTTCCGGATACTTTCAAGAATACCGCCACTCTTGCAGAAAACCTGGCGGGTGCCGGCCTTCGCGCGGCGGTTGCCATTCCGTTGCTGGTCGAGAACAGTTTATTTGGTGTGCTGCTTACGGCCAGGCTTGGCCCGGACAGCTTCAGTAGCGGCGATTGCGAATTCCTTCGCATGCTGAGCGAGCATGTAGCCCTGGCGGCGCACCAGGCTCGGTTGCATAACGAATTGGAACGCGCCTATAACAATCTACGCCAAAGCCAGCAAACGGTCATGCAGCAAGAGCGCCTCAAGGCTCTTGGCCAAATGGCAAGCGGCATCGCTCATGACGTGAACAACGCTCTTTCGCCGGTTGTAGGATTTGCGGATTTGTTGCTGCGCGGTGAGAACGGACTCACTGCCACAGGCAAAAAATACCTGAAGCATATTCGGACAGCGGGCGAAGATATTGCCCACATCGTTGCGCGACTTCGCGAATTTTACCGTCGCCGTGATGAGAATGAGGCGTTGCAGGAACTAAATCTAAATACGCTGGCGGAACAAGTGGTGGATATGACACGTCCTCGCTGGCGGGACATTCCTCAATCCCGGGGTCTAACCGTGGAGATGCAGGCAGAGCTTGCCCCAGACATCCCCGACTTGCTTGGAATTGAAAGTGAAGTTCGCGAGGCGCTCACAAATCTCGTCCTGAATGCAGTTGATGCGCTTCCGAATGGGGGCAAGATTCATTTGCGCACACGCGTTTTGGTTCAGGAACCGCTGGCGACGGGACAAGCCAGGCCACCACTGGTCGTCGTCGAAGTGGGGGATACGGGAGTAGGTATGAACGAGGAAACACGTAAACGTTGCCTTGAGCCGTTTTTCTCTACCAAAGGTAAACGTGGCACAGGTCTCGGACTCGCCATGGTTTATGGGGTCATGGAGCGTCATGAAGGCAAGATTGAGATTCAAAGCGAAGTTGGAAAGGGAACTACCTTTCGGCTCCTGTTTCCGGTCCGCAAAGAATCTTCGCCGGGTCCATCAGTACCGGAGGATAATACGCTGCCTGAGCCTCTACAGATTCTTTGCATTGATGACGAGCCTCTCCTCCGTGAGTTACTCAAAGAAATGCTGGAGCGCGACGGGCACCAGGTTGAACTCAGCGATGGCGGCCAATCCGGCATCGATGCTTTTCGCTCTGCCCGGACCCGTGGCAATCCCTTTGACGTGGTGATAACGGATCTTGGGATGCCTTATGTGGATGGACGTCAGGTGGCCCAGATGCTGAAACATGAATCTCCCACAACACCCGTCGTCATGCTCACTGGTTGGGGTGCCTTCATGAAGGAAGATGGTTCGGTGCCGACTCAGGTGGATGGTGTGCTGAGCAAACCGCCTCGTTCCCGCGAACTGCGCGAGACACTTTGCCGGCTAACCGCGAATCACTGATTTATTCCACCAAAATCGAATTTGCTATTTTGAAGGCGGTCTGTTTTCGTCAGTTACATGGGTTCCCCAGTATCGCTTTTTACCAGGAGAAGTCGTGAATTCCTCTCCAATATCATCAGTCCATTTTTCCGAAGGAGTTACTCGCTGTCGGGGCTAAAGAGGGCCCGGAGCTTAGTTATTGGGACAGCGATCGCCTCATCTAGTTTTCTTTTGCCAGGCGCTGTATCAGCCCAAATGCACTTGCAAGTGCTTCACTCGTTTGGTGCGACTAATGGGATAGGACAGAACCCCGGTCCACTTGTTCGCGATGCTGACGGACACTTTTATGGCGAAACGACGACTGGAATCCTCGGAAGCAATGGCTTCGGAGGAACCCTCTATAGTTTGGATACCAATGGAGCTAATCCGCAGGTGCTTTTGAAATTTGGCGACATCGCGGGAGCCAGCAGTGCTCGCTCTCGCATGGTTGCCGCTACTGATGGGAACCTTTATGTGTGGCTGGACACGGTCAATGGCTCTTCCAGTGGTGCCTTAATCAGAGTGCAGCAGGGAAGCGGTGCTTTTCAGGTTTTGACCAATGCATCACAGGTTGGCACCGCTTCCTGGCAGCAAATGCTCGAGGGCCGGGACGGAAAGCTATATGCCATGGCCGGGACAAAGCTGGTCAAAATAAATAAGGACGGGACTGGGTTTCAAACCATTTACACTGATCCAATCGGATTCACCGTTAGTAATGACGGCGCGGTCTCCGACCAAATGCTTGAGGGCGTGGATGGAATGCTTTACGTCAGTCATTTCGGCGGCGGGACTGGAAACCGAGGACTGATTTATAAAATCGATAAACTGGGTACCAGCCCAGTTACCGTCCTTGAATTTGGCACGTTGGCGTTTGAGCTCGGCTCCACGCCTCATCAGCTTATTCAGGGTGCAGATGGATTACTTTACGGGGTTGCCGTTTCGATTTCGAGTGATGGTTCATTTCCCATTGTTGGCTCGCCCATTTTCCGGATGGATACCAATGGCGGAAATTATACGGTGCTGGGGCGGCTGCAAAACTATCCCATGCCCGGTCCTGGTGGAACTTTACGGGAGGTAGGAAACGCTTCAGGTTTTTTTGAGGGCAGGGACGGATTTTTGTACGGCGCCACTCAAAATGGAGGAACCAACCGCGCCGGAGACATCTTCCGAACTGGAAAAATGGGAGGTGACTTCACGGTCCTGACCGAATTTCCGGATACGTATTACGAATTCGACACAGGAGCTGGAGTCAGCCGCACCCCAGGAAAATTTCTGATAGAAGGCGCAGATAGACGGATTCATGGCACCGCCCGAGACAACGTGCTTTTCCGATGCGGGATGGATGGGAGCAATTTTCTCACAATCTTTGACTTTCCGAATCCGGCAGCCGAGGGCGGGAACCCGGCGGCCCCGCTCGTGCTTGATGCTGACGGAACGTTATATGGTACGACCAGCAACGGTGGCAATGGAAACTCTGGTACGCTATTCAAATTGAAAACCAATGGGAGCGCTTTTGCGTACCTTCATCTGCTGGCTGGTTCGGTTGAAGGGAGCTTACCAGCCGGCGGAGTTGTCCTGAGCAGCAATCGTCTGTTTGGGACCTGCTTTGCGGGAGGTTCAAGCGGTGTGGGGACCGTCTTTGCGAACGACAAGGGCAAAACCGGATTCCAGGTCCTCAAAACATTTAGCACTTTGGGAGGAGATGGGCGCAGCCCTGCCGCTCAGCTTCTGGAAGCCAATGACCATTCGTTTTACGGAACGACTTATTTTGGCGGCGGTGCTGCCGCGGGGACAATATTTCGAATCAACCGCGATGCAGGGGGTTATAGCATTATCTTCCGGTTCACTAATAACGTGAGTGGCGCAAACCCATCTGCCCGGTTGCTGCAGGGAGCGGATGGGGCTCTCTATGGAAGCGCCGAGACCAATGGACCTGGAGGACAGGGTTTGGTCTTTGCGCTGGCCCAGAACAATACGGGTTTCCGGATAGTTAAGAGTTTTAGTGCTTCGGCAGGTAGTTTGCGAAAACCGCAAGGTGCCTTACTCCAGGGGACGGATGATTTTCTTTATGGAACGGCGGCGGCGGGCGGTGTGGATGGTTTCGGTGGCGTATTTAAGGTCTCGACGAACGGCACCGGATACCAGGTTTTACATGAGTTCAGTGCGACGGGCGCTGATGGCCGAGCGCCAGTCGCAGGGCTTACGCATGGCCCGGATGGAATGCTTTATGGTATGACTCAATCTGGAGGCGGATCGATTAATGGCAGCATATTTCGGCTCAATCCTGACGGAACGCGATATGAAAAGGTTTACGCCTTCTCTGGCTTGAATGGTACCGGGGGCAACCCACTCAGCGAACTCATTGCAGGACCCGATGGCACGCTCTATGGAACAACTTCCACCGGAGGCGTGTTCAATCTGGGGACTGTATTTCGCATCAGTTTCGACACTTCAGGACCAGAGTTAACGATTCGTTCCTTTGGCGGTGGCTTCGAACTAAGCTGGCCAGAGGCTGGCGCCGATTTTCAACTCCAGTTTACTTCGAACGTCTCTAACCCGAATGGATGGACCTCTACAGGCCTTACACCTGTCTTGAGCAATGGCGCATACCGGGTGCAGACTCAACCTGCGCAATCCAGCGGCTTTTATCGCTTGGTTAAGCCATAATTAGCTTGGTGAGAATTTAGTAAATCGTTGCTGGAGGGCAATCAAACGAGCCGCTTGTGCCACCGATGTTTTATCAGAGCGAGCGCAGTCCCCAGGAACAACAGCAGAAAACTTGCAGCCACTGCTAAAACCCCGTTCGAGAATTCATGCAACTTGTCGGAAAACATCTTCAATGGGCCGTACAGCATGACTAATAGAGTTCCGACCATTAGGAGCACATGTTCCCACCGTCGGTGGGCCAATCGCGCGATCAAACACCCGCCAAACAGCAAAACAGCCACCAAGAACGGAAGCCATGCCCATCCGTGACTCATCCAGTATAAGGCATGTGCAACCCACACGAATGCGGCAAAAGCACGCAGTTTACTGGTGCCGTTCTGCGCAGCGTCAACCCATCGAAAGCTGTGCATCAGCAAAAAACCTAGAGCCCCTTGCACCGCCCAATTTCCGCAGTCTGGCTTGTCGTGCCAGATAACGAGAACTCCGACAAGGGTAAGAAATCCGCCAAGAAGGCCTACTTTTGGGTCACGGGACAACTTTGCCCATCCGACGAGGTAGAGTGCTGCCGCGAAGCCAAGGCAATCGCCTCGGCCGATTTCTGGAACAAACTGGTTTATCCAAGTTATCGGAAACCCACCAATCGCCGAAACCAGCGCGAGAAAACAAAGATGAAGTGACAGGAGTTGAGTTCGATCCCTTACGTATACACGGCTATAAAGCGCGCAGCTCAGCACCATGAGGACAACAAATGTGATGTTTCCAGAAGCGGAAAATGCCAGCAGACCTGCGACCCAGGGAATGAACAGCAAAAACTTCAAACCGGGCGCTGCGAGGAACCAATCCCCGCGGCGCATCCAAATGACCCAGCCCATAACCCACAAGACGGGTGCCAGGAGTTGCGGTCGCAGATTGAAATCGTAAACATAGCTGAGGCAATAGAGGTGGACAGCGGTGCCGCTGAACCACAACGCGAACAATCCGAGTGAGAGCCATGGTAGCGGCCGGTTTTCCGCTGAATCGCTTCTGGATCCAGGAATAAACAATGCCATCCCGCAGAGCAGTGGGAGGATCAGTGACCAGGTGTATTCGTTAAAATAGTATGCCGGACCGGCGGCGAGTTGAGTGCCGATTTTGTGTTCATGCAAAGTCCGGTAAATGATTGGCAAAAGCGTATTAGCGGCAAGCACTGCCAGCCCCAGAAAACCATTTCCAGGCCTAAGGCGAAAGTCGGGCATGCTGCGCTGCAGTGCAAAAGCTCTCGCCACCACCATGCAAGCTCCCATGGTGCTCAGAACCCACACCGCAGTTATGGAGATTTCGTTGAGGGCTGCCTGGCTGATCAAAATGAAAGGTACCAGGAGGAGCATGTTTTCCAACACACCCAAGAGATGGGAATCGTATCGTATGCCATACCGGGCCAAAAACATTGCCGTGGCCACGAGGAAGAGTTCGTAGACTTGCAGTGACGAGTAATTAAAAGAAAGTTGAGAAAGCTCTTTGGTTAAGAAATGGGGGTCCTTCGAAACCCTATAAAGCCCATAGAGCAGAAGCATGGCGCTCACCAGATAAAATGGATTGCACGCCAGAAACTTTTTGGCCCAGTAGGAAAGCGGACAATTATGGAGAGTCGGGCTGGGATGGTAAATGGGCGGAATTCCTGGGTTAACCGGCGCGTTTGTCTCTTCGTTCATAGCAGCCCTTTCGGTTTGCGCTCATGCCAACACGGCCTTCAACTTGAGGGAGCATGGCGCGAGCCAATTGAAATCAGCTTGCCTCCATCACAAAACACGAAGGTTTTTCATACCAATGCGCATCAGGAGAGCGGTTTGGTGAAAATTTCCCACTTTTTGCGTTAACCTCACACTCGGTCGGCATCTGGTTCGGAGTGCTCGAATTGTTTTGTCTTGCGAAGTTAGCCGGCAAGGTGGAAGGATTATATGACTCCCGTGGTTCAGATTTTAGAGGGAATATAATGATAACCGAGCGCCATTCTTTTCGCGGAGGAGCACATAACGGATTTACCTTGATTGAGCTACTGGTGGTCATAGCCATTATTGCGATTCTCGCCGCGATGCTGTTGCCGGCACTCGCACGCGCAAAGGCGAGGGGACATCGAACGGCCTGCCTGAATAATCTTCGGCAGATCGGCTTGTTTATGCAGTTTTACACTGACGAAAATAACGATACTTTCCCCGCTCATCGGAATCAGAACCTCAATACCGCTGACCATGATCCCTCTCTCACGAATTGGTGGGGGACAACCATTGTGACTTATGGCGGGGGTAGAAGTAACCTGTTTCATGATCCAGCAGTGAACGGCAAGCGTCTGGACAACGGCACCGCGTGGCAATGGAGGTTTGACTGCGACCTGGTGGGTTACGGCTACAACGGGTACTTCCTCGGACACGCCCCGTATGGTCCGGAAAACGTTGGTGTTGGAGGGATTTCTTTCGCAGTGGGCACATCCTTCAAGAGAGCGAATGTTTTGAAGCCTTCCGAAAATCTGGTGATTGGGGATAAACAGCCCTATGGCAACCCGCCGCTGTGGAGCAGCAGTCTTTGGTGGGTTGCTTCGTGCATGGACCCGGCGGTTGTGGCCCGCAGTTCATTTCCAACGTACGAGGGCGTGGAGCCGAAGCGACACCTTGGCGCCGCCGTTATCTCCTTCAATGACGGGCACTCCGAAGCCAGGAAAAGTGACAAAATTAACCCGCCGGCAAATCCGGCTGATGGCACAGCCGCGGCACTGATCAACTCGCGGTTTTGGGATCCCCTACAGCGCGGCGGAGCCCGTTAGAGTCAGCCACCATCGCGCTCGACAAACGTTCGTTTGCGACCCTACATTGCGGCGGATGTCGTTGTCCAACGAACCTTTGGTAATTGCCGGGCGAATTTTCCGCTCTCGCTTGATCCTGGGGACAGGAAAGTTTTCCTCACCAGAAGCGATGCGAGATGCACTCGCTGCCAGCGGCACTGAAATTGTGACGGTAGCCCTGCGCCGAGCTGACTTATCTGGCAAAAAGGATGCTTTCGCCAACATTCTTGAATTCATCGATCCTAACAAATATCTCCTGTTGCCGAATACCAGTGGAGCGATGAATGCCGAAGAAGCCGTGCGTCTTTCGCGACTTGCAGTAGCCGCTGGTCTGCCCAAATGGGTGAAACTTGAAATTCATCCTGACCCTCGCTATCTGCTCCCGGATGCGGTTGAAACCTTGCGCGCCGCCGAGATCCTGGTCAAAGAAGGATTCACGGTCCTCCCGTATATCAATGCTGATCCCGTCCTGGCTAAACGCCTGCAGGACGTGGGCACTGCAACGGTGATGCCCCTGGGATCGCCCATCGGTTCGAATCGGGGTATCCAGACACGCGATCAACTTCAGATTATTATCGAGCAAGCCACAGTTCCGGTTGTGATTGATGCCGGTCTAGGCGTTCCCAGCCACGCCGCTGAGGCAATGGAGTTGGGAGCAGACGCAGTGTTGGTCAATACCGCTATTGCCATTGCCGCGAATCCGAATCGAATGGGAGAAGCATTCAAGGCTGCTGTGGAAGCTGGCCGAGCTGCCTACGAAATTGGACTGGCCGCACAGCAGGACACTGCCAGTCCCACCAGTCCCTTAACCGCATTTCTCGATTAATGAGGACTACTCTCAGGCGCAAGCGCGTCCAGCGCGTGTTAGCCACGGCGGCTCAATCAAACATTTTGGTGGTTGGCGATGTGATGCTGGACCATTTCATTTGGGGAACCGTGGCTCGCATCTCGCCAGAAGCTCCCGTCCCGGTTGTGGACTTCGAACGCGAGAACCTAATGCCTGGAGGCGCAGCAAACGTCGCCCGCAACCTCACGGCCTTAAGCGTCTCCGCTGACTTATTTGGGGTTGTCGGCAAAGATTTGGCTGCGGACCAATTGCGAGATTTGCTGCGCGCTCAAAATATTGGCTGCCAGAGTTTATTGAGTCATAAACTTCGCCAAACGAGCGTCAAAACCAGAATCGTCGCGCACAAGCAGCAAGTAGTCCGAATCGATCGCGAAAGTCGCGATATGCTAGATCAGCAACTAACTGCGGAACTCCTGGCTTCCATTTCCAACAAGCTGCCGGATTGCTCCGCTGTCATTCTGGGGGATTACGGCAAAGGTGTCATCACTCAGTCACTCCTGGACGGATTAAAAGCACTCTGTCGCGAGCGGGGCATTTGGTTGAGCCTCGATCCTAAACCGGTCCATCACCTCAATTTAAATGGCCTTTCACTGATAACTCCTAATCGCAAAGAAGCTTTTGAATTGGCAAATTTGCCGGATGAAACACGGACACAAAAACCGTTGGCGGACAAAAATTTGATACTTGTTGCGGAGCGGCTTCTGAGAGAGCTTCGCCCTGCAGTTTTGCTGATTACTCTTGGCGAGTTGGGCATGCTCTTATGCCAACGAGATCATCCGCCGTTCCATATTCCGACGGTCGCTCAGGAAGTATTCGACGTCTCCGGTGCAGGCGACACGGTCATTGCCACATTCACGCTTGCGATTGCGGGGGGCGCCTCGCCCGCAGAAGCCGCGATTATTTCGAATCATGCGGCCGGAATCGTGGTCGGCAAAATAGGGACAGCCACGGTGGCCTCAAATGAATTGCTGGCGAGTTTCCCTGACTAGTAGCCCATGAGCAAAATCACTACCGAAACTATTCGGGCGATGAAATCGCGCGGGGAGAAAATCGCTGCTCTTACGGCTTACGATTTTCCGATGGCTCGTCTGCTCGACGATTCCGGCATTCCGCTTCTGCTGGTCGGAGATTCTTTAGGCATGGTGGTGCTTGGGTATCCCGATACTACCCACGTCACCATTGAGGAGATGGAGCACCACGTTCGGGCGGTAGCTCGTGCCAAAACGAAAGCCCTCCTGGTTGCCGACCTTCCTTACCGAACCTACGAAAACGTCGACATGGCCGTAAAAACCGCGAAACGCCTTGCCTCAGCCGGAGCGGAAGCCGTGAAAGCCGAAGGCGGCCGAGTCATTCTCGACCAGGTGAAAGCCATCATCGCCAGCGGTATTCCCGTATGCGGTCACTTGGGTATGCTGCCGCAACACGTGCTGGAAGAAGGTGGGTACCACGTCAAAGGTAAACAGGAACACGAGCAACAAGCATTAATGGCGGACGCGGATGCCCTCGCTAATGCAGGTGCTTTCGCCATTGTCCTGGAACTGGTTTCCGCCGTCGTGGCCGCAGAAATTAGCTCGCGTGTCCCCATTCCAACCATCGGAATAGGCGCTGGAAAAGATTGCGACGGCCAAATCCTGGTCACGCCCGATTTACTCGGCATGCTGCCGTGGTACAACCTTAAGCATGTAAAACCGAAGCTCAATGCCGCAGAACAAATGCGCACTGTTGTCCAGCAGTGGAAATCCAGCGTTGAATCCCGTGATCCAGTGCCGGTGCCGGCCTCCCGCTAATTCCGCAAAGCGTCATGAAAAAGCTTTCTCACATTGATGCTCACGGGGACGCTGCCATGGTTGACGTTTCGGCCAAACCCATAATGCAGCGTGAGGCCGTGGCCAGTGGAGAACTTAGGCTTCAGCCAGATACGCTGCGACTGGTTGAGCAACATGCGATGGCGAAGGGAAACGTCCTTGCCGCCGCCAGGTTGGCAGGAATTCTCGCTGCGAAAAAAACCGGAGAACTTATTCCCCTTTGCCATCCACTTCCACTGACCCATTGCGAGGTCAATTTTGAAATCCCCAAATCCCGCGACCGCATTATTATTACTGCCTCTGCCAAAATTGCCGCGCAAACGGGTATCGAAATGGAAGCGCTCACCGCTGTTTCCATTGCCGCCCTGACGATCTACGACATGTGCAAAGCAGTGGACAAGCGCATGAAGATTGGCGATATAAAATTGCTTTCGAAAACCAAACGCTAAGCCGAATTATGTCCATTTCTGTTGGAATTGTGACCGTTTCCGATCGCGCTTCGAAGGGTCTGTACGATGACCTCGGAGGGCCAGCCCTCAAAAAGGCTGCCGAAGGTTATGGTTGGAAAGTCATAGCCGATTCGCTCGTCCCGGACGAAAAGCGGGACATCCAAAGAGCTGTGCTCGAGCAAATCGCGAAGGGTTGTCAGTTGGTGCTATCCACCGGAGGCACAGGAGTTGCCTTGCGCGATGTTACGCCGGAAGCTTTGCGCGAAATTGCCATTCGCGAATTGCCTGGCTTTGGCGAGGTCATGCGCATTGAATCCATGAAAATCACCAAAAACGCCATCCTCTCCCGTAACCTCGCCGTCGTAGTCGATAACACGCTGGTGATTTGCCTGCCCGGCAAACCCAGTGGCGCCGTTGAGTGTCTGGGCTTTGTGTCGGGCGCCATTCCGCACTGTGTAGAAGTCCTCCAGGAAATTCCTACGAGCTGTTAAAACGGAACTTTTTGCCATTGGCGCTGTTCAAACTTAAATTTCGAAATGGATATTGAAGGCTTAGTCGCTCTTGCTAATAGCAATGGCGCCAGTGATCTACACCTCGAAGCAGGTCTGCCAGCCGCTCTTCGGGTGCGGGGTTCATTGCGAACCATGGGCGACGCCCTGCCTCCTAAAACATTGTTGGAAATGGGACGGCAATTGCTCAGTGAGGAGCAATGGTCCCAGTTTCTCGAGCGGCGCTCCTATGACCTCTCAAAAACTATCAATGGCGTCCGTTGTCGCGTTAACGTGCTGCAGACCTCGCGCGGTGTCGGTTTCGCAATACGTTTGTTGGCTTCGTTCCAGGCCACGATTGAAAAACTAAACCTCCATCCGGACCTCAAAAAACTCGTTGCTCCAACGAACGGCCTCATTCTCGTAAGTGGCCCCACCGGTTCGGGAAAATCTTCCACTCTTGCCGCATTGATTCAGGAAATAAATCTCACCGAGGCTCGGCATATCGTTACGATTGAAAGTCCCATCGAATACATGTTTCGGCCTCGTAAGTCGTACATTCGTCAACGGGAAGTAGGACGTGATACTCCCAGTTTTGAACAGGCACTGCTGGATGCTCTGCGCGAAGACCCGGACGTGCTAATGGTTGGGGAAATGAGGGAACCCGAAACCATGCGGCTAACTTTGAGTGCCTCAGAGACCGGGCACCTGGTAATGGCAACCGTTCATTCCTCGACTTGCGCCGAAGCACTCCAGCGTGTCGTTTCGGCGTTTCCCTCTGAAATCCAAAGTGGCGTCGCTGCCCAATTGGCCGATTGCATTTTTGCTGTGATCTCCCAACGTCTTCGGTTCCGGCCCGAGCTGAACATTCGCGTTCCCGAATGCGAAGTGCTCATGGCCAGTCACGCAGTGAAAAACTTCATCCGTAATCGGGATTTTTTCAAAATTGCAAGTTCGGTTGAAACCGGCGCGGAGCATGGGATGTGGTCGTTCCAAAGATATCGCACATGGCTTGATAATCGAAAGAACTGGTATCGCCATGATGAGAATACCGACGTGCCTGATTCCGAGACTTCCGATAGCTCAGCTCCCCTCCCGCCAATTTCATCTCCGCCCGCAACAAATTCCGAAGTGCCTCCCGTCCTGCCTTCCTCAGCGCTCAAACTCCCTCGCTCCTTGGGCAAAACGAGCGACCGAATCGAAATCGAGCCAACCGAAGGCGAGTTCGGGCGTATCCTAAAAAGGCCCGGGGAAAAGTAGTGGAGAAACACCGCGATTTAGCTCACACCATTGTGAATTATCTTCGCTACAGTAATTTCTGGGTTGCCACGATCATAATGGCAGCGTCAGTGCTTTGTGTTTCCGGCTGCGTGAGCGCAGCCAAAGCCAAAGCCGATGCAAGAGCGGCTTATAACGCTGGCCAGCAGGATGCCATGGCTCGCATGAGCCAGGTTGAAAAACTCAATATCACTATCGTTGGTCCGGTCAGAAATTCAGTCGTCGCGTGGAAGGAGGACCTCACCCTTGCCAACGCGCTGCTGGCGGCGGAATATTTGAGTAACACGGATCCCAGGCAGATTCTGATTGTGCGTAAAGGCATTGCTATCCCGGTCGACCCCAATCAATTGCTGAGCGGCAAAGACGTCCCTCTGCAGCCCGGTGATGTGATTCATCTCCAGCCGTAAAGAGCCCTTTGCACTCTGTCCTCGACTTTGCCGCGCAGACTTCGGACCTTCAACCCGGTAATGACGGAGCCTGAGCCGCTTCAGCAAATTAATCGCACCTATGTGCGCTATCGAAACCGACAGCTTTCCTACTTCTCAGGATGCGATTATTTCCGGTTGTCGAGTCATCCCGCAGTCATAAAAGCCCTGGATAAGGGCTTGGAGAAATACGGCCTCAATGTAGCCGCTTCGCGCCTGACCACCGGGAACCATATTGTTTACCAGCAACTTGAAGAGGGCCTGGCGGATTTTTTTGACGCACCATCCGCCCTGGCAGTTTCCACGGGCTACATGACTAACCTCGTGGTCAGCCAGGCGCTCGCCGGCAGTTTTTCGCACGTCCTGTTGGATGAACGAGCCCACCCTTCGCTGCAGGATGCCTCCCGTTTATTAAACTGCCCGATTTTCACGTTTCGTCATCTCGATATTTCACATTTGAAGCAAACTGCCGAACGCTGTGGGCCTGGTGCCAAAGTAATTCTGCTGACCGATGGCATGTTTTCTCATGATGGCGCTGCCGCTCCGTTGTCCAGCTATCTGCAGGTGCTGCCAACTGATGCGTGGCTACTGGTTGATGATTCGCATGCTGCCGGAGTACTCGGGCAAACTGGAAAGGGATCCTTGGAATACGAACGGGTGTCTCGCAGCCGCATCATTCAAACCATAACCCTCAGCAAAGCCTTTGGCGTTTATGGTGGCGCCGTGCTGGGGAAACGAACGCTACGCCAGGCGATTATCGATCGCAGCCCCATGTTCATTGGCTCAACTCCGGTCCCTTTACCGCTTGCATGTGCCGCGCTGGAATCGCTCCGGCTGCTTTCTGGCGACAAGTCTTTTCTCAAACGCCTCACCGAGAACACACGACGCGTTAAAGCAGGATTGCGCCGTCCTGCGCCTTTCGTCCCGAGTTCATCCTCGCCAGAAAAGAAGGGCAGGGCGTCCTCCTCCAAGGCTCCCCCACAGCTCCCCAGATCTGGTTTTCCGCATCCCGGCCCGATTATCGGCTGGGTGCCCACTAATTCAGCCCAATCCGCAGGGATGAGGAAAGCCCTGCTACAAAACTCCATTTACCCTCCGTTTTTGCAGTATCCTAGTGGACCGGCGGGCGGTTACTTTCGCTTTGCCATCTCGAGCGAACATAGTCACGCCCAACTGGATGGGTTGTTGAAAGTTCTGAAGCGTGTTGAGTAAAACAATCCTCGATTTCTGAGGTCGCTTGCCGCCGCCCTCGTATTAGGCTAGTTTCCGCAAGCTATGGAAGAACACGCCGCGCCGATGCCGGGAGATAATCCGGTGCCACCACCTCCACCTTTCACGCCTCCTCCCTACACACAATCGGCTCCGCCCCCATTGCCGCCACCTCCAGTGCTGACCTCCCCTTACGGTGGCCGGCCTCCCAAAAAAGGGGGTCGCGGTTGGATGATTTTTGCCATCATTTTACTCGTGCTTTTGCTCATCAGTTTCATGAGCAATCTCAGCAATTTCGCGAGATCCGCCATGGGCTCAAAAGGGCATCATCCCCGCACCATTGGACCAAAACTTGAGGAAGTCCTGACCGAAGACAATGATGCTGCGAATAAAATTGCCGTTGTTGAGGTCAACGGAATTATCTCAAGCGGAACGAGAGAACAAGGTGCCTTCAGCCTCGTCGAAGTCATCAAGGCCCAACTCAAGGCTGCCGAGGACGATGATAAAGTAAAAGCCGTCATCCTGAAAGTAGACTCCCCCGGCGGAGAAGTGCTCGCCTCTGATGAGATTTATCGCGAGCTGACTGATTTTCAAAAAAAATCGGGCAAGCCAGTCGTGGCTTCCATGGGCAATCTCGCGGCATCCGGTGGCTATTACATCTCCGCTCCGTGTCGCTGGATTGTTGCCAATGAACTCACCATCACCGGCAGTATTGGCGTCATCATGCACGGATGGAATTACCGCGGCTTGATGGACAAAGTCGGCCTGCTCCCGGAAGTCTATAAAAGCGGCAAGTTCAAGGATATGATGAGCGGCGAACGCGAGCCCGACAAAATTCCTCCCGAAGAACGAAAAATGATGCAGCACATGATCGACGAGACCTACGGCCGATTCAAAACAGTTGTGGCCCAGGGTCGGGGTCAGGCCGCAACCAGCAATAAAGGTGAGGGCAAAGTCCTCGCTACCGATTGGGCCGATTACGCGGATGGCCGAGTGCTTTCCGGTAAGGAAGCTCTGGATTTGGGTTTCGTCGATGAACTCGGAAATTTCGAAGACGCCATAAAGCGTGCTCGGACGATTGCCGGCATTACCAAGGCCAACCTCATTGAATATCAGCAGCATTACGATTTCTCAGACATTTTTCGCTTGTTGGGAAAATCAGAAACGCCAGTGATTAAAGTTGATTTGGGCATGGACGCGCCAAAACTTCAGACTGGGCAGCTTTACTTTATTTCACCCACCTTCGCGCGCTAATCTGCGGTGAAAGGCGTTACCATAATCGAGCACCCGCTGGTGCAGCATAATTTAACGCGCCTCCGCGATAAGCGAACTGGTCCTCAGGAATTTCGCCGTGTGCTCAGCGAAGTGGCTGCCCTCATGCTCTATGAGGCAACCCGTTCCTTCACGCTGGAATCAGTCGAGGTAAAAACTCCGCTCGCTCAAACCCAGGGCAAAAAATTAAGGCGCGAGGTGGTTCTCGTTCCCGTATTACGCGCAGGCCTGGGCATGCTCGACTCGATCCTTCAACTGATTCCTCACGCGCGTGTTGGATTCATCGGATTAAAACGCGAGGAAACAACTCTGCGTGCAATGTTCTATCACAAGAGTCTGCCGCCCGACCTGGGTAGATTCGAAGTCATCCTGATTGATCCAATGTTGGCCACTGGTGGCAGCGCCCTCGCTGCCATGGATCTCATGACCGAACTCGGCGCTCAACACGTGCGACTGGTAAACCTCGTTGCGGCACCGGAAGGAATTCGGCGGCTCCGAACGCGTTACCCCAGGCTTCCCATTTTTACGGCCGCCGTTGACAAACAATTGAACAGCAAAGGCTACATTGTTCCTGGTCTGGGCGACGCCGGTGACCGCCTGTTTGGCGTCTAAAGTAAGCTAGAGCCGTGGTGCAGCGGGTTTGTTCGGTGGCATGAAAGCCAGTGCGCCTTTCACTTTGGTTTTTCGTTTATAAACCTTGTCACCGCACGTAACAAAAAGCATGTCCAAATTCGGTCCGCCAAACTTCACATTGGAAAGATATCGGTTTTGCGGACGCGGAATGATCGCATTTACCCGGCCGGCCTGGTCGCAAATCTGCACACCCATCTGGGTTGCAACATAGAGGCGGCCGTCCGTATCCACAGTCATGCCGTCCGCCTGGCTCCCGGTCGCCCCGTCGCTCATGTGCAACCAATAATAGCGCTGTTTATTTGTGAGACTCCCATCCTCTTCAACACTGTAGGAATACACAAATTGTCCAGACGTGTCGGCCACGTACAACAGCGATTGATCCGGTGAAAGACAAATTCCGTTGGGATAAGGAATGCCCGTGTCCACCGCCCTTTTTTCGTTCTCCGTGTTGAGCAGCCACACCGTCTGGTCGGGGGGGTCCGTGAAGTAAATATTCCCATTGTGAGCGACAATAATATCGTTTGATGGTACGTCCTTGAGCACTAACTCTTCCTTGCCGTTCTCCTCGTAGGCCATGATCCGTTTTTTGCCGTTTTCACAGGCATAAAGTTTACCATTCGGCCCAAAAGCCAGGCCGTTGGCTCGATTGCTATTTTCTTTAAACAACCCAATTCCCCCCTCAACCCCCACTTTATAAATGCGGCTTGCCTGGATATCTGTGAAGTAGAGTTCACCTTTCTCGTTCGCTGCCGGGCCTTCCGTAAATCGGTAAGCGCCACCGACCGCCTGCCAATCTTCGCCTGGCAATAAAATATCATTTAATGGCTGTCGGGATTTGTTCTCGGGGTTTGCCCTAATCGGCGCCGGATAATCCCGCCAAAGCCAGCGAAGCACCTCAGGAAAAATCGCGGTTGCCTGCTTGCTGTTATGGCCGCCTTCACCCCACTTGTGTGCCACATCATATCCTGCGAACTCCAGTGCCGATAACATTTCCTGGTTCGCTAGGAACCAATCGCCTCCGTAAATATTTTGGTCATGGCTCCCATCCTGCAGAAATATCCGAAGCGGCTTTGGCTCGGTTTTGCGAATCAGGGTTGGGTAAATATTTCCGCCACGCAGACCCACATAGGTGCCCACATTGCTGAATACTCTTCGAAATGCATCCGGACGCTCCCATGCTGCCGTGAACGCGCAAATCCCTCCGCTGCTCGCTCCCGCAATGGCTCGGTCATTGCCGTTCGTGCTCAAGTTCAGTTTTTGCTCCCGAATAATGTGCGGGAGCAGTTCCTCTAACAAAAAGCGCGCGTAATTATCGCCTAAACCGTCGTATTCATAGCTCCGATTAAACCGATCGAGCGCATTGGTCGACGATGCCCGTACTCGCCCGTGCATGACAAAGATTCCAATCAAAGGCGGAATCTCCTTCTTATGAATCAAATTGTCGAAAACTACGGGTGCGTTGTATTGGATCCCGTCCTGAAAAATCATGACCGGCGCTGGTTTCGAGCCGTCATACTGTTTAGGCACGTACACCCAATAATCCCGGACAGTGCCTGGAAAAATTTTGCTCTGGTTAAAACTATACTTCGTCACCTCACCTTTGGGCGCATCGGGCTGCGGCTTTGAATCCGGTCCCGGCGTTTCTTCGTCAGCGGCAAAGAGGCGAAGGCTCAAAACCAGCAGGCAGATAGTTAGACCAGGTAAACGCATGACGAAGTTGAAAATTGAACCCATGAAACCGATACTAATTACACCACCGTCACCGTATTTACGAGCGAACCTATCCCGGATATCCCGATCGCCACCACATCACCCTTCTGCAGCGTAAAATTGTCCGCCGGCACCACCCCGGTTCCCGTCAATAATACTACGCCATAAGGAAACTCCTGGCTGCGGAACAGAAACTTCCCAAGTTCTTGAAACGTCCGCTTCAATTGCCCAACCAATGTTTCTCCGGAAAATACCGTCTTTCCTCTTCGCCGAATCTGCACCCGAATTTTCCACTCCCGCGCCGTCGCCTCCGTCGAACCAATCTGCACCCAGGGCCCCAATGCGCACGAACGCGAATAAATTTTGGCTTGAGGCAGATAGAGCAAATTCTCCCCTTCAATATCCCGGGAACTCATGTCATTGCCGATCGTATAACCGGATAAAGCCCCCTTGGAATTGAAAACTAGCGCGAGTTCGGGTTCCGGCACGCTCCAACGCGCGTCCCGCCTGATGCCGATCGGCGCTCCGGGCCCCACAACCTTGTGTGGTTGGCATTTGAAAAAGAGTTCGGGCCGCTCGGCTTCATACACCTTGTCGTAAGCTGTCGCGCTAAAATCGCTTTCCTCCATGCGCGCTTTTTTGCTCCGCAGGTAAGTGACCCCAGCGGCCCACACCTCCTGTCGTTCCACTGGCGCCAGCAACTTCAAATCATCGATCGATACGCGCGGCAAATTCGCTTTTTCCAGCTTCTCCAGGTACGACCGCCCGTGCTCCGACTCCAATAATTCCTCTATGCTGCGAATTCCGGCTGCAGTCACATCGAGTACGCTCAAGGAATTGGACACCAGGCCAACGCGCACATCACCTGCTTTATTCTGAAATCGACAGAGCTTCATGCTAAGGAACTGATTTTACTGTGGGTTTATTTTCCGGGAGTTCGGCAGCCGCCTCGCGTAACTGCTGCGCTGCTTTCGGCAGGAGAAACGCCAACCCCGCCGCGATCAGCATTCCAACTCCTAATGCACTAAACGCGACCGATGTATTATGATATATGTTCATTAACCAGCCAGCAATATAGGGCCCAGCGAAGCCGCCCAGGTTGCCGAAAGCATTTACCATTCCTACCACTAAACCCACCGCACCTCGAGGCAATGTCTCACTCGGAATTGCCCAAAACGGAGCCATGGCCACAAATGGTCCAGGGATTGCCAGACACATCAGCCCATAGGAAATCCAAAAATGGTCCTTCAGCAGCACACTCAAAATGAGGGTCGTTCCGCTCAAAATGTACGCCGCCGCCACGTGGCCGCGACGTTCATGAGTTTTATCCGAATGCCACGAATTAATGATCATCAACACCGCCGTAACAACATAAGGAATCGCAAATAGAATTCCATACTGAGTCCCGTTATACCCGCGTCCCTTCAGTCCTGTCGTAAAAAAGGTCATACACCCGTAAGCCGCGCAATTATGCAGAAAGTAAATCGCCAGCATCACCGCGATCGACGGATTCGCCAAACGCTTCATCCACGAAACCGCTTGCACTGGCTCCAGGTCAGCCGCCTCCCTTTTAAGTGTTGTTTCCAAATAGTTTAATTCCTCCGTCGAAAGCCATTTCGCCTCTCGTGGATGATCCCGTATGAAAAACCACCAGATCGGCAGCCAAATAAAAGGCAATGCCCCTTCCATGATGATCATTGTTTTCCACCCATAATGCCCCAGCAGCCACCCCGTAAAAGGCGCCGATCCGGCTACCGCTAAGGGCTGGCACAAATTCCAGTAGGCATTCGCCCGCGCCCGCTCATGCCGCGGAAACCAGTTGGCCAGCAAAACCGTCGTCGCCGGGAAAACACCACTCTCCGCAACTCCAAGGAAAAACCGCGCTATCTCGAACTGATGGAAAGTTTTCGCCAGCCCGCAAAACACCGCGCACACGCCCCACGCCACCAGAAAAATCGCAATTACTTTCCGCGCGCTCCAGTGTGATGCCAGGTACCCTCCCGGAATTTGCAAAAGCAGATAGCCAAAAAAGAAAATCCCTGCCGCCTCTCCCTTTAGCTTATCGTCCATCATCAGGTCCTTCATCATCGATGAAATGGACGGGTCCAGGGCGAGGGAGATGTTGGTTCTATCGACGTATGAAATCGTGTACATGATCAACGCGACCGGAATGATGCGAAGCCAGCGTTGTTGTCTCATACGGCAGCCGTTGTTGTAACAGACCAAATATTCCCGAGTCGATATCCAATTGCTCGTTCCCCATAATTCTCCTTTGTCCGAAGCGCTTCACCTGATTGAATACTTCGATGCATGATGGTGATGATTTACTGGAACGCGACTCTCCGGAAATCTACCAAATCCAAACCAGCGTTCCTGGGCCGGAGGGCCGCTTGCCTCTTACCGAGGAACTCTTGCGCCATGCCCCCAGCGGCGATCTGTTTGGCCTTACTCAAAATGTCGGCATGGGCTGGAACTCAGCCGATGCGGCTCGCAAACAATTCCTAATCCTTAGCACTCAGGGCGGCGTGCGCGCTCCGGATGGCAAGCCCATCGCGCTCGGGTATCACACCGGCCACTGGGAAATTGGGCTTCTGGTTCAGGCAGCCTCCGAAACTTTTCGCCAGCTCGGCACCATACCCTTCGCCGGTTTCTGTTCGGATCCCTGTGATGGCCGTACTCAGGGCACCGTCGGAATGTTCGATAGCCTTCCTTTTCGCAATGATGCTGCCACGGTGTTCCGCCGCCTGGCGCGCTCGCTCCCCTTGAGAGCCGGCGTGCTCGGCATCGCCACCTGTGACAAAGGCCTCCCCGCAATGATGATGGCCCTGGCCGGCCTTCGGGATCTTCCCTGCGTTATTGTCCCCGGCGGAGTCACTCTGCCACCCACGAACGGCGAGGACGCCGGAGCGGTGCAAACGCTCGGAACTCGATTTTCCCACGGCTTGATTACGTTGAGCGAAGCCGCAGATCTGGGCTGCCGTGCGTGTGCTTCTCCGGGCGGAGGTTGTCAATTTCTCGGCACGGCTGCCACTTCTCAAGTAGTAAGTGAGGCCCTGGGACTTTCGCTTCCTCATTCCGCGCTGGCACCTTCCGGACAACCCGTCTGGTTTGATCTCGCGCGCCGTTCCGCCCGTGCCCTGGCTGACTTGGACAGCTGCCAGATTCGCACCCGCGATATCCTCACGCGTGCGAGTATTCATAACGCTATGGTGGTGCATGCTGCCTTTGGCGGCTCAACCAACTTGCTTCTCCATATCCCGGCTATCGCCCATGCCGCGCATTTGCCACCTCCCACGGTCGATGATTGGATTGCGGTCAATCGCCGTGTGCCTCGTTTAGTCAGTGTCCTTCCGAATGGCCCCGTCCACCACCCAACGGTTCGCGTTTTTCTGGCCGGCGGCGTTCCTGAAGTCATGTTGCATTTGCGAAAACTCGGCCTGCTCGAAACCGGTGCGCTCACGGCCAGTGGAAGAACGCTGGGTGAAAATCTGGATTGGTGGGAGAAATCAAAACGTCGGACGCAATTTCGACAACTCCTGCAACAGCTCGATCACGTTGCCCCTGAGGACGTCATCCTGCCTCCCGATTTGGCCCGCGAACGTGGGCTGTCCAACACCCTGGTTTTTCCGCGTGGTAACCTTGCCCCCGAAGGCTCAGTCGTAAAAGCCACCGCGATTGACCCTTCGTTGCTTGATTCCGATGGCGTTTATCGAAAGGAAGGTCCCGCGCGCGTTTTTGTTTCCGAAAAGGATGCCATCGGGGCGATCAAAGCCGGCCATATCCGTGCCGGCGATGTGATGGTTCTGACCGGTGTTGGTCCGCTTGGTACCGGCATGGAGGAAACGTATCAAGTCACCGGTGCCCTCAAGCATGTCCCGTTCGGCAAACACGTCGCCCTTTTGACCGATGCGCGTTTCTCTGGCGTCTCCACCGGAGCATGCATTGGTCACATCGGACCGGAGGGTCTTGGGGGCGGACCCATTGGCAAAGTGCTGGATGGCGACATCATCCGCATCGAAATCGATACCAGAAAAGTTGAGGGTTTGATCGAGCTCGTCGGCGACGCGAATCGTCGATTTACCCCGGATCAGGCGATCTATACGCTGGCGCAAAGGAAAACCCGCGCGGATCTGGCTCCCCATCCGGCGCTACCTGAGGACACTCGATTGTGGGCAGCCTTGCAGCAGGCGAGTGGCGGCACCTGGGCAGGTTGCGTTTATGACGAAGCCCGCATTACCGCAGCCCTGGCTAAATCCAATATTTAAGCTCCGCGGGAATCAGGGCGTAGTGGCTGCCCGATAATATCGGCTCGGTGCATTGCTCGCCTGAAAATCCACAAAGGTAAAAGTCCCCCCAACTCTGGTCGTGTTGGTGTGAATCGGGCTCCATTGGCTCATATCGCCGCTGCTTTCAATGATACAGCGGCGGTTCGGACCTCCGGAGATCAGCAATTGCAATGGACTCGCCTGGCCCAGGGCAGTGAGCTGAAGCGGTGGGCTCAGCGCTTTCAAAACATTCAACCTTCCCCCGGTGCTGCATTTGCCAGCAAGCGATGGCAGCGCATCGGTCCCATCCAGCAATCGTCGAATGGCCAGTCTGTAATCTTCCGCCGGAAATCTTGCTAACACCAGCGCCAGCGCACCCGCAACATACGGTGCCGCAAAGGAAGATCCATTGCCCGCCAGATAAAATGAATCGGTCGCCGCAAAGGTTGAATAAATTTGTTCTCCGGGCGCAACGAGGTGAACATTGGTAGCACCGTAGTTGGACGGCGCTGCCAGCAGGTCGCCTCGTGTGCTGTAACCAACTGAGACCACATTATCTAAAGGATAGCACGCGGGATAAGTCGGTAAGGTATCGACGTTTTGTGTGCTGTTGCCCGCCGCCGCGACCAGGATGATACCCGCCTCCCGCAAGCTAACCACGGCGTTCGAAAGTGCGGCGGACTCCACAAATCCAAAACTTGCATTAATAATTTTGGCGCCGTTTGTGGCCGCGTAATCCATGCAAATGATCGCGTCCGAAACATTGCCCACACCAAAATTATTAAAGCACTTGCACGCCATGAGCTGTGTTTTCCATGCCACACCCGTCACCCCTTTCCCGTTATTTCCAACTGCGCCAACGATACCCGCCACCTGGGTTCCGTGACCCGCATCGTCACTTGGATCAAAATTGTGGGCCAGGGCATTAAGCCCATGGCTTCCGTTATCAGGGCTGGTCCACATATTCGCCGATAAATCTTCGTGGGTGTAACGTGCTCCCGTGTCGAGGATCGCGACGATGATGTTGCTCGCTGAATTTATGAGACTCCACGCTTCCGTAACATGAATGTCCGCTCCTGCCGCGCCGCCCGATTGTCCGGTGTTGCTCAATCCCCACAACGTGCCATCAAGGAACTTAGGATCATTCGGCAGGGCGGCCACGTGACCCACTATGTCCACTTCCGCAAATTCCACCAACCCGCTTTCATTGTATTCGCGAATTAAAGCCGCGCTATTTGTTCCCGCAGGGACTTGCAGTATTTGCAGCCCTCCCATCCTCGGCAAAGTTTGAAATACCTTGCACCCTCGTGCCTGGTGCAGTTCACGCAACTTTTCACGTGCACCCGCTGTTTTCGGTTTCACCAGGATGCGTGTCTGGGCCTCCGCTGCTATTGCGCAAAAAACAAGTATCAGACTTCCTGCCAACCAATATCGCGACAGACTGAAAAAACGTGAGCAAACGATCGAAGCGTTCATCGAATTTTACCGCCATTAACTTAACCAAAACGCACAGCAGCATCCAGCTTTTTGAACCCCTCCTACCCCGGCACGTTTACTCCTGCGCAGCCAAAATTCTCCGAGCTTCTGCGGCAGGGTCATCCTCAATTCGCCGAAAGAGCCGGTAGGTCGTGACAAATTCCTTTTGCTCGCCAACCGCAAGCCGGTAAAGCGGTCCCAGGCATTCCAATTCCACGTACGCCGCATTGGTGCCCGGATAGGTGTACACTTCCGTATTGCAGCCTCCGTCCGGGTATGAGGCTGCCGTTAAACCGCTCACCCGCGGCGCATCGATGCGTAAGCCGAGGTTTGTCCCGATCCATACGAGCGAATCAGCGTCGAATCCAAGTTTATGGCTCTGCCCGGCCGCCGCATCTCGTGTAAAGGAGATCAATCCATTCGCGTTTGTGAAGTTAGCTGGCATTCCCGTCCCCAATTGATAAAAGCCATTGGTGAAAATCGTCGCGCTGGGTGTCTGCACATAGCACCCGACCGGTTCCTGCAGTTGCGTGATGACCCAGGTTCCGAGTGATTTATTAGTCGACGTCGTGGCGCCTGTCCTTTGAAATACGGTCCTAATCCGCATGAGCGGTTGCTCAAAATCGAGTGAGATCACCCGGCTCACTCGAATCTGATATGCAGGGTCAACGCCTCCAATCAGTGTGACAATTCCGTTGGTTATTAAAATTTGATACGGGCTCCCGTCGAACCCTGAAGGTGGAGGCCATCCCCAATCTGACTGCGGTGATGGCCAGGCCTTGTCTCCTCCAAAGCTGCCTTCGGTGTTCCAACTCGTCGGAGTCGCCGTACCACCATAAAGATGCGAGTTCTCCCAAAAAGGACCGTTCGTTTCTCCCACAAATCTATATTGCAGCACGCGTCCCGCCGCTGGAACTACTACCGCTTCAACCAAGCCGTTGTTCAGCGTGACCGCATTCGTCCAACCATGGTATTCGGATTTGTTCGTTTTGTTCGGCTCATTCACTTTGGCTCGTACAAATCCCTGCGCTCCTGCGGTTGCAACCGCACTCGTCCATCTCAGGTTCGAGGATTCCGCGAACAACGTTGCTTTGGATATCCAATGCAAAAGATCCGAAGAGACCTGCCAGGTATAAAAAAGTCCGATTTGCGCACCAAGCTCCACCACCAGGTTGCTTCCATACGATTGACTGGCTTGCAGCACCGGTGCCTCGGGTTGCGCCAGCAACAAACGCACGGAGAGAACGAAAGTAGTAATCGACCAAATCACAACATAACGAAGCGATGTTCTTGGGCGCATGGTCGCCTCAAGCTTACTCGCTTCTTTTCAACTGAATATGGGTATTTTCATCAATTCTCCGTCTTTCACTGCGGATTGATGCGCCACAATCCCCGCCACCGTCAGGTTTAGCGCCACGGCCACATTCACTAACGGCTCACGTTCCTGCAAAATCGACGTCACAAACTCATCCATCAAGTAACCGTGCGACCCGCCATGGCCTCCCGCCGGAACACCGGGAGGAAGGGGAGGGCGTTTCAATTCCGGCAGCGATTTTTCCAAGCCTTCGTATTTGCCATAGAACGTTCCTGTGTCGCCTCGAATGCGTCCCATCTCCCCTCCATAACCAGGAGTGTCCCAACTCACGGCCATGCGTGCCATGCCGCCTTCGCTTGTCCGAAATAGTGCAATCTCAGTTCCAAACCCGTTCTTGTATTGATTATTCGCGGCCTGCAGATGACCCAATTTGCTTGGTATCCCCAGGCAACTCACTGCCGTGAATCGGCCTTTGGTGACGCACCCATAGTAGGCATTCGAATGCGTCGGATAGAATTGGGGAGGCAAACCGATTCGCCACCCTTTGTACGAATCAATCGGCTCCGGCATATAGTGATAGTACTCGCCTTCGGAATAGAGCAATCGACCAAATCCGCCCTTCTCATAAATCTGCCGCATCGCGTACAAGTCTTCATGAAAGCAGGACGTTTCAAACATCATGTACTTTTGCCCGGTTTTCTTTACCGTTTCATATAATTCGTTCGCCTGCTCTAAACTTCCGAAAACCGCGGGCACTGCCGACGCCGCATGTTTGCCGTGCTTCAGCACATCAATGCAATGTTTCGCATGGCTGGGCGCATCGGTAGCCACAAACACAGCTTCAATTCGCGGATCGTTGACCAATTCCTCAAGTGATGGATACGTCTTTTCGCACCGGCATGCCTTGGCCAACTCCGCGCAGCGCTCGGGAATTAAATCGCTCACCGCGGTGATCTCCACATTCGGATGGTTCTGAAATCCAAAATCCGCCCCAAACTTGCAGACGCCATAGCCAACAATTCCCATTCGAATTTTCCGGTCAGAAATCGGCTTCCAACCCTTCGATGCGCTCGGGTCGGTCGGGGCCCGTTCAAATCCCTGAATGGGATTCGGCGCAGCCATCGCACCAGCCGCAAATCCCATGCTGCCCGCCGCCAAACTCATAGAACGCAGAAACGTTCGCCGTGAGAACTGCTGCCGTCCGGCGCCCGAACCACGTAAAAAATTGGGAAGCATCCCGCAGGATTGGAGCCTCACGCAGCGGCGTCAAGGCGGGAAACATGAGGCCTCTTAGTGCCTAATCCACTGCATTTGCGATCCGCATGGGCGCGCAAGGATTGCCGCGTTGCGTTCTCGATGACTTCGCTTACAGTTTCGTCCATGGCTGCGGGGTCCGAGAGGGTACAACCCAATCACGTTCTGGCAATTAACAGTGGTTCCTCGAGTATTAAATTCGCGCTGTACCGCGTCGCGAACCTGCTCGAGTTGGTGCTCAAGGGAAAATTTGAACGGGTCGGTCTGCCCAACGGCGAGTTGAAGACCACGCACGTGCTAACCGGCGAAACTCAGTCTCGCCCGCTTTCAATCCAAAACCACGCGGCCTGCGTGCCCCCGTTGATTGAACTGCTGGAAAACACCGTCCGCTGGGATGCCGTTCAGGCGATCGGCCATCGCGTTGTTCATGGCGGCAGCCGATTCACTGAGTCCCAGTTGGTCACGCGCGCCTTGCTGGACGAATTGCATCGGCTCGGTCCCTTCGTGCCGGATCACCTTCCTTCCGGCACCATGCTCATCGAAGCCATTCATAACGAATATTCCAACGTCCCGCAGTTTGCCTGCTTCGATACCGCCTTTCATCGTACGATGCCGCGCGTCGCCAAACTGCTTCCCATCCCGCGTCGCTTCGAAGCCAAGGGAATCCAGCGCTACGGGTTCCACGGTCTTTCCTACTCATTTATCATGCAGGAGCTCTCGCGTCTCGCTCCCGGCAGTGTCAACGGCCGTCTCATCCTTGCGCACCTCGGGAACGGCGCCAGCATGGCCGCCGTCAAAAATGGCCGGTGCATTGATACCTCGATGTCCTTTACTCCCACGGGAGGATTTCTTATGAGCACGCGCAGTGGCGATCTGGATCCCGGGCTCCTGACGTATCTGTCCCGGGTCGAAGGCATGACCGGCGAACAGATCCATCTCATGACGAACAAAGAATCGGGTCTGCTCGGTATTTCGGAAACCAGCCCGGATATGAGGGACCTCCTTGGTGCGGCCAGCACGGATGTTCGTGCCGTCGAAGCGGTCTCGCTGTTTTGTTACCAGGCGAAAAAGTGGCTCGGTTCTTTTGCCGCGGCGCTCGGCGGTCTTGATACCCTCGTCTTTGCGGGCGGTATCGGGGAAAACGCCGCGGATGTTCGCACCCGCATTTGCTCCGGCCTCGATTTTCTAGGGCTCCAGCTCGATGCCAGCCGCAATCAGTCGGGCGCTCCCATCATTTCACCCGACCACGCCAAAGTCATCGTCCGGATCATTCGCACCGACGAAGAACGATACATCGCCGACTCCGTTTTGAAGTTGTTAGCTTCCTCCGATAGATCTCCCCCACCAACACCATAAACATGAGACCGTTATGAACCAAGTCACTCGGAAACCGTTCGATGCCCAAACTCTCGCCCGCATTGATGCCTATTGGCGCGCCGCAAATTACCTCTCCGTCGGCCAGATTTATTTATTGGATAACCCTCTACTCAGAAAACGGCTCAAGCGCGATCACATCAAAACTCGCCTGCTCGGTCACTGGGGCACCACACCCGGGCTGAACCTGATTTACGTCCATCTCAATCGCGTCATCAAGGAACGGCAGCTAAATATCATTTACATCACCGGCCCGGGTCACGGCGGACCAGGACTCGTGGCCAACACATATCTCGAAGGCACGTATAGCGAATTCTACCCCAATATTACGCAGGATGAAGACGGCATGCGGAAGCTCTTCAAACAGTTCTCGTTTCCCGGCGGCATTCCCAGCCATGTCGCGGCCGAAACTCCCGGTTCCATTCACGAGGGCGGCGAATTGGGCTATTCCCTGACTCACGCCTTTGGCGCCGTGTTTGATAACCCAGATTTGATTGCTGCCTGTGTAATCGGTGACGGCGAAGCCGAGACCGGAGCGCTGGCCGCCAGTTGGCATTCCAATAAGTTCCTCAATCCTATTCGCGACGGAGCGGTTTTGCCCATCCTGCATCTCAATGGCTATAAAATTGCCAATCCAACCGTTCTGGCCCGCATACCTGAGGATGAATTGGCGCAGTTGTTACAGGGTTATGGTTACAGACCTTATTTGGTTTCCGGTGACGATCCTAACCTGGTCCATCAAAGATTGGCTGCCACCTTCGATGAAGTGTTCACTGAAATTAAGCGAATGCAGGAAAATGCCCGCACCAGAGGCCTGAAAAAACGTCCGGAATGGCCTATGATTGTCCTGCGAACTCCCAAAGGCTGGACGGGCCCAAAAATTGTGGATGGCAAACAAGTCGAAGGCACTTTCCACGCGCATCAGGTTCCGATGGGCGACATGAACCGACCGGAACATATCCGCATCCTGGAGCGCTGGATGAAGAGTTACCTTCCGGCCGAGTTGTTTGATCGCGCCGGCAAGCTCGTTCCTGAGTTAGCCGCTCTTGCACCCGAGGGGAATTTAAGAATGGGCGCCAACCCGCACGCGAACGGCGGTCAACTCTTGCGCGACCTGAAAATGCCGGACTTCCGCGCCTACGCCGTGAAGGTCCCAACTCCCGGGTGCGTTCAGGCCGAGGCGACCCGGATTCAGGGTGAGTTGGTGCGCGACGTGCTCAAAGGTAATCCGAGTTCCTTCCGCGTTTTTGGCCCGGACGAAACCGCCTCCAATCGATGGAATGCTGTCTTCGGAGTCGATAAGCGTTGTCTGGTTGCAGATATCCTCAAGACCGATGAATCGGTTTCCGCCGATGGCCGTGTCATGGAAGTTCTCAGCGAACACCTCTGCCAGGGCTGGCTGGAGGGTTACCTGCTCACCGGGCGCCATGGCTTTTTTAATTGTTACGAAGCCTTCATCCATATCATCGATTCCATGTTCAATCAGCACGCGAAATGGCTCAAGGTCTCGCGTTGCATTCCCTGGCGGCGGCCCATCGCTTCCCTGAATTATTTGTTGAGTTCTCATGTCTGGAGGCAGGACCACAATGGCTTCAGCCATCAGGACCCTGGTTTCATCGATCATGTGGTGAATAAAAAAGCCGAAGTGATTCGCGTTTATCTTCCACCGGACACGAACACGCTCCTGTCCGTCACCGACCACTGCCTTCGCTCCCATAATTACGTCAACGTCATCGTAGCCGGCAAACAGCCCGCTCCCCAATGGCTCGATATGGATGCCGCCGTCCGCCATTGCACCAATGGCCTCGGCATCTGGGAATGGGCCAGCAACGATCGCGGCGGCGAGCCGGACGTCGTTATGGCCTGCTGCGGCGATGTTCCCACCCTCGAAACCCTCGCTGCTGTCGATATCCTCCGCCAGCATTTGCCGGAATTAAAGGTGCGCGTGGTCAACATTGTAGACCTCATGAAACTCCAACCAGCCACCGAACATCCTCACGGCTTGTCCGATAAAGATTTCGATGTGCTCTTTACGAGTAATAAACCTGTGGTCTTCGCGTTTCATGGGTACCCCTGGCTAATCCATCGTCTGACCTATCGCCGCACCAATCACAAAAATCTTCACGTTCGCGGATATAAAGAAGAGGGTACCACCACGACGCCATTTGACATGGTGGTGATGAACGACCTCGATCGTTTTCATCTGGTCGGTGACGTCATCGACCGTGTTCCCGAGTTAGGCGCGAGCGCTGCCTACCTCAAACAGCATCTCAGCGAAAAACTCATGCAGCACCGCGAGTATATCCAGCGGTATGGTGAGGACATGCCTGAAGTCCGTGACTGGCAATGGCGCGCCATGGCCGCCAAAGGCAACGCCCCCGGTAATGACCTAAAACCACCTTACAAACCGAGGCGCAGGAAATAGACCCCCGTCCTCTCGGGCGTTGGAAAAGCGGCAATTTAAAAGAAAAAACCCGGCGGTATTGGGGATGGGGTATCCCGCTGAAAATTATTGCCGCCGGGCAGTGAAAAGTTTCCCAGATTTGCCCCTTACACTCAATCCGAATTAGTACGGATACCCTGGGCAACGTTCGTTGCAGGGGCGTGCGAGAAATGGGCTTCGAAATGCAAGATCTGATTGGGGAGCGGTTACTTAAATGTAGAGCGCGGGATGCAAAAGGCAGAATGGGGTAACAATTGTCTCCTGATGGGAAGTTGGCATTCATGCAAACGTTTATGACCGGAACGCCGCCAAGGTGGCAGAGACGTAAGCCGTTCGATGAATTGAGTGAGCGGCTGCAGGGCCAGTACGGCGGTGCGATGGAGCACCTACCAGACCAAAAAAATAATTTCCCTCTCCCTCCGGGGCCCCGGGGAGAGGGATCAAAGGGTGAGGGGTTCTCTATTCTCTTTTTTAAACAGGAACAGAGTTAACAGAGACCGTTGAAAGCAGGGTCGATTTGTTTTGCAGGAGTCGTGATGTGCAAAAACCCGCAAAAACCTGCAAAAATTGGGCAAACCTTGCAAAACGAGTGACTTAAGTGGGAACGGTTAAATGGAGAATGCAGATTGCAAAATGCCGAATGAGGTGCGAAAAAAAATGCCAACCTCGGATAAGCTCGGTTGGACTCGTATGCCCTCGGACAGCTTCGGATTAGCTCGGACCGTTGTGTGCCCGGTCGGAGGCTGTAGATGATCAAGGGGGGCCTGGGGGTGTTTTACCCGTGACACCCGTGACAACCCGCGTAAACATTGGGTTTTTTGACTGGTGTACCCGTGAACAAACCCGTGACGAACCCGTGCCAAGGCGTGCCAGCAGGAGAAAAAACATTTCACTTTGATTTACTTTGATTGGGTTTGATTAGCCTTTGTTTGGTTTGAGTAGGTTTTAGGAGCGGTTCCGGTCGGTCCCTTCAGTGACGAGTCGTCGCTGTCACTTTCTCGGAGCTCCCCGGGCCTTCCCCCCGACCCCTGTTTTTTGACGTTTACAAGCTCACTGATCTGGGTCGTTATGCCTCAATGCTAACGGCATTCCATCCCTCGGAGATACGGCGATGCCTCACTTCATAATTGACTGCTCCGAGTCGATCCTGAGTCTGGCAGACCCAGACGAGCTGATGCGGGTGGTGTACGCGGCGGCAGAGTCAACGGGCCTGTTTGCGCGCAGCGGCGTCGGCGGAATCAAAGTTCGACTTCATCCGTACAAGCACTTCGCCAACGTGGACGCCCAAGAGCATTTTGTTCACGTGTTCGCCAACATCATGGAAGGTCGCACGACGGAGCAGAAAAAGGCGCTTTCGGAGAGAGTAATCCGCACGCTCAAGGAGCTGCTACCGGCGGTCGAGATTATCTCGATGAACATCCGGGACTTTGAGAAGGCGACCTATTGCAACGCAGCGATGATTGAGATTGCCGATGGGTCTGGCGGAGACCGATTCTAAAGGAATCGGTTCTCAGTATTGACAACTCAGACTTGCAGCAGGTCCCTCGTCAAAGGGCAAAACTGCACAATTGCTCGCTCGTCGGATCGCAACCATGCGTCAGCCAGCCCCGGCGTGAGTGAACGCGGGCGTTCGGCAGAGACTTCAAATGGGGTGCTGGACTTACGTGTCCAATCTGCTAAGAACACAGCGAGCAGCCAACACCCTGACGTATTTAAAAGTGAGGACTGACATTTGCATGACACTTGGATGATTTGCATGAGTGAGACCCGTGTATCTGACGAATGAACTGGGTTGTAGCGATTTTGTGTACTATGCTCAAGACCGCCGCCAGGCGGGTCGGTCGATCAGCCCTATGTACCGAGGAGGCGCTCCAGGTCAATGCGAGCAGGCTGCGTGAGCAATTCGACGAATGGCTCGAGGAACCCAACGTGTATTCCCGACGGGCGTTGATTGAATGCAGCGCATTCCCGGAAGGGCGGATATATCCGTTTGCCATTCCGGCGCTTGCTTACGCAAACCTCGGGCTTGGCGATACCAATGAACGCAAGCACTGTGCGGCGCAGATGCAGAAGTTAATCGACCTGCTCATCTCCACTGTGATTGAGGACATCAGGCCTCCGGGCGGTGACCTGGAGCGGCTTACCGATTATCAGAACGAAGGCACCCGCCTTGCCACACTCAATCTAACCTTGGCCTGCTATGCGCTCATTTCGGATGACCAGCGCTACCGCAGTTTGCATGACCATATTTCGCTGCTGTTGAGCCGGATCCTGACTGTGCGCTCAGGGAAGCCGCTCGCTTCCTACCCGGCCTACACCTGGTATTTTGACACGATCATGGCGCTGGTTTCCCTCGAGTTGCATGACCGCGCCCGGGGGCTTGCGCGGACGGGACCCCTGACCGCAAAGCACCTTGCCTGGGTCCGAAGCCACGCGACCGACCCCGGCACCGGCTTGCCTATCGCCTACCCGGGCGGACTTCCTCGCGGTTGCGACCTCTCGATGCAGATCTGCCTGCTGCAGCAACTGGACTCATCTGCTGCGCAACGGCTGTACGTTGACTACGCCCACCATCACTGGGTTAATCTTTGGTTCATCGCGGGCTTCCGGGAGTGGCCCAAGTCGAAAAGGACATCTCACCTCGGAGATATTGATTCCGGCCCCTTGGTTCTCGGGATTGGGCCCACTGCAACCGGAGTGGGAATCGGAGCCGCAAAGGCCGTCAGCGACACCAATCGCCTGGGCACGTTGGCCCGGCAACTTCAGTTTTTGCCGGACTTCTTGCGACTTCTTGAACAGGGCGGTGAGGAACTGTTTGGGGATCAGGTGCAGGTGAGCAGCGAATACGTCACCGGGTTTCTCTATGGCGACGCCGTGCTCTTCTACGCGATCACGTGGGTTCCGTACCCTGGGGCGGCCAAGGCGGCGACCAGGAGCACAGTCGAAAAGAACTGAGTATGCGCTTGCAGACGAGCAGCGAGTCAAACCAGGCGCTGGACCGGATAACGAGGAGCGCGGTCAGCCTCATTTTCCAATTCCGGTGTCCCTGGCGCGCTCCTCGCCATCGGTCAGCTTTTCGTTAGCTGCAATGAGCTCCTCACCGCCTGACCAGTTTCGGAATGTGCCGATGCCTCGATGGTATCGCATCGGAGCAGTTGCGGGACGGGTGCTCGGTTTCGTAGCCATGGTGGCCACGGCGTGGCTTTTCCTAAATTCCAGCTCCGGCGGTTCTCGCTGGCATGCACTTGCTTTCTTTGCCGGACTCGCACTGCTCATTCTGCCGAGTTTGCCCAAAGCTTACCTTGAGCAACGCAATCGGCTGCGCGGACTGCGCGATGGTTCCTTCCAGCAATACTTAGATGAGCAAAGCACAAAGAGATAACCAACCCCTTGTCGCGATCCGTTGGTGGCTACTGTTGGCGCTCTCGAACGCACTGCTGGCCACAGTTTGTGCCTCCACAAGCCAGGCCGGACGAGGGGTCCGGGAGTCGCACAAGGCGGTGGTGGCGCTCGAGTTGCTAGCCACGATCACCGAGGTAACCGTCCCGCGGATCGATGCCTGGTTCGCCCGGGCAGCAAGCCTTACGAACGGGTCGTCGGCTGATGTGCGCCGCCAGGTCGAAAGCCTCGGGCGTGATGTGCCGGCATTGGTCTCCCAATTAGACAGATGGAAAAACTCTGCGCGAGCGCTTGAATCCGCGGGGAAGGAGTTCCCGTGGGAGTGGCCTCTTGAAATCGACAAATGCGAGAATGACCGTCTCGTGGCGAAGTGGCAGGCCGACCGCCAGAGCATCAGGGTTGAGCAGACTAAGCTGGAGACGCTAGCACCGCCGATTATGAAGGCGGGCACTAATCTCCTTAGAGTGGCTCACGATATAGGGCCGATTCGATTGCCTGTCGTAAATCCTAAGAACCTGGTCGCGACACAAAAGAGAATTAGCAAACTAGCCGACGCCTGGGCTCCGCTCGCGTCCGGACTATTGGAGTTGGCTCGAGAAGCCAGGGTATGCGCAGCGCTTGTATCGGGAATCACTGAAACCGTGGAGGAGGTCGAGAGGCACAACGCAGCAGTCGCGCAGACGCTGCGGGCGATGGAACTATCTGATGTTTCAGCGCTCCAGAGCCCAAATGCAGCCGAGGCTCACCTCCGCCGGGCCCGCATGAAATTCGACCGTCGCGACTTGCACGGAGCCCGGAGTGATTGCACCCAGAGCCTGGAACTGAGCCCCGACTGGACCCGGGCACTTTTCGTGCGTGCCGAGATCGAATTCCTGTCGCGCGACCTCGATGCCACCATCGCTGACTTGAGCAGGGTGCTCAAGCTGTTGACAAATTCAGCCTCAGGTTATGCCTCCGGGGCAGACTGGGGCTGGGCGCGCCGCCGCTTGGCCTCTGCCTATGGCCTGAGGGCCGACTCCGAGTTGGCCCAGAACAATTTTGCGGGCGCACTCGCCGATTCGAACCGGTCCATCGAACTCACGACGAACGGGTTTTGGGCGTCCTGCCAACGCGTGCAGATCTATGCCACATCCGGCCAGTTGGACCAAGCGCTGCAAGCCTGCGACGCGCTCCTCGAGCTTTGGCCGCGCTCGGCTGGGGCCTATCGTTTACGTGGCCGCACCAGGATTTCAAGCGGGGACGTAGCAGGCGACATGGCCGACTTCGACCAGGCCTTAAAACTCGCTCCCAGGGACGCGCGGACCTTCACGAGCCGAGGTATGGCAAATTACAATCTGCGGTCCTGGGCAAATGCTTTGGCGGATTTCCGGAAGGCCTCGGCACTCCCTTCGGATTATAGCGACTACTCTGCTTTCCGAGTCTGGTTGATCCGGGCGCGTTCGGGCGATTCCGCCGGGGCCACGCGGGAATTGCAACGACACATGCGAAGCCACAGGGTGGGTAATGCCGCACCCTGGTCCTTGGCTATCGCCAGCTTCCTCTCTGGCCAAATGAGCGAGCAAGAGTTTTTCGCCGCCGCAGTCTCTCCGCTCAAGCAGAAGGACAGCGAGCAACACTGTGAGGCCTGGTTCTACGCAGGCTCCAAACATCTTTTCGTCGGGGACTCCGTCACGGCCAAGGCTTACTTCGAAAAATGCCGCGCGACGAACGTTCGTCTGTTCACCGAATATGACAGCGCTGCGGCTGAGTTGAAATTTCTCGAACGCGAAGAAGCGAAACGAAAGTGACTGAACGCCCATGAAACTGAGCAAGCTATATCGGGAAGGTGTTTGTGGCGGTTCGATCTGCTTACTTGGTTCGGACCAATCGGACGCCGGCGGCTGCCTCCCTGAATGTTAGTGGTCGTGATGCTCAAGGTTCGAAATGCCGTTTTGATTGCGCTCTCGATTGTGCTAGCCGGGTGCAAGATTGAGCGCCATGTGACAATTGATTTCGCGAACCCCATGTTCGATCTCCACTGTGGGCCAGTCGCGCTTATCACGTTTCCCGACTCGACAGTGCTGCATATCGGAAGCACTTACTTTATGCTGTCGCTGCCGTTTTATATCCCTCTCGTCTTTTTGGTCGCGCTGTTCTTGGGCCTTTGCTTTATTCTTCGTCGCAGACAAGATGCTCAACCGCACCAACCAACGCGCTGAGGCGAGGGCGAGATTGCGTCTCTGTTTGTATTGTATACCCTCGACTCGCCATGCCTGAGCACGGGCGTTAAATCTCACCGCAACAATGGGCACATACTGCGCAATCCACGTTAAAGAGACGGACAGAGCAGCACTGGTTTCGGAACTGGAGCGCTACCTTGCTTCGACTCATCGAGGCCAGGTCATTCAGACAACGAGGGCGGAGACGTTTGGCAAGCTTTACGGCGACGAGTTCCTCTGTTCTGAGAATCGGTCTCCCACCAAATTCGCTATCATCTCCGAACAGCCGGGATGGTTCACCGCCCATTATAACTCTTTTCTTCGGCTCCGCGATTTGGCTGCCGAGATTTCCGGCAGCCTAAACACGGTCGTGATCACCGTGATTGCCCAATCTTGCAGCAGCGCGTACCAGTTGTGCATCTTCGAGTCGGGTCAGAATCTTCGGACCTTGGAGTTCGCCGATGGGAGCTGGATTAAGCAAGAGGGTTCACTGCTGCCTTTCGAATCCGAGCCGCTTGGCAAGAACATCGCTGAGGCAGGAGAGGAACCATATTACATTTTCGAAAACGAATCCGTTTGCGAATATTGCGAACAGTTCGGACTCAAGCTCTGGACGTACGTTTGGATGGAAAGCAAACACCCGGAGTTCACTTTTATTCAAGCTCTGCCGGCGCGGGTTCGTGTGATCGAAGAAAGAGAGTAGATGAGGGCTACACGGTTCAACAAGGCGCTTGACCAAATGAGGAGGAGCGTGGTCGCGCTACTGTTCCAGGTCGGACGTCTTCGGCGCTGCTCGTCGTCGTTCAGCTTTTCGTTCAGCAGTACGAGCGTTGGGCGATTTATGAATAGGATTCTCCTGATCATTCTTGCGCTCTTCATCATGGGTTCTGGCCGTGCCGACGACGCCGGTTCCGCGGGTGAAGCAGGCCAACAACGGAGGCATGAAGTTCTCGCTAAGTTGCCCCCGAGGTTAGGCAGCCTCTGGAGAAAATACGGGGAGTGGGATTACAAGCAGTCTAACTCGGCATACGAACCGGCCACGAAATTTAATTTTGGTGCCACGGGCAGCGCCGCCGGGCTATCGCAACAGGACTTAATGGCTCTCCGGCGTGTTGCTCTACCCACGCCTGACGATGTGACCATGATGAAGCGGCTGGACCTTGCCCACGTTTTTAAGCGCAACAGGAAACAACTCGAAGGGCTCCGAGACATGGCAGTGGAGGATGCCCACCTGGCGCGGATTGCGGCGGATTACACCTCCTTGATGGAGGGCTCAATGTGGCCAACGAATACGCAAAAAATATCCGATCAGCGATGGTCCCGATACAAAGAGGCGTTCAAGAGCGTTGGCCTGCAGGAAGGCCTTGTACGAGGCACGAACAGCCCTGGAGTCATCACCTTTATCTTTCATGCCGAGGGTCTGTGCGTCGCTGGCTCTTCCTGCGGGTTTGTTTTCTCCAAGAAAAAATTGGAGCCTCTTACTAGTGATCCTGCCACAACGCTTAACGAGTTGGTGAGAAACAGGCAGTCCAGCGTTGTAACAGTGTATGAGCGGCTGGATGCTAACTGGTATAGCTTTTACGAGCTCGACTGGTAATGGCGGAGACCAACATGCTGAACAAATCGCCGGAGCCGACAGCCGCCGTCCTTTCTGTTTACGGTGGCGCTGGCGGATTTGCAGCTCCTTCGCCTTGTCGGCGCCCAGTCTCCGCCGGCTGCGGCTCGGCTCCACGTTAACCCGAAAAACAGTGTCGCATGCGAAAAAGCCAAAAAGGTCCGTTTCTGCTCGCAGCGAAAAGAATGATGCGTGAAATGCAGCACCTCTTCAATTCCGGCAGCGTCCCATGGCAAGCTGTCGGACCATTCGATCTGCGCCCATATATCACCGCCATGCTGCGGCTCTGTGAAGAACGGCATATCGATAACCATCCAATCGATCACCTTCGGCAGGTGGCTCGTGTGCTTCAGGCGCTGCCCGGTCCAATTGATATCACCGAACTCAATGCCGCCCAAGAAAGTGCGGTGCAATACGAGCAGTGGCTGTCCTCGACTTTTCCAGAAGCTTTTGCTGAAATGCGAAGACAAGCATCTCAGCGTGCGCGAAAACATGCGCTCAACTGACATGCACGACGCCTGTGCCCAAAATCAACCGGCAAACGCAGGACGTTGGCATCATCTTCGAGCGATTCGTTAACGTGAAGGGTAATCGTTTTGGTGAGTTCACAATCACCAACGGCTTAGAGCATCCGGTCTGGTTGGCTGGACATAGTTTACAAAGTCCCGCTTATGAAATTGAATTCCTGGGTGAAGAGTGGACAGGTCCGCTCAGCCTTTGGTCGTGGTGCGGTACCGGCATTGATGCCGCAATCAACGTATCACCATCTGCTGAGCTGGCAACCGACCGCCAAAAGCCCAACGGAGCCATGGTCACATTCCAAGTCGCCCCGAAGTCGGTCGAAGCATAGATAGGGGAGGGGAGGCCTGCACTGAGAGCGGCTACAAGCTTGCGGCCGTCAGCAGAAGACGCCAACAAACATGAAGATGCACGTGGCACGCCGTTGGAAGTCCATGCCACCCCCCCGTCGGAGGATGTGTAGATGGCCGTCTTGCCTGGACTGGCTCCGTCTCCTGCCACGAGTTTGGAGCCATCCGCTGACGATGCGATGGATGTCCAGATGAGGCCCGGGGCATTTGTTGCTTCGACCCATGTGGTTCCAAAGTCCTGCGAAGTGAAGATCTTTGTGTAGGTTTGACCTCCAGCGGCTGCCAGCCTAACGCCATCGGCAGAACAGGCAACGGATGCCCAATAGCCACCCTCCGGGCTATTGAAATTCCAAGTGGCTCCGTAATCCGAGGATGTATAGATCGATCCTCCATAAACCCCTGCCACGAGTCTGGAGCCATCTGCTGACGATGCGATGCATCGCCATTGCCCACCGGATGAGCTGGCAGCAGTCCAGGTTTCTCCGGAATTTGTTGACCAATAAATCTGGCCGCTGAAAGTGCTAGCCACAAGTTTGTTCCCATCTGCTGAGGAGGCAACGGCTGTCCATGCAATATTCGGGGCGGCAGTTTGATACCAAGTGGAACCCCAGTTAGTGGACATGAAAATCGGTCCGGCGATGTGTAGTAGACCACAGGCAGCTATCATTGTGCGTCCGTCTGCCGAGCACGCCACTGATTGCCAATTTGTTATTGGCGCGCTCGTTTTTGTCCAACTCTGCGCTCCGTGGGAAAAACCGCCGATTACTGGATTGAGCTGTTGTTGTTGGTGATGATGTCCGGTGTATCGGAGCGGACAGTTGCCGTATTAGTCCACCAGCCGGCATCTGTGGCCGTGGCCTGGATGTTAATATTTGTAGCGCTCCCATGCAGCATAGTGCCAAGGGAAAACACGAGAGAGGAAGTATTTGTGACGGGAGGAGGCGAGGCGGAAACAAAACTAAAACCAGACGGTAGACCATTGCTCACAGTAACATTCCTAGCATCCCCCGGACCGAGATTTTGCAGATTGAGGGTTATTGTTGCGGTGGTGCCCGGGGTCACAAACGGCTCCGAAAAACTTTGCGCCTGCGAGAGGTCATTGGGAGGACAGCGGTAAATACCAAGATTTCCGACCGCCACAAGCCTATCTCCACCTGCTGAAGACGTTGCATAAATCCATTGGGCGCTTGGGGCATTGTTTGATATCCAGGTTGCTCCGTAATCGTACGAACTCCAAATTCCACCCGCATTAATTGTTGCAATCAACTGACCGCCATCGAGGGACGAAGCGACGGCCGACCATGCAGCGTTTGGGGCACTTCCTAATCTCCAACTTGCCCCCGAATTAGTGGAAACGAAAAGCTGCCCATTTCCAATGGTGGCCAACACGTTAGCGGCAGCTGATGAGGCGACATTCGTGAGTGCATTAGTGATCGACGTGTTGTCGATAACCCAGCTGTTCCCAGAATTTGTTGACATGCAGACCGCCCCTTTTCCAACAGCGATGAGGATTCTTCCTGACGAAGAAGATGCAACGGAGGCCCAGGTAAGATCAGGAAGGCTGTTCGATTGCCAAGCAGTGCCCGAATTGGTCGAGGTGCAGATGAAGCTTTGACCTGTTGGGCTCTTTCCTACAGCTGCTAACACTTGCCCGTCCGACGACATTGCGACAGATTGCCAATTCTTACTTAGCACGTTGGTGCTTGCGGACCATGTTGCGCCAGCGTTCGTGGAAATATAGAGTGAGCTTGCGCCAATTGTGACTCGTCCAACAGCCGCGAGGAATGTGCCGTTTGACGATGAAGCTACAGAGCTCCAAGCCTGCGAAGGGGCGGTAAGGCTCGACCACGTCAATCCCCAATTCGTGGAAATATAGAGTGAGCCTGGGTTCTGGCCGGCTACCAGTTGGGCACCGTCGTAGCTGCCGGCGACGCAAGACATTCGCAAGGAACTCGCGCCAACCCATGTCTGGGGAAGGGCAGTATATGCAACGCGCAACATTACGCAAAGATAGACTGCCAGAGAGAATAAACTTTTCACTTCCATGACGAAGTGTCTATCGGAAACAAAGGCGGATTGTCGAGTCAATTTCAAGATTTGACTCCGCGGAGCGCCCGTTTTCGGTGTGAATGTCACTCCTATGTCAGTCCTCACATTGACACAGTTTCTCTGAATTGGTACCTCAATTCGCGTGTCCCGCAAACTGAGGATTGATTACTCAGGTGCGTCTCCGGTTTGTCTCACTGCCATAAAAAGCCAGCTTCCAGAACCAAGGGGATTTACACTGCTGGAACTGCTGGTGGCCATAGGCGCTGGACAGTAGCCGTCTTGATAAATGTTCATCCGTAGCTACTTTGTAGAGCAATGAAAACGGCTGTTCAGCGTTGGGGTAATAGTCTGGCATTGCGCATCCCGAGTGCCTACGCCGCTGAGACCCGCATTTCCGAGGGGTCCGAGGTGGAGCTCACCATCAAATCAGGGTCGCTTGTAGTTCGACCACTCTTGCGTAAGCGTCATTCTCTGGCCGGATTGCTTAGGCGTGTCATTCCGTCAAACCGGCACAAGGCCGTTGCAACCGGTGTTAGGGTCGGACAGGAGGTTTGGTGAGGAACAAAGTGCCTGCTTAGCCTCGTTCCACGTATCCTTTACGAACCTTTTCGGCGATTAGCTTTTCGGCCTCACGCCGCGCTCGCTCTTCATCCGCATGGACCTTTCTTTGTTCCTGGCCCGCCGTGCCGATGCGTCCAAAACGGACAGTCACCGCCTTGCCGGCCACGGCTATCTCCCAAAACTTTTTGGAAGCGCCGCTGATGAACTCAAATTTTCGAACGCGCTGGACACTGGAGTCCGATTTGTCGGTCACTCCTGAGGGCGCGTGCTCCGGATTGTCATCAGGTAGCGGCGCGCTGTTTATCGGCTCGGCTGGTTTTACCGGCAATGACTCTTTACGGATCGCTTCTTCTGCTGCATCGATTTCGGCGGATTCTTGTGCGGAGATGTCCTCCGACCCGCCTTTTAATATCCGTTCGACTCGTTGTATCACGGCCTCCGGTTCATGGAACCAATCCCTGGCCAGCACGACGATTACCCGCCAGCCGAAGGCGTTCAGCACGGACGGTTGCATCAAGTAACGCTCGAGCAGGTCTGGATTGCCGTAGTGCTGCTCGGAGTCTATCAAAATCCCGAGCTGATATTGTCGCTCGTCCCGGCAGCGAATCGCGAGGTCGCAGCGAAAGCGCGATTGGCCGACATTCAATTCAACGAAATATCCGCGTTTGCGCAGCGCTTCCGCTAATTGGACATGCAAGGCACCGGTTGACGGCTCGGCCGCCAGCGATTTACGCGTCAGTGGGTTTAGATTCTCGAGCACGCGCCGCGCTGCCGCGGCGTCACCTTTGGAAGTCATTTCGGCGTAATGCAGGAAATTCTTTAGCGCATTCGCTCCGTCATTGTATTCGTTGGTAATGTCATCGTGGTGAATCGAAGTCACCACGGCCATATGGTGCTTCGCCCGCGAAAAGATAACATTCAACCGTTTCTCTCCGCCTCGTTGATTGATCGGCCCGAAATTCATGAACATGCGCTGGTCCGCGTCGTGGCCATAACAGATGCTTAGAATGATGACGTCCCGCTCATCTCCCTGGACGTTCTCGAGATTTTTGATGAACAGACCGCAAAACTGGTCGTTTTCCTCCCGGGTCATTTCCACTTCCAGCCGGGCTTTGAAAGCCTCATCCTCATCAGCCAGGCGCTCCAGGGCATCCTCCAGTTCGCTTTGCTGCGCTTCTGAGAAGGCCACAATCCCGATACTCAAGCCGGTCTCGCGCTGCAACAGGCTGCGCACCAGGCGCGCAATGTAGGCTGCCTCGGCCGGATTACGGCGTTCTTCGTAAACACCTTGCTCGAGCAGATGGTAGCTGATGTTCCGCGCGAGCAGCGCGTCTACATAGGTGTCTCCTTGCGCAGCTTCCTGGACGCGAATCTCACCCAGTTCAGCCCCGGACACCTGGCGGTCGGGAATCGTAAATAAATTCCCGCCGTAAAAGGCGGCGTTGCTGTAGCTGATTAATCCCTCGTACCGGCTGCGATAATGCCAGGCCAGCATGGTGGAGGGGAGATTGCGTGTGCTTTGCGTGAGAAAGCTATCTGCATCCAGCGCCACTTCAATCCGCTCGCCTTCGTCTTCCATCACGACGCCATCTTCTCCCTCCCGGGCTGCCGTGAAGAAATTTGTGGGTGGCAATTGCATTTCATCGCCGACCACGATCACCTGCTGGGCCCGGTAAAGTGCGGGGACCGCCTCTTCCAATGGGATTTGGCTGGCCTCGTCGAAAATGACCACGTCAAACAGCTTTGCATCCAGCGGCAGCGTATCGGAAACGCTCAGCGGACTCATCAGCCAGATCGGCTTGAGATCGCGCACCACTTCGCCCGTCGCACCGCTGGCCAGTTCGCGAATTGATTTGTAGCGCATCGTTTTTTCGAACTCGTGCTCCAACTCGCGGCGACCCGCCGAATAATTCTTTTTGAATATCTTTTGTTCTGGCGTGAGTTGTGCCGCAGGCAGGGAGGAGATCTTTACGTGCTCCATAAAACGCTGCCGAACACCGGCCCTCACAGCCGCTGCATTATGACTCAGCCAACCGACATGCTCTCGCGCCAGTCGCTCCATGCGCCGCGCCAAAACTCGACCGTCAAATCGGTTCAAGCCACGCTCACCGCGGTAAATTTCCGTGAGGGTCTTTTGAGCCATGGCGGCTTCCAGTTCTGGCAGCGCTAGCGGAAAATGGCGCAGAGCACGGCTGAAGTCTTCCGGAGCGCGTCCTAACTCACTTAACGCGGGCGCCACTTCCGGCAGCAAATCAGACGCTTCGCGAATATCGCGAATGGCCTCGCCCAGTACCGGAAAGCCGTGCTGCCGATAATCCAGCAGCAATTCTCGGAGTTCTTTGAGCAAATCCGAAAACGGGGATTGTAATCGCGCCAGCCTGGCAATCAAAGCCGGGGCATCCGGGGTTTTAAGGAGTAATTGGCGCAATGCCTCCACCGCCGGAGGAGCGTCGGGCGCACTTTGCTGTAATCCCATCAATTCGCCACTCAGTTGCGGCAGCTCCTCTTTTCCGTAATCAACCCGCGCCGCTGCCCGGTTTGCCTCCAACTCTTCCGCCGTCTGCCATTCCCGAGCCAGTTCTTCCAGTATCTGCACCCAACCGGGTTTGACGGCATGTTGGTTGAAATCGTAACGCTCGCGCAGCACGCGCCTTAACCGCCACCAGGCTGGGTTAAATATCCCCAGAAAGGACCCTTGAAATTTGCGGGCCTGTTCCAGGGCTGTCTGGGTTTCGTCTGCCGGCAGTTTTTGCCGCCAGTGGACTGTCTTTGCTTTGGCTTTGCTTGCAGCCTGGATTTTCTGCTCTTGTTCGCGAACGCGCCGAGTGAATTCCTTCGCGGGTTCGCTTTGCGGCTCGAGCAATCCCAGCAAGTTGCGTTCGGCGAGCGGTTGGGCACGCAGCACAAAAGCGAGCAGTGCTTCAATTTCTTCAATCGTGTCCCATTGCTCCTCTGCCAGACCACTCTTGGAAAATGCCTCGTCTACCTCATCCAACAGGGTTTCAGCTCGCTCCAGGCGCTGACGAAGTGTTTCCAACGGCCGCTCGGCCTCAAAAACCGCGCCATTCAACCAGCGGAACGGGTGCCGCGCCAGGCAAGGTTCTTCACCTAACTCAACGAGCACTGCCGCAATTCGCTCGGCGGTTTCTCGATGTGACAGCCATTGCTGGTACGGAGGCAACTGTTCGGCTTGTTCCGGCTCGAGTTCCACCAGGTGCGACCGAATTTCAATCAGGCGTTCCAGCAGCGCACGCACGGGTAGACCTGCGTTTTCCCGTCGCCGGCTCATGCTCGCCGAAAACTCACTCAGGAGAGTTAACTCTTGCTCCAGCATTCGCACTGATGCCGCTCGTTTCTTCTCTGCCTTGCTGTCCTGTTCCGGGTTGGCCAGCCATCGCTCCGAAGTTTGTTTCAGATTCTGAATAAACGATTTCTTATCGGTTTGAGAATCGTGAATGAGGCAACATAACTCGTCCAATCCCTGCTGCCGTAATCGATGGAAAACCACATCGATCGCCGCTCGCTTTTCGCAGACGAACAGAACGCGTTTCCCTCGGGCCACATAATCGGCAATTAAATTCGTGATGGTCTGGGATTTGCCGGTTCCGGGTGGTCCCTGGATGATGTAACTTCCGCCGGTTCGTGCCCGGGCGATCGCCAGGGACTGGGTGGCATCACAGGGAATCACCACGTGCTGTTCCGATAAGGGCAAAGGCACCACCGCGACTTCCTCCGGGGACCGCGGCTCCATCGAAAAAATTCGCTCGAATGCCTGGCTCTCCAGTTCACTTTCAATCAACTTCGAGTAATCCTGGACCAGGGTCATTTTACGGTAATTAAAATTCCCCAGCGTGAGCGCGCATAAATCAAATTCCCAGGAATAGGGATTACCTGCCGTTTCCTGCTCGCCTTCTCTCAACGAGAACATGCGCCGTTCTTTTTCGAAAACATTGCCGCTGCTTTCAGTTTCTTTGGATGGCTTCTCCTGCTCGGTATGCCGAAAAACCATGTTCGGGCTACGTGGGGCCGGTGGCGCACCCGCAACCTGGCGCAACGGCGCGGGTTGCGGTTTGATATGTTGCTTAAATAACTGCAAGCCCAGAGGCCGCATCTGTTCACGGTCGTAGCTGTAATCGATTGGCTGCGATGCCCGCGGACCACGTGCGCGCTGCTTGAGTCTCCGGCGATACTGATCCAGGCGCTGCCTCGCTCGTTCATGAATCAACTGAATCTGCGGCCGGTCGACCTTTTGGAGGAGGACCGCGGGTTCGCTCGCCTGAATCAGCTTCTGAAGTTCGGCATGAAAGGTTTCGAGGGAGGTCTCCTTTAAATCGACTCTCTCCGGCAGTTCCAGATTATAGAGATGCTTAAGATAATGTCTTAACGCCGGGTTCACCTCCGCTTCGCTGGACGTCGGGTCCAGCACGTAGCTGTCCCTCACCCCCCGTTTTTTTGTGAGCTGAACAGGCAACAACAAGAGCGGCGAGTGGATGCGTTCACGCGGGTCTTCCTTCAAGTTGTGCCACCGCAAAAAAACCAACACGACCCGCAGTTGGGCAAAGCCATACTCCGCCCGGTCGCGGCGTGCCTCTCCGATAATCTTGTCGAGCACTCCCGGGATGTACGGCGCGTCCTCAAACCGAAGGTATTTCCCCAGGGACATCGGCGAGCCCCCAATCAATTCGCTGGCGAGCGCGGGATGCCAGGTGAATAGCTGCTCCGGGCGAATGCTCCGGTAATCCAGTACCAGCGGGACCGAAGCCAGCGTCAGATTCAAGGTCTGCAGCGTCGGTTTGAAGTGTATTAACCGGTTCCGACGCGACATGTCAAAAAGCCGATCGCGCAAATGTGTCTGGATTAGTTTTCGGCAGCCGATGGCTCCGGATTCCTTCAGTCCCGGGATGCGTTTCAGGTCCAGATCTGCTTGTTGCTCGCGATAATTTTCCAGCCTTCGAATCAATGAAGTTAGATCCTGTGCCCGCCGATGCCGGTTCAACTCCGTCATTTGCACGATGACTGAAGCCACTACCGGGTGGAGTCGTGAATTCAGGGCAAACAGGTTGTTGCGTGAGCGAACAAATAACTCCAGATCGTCCGGGTCGGTAAAATCGAGACCGCAAGCAACACTGGCCAGCAGCAAGCCCAACGAAAAAATGTCCGTAACCTCATCGTGGTGTGAAAGTCTATGTTCCCAGGAAATGTATCCCGTGAGGAATACCGGCTTGCTGACTGTTGCTCCCGCCTGACCGATATCCAAACTGGCCAGGTTGAAGCCGCCTCCATCCAAATCGATCGTGTGACGCGACTCGCCGATCACTTCCACCGCGCGGCTAACTGGCTTTTGGATTTCCTCAATCGTTCGATTCTCACGCCGCGGCGCCTGCGCGTGCTCCATCTGGAACTTAAGATGATTTTCCGGGTCCATCTCCAAATGGGCAAGCCCTTCCAATGGGGCTACCAGCGCTTTCTCGTGTGCCGCAAGAGTTTGGCGCATCAACGGCAATAGGGCCATGAGCGCGTCGTCTGTCTCAAAGGACCCACGTGCCAGCCCGCTTCTCAAAAAAACCAGGAATGGAGGCTCAGGCGTATTCATGATATCGGCTCTGCTTCTTTGGCGCTGAGTCTGCCGGCCCCTGCTTCCAGTCGTTCGGTTGCTTCGAGCTTTAACCTTTTTATTTCACGCGGCTTAACTTTCAGTTCTTTGCTCAGAATCTTCTCGAATTGGCTTTCAATGCCAATCCGGCAAGCCATTTGCCACGCTGCTGCCAGCGGCAAGTCCTCCAATTCCTGATCCGCCACAACGAAATCCAACAAAATATAGCCGAAACAGTCGCATATTCTGGGATCCTCGGTTGCCAAAGCCTCCAGGGGTGATGTATTCGCCGGCGGCTCGATTTTTAAATCTGCAAAATAATGTCGCGCGTGGGCCAGCACTGAATCAGTTTGAAACCATTTTGGCCTGAGAAGTTCAGCCAGTAACCGCCGGGTGTAGTCCGTCAGGCGCACCTGCTCAAGCAAATCCAGTTGCTCCAGATTCGAGTCGCCTTCGATCATTGATTTCACCTGCCGCTCGGCTTCTGGTTCTCCCTGGACCCATAACCGTAACGCCCGCGCACGAATAAATGTCTCCGGGTGCGAAATCCCCTCCGTCCGGATTTTGGATTGCGCAAAAATCTCGTCGGCCTGTTTCAGGTAGCTCACCCCACTTACCTGATGCAAGCCAGTGGAGACCTTCACCAAACCGCTGACAACGGAATTCAAATCTTTTGTCACCGCCATTGACCCTCGGTCCGCAAAAATTTCGGTATATAACCGATAGCGTTGCGCGCTCAACTCATGTGCGCTTGCGGCTCTCGGGTCTTCGGCAATGGCCTGCAAAATCCTCTCGGCGACTAAATAGTCTCCTCCCGCTTGCTGCCAAAGCAGGTAATGCGCGAGTTCATGTCCCAGCACCGATTTCAGTTCTATCGGTGTTAAGGTCGAAAGCAGCGGTCCGGAAATAACCACGTGCCCCTCACCGGGAATGTAAAACAGCGTCGCATTTAGTTGCTCGGATTGTTGCGCCTGATAAACGGTTACCGGAAAATCCAGACCCAGCGCCGTTTTCGCCTCTTCCACCGTTTGGGCCAGCTCCGGGTGTCCCTCCGCATCCAATCGATAGGTATTCTTCAGCAGGCTCAGCCGCAGCGTTTCCGTGTAGTTAGTCTTTGCCTGTGACGACGAAAACCAGTTCCAAAGCTCGCGTTCTGCAGAACGCAAATATTCCGCCATCGCTTGGTGGTATTCCGTGGGCTCCAGGTTCAGCGCTGTCGATTCCATAAACATCCTCGAGCATTCCCAAAATCCATCGAATCCAAGGCTGCTCGGAGGGTCATTATTTTAGCAACATCTATGCCCGACGCTCCCGGGAAATTCATGGGCTCGCGACCGAATTCGTGAACATTTGGGGTGCCAGCGACATTAAAGCATTCGTTGCCGCCAATCGGGCCGTCGCGTCGGCGCTGGTCAAATTGTTACTTAACGCATGCACGGCTTGCACCGATTCTGCTGAGGGCGGCAGGAAACTCAAGGCATCAGAAGCCTGCAGAACCAGATTACTCTCGGAGGCCTGGAGGCACTGAATCAATTCCGGCACGGCCTGCCGTGCTTCCGGTTCATCTCCGAGCATTTCACCAATAGCCATGGCGGCTGCCGGACGGTGCGGATGCTTCGGGTCCCGAAGAATCTCCCTGAGCTGTTCCAGCCCTGTCGTCCCCAGGCAACTCAGCGCCTCTATGGCCAATTCCGCGGAATTCGTGGCATAACGGCTCCGGCTCATTTTCAAAAGCTCCGGTGCCATCGGGCTCGCCTGTTCCCCCAGGGCATCCAGGACGACAAATGCCGCAAAGGTCTTATCTGCGGAGGGGTCATGAATAAGCCACCGCTGCAGGGGCTTCGGACGCACCTGTTTTGGCAGTTTACGCATGGAAAAGAACACCCGCCGCCTCCACGCCTGTTTGTCCACGTGCAGCCAATCAATTACCTGCGGCAGGGCATTGGTCCCAATCTGCCGGATCGCGAGATAAGCCGCGAATTCATTGGTCTTCGACACCTCCACCCACTCGCTCAAAGGCCGTTTATTGAACACCGGCTCCCCCCTCCCCCCACCGAACCATAGCCCCACCATCACCCCACCGCCCACCAGGACACCCACCAAGATCCTCTTCCTCTTACCCATCACATCCCCCCACTTCCTGAAAGCATTCGTCGCAGCTAAGCCGAGCTCGCGTGCTAACAAGGTTGGTGGCCCCAATCTGTTTCTTTCAGGGACTCCTCGTATCGCTCCATTTGCTCTTCTGCCGTTAATGGTTTGGCGTTTTGAGCACCCGAGTTTTTTGGGGGAGCGCTTTCTGGTAATTTGGACTGTTCTGGTTTGCCCGCATCATTCGCTTCTGCACCTTTTCCTGGTTCAGGCATATGTCTCATCTTACCTGCTCCAAAACCGATTGTCATCGGGCGAAGTTCGGTTATTTCACCTTTTAGAAACGGTAGAGGCTTCGGTCGGCTGTGGATCAATACGGTATGCAGAATGCGTGTAGAGTTCGTCAGCCACCTGGTAAATCGAAATCGTATCCTGTTCTATTTCTCGCTCCAGCTCTGACGGGGCTTTCATCAGGCTGACATCTACCTGCTTTGGATCGCCGGCGTAATATTCGGTTGTTCCCATCAATCCCAGCACTACCAGACGATCATGAGCCAGCATGCCGATATCACGGTTATGATTCAGTAATGCTCGACCTTCTCCCGCGGTGACCTTCAGCAGGTCGCGCCCAAAAAAAAGGGAATCGTAAGGTCTTCCAACTAATCCGAGTAAAGTAGGACCTACATCGAGAGACCCGCCGACCTGTCCAATTCGCATCGGCTCTTTCACCACTGCTGGACCTAAAATGACGAGTGGTATTTCATAGGAATGAATGGGAATGCTCTGCCTGCCATAGACTCTATCCCCATGATCCGCAACCACTGCAAAGACAGTATTCGTCCAAAACGTCTCCTTCTTCGCTTTTTCAAAAAATTGCCCAAGGGCATAATCCGAATACTTTACGGCGTGTGCCCGTTTATGTGCATCGGGATTTTCGGGGATTCGTCCCTTCGGATAAGTATACGGCTTATGATTTGAAACCGAAAGAAAAGTGGCAAAAAATGGTTTTCCGGATTTGTTTAGTTCTCGAAGTTCCTCAATCCCGCGGTCGAATAAATCTTCATCACAAACTCCCCATGCAGTGGTGAAGGTGGGTTTGGAAAAGTGCTTTTGCTCGATAAATCGATCGTAACCATTTCGTAATGCATAAGAGCGCATCCCATCGAAAAAACCGCGACCGCCATAGAGGAATACCGTCGAATAGCCATCACGCCTCAGCACGCGCGCAACCGTTTCCACATTATCGGTCAAATCTCGCTTCACGATAGAGTCGCCAGGCAACGGCGGAAACGAGGATAAAACTCCCTCCATACCACGCACTGTGCGATTGCCCGAGGCATAGAGGTTCGTAAACAAAATCCCTTCCTGCACTGCGAGTTTATCCATTTCTGGCGTAAGCGTGTTTGCCCGGCCCAAACAGCCCCAAAATTCCGAACCCAGGCTTTCCTCGAGTAAAATCACCACGTTCAATTTTGGCCGCCCTGGATCACCGTTAATTCTACGTCGAATTGAATTTCCTGCTGTTTCGAAGACCACATTGCTACCTGAGAGCATTCGTCTGGTTCTCTCGTAAGCTTCATCACGAGGCAGGGTTTTGTAATAAGCTGAATATTCCAAATGCCGCGTTTTGGCTGCCGCAGCAAAGGATATCCCGCCGTTGTTCGCTAATTCATTGAGCGTTCGATCATTGCTGACGCGCGCGCCTTTGAAATTTATTGTCGTCGAAAGAAGCAGCGCCAGAATTCCGACGCCCAGAATTGCCAACCAGCGCGCTCGCGTTGAAACTGCCTGCTCCCACATACCTGAAAAAAGTTTGCCTGCAATCAGCACCCACCCAAAACTTATCACTGCACAGACACTTACGACCAGGCCCACATGATATGATTCCCAGATGTTTACAAACACTTCCTGTGGATAAAGCAGATAATCCACGGCCACCGTGTTGAATCTGGATTTAAACTCTTCGAAAAAGAAAAACTCCACGCATAAGAGAAATAACTGCGCAAAAATTATGCAAAAGCTTGCGGTCAGAACTATTTTTCGGTGTGCCGTCGAGGCGAATCTTTGATTCGAAATCACCCCAAACCACAGCAATAATGGCAATGTTTCGAGCATCGCCATAAAGAAATCGCGCTGAAATCCCACGGCGAACGCTTCCAAGGCTTCGGCGGTGGAGATGCCGGATGGCCGGAACGCTGCAAAAAGCACAACCCGCAACAAAAGCCAGCCTGTCATCAAAAAAAGAAAATAAAAAGCGGCAAATCCATAGCGGGAATTTCTCCATGAACCTTGCTTGTAGGGCTTAACAACGTTCATCGAATTTCAATTAAGAGCTTTTCTGTAGTACGCAATGCTATTGTCCTTCAGAGCTTCCGGCACATTTGAATGCCATCCGCAAATGGCAGCAACACCGCTTCAACCCTGCGGTCCTTCGCCAACTTTTTGTTCAAGGCGTCGATCGCCTTACCTGAAGGTTCCTCAATGCGCCCCTTTCCAAGCCGCCCTCCCCACAGCATGTTATCAAATAAGATTAAGCCATTGCTCCGCATGTGCGGCAACAGTAACTCATAGTACGCATCGTACTCAGTCTTTTCCGCATCAATAAAGGCAAAATCAAACGTTAGTCCTGCCTCAAGCCGCTTGAGTTCGTCGATTGCCGGACCGATCCGCAGTTGAATGCGTTTGTCAACCTGGTCCTCCGTCCAATAGCGACGCGCGATAGATGTCCACTCCTCGCTTTGGTCCAGGCAAAGTAATTTCCCGTTCTTTCCCAGACCGCGAGCGATGCAAAGGGAGCTGTACCCGGTGAATGTTCCTATCTCGATTGCGGATTTTGCTCCAATGCTCGCGACCAGGATACTCAAAAAACTTCCTTGTTCCTGGCTAATCTCCATTTTGCTAATCGCGCCCAATGCAGAAGTCTCTTGGCGAAGTTTTCCCAACAGAACGTCACCATTGTCGGTTCTGCATTCGCATACGTAGTGATAAAGCGCGTCGTCCAGTTGGACGTATTTGAGTTCCATGCCATGATAGCCTAACAGATTGGCTCCCGGTTGCGTCAAAACTCAATTTTCCGGTGCATTTTTGCTTCTAGTTCTTTAATACTCTTGCTGCCATGACACTAGCTGAAGCACGTACCCGCCACGCGTCGCTGGTCGATGAGATCCGTCATCATGATTATGCCTACTATGTCCTGGCTCAGCCTGCTATCACGGACCAGGATTACGATCGCCTGTATCACGAACTTCTTGCGCTCGAAAAATCGTATCCCGAGCTGATTACCTCTGATTCTCCCAGTCAGCGTGTGGGTGGTCAGCCGATTAAAGCGTTCCAACCAGTCCAACATGTGCAACCCATGCTCAGCCTGGATAATACTTACTCCCAGGAAGAATTACGTGAGTTTGTGAATCGTGTTCAACGGCTTTTACCTGAAGAAACGCTGGATTGGATTGTGGAGCCGAAAATCGACGGGCTGGCTATCAATCTTCGTTACGAAAATGGACTGTTTACGTGCGGTGCAACTCGCGGTGACGGTACCACTGGTGATGATATCACGACCAATCTCAAAACCATTCGCAGCATTCCGGCTCGACTTCGGCCTGGTTCCGGGATTTCAAAACTGCCTGAGCTAATCGAAGTCCGCGGTGAAGTTTATCTCACCCGGGTCGGCTTTGAAAAGTTGAATGCTGAACGAAAAGCAGCCGGCGAGGAGACGTTTGCCAATCCGCGGAATGCGGCTGCTGGTTCCCTTAAACAGTTAGATCCACGCATCGTCGCACGTCGTCCTTTGGATATAATTCTCTATGGTCTCGGTCACGTCCAAGCCGCTACGCCTCCACCTCAAACTCATTACGAAAACCTGACCTGGTTAAAATCGCTCGGGTTCCGCACGCCAGAGAAAACCTGGCATTGCGATTCAGCGGATGGTTTGGTTAAGGCAATCGATGAACTTGATAAGCTCCGACGCAACTTCGCTTATGAAACGGATGGCGCAGTTATCAAGCTCAACTCCTTTGCCCAGCGAGCCCGGGTTGGCTTCACCTCTAAAGCGCCACGATGGGCAATTGCGTACAAATACGCTGCAGAACAGGCCGAAACTAAACTGAAAGCTATTAGCATTCAGGTCGGCCGCACGGGTGCACTCACTCCGGTGGCTGAACTCGAGCCCGTGTTTTTGGCTGGAAGCACTATTGGCCGCGCCACGCTCCACAATCAGGATTATATCAAGATTAAGGACATTCGCATCGGGGATACTGTGACCATTGAAAAAGCCGGCGAAGTCATTCCTGCGGTAGTGGATGTGGTTCTAACCAAACGAAATGGTAATGAAGTTCCTTTCCGTTTTCCCAATCAATGTCCCGAGTGTGGATCCAAAATCGCAAGAGCCCCTGGTGCAGCCGAAGGTGATGAGGGTTCAGTGTGGCGGTGCTTGAATCCAGATTGCCCGGCCCAGGTCCGCGGTCGACTCGAACATTGGTGTAGTCGTGGTGCCATGGATATTGAGGGAGGGGGAGAGGTTCTGGTAAGACAGTTGGTCGCGAGTGGACTAGTCTCTGATGTCGCGGACCTCTACTCTCTTAAGTTGGCTGAAGTTTCACAACTGGAGCGAATGGGTGAAAAATCCGCTCAAAACTTTCTGGACGGTGTCGCTGCGAGTCGAACGCGTGATCTGTGGCGGATCATATATGGACTTGGAATTCTGCATGTCGGTGCGGGTGTCGCAAAGGCTCTGGGGCGTTGTTTTGCCACTCTGGAAGATCTTTTTAGTGCGAGTGTTGATGTTTTGACAGATTGTGAGGACGTGGGCGCTGTTATTGCCAACAGTATCACCCAATGGTACGGAGACGAGCGGAACCGTAAACTTCTCGAGCGCCTGCGGGCTGCAGGGGTAAATTTTAAATCGGCGCTTTTTAAACCGCACGCTGCCGCTGGGCCTTTTCAGGGCAAAAGCTTTGTGCTCACCGGAACGCTCCCTAACCTTAAACGAGAAGAAGCAGCGGCAAAAATCGAGGCTCTCGGGGGTAAGGTTAGCGGTAGCGTTAGCAAAAAGACTGACTATGTCCTGGCCGGAGAAGATGCAGGCTCAAAACTGGAAAAAGCTCAAAAGCTCGGGGTCAAAGTTATTGATGAAGCCAAATTTCTGAAACTCTGCTCCGATGCTTCGCTCTAATGTGGTATGCGACGTTTGCTGATTGCTGCTCTGCACTTCTGCGTAGTAACCAGTGCTCTCGCCCACGACCCAGGTTTAAGCACTGCCGCCGTGGTGCTTGGTACGAACCGCCTGGATGTTGCGCTTATTTTTTCTGCTTTGGATTTAGCTGAGCTTGTTGATGTCGATAGCAATAGAGACCTCCAGTTTTCAAAGACGGAATTGGAGAATGCTACTCTCGAGCTACAACGAATTGAAGGGCAGGCCCTCGAAATTAAACTGGACAGCGCTTTAATAAATCCTACGAAAGCGGCTTGCCATTACGATACCAATAATAATGCCGTGCTCGAGCTTAGCTATTCAGTTGGCGCATTTACCAATCTGGTCTTCCGGTCTAAATGGCTGGCGCTCCTGCCCCCCGGCCATCGTCAACTCTTTACACTTCAGGATGGAGAGGGTGCCGTTCTGGCGGAACGCATGCTTCATGCGAATGCTGATTCCATATTTATGGATATCGATTTGGCTGAGCAAAATCCAAAAATCGCTGCGACCAATCATCGGTTCGCCGATTTTCTGTTGCTCGGGGTAAAACATATTTGGACGGGCTATGATCATCTGCTCTTCCTCTTCGGGCTTCTAATAGTTACTCGCAATTTTGCTTCTTCACTGCAAATCATTACCTGCTTTACCATTGCCCATTCGATCACCCTCGCTCTGGCAAGTTTAAGTGTCATTCAAATCTCCAGCCGTATCGTTGAACCATTGATTGCCGCCTCAATTGTCTATGTGGGTCTGGAAAATCTACTCCGGGGGGATGACTCGCGTGGGCGATGGCTTCTCACTTTTGCTTTCGGACTTATCCACGGATTTGGATTTGCTTCCGTCCTGCGCGAATTAGGTGTGGGCACCCACCTCCCTGGCATAGCTATTCCATTGCTGAGCTTCAACCTTGGTGTTGAGCTAGGCCAAATCATTATCGCCGGCCTTGCGCTACCGGTCATTTGGAAATTACGAGCTCATCCGCTTTTCCTTAAAAGATGGGTCCCTGCATTCTCCCTGCTGGTCGCTCTCATGGGCGGCTTCTGGTTTGTCCAGCGAGTCTGGTTCATTGCCTGAGCTTCAGAAAATCAAGGGACCCGACACGTTAATTCGGTGTTCCAGGCAATAAGCGGCATACCCAGCATATTTCTCGGCCCAACTTTTAAGATTGTCTCGCTCCTCGACACTCAACTGACGGACGACTTTCGCGGGCGAACCTAGGACTAATGACCCTGCGGGAATCTGCGTTCGCGGCGTCACCAATGCGCCGGCTCCAATCAGGGATTGTTCGCCCACGACTGCCCCATCCAGGACCGTGGCATTCATTCCGACTAATACTTCATCGCCTACTGTGCAGGCATGCAGAATCGCCTTGTGGCCCACAGTCACGTAGTTTCCAACGATGCACGGGTAATCGTCGGCTAAATGTATAACTGAGTTGTCTTGTATGTTTGTGTGGTGGCCGATCACACTTTCCAGCACAGTGGGATCCGAAGCTTGGAATTCACGTGACTTGAAGTCGCGG
>JADMIO010603872.1_pt1 | contig 90078 bp, 65 predicted proteins | sample 8958161 | NCBI WGS metagenome assembly JADMIO01 (sample SAMN16585339, study PRJNA669376) | soil metagenome | isolation source: Crop rotation soil | place: USA: Cullars Rotation, Alabama | collected 2011
CCGCGACTTCAAGTCACGTGAATTCCAAGCTTCGGATCCCACTGTGCTGGAAAGAATAAGAACTCAGCCAGGCAGCGGGCGACCTCGGTCTTGCCGACACCCGTCGGCCCCAGGAACAGAAACGATCCTACGGGGCGATGCGGGTTCTTCAGGCCGGCCCGGGAACGGCGAATTGCACGCGCGAGTGCCGAGATAGCCGGCCGCTGCGAAATGACGCGCTTATGAAGTTCGGTTTCGATCCGCAGCAGCTTCTTTGATTCCTCTTCCTTCAGCGAGACGATCGGAATACCGGTCCAGCGCGCAATGACTTCCTCGACGTCGGCGCGACTGACTTCACCCATTACGATTTGATCTTCCTCCTCGACAATCGGCGCCTGGGCGCGGCCGTAAGTGGCGCGCTCCCATTCCGTCAGCGTGGCTGTCAAGGCTTCAAGATTGCCTTGCTCGGCGCGCACGCGAAGTTTGACGCGGGCGCCCGCTTCATCGATCACATCAATGGCCTTGTCAGGCAGAAAGCGATCCGGAATGTAACGGCTGGATTGGCGGACGGCAGCTTCCAATGCTGCGTCGGTGTAATGCACCTGGTGAAAGCTTTCGTAACGCTCGCGCACGCCCTCGAGAATGGAAACGGCCTGATCTTCGGAAGGCGGCGGCACTTTCACAGCCTGGAAACGCCGCTCGAGCGAGCGATCCTTTTCAATTGATTTTCTAAATTCAGCCGGGGTCGTTGCCCCGATGCACTGGACTTCACCGCGCGAGAGCGCGGGTTTGAGAATGTTGGCCGCATCCAACGAGCCTTCGGCGGAACCGGCGCCCACCAGCGTGTGCAGCTCGTCAATGAATACGATGTACTGAGGATTGTCGATCAGCTCGCGCATGATCTGTTTCAGGCGCTCTTCAAACTGACCGCGATACTTGGTGCCCGCAACGATCAAGCTGATGTCGAGCGACAGGATTCTCTTGTTTTCAAGAAAGGAGGGTACTTCACCGCGCACGATTCGCTGTGCCAGACCTTCCACGATCGCTGTCTTACCGACGCCGGGTTCGCCAATCAGCACCGGATTGTTCTTGGTGCGACGGCAAAGGATCTGGATGAGACGTTCGATTTCCGCATCGCGCCCGATCAATGGGTCGAGGCGATCATTCGAAGCGTCCTCAGTCAGGTCCCGAGAGAATTCAAGCAGGTGCGGAATGTCCTTGCGATGACGCGCGTCCGCGCCGCTTTGACGGGCGATCTCGTCCCGGACCGCAGCGAGTCGCAAACCACGCTCGAATAAAATCTGCGCGGCCATCGATCTTTCCTCACGCAGCAATCCCAGAAGCAGATGTTCGGTTCCGATATGCCGGTGTTGCAACCGGTCGGATTCTTCATGCGAGTAATGCAGCACCCGTTTGGTTTCCGGCGCCAGCGGCAATTCCACCGAAGTGGGGATGCGCTCACGCAGGAGCGTGCGCCCCTCAATTTCGCGGCGAATCGACTCGATGGTGATTTGGGCGCGGGGAAAGAAACGCCCCGTCAGGGTTTTATCTTCCCGCATCAAGCCGAGCAATAAGTGCTCAGGCTCAATCGCCGGAGCCCCGAACTGCGAAGCCTCGTAGCGAGCAAAGAAGATTACACGACGCGCTTTTTCAGTGTAGCGTTCGAACATTTATGCCTGCTTCTCTTTAAGAATCCCAGCCGGTTAATTTTCACATCGGGTCGACGCCGCGCTCATTATAGCGCAGCGTGCAACCCCTGCGAAGCATTACAATTTATCTGCGTGCGCTCGGTGAAGAAGTTCACTTGATTACATCGAACGGGCCTCCTTATTCTCTCGAGGGTTCAGGCAGGGCCAAGTTACTTATCTCAAGGTCGCGCACACCCCCAACGTCCTGCCGACATCGTGACGCCCCATTTTGGCCATCCATTCGCCTGTTTAATCCTAAGGATCACCCAGGTGCAAACCTGAGGTCTGGGCGACCGCTCGGTCCAATTTTGACCGGCACAATTCATTCAGGATGAACGATAAGTCAGGCGGCTGCGACCTGGGCTGAAAGCGTCTTCTGGATTAGTTTCAACAACTTACCTGACATTCTGTCACGTGGCACAACCCTCGCTATTGCAAAGCCGCCCGCGCAGTCTGTAAAGACGCGGAAGATCCTTCAAACAGTCTCGAACGGTGACCGGCGAACGCCGTGATAGGCAAGCGATGAGAACTCGTCTCAGTTCCCCGACAGAGCGAGCGAGCACTGGTTGCTCAACAAAAAATACGGCCGGCGGCGTCAGTTGCCAAGCGGCATTCATAAGGAAGACAAGATGAATCGAAAGTTTGCCCCCATTACTACCTGGATAACCAGCGGTGCAATTGCGCTCGCGATTTGCACCAGCCTGGTTATCGGTCCCGGCGCCTCAGCGCAACGAAGCCGGGAAAATTCCATTCAACTCGAACAGAAAAGCTCCCTCTCAAAATATGCAACCGATCTAACCGCCCTCGCACTGCAAGGAAAGCTCGAGAAAACCAATGGCCGGGAAGCCGATGTGGACCGTCTTATCGCGATGCTGTCGGCAGCCGGCAAAACCCCTGTGCTCATCGGCGAATCAGATTTGGACCGTGAAGCCGTGGCGCGAGCGCTGGCACTCAGACTGACTTTCGGCGACACACCGCAGAACCTGCGCGACAAACACGTCTTTCGCCTGAGCATTGATGCTTTGGCAAAAGGCGCCCGCACCAGCGACGAATTCACCAAACGCGTTCAAGCAGTGTTGTCGGAAACCGCAGCCGCGAAGGGTGGAGTAATTCTGTTCGCCGATCAATTGCAGGAATTTGCCGGAGCGCGAGCCGCGTTTGCCACTTCGTCCGCGTTACGCGCGGCGATTGAACAGAACCAACTTCAGATCATCGGCGGCGCTTCGCCTGAGGCCTTTGGCAGTTACATAGCCTCAGATGAAAGCCTGGCCAACTTATTTGAAGCAGTTGCTATCGATCGTTCTATTGATGGCGCGGCCACGCGGACCAGCGCAGACAGCCGGCGCAGTCCGATCAAAGAAGAGTTCGAAGGCGAGAAGATCTCGTCTGATATGCAGTCGCTAATCGACGCAGCCGGTCCTAACGGTCACGTCACGGCAATCATTCAAGTGGACGACGTCCGGAATGCTGAGGTCGCGGCTGTGCTGAAGCGTTATGGCGCGAACATTGATTCGCGCATGTCGCAGCTCGGCGCCATCAAAGCCGATTTGCCGGTCCGGGCTCTTGCAACGTTAGCAAAGCTCCATGGAGCGAATTACATCTCGCCGGACGCGAAGCTGGAATCTTTTGGACACGTCACGGCTACAACCGGTACTGACTTGATTAGAGGCGTGACGACTACCTCGACGGGTCTGCTCGGATTAGGGACCACCACCACGGCGACTTTCGATGGCACGGGAATCGGTATAGCTGTACTCGATTCGGGAGTTGATAACACCCACGCGGCCTTTACCGGCCGGATCAAACTGAATAAGGACTTTACCTCTGAGAATAATCCGACAAACGATCCCTACGGCCACGGGTCACATGTGACATCCGCCGCAGCCGGGGTCAGTACCTCAGGCACGACCTATCAGGGCATTGCGCCGGGCGCGAGCATTATCAATCTGCGCGTGCTGGACAAGAATGGCGTAGGTTCGACCAGCGTTCTCCTGGCCGCGCTGAACTGGATCCTGGCGCCGGCCGACCCCTCGAAACCGCTCAGCTCAAACAATCCACGGAACAAAGATAAATACAACATCCGCGTCGTTAACATGAGCCTGGGTGCGCCTGCGATTAGCTCGTACAAAAACGATCCGATTTGCCGCGCTGCCCGAGCTCTGGTCGATGCGGGAATCGTCGTGGTTGTGGCCGCCGGCAACAACGGTAAAGACGCGAGTGGCAGGAAAATCTATGGAATGGTCCACGCGCCGGGGAACGAACCTTCTGTAATCACAGTCGGCGCGGCGAACACTTTTGGCAGTAATGGGCGCAATGACGATGGAGTCGCCACTTACAGTTCTCGCGGGCCGACGCGCAGCTATTCGACGGACGCTGGCGGAGTCAAGCATTACGACAATCTGCTCAAGCCAGACCTGGTAGCTCCCGGCAACAAACTGATCTTTGCCGAATCGGACATTGGCGGTAGCGATGGCCTGTTGTTGGGCATCGGGTACCAATCGGCGGCCGGGAACAAGCTCGTCAACCAGTACCCGCAGCTGGATGCGGGAGTCACTGATACGAACAACAAACGAATGATGTACCTGAGCGGCAGCTCAATGGCCTCACCAGTGGTCGCCGGGTCAGCGGCTCTCCTGCTTCAGGCAAATCCGAAACTCACGCCCAACATGGTCAAGATGGTCCTGATGTACACGGCGGGTCCTCTTAAAGGATTCAACACCCTCGAGCAGGGCGCCGGCGAGCTGAATGTCGAAGGCGCGATTCGACTGGCCAAATTAATCCGGACCGACCTTACCTCAGCCACCCCAGGCGGCGCGTCCATGCTGACAGGCGCAGCGCCTGATCCGCACACGACGATCGGTGGTCAGACATTCACCTGGGCGCAGGGAATCCTTTTCAAACATTGGTACGCAAAAGGCCCGGGGTTGATTACGAAATACCAGACCTACTACGCAATGGGACTAGTGGTAGGCGATGGAGTCGTCGTAGGTGACGGCGTCGTCCTCGCTGACGGCGTGGTCGTGGGCGATGGAGTCGTCGTCGGTGACGGTGTGGTGGTGGGTGACAGCATCTTCACCAGCGCCGGTGTGGTGATGGGCGATGGCACTCTGTTTTGCAGCGGCGATGTTTTCGGAGATGGAGTCGTGGTCGGTGACGGCGTCGTCGTAGGCGATGGCGTGGTGGTCGGCGACGGAGTAGTCGTAGGCGATGGCGTGGTCGTTGGTGACGCCGTGGTCCTGGCAATGTCGGCCATGATCAACGGTGACAATACAGCTTGTATGACGCCACGCTAGCAACGTAAACAGGGGCGCCGGTCGCCAGCAACTGGGCGCTCTCAACTTTCACCTGCGAGTTTGTTAGAGGGAACAACTATGGCAGTCACAATGATGCGACAGGACTTCACACCTAATTTCGGGCCTGAGCCGGGGGCGGGTGGGATAAGGGAAATCTGCCGCTCCGATCAAACCGAAGTGCTTGAGTTCCTGTCAGTCAGGCCGATGCATACGGCCTTTATGGCCGGGCTGATTTGCGATAACGGCGTAGTCAGTCCGCAGAACCGCGGTTCGTTTTACGGATCGCGAAACCATTTCGGTCAATTGGAAGGTGTCGCCTTAATCGGACACGCGACCATGATCGAAACGCACACCGAAGACGCCCTGGTTGCTTTTGCCCGGGTCGCGCGTAATTGCCAGCGTCCACACATCATTCGGGGCGAGCAGGAATCGATCAGCACTTTTTGGAAATACTACGGTGAAGGTGTCCAGCCTCCTCGCCTCGTCGCTCGTGAGCTTCTCTATGTTCTCACCGAGCTGCCGGAGCGCTCTGAACTCGAGAACCTCCGTCCGGCGACCGTTGAAGAGCTGGAACAGATGGCCACCGTGAACTCGGCGCTGGCTTTTGAAGAAGGCGGCGTTAGTCCCTTACACCGCGACCCTACCGGATTTCGTCTCCGCGTTGCGCGCCGCATTGAGCAGGGCCGCATCTGGACTTACTTTCGCGACGAGCAGCTAATCTTTAAAGCCGACGTAATTAGCGAGACTCCCGACATTGCTTATCTGGAAGGCATCTATGTGAACCCCGACGAACGCCGTCAGGGTCACGCGCTCCGTTGTCTCACCGAACTATGCACACGCTTGATGCGCACGTCGCGCATGATTTGCCTGACGGTTAACGAACGTAACAAGGCCGCCACGGCGCTGTATGTCAAGGCTGGTTTTAAGTCGGAGAGTGATTACCAAACGATCTACTTAAGCTAAGAAACGGGCAGGCAAAATACTGTGGAAGCCACAGCACAATTAACTCGTCGAATCCGCGGGCTCGATGCTTATCGCTGGCTAATCGTTATTACGGCCGCGGTGGCGACGGCCTATCTGTCGTTCGGGCTGCCGATGCCGAAGTTCGACTGGCGGTTTCTAATTCTGACAGCGCTCATGATGCTGATCAGCTCCCGTTTCTCTATTCAGATACCCGGCGTCAATACCAACGTAACCATCTCTGACACCTTCATCTTCCTCGTGCTGCTGCTTTACGGGGGACTGGCCGGAATTCTGGTAGCCGCCCTGGAGGGTTTGTCCTCAGGCCTGCGCATCAGCAAGCGTCCGCTGGTCATTGTCTTCAATTCGGCGATGATGCTGTGCGCGACTTCGTTCAGCGTGGTGGTCTTAAGGGTTTTCTTTGGCCCCGTGAACGAGCTGCGGTTCCACGACCCGTCGCATTTTATTGGCGCGATGGGCGCCATGGCGTTGGCGCAGTATTTTGCGAATACCGGCCTCAGCGCGGTTTGCCTGGCGATCAAGAATGGCGAATCTATTTGGCGGACCTGGCAGTCGCATTACCTGTGGACCTCTTTGACCTATTTGATGGGCGCAGCTATTGCGGCCTTCAGCTCGATCCTGATCGAGCGGGTGGGGCTGAGCGTTTTGATGATTGGCGTTCCCATCATCGGAATTATTTATTTCACCTACAACAAGTATTTGAATGAGATTCGGGCCTCCGCCGCGCTGGCTGAACAAGCTGAGCACGATCGGGCTGAAGCTGAACGCGCCCGCGCCGAAGCCGAACGCGAACGCGCCGAACTGGCTGAACGTCATGTCGAAGAGCTGAATCGTTACATCGCGGAGCAGCAGCGGATTAGCATGCAGCTGCAGGAGACCAAGGACCATTTCCGGCATGCCGCGTTTCACGACACGCTGACCAACCTGCCCAACCGCGCGTTGCTGGCCGAGAATTTGAAGTTTGTGATCGAACGCGCGAAGAACCAGGAAGATTATCAGTTTGCGGTTTTGTTCCTGGATCTCGATCGATTCAAGATCGTTAATGACAGTCTGGGTCACACCATCGGCGATCAGTTGTTGATGGCTATGGCGCGCCGCCTGGAAAGTTGCATTCGCGACATGGACATCGTGGCGCGGCTGGGCGGTGACGAATTCGCGATCCTGCTGGACGGCATTAACAACGGCAGCGACGCCACCAACATGGCGCGGCGCATTCAGGAACGATTGGCCTCGCCTTTCAATCTGAGTGGGCACGAAGTGTTCACCACTACCAGCATCGGTATTGCGCTTAGCTCGACCGGTTACGATCATCCCGAAAACATGCTGCGCGACGCCGACACCGCGATGTACCGCGCCAAGGCCCAGGGCAAAGCGTGTTACGAAGTGTTCGACAAGGGAATGCACACGCACGCTGTTTATCTGCTGAAGATGGAAAACGATCTACGGCGGGCGCTTGATCGCGAAGAGTTTTGTGTCTACTACCAGCCGATCGTTTCGCTCGAGAGTGGTCAGCTCTCAGGTTTTGAAGCGCTGATCCGCTGGCAGCATCCGGAACGTGGTTTCGTAAATCCAGGGGACTTTATTCCGTTGGCCGAAGACACCGGGCTGATCGTTCCGATTGGACAATGGATCTTAAAACGCGCCTGCCAGCAATTGGCTAAGTGGCAATGGCAGTCGCCCGCGAATCGCGATCTGTTCATGAGTGTGAATCTTTCCAGCAAGCAAATCGCGCAACCGGATCTGGTTAACTGGATTCGCGACGCGCTGGAAGAAACCAATATCGAAGCGAAGTATCTGAAGCTGGAAATTACCGAAAGCGCCGTCATGGATAACGCCGAGCAGGCGGTGCGTCTCTTGAAGCGGCTGCAGTCACTCGGAGTGCAGTTGAGCATCGACGACTTTGGCACCGGTTATTCATCGCTCGGTTACCTGCATCGCTTCCCGGTGAACACCCTGAAAATTGATCGTTCATTTGTCGGACGCATCGGCGAAGCGGCGGAGAATATCGAAATTGTGCGCACCATCGTTTCGCTGGCCGAAAACATGGGCATGGAAGTTGTCGCCGAAGGCGTCGAGACCTTGAGCCAGTTGACGCAATTGCGGAAATTGAATTGCCAGTACGGGCAGGGTTATTTGTTCTCGCGTCCGGTCGATGCCGATTCCGTGACCGCGTGGATTTCGCGCCAGCCCCACTGGCAAGCTGATCTGTTTCCCGCGATGAAGGACACCTATGGGCCCAAGAAAACCAACGGCAAATCGCAGTTGATGCAGCTGGCGACGGCTTAACAGCGTCACGCTCGGGATTCCGGCAATGATTACCGACTAATAAGAAAAACATCCCAAGCCCATCTGGCGACGTGCTTATGTTTGGCGTCGTCTATCTTTGCCCGATAACGGAACTGATTACCGTATTGATCCCGGCGCTTTGAATTTTTGTAATCCAGCGCCACGGAATCGACTCCCAGTTCGGTCAGCGTATGCAGCTCTGCTGGTTCGCTGATTCCGTTATGATTTACGTCCTGCCACAGACGTAAGCCGAAAAAGATTGCATCGCGCTGATCGATCAGACCATCACCGTTTCCGCCATTGGCCGGTTTATCGTATTCGGCGAGGGCCAGGAAGCCGTTCGGATCGGCCGAAGGCGGTTGCGGGGTAAAATTGCCAAATAGCTCGGCGCCGTTATCAACCTGACCGTTTCCGTTCCGGTCGACTATGAGCCACGCATCATCCGTACCCGGCCTTGTCCACGCCAACTGCTCTCTATTCGAATCGGAATCAAGATCGAAGTTAACGCCGTCAGCCGGGCTGGACAGGTCGATACCGTCACCGCTTAAGTCGACAATTATGGGGCTGGAAGAACACCAAACTTCAGTGCTGCATTTGCACCCGCGCGCGCACCAAATCTGGACCCCTTGTTCACAATCCCAGGCGTTCCCTGCCTGGGCCGGGCAACCGGCGGGGTAACACACACCAGCGTAAAATGAATATCCGAGTGCCCAGCAGTCGCTTGAGGTCGTAGGTGGGTTCAGCGAGCAAGTGCTCGAACTCGTCAACCAATACCGTCCAGCCGCCTGACACCCTTCAGGTGTCGTTGGGTTACAACTAATATTTGTTAGGTTGAATACTCCTTCGAGACCTGGATCGCCCAAGGTTCCTTCGGCGCCGTTTTGTACCATGGTGTCGCCTGGGGGACCGACTGCGCCCGGTCCAAAGTTGGATCCCTCCTTGTCAAGACAGCTTATGTTGCTTCCTTTAGCTCCGGGATCGCCGCCGAAGCCGCCCGCACCTCCGATGCTGTTATGGCCTGGCGCGCCTCCGGGGCCGCTGCCTCCTCCGTTCACGTCATATACATAATAGCCCGGCCAGTTACAGGGAATAGTTGCATTAATGGTGCCTCCTCGCCCGCCGGTCGCGCCGGGCCCGCCGTTTCCTCCCATTCCCCCGGCGCTGCCTTTTCCACCTGTTCCTCCTCTGCCGCCATGACCGGATTGCTGCGGACACGCACACGTGTCACCCGGGCCACCGCGTCCTCCTTTTCCACCGCGGGCAGGAACACCTCCGTCGCCTCCCGGGCCTCCCTGACCCCCCCGACCACCGCGTGCTGATAGGTAATAAGAGGACACATTCGATGAGAAGGAAATTGTAAGCGTGCCTCCGTTGTCACCATCAGTACCCCGCAATCCGGTGCCGCCCGTGCCGGCGGCCGGTGCTTGATTACCGGAATCTCCTTGACCACCGTTTGGGATGGCAGGGCAGAGTCCGGGAGCTCCGCCGCCGGCCTCGCCAGGTTCCTGCGACGGAGTTCCATCGTCGCCCTTTTGACCAGTTCCGCCCGGGTCTTTATCGATGTTTTGTCCAATGTTGAAGTGATGCCGGTTTTGAGCGGTCTGTTTTATTTTTTGTATTTCCAGCCACTCGTCACGGCCGACACCATCCACGTCTATGGTAATGCGCGTCGGATCGGTCACCATGCCCTTCGCGCGCGCACCTTCAAACCAAGCCTTCGTATAATTGACATTCCGAAATAATGATCCGTTACCGATTCTCTTTTGCGCGCTGCTATCCAACGATTGTGGATTGTTGATCGGAAAGAAATGACAATCATGCGGGCCCTTAATGACGATGTTCTTACCCGCAAAAATTAGATCGTTGGCGATGATTACGGTGTCACCCGTTAGTTCTAACTGCTCCGGCAGATACAGCGTGTCCGCTAAGTGGATCCCTTCGAGCTGTTTGCCGATTACTCGAGTTTCCCGAAACTCGGGCATAGATTTGAAGGCCGGCGCCAATTTCACCTTCCAGTTTGGTTCGAGAAGTTGATCAGGATCAAATGGAACACCATGTTTTCGTAGCAGCTCCCGACCTGATTTGAATGACTCCCGTCGCGAATTGACCGTGGACTGGGGTTGAAGTGAATCGTTTGCACTGACTGATTTGAACGTGGTGGGTGAGAGGGAAACTACCATGAGCATGATCGTGATGATCCCGCCAATGGCCTGGGAGATTTTTGTCATGTTCAGCTCCTGTGAGATTCGAAAGCAATAAACGAGCTACAATGCAACGCCTTGCTCTGGTTCGTTTTGCCCGTGGGTGAGAAATCGGTTCGTGAATCCAAGTGCGATAGGAGCTTGCACTCGAGGGGACTTTTGATTAGCGCGGTCTCAATATACGCCGATCTTGAGTCTTGTCAACGCAAAGATGGTTTGCCAATAAGTGGTTGATAACGCGGTAATAGAGCGGGACTGCAAGATGTTTGCAGATCGAGAAAAGCAGATTTGGGAACCGTGCAACTCAGGTTGTCCCGGTCACCCTGAATCGAAACATTTCTTGACCTCTTCCGAGCGGGCAGAAGGCAAGAGATTTTCCAGGTGCGGTTGGTCGATTGCCGATTGATCCGACAGCGGTCTAATCTCGAAAACTGTGGGTGCGACCTGACGGAAATGAAAGTGAGGCTCGATTTTGGTGAGCTCTTCGATCTCCGGTATGTGCCACGCGCAAGGCAACCACCAACGGGGATCGGCATCAAGAAAGACCCGGCGGCCCGCCTGCAAATGCTCGTCAATTTTTGTTTTCAACAGATCCTTGGGCCAACCTGCCCCCACGCCGATCCAGTCCCACTCGCCCAGTCCAATCCCACGCCAATAAGTTACCGCCACCGTCTGCGCGCCGGCGATCACCACGGCATCGCGCGGCATCTTCTTTAATTGCTCGTCGTAATCCTTCGCCAGTGCCAGGCGATTCATATACTCGTTGCTGCGCGGTCTAATCAGGACGCCCATGACAACCGCGATCAGGCCGAGGCCGATTAGGGCCATGACAAAACCGCGGCGTTCGTTGCCAAACTTTTTGGCTTGCACTTGGATGTAATAATCCGCGGCCAGCGGCGCGAGCGCCGGCAATCCCGTCAAAAAGTATCGCCAATTGATCGTCGTGCTGTAGTTAAAAAACAGCATCGCGGTCGCGACAAATCCGGCGACCGCTGCCAGCAGTAATAGCGTCCAGCCCCGCCGGCGCCATTCTCGCCAGACGGCGAATGGAACGACGACTGAAACGAGTGGCGCCGACAGGAAGAAATAGATCAGGAATGGCCGCAGATTCGCGAGTCTAATGGGATGACGTTCCGCTTCACGCTTAGTTGAGTTAAGCCAAACATACCAATCGACGCGGTAAATTGGTGAGGCCGCAAACCAGATCAGGAACGGACCCACAGCCACCAATAAGAAAACTACCACTGTCGCCGCGATCGTAAGGATCGTGCGGCGATCGAGCTTCCATCCGGCTACCAATGGCGCTACCAGCAACCAGGGAAAATAGAACCCGACTGTTTCCCGAAGATTTACGCCCAGACCGAGTAACGCCGCGCCGGCCAGCATTAACCAGAATTGCTTTCCTTTCAGGCCGCGCACGTGGACGGCGAGCGCTGCGGCAGTCAGGAGAATCGAAGGGACGTCAGTCATCACCTGGCCGCCATAGATGACGAGGATCGGCGACAAGGTGACGAGCAACGCCGCCAGCGTGGCGGTCCGCTCGGATCCCGTTAGTTGGTGCGCCAGTACCCAGCAGGCAATCACCGCGAGAACAGTGGCTGCCACCACCGCATACTTAAAGAGGAGGTAAGCGTGTTCCGGTCTGACGCCAAATATCACGTGCGCGACTTGGTAGAGGACGAAATTAAAAAGTGTAAACAGCGAGCGGCCGAGCGCCATCGACGAGGGGCGGCCATGGAGCGAGAAGATCGTGTAATCGAGCCCATCCCAATCACCAATGAATGGGTTTAGATAAATAAGTGTGAGCAGCAGCGCGACAATCGCGGGAGGGAGCCAGTAAATGTAGTTGCGCAGGAAGCCTTTCTGCTCGCAAGAAGACATTGAGAATTAGAAATTGAAAAATGAAATTTGCAAATTCGTAGAGGCCGGCCGGGAGCGACAGCGACCGATCCGTCAATCGTTAAGTGGCGGCGTCATCCGAATGGGCAATGTGCAATTGTCAATTTTCAGTTTGCAATTTGCAATTGAGGTCGATGGAAGTGGGACTAAATTCCCTGACTCATGGAGCGAATCGAAACTCGCTTGCTGTCGCAAGCGGCATCATTTAACCCGGGCTCGTGCCATTTTGCGGCCGTTTCACCATCTTCAATTTTGCCCCGCCCTGACTGTATTCAACTTCATCCATGATGTTGTAAATCAGCAGCACGCCGCGCCCGGAGGATTTAAAGAGGTTAGCCGGATCGGTAGGGTCAGGAATCTCGCGCACGTCAAACCCGTCGCCTTCATCTTCGACGGTGAAGATTGCTTCGCGCGCCGAAAGCTCAGCCGTAACCCGCAACAGTTTCTCGGGGTTATTGCGGTTGCCGTGTTTGACCGCATTCACGAACGCCTCGTCCAAGGCGACAAACAGATTCGATTGCTCAACCTCGACCAGACCCAGCTTCTCAACCCGATCCAACAAGTACCCCAGGACTGCATTCATCAGGGTCAAGTCACTTGGCAATTCCAGATCGATCTTTTCGCGCATCTGCGAGTTTGTTCCGGCCGATTCGATGCCGCGGAGTTTGAAGGACAGCGTTCTCTCGATGATCTCGTGCAGCGCGGGAATCGCGCGGCGGGAGGCAATACTCGACACGCCAACTTTGAAAGACCTGACAGTTTCCTGCTCGTCCGACGACCTCGTCGCATTGACCAGATCGCTCACCAGCAGGTCGAACTTCATCAGATCGTTGCGGGCCATGGCGGCCACTGCCTCAGTGCGTTCCGCGACAACAATGACATCGTGGCCCAGCCGGCGCAGCTCACCGCAAAGGGCGGCGCTCATGTCGTCGCTGTTCTCGACGATCAGAATGCGGCAGGTTGCTGATTGCAGCTTGGTCTTGTCCAGGGGCATTACGTGTCTTCGGCGGCCGGAGAGAGATGTAGCCGTTGACCCTTTCAGCTTGCAATACGAAAAGGCCGCCAATTGCGTTGCAGAATATATCAGAAGGGGGCACAAGTGACAGGTGGCAAGGCGAAAAGTTATGCTGTCGCTCTCGCGCCGCATGAGCAAATCGAGCCTGCAAATAAATCTGGAATATCTGATCGCCCGATTGCTGTTAGTTACCTTTCGACTCCTGCCGGTGCGCGCGGCGGTGTCGCTGGGCGGCTGGCTGGCCCCATTCTTCGCGGCTTTCGTCGGACGACTGAGAAGGGTGGGCCGGCGTAATCTCTCGCTGGCCTTTCCGGATTTGTCAGATGGTGAGCGCGACAGGTTGTTAGATGGCACGTTTGCCAATCTGGGCCGGCAATTCGGCATCTTCAGTCATTTCTCAGACAGTCCGGAGCAGCTTAAAAAAATTGTGCGGTCCGAAGGATTTGAGCACCTGGAAGCGGCTCAGGCTCTTGGCCGCGGCGTGATACTTTTCACCGGGCATCTGGGCGGCTGGGAGCTTTCAAGTTTTGCGCAATCGCTCTATGGATATCCTTTGAGTTTTTTGGTGCGGCGGATTGATAATCCAAAGATTGAAGCGCTGGTAGATCGCGAGCGCCAATGTCTCGGCAACCGCACCATCGATAAGCGCTCCGCCGCTCGCGAGATGCTGCAAATTCTTCAGCGGAAAGAGACCCTCGGCATTCTGGTTGATCTGAACATGATTGGCCGCGAAGGAATCTTCGTAGATTTTTTCGGCGTGCCGGCGGCCACCACTTTCGTCGTCGCGAAACTTGCTTTGCGTACCGGCGCGCCCATTTTGCCGGCCTTCGCCCCCTGGGACCATGAACGGCAGCAGTTTGCCCTCGAGCTTGGCCCGGCGCTGGAATTCGAAGTAAGCGGGAACGAGGAGGAAGATGTGCGTGGCGTGACTCAGGCCTATACGCGCGTAGTCGAAGATTATGCGCGTCGCTATCCTGATCAGTGGTTGTGGATTCATCGCCGCTGGAAGACGCGGCCACCCGGCGAGCCCGGGATTTACTAAGCACGATGGCTTCAGCTACCACCGAAATCAAGCCCGCCAGCGCTGCATTTTCATTCGCCGATCTCTCGTCGTATTCCTTCAAAGACCGCTGCCTGATCAGAGCGGCGGGTGTGGTCTTTTACCTGGCGATCAAAGCCATCGGCATCACGTTACAAATTGAGGTCGAAGGTTGGGAGAACCTTGAGGCGGCGTCGCAAAACCAAAAACTGCCCATCTACACGACGTGGCATAATCGCGTCCTCGTTTCCACTTTTTTTTGGCGACACCGTCGCATCGTCGTCATGACTTCGCAAAGCTTCGACGGTGAATACATCGCCCGGTTCATTCAACGTTTTGGTTTCGGCGCGGCCCGCGGTTCTTCGACGCGGGGCGGAACCGGCGCCTTCGTCCAAATGATGCGCGAGATGCGCGCCGGCCACCCGGCCGGATTCATGATCGATGGCCCGAAGGGTCCTCGTTACGTAGCTAAAATGGGCGCGGTGTTGTTGGCGAAAAAGACGGGAAATCCGGTGCTGCCGATTAGCCTGACAGCCAGGAAGCTTTGGGAGGTGAAGAGTTGGGATCGCCTGCAGGTGCCGAAGCCCTTCACGAGCGTACGCGTTTACATCGCGCCACCAATCTTTGTTCCCGCGGAGGTGGATGATGAAGGACTGCAGGCTAAGCGCAATGAACTGCAGCTCTCGTTGGACGAGATGAATCAGCGTGGCGAGAAATGGCGCGACTTGTCGTGAGCAGTCCACCCAACTTGTAAATCCCAAATCACGGATGGTAAATAGAAGTGTCATTCATCAGTTCAATTGTTTAAACAAACGGCCGTCGGCAAGGCACGTCTATGCGGAGGTTCGATGATTAATCAGGAGCGCATCAAAAATCTGTTATTGGAATTGGTCCAGATCGATAGTCACTCGCGAAAGGAACGCGAAGTGGCCCAGCGTATTAAGCAGTACTGTGAAGAGATGGGAGCCGAAGTCGAGATTGACGACGCCGGCGAAAAGGTCGGCGGCAACACCGGCAATGTGATCGCGCGTTTCCCGGGGACGATCCGCGATGCCGAGCCCATCATGATGAGCGCCCACATGGATACCGTGGTGCCCGGTGAGGGTGTGAAACCGGTGGTCGAAGGCGACATCATTCGCACCGATGGAACGACCGTGCTCGGCGGCGACGATAAGAGCGGCTGCGCGGTCATCATCGAAGTCATTCGCAGCCTGCAGGAACAGAACATTCCGCACACGCCGATCGAAGCGATCTTTTCCATCTGTGAAGAGGTTGGTTTGTTGGGCGCCAAGAACGTCGACGTTTCCAAAATCAAAGCGAAGTACGGAATCGTCTTCGACTCGGATGATCCGGGCTTCCTGTTCACCAAGGGTCCGTCCTCGAATCACATGGAGTTTAAAGTTCACGGTCTTGAGTCGCATGCCGGGGTAGCGCCGGAAGAAGGAATTTCAGCGATCAAGATCGCCGCGGAAGCCGTCGCCGCCATGAACCTGGGGCGTATCGATGACGAGACCACAGCCAATATTGGTGTGATCTCAGGTGGGATGGCCACAAACATTATTCCCAATCTCGTTGTGCTCAACGGCGAGGCCCGGTCGCACAGCGAGGAGAAACTCGAAGCGCAGACCGCGCACATGCAGAAGTGCCTGGAGGACGCGGCCTCAAAGTACGAAGTCACCGTGGCCGGAAAGACCACTCGCGCTTCGGTCGAGTCACACGTTGAGCGGGATTATTCGTCGATGGATGTGCCGGACAGCTCGCACGTGGTGCAGTTGGTGATTCAGGCCGCCAAACGTATGGGCCTGGATGTGAAAACGATGGCTTCGGGCGGCGGCTGCGACGCGAATGTGTTCAATCGGAAGGGAATTGAGTGCGCCAATCTCGGCACGGGCATGCGCGCGATTCACACCGTCAAAGAATGGCTGGACGTGAAGGACATGTACGCGGCGGCGGAGATGACGCTGGAGATAATGAAGCTTAACGGTGAGATGGCCGGGAAATAGTAATTCGATCTCCGAACGGCGCTAACCAGCATAGAGGAGCCTTGCGCAGCTGGCCGATACCCAATAGTTATTCCCCGCGAAAAAAGGTTCTTGACGCTTCTTCACGGCGGCCTCCATAATCAAATTCAGTGGCCCGGCCTGTGGGCTATGGGGTTACCGGGACTTGGATCACCTGTCAGAGCCCACATTTTCATCCGAAGGGAAACCCGTCCAAAGTGAGCGAAGAATTAGAAAACAGTCTGCGCCAAGCCGTCGAGACTTACCTGAATGACCGATTGCGGGCGATCAACGAGCAGATTTCGCGCCTGCAAACCGAACTCGAGCGCCTGAGCGAAAGTACCGGCAATCAGAGCCTGGAAGGCACCGCTTTGTCGGCGGCCATCTTCGCGCACCTGCAAACGGCGCGCGGCCAGAAACTGTCGGGCCCGATGGTGTTGAGCCCGTTGGAGCGCGACGCGGCGGCCATTCGGCGCGGCGTGGAAGCTATCGAACGTGAGCAGACACAAACTGAGGTGCTTAGGGCCCTGTTGAAAGGGGCCTCTCAATTCACGGAACGGGTGGCCCTGTTTGTAATCAAAAACGACCAGGCGATTGGATGGCGAGTTTGCAAAGCGACCGACCCGGAAAATTTCGACATGATTGGCGGCGTTTCGCTGCGGTTGAATTCAGGCACGATCGTCACCCGCGCGGCTGCGAGCCGATCGACAGAATTCGTCGACGCTTCGCCCGGCGAGAATGATCAGTTGCTGTTGGATCAACTCGGTGGTCATCCGCGTTCCATGGCGGCGTTTCCCCTAATCGTGCGTGGAAAAGTCGTGGCCGTTCTGTATGCCGACACTTCATCGGACGCAGCGCACATTAATTCTGATGCTCTGGAAGTGTTGGCGCGGGTCGCTTCGATGGCGGTTAATGTGGTCTCGATCCAACGTAGCGCCGCACCGCAACGCGAAGAGGCTGCGGCTCCAGCCGCCGAAGCGCAACCGGCCGCACCGGAACCGTTGAAGGAAGCCGAACCGGCGTACACGCCGCAGATCGAGCCGCAGGTTGCGGCACCCGAACCTGTGGCTGAAACTCCCGCGGCTGAGGTGGCTGAACCGGCTCCAGTCGAAGCCGCGATGCCAGAGCCTGCGATTGAAGCCGCTCCCGAAGCACCGCAAGAAGTATCGCCGGAAGCACCGCCGGAACCGGTTGCTGCAGAAGAGCCGGTTGAGGCTGCCGCGCCCGAAGCTCCGGCTGAACCTGCTCCGGTGGAAGCGCCACCGGCGCCGCCCGCCCCACCGCCGGCGCCCGTCCTTTCCAGTTATGCGACGCCGCTGGGCGGCGCGCGCCGCTTTGGTATCAGCGAACCTGAGTTGCCGATTGAAGTCAGTGAAGAGGAAAGGCGGCTGCACAGCGATGCGCGCCGTTTTGCCCGGCTACTGGTTTCCGAAATCAAACTTTATAACGAGCCCAAGGTTAAGGAAGGGCGAAACCGCGGTGATCTATACGATCGCCTGCGCGACGATATCGATCGTTCACGCCAAATGTACGACAAGCGTGTGGCCCCACCCGTCGCGGCCCGGCATGACTACTTTCATCAGGAATTAGTTAACAGTCTCGCCGAAGGCGACGCAAACAAACTTGGCGGGAATTATCCGGGCGCGGCACTGGCGGGGTAATGAGTCAGAACTGGGAGCGGTAGCGACCGGGTCTCTACCGGCGCAGCGAATACGTTTGGTAGAAGGGGACCCGGTCGCTACCGCTCCCGATTCTGACTTCCTTTCTAAGCCGGTCCGAACCTCGAACGATACTCCGGTGAATTCACAAAGCCGTTGACCATGGTGCGGAAGTCGCCGGGATTCGCTGCGAGATACGCTACCCAACCATTGAATCCCGCGGTGTCGGGCGTGCGTCTCAAATATCCGTAGTACTGCGAAGCCACGAACGCATTCACCGCTTCCTTATTCAAGGTAATCTCATCTGATTGCGCGATCGCCCGCAACACCTGCCCCCGCGTCATGGTTCCCGCGTTCAGTCGATTAATTAGATCGGTCGTGGTGAGCGTGATTTTCGCTCCGGTGTCTGGGTTAGCCGGATCCTTCGTTGTGATGCTGGTCAGATTGTAGTTCTGACCCAGCCCACCGGCCATCAGCGTGTTCACAAAGGTATTACTGCTCATCGTTCCGTAGATACCGGTGAACTCACTTCTGGCCACGAAACTGTTGGCGTAGGCGGCGCGTTTCGCGAAAACTTCCGCCGCCGTGGTCCCCGAGATCGATGCCAAATCGGTTGAAAACTCAATATACGTTGGCAGTCGATTGAAGGCCACGCGATACATACCGATGATGTAGAAACCTTTGTCTTTGAATTCCGGTGAGCCAAAGAACGATCCTGATACAAAGATGCGATCACAGTTCGCGGCGGGACTAGCCGGGTTGGTGTTGTTTTGATCCGAACAACCGTTCAAAACTCCCGACCATGGCTCACCAGCTTCCGGTTCTCGGCCCAGGAAATCCAGGTAGTGCTGACGGACAAAGAACGAAACGCCTGAAGGATTAGTCTGCAGAATAGGATTCGGACCATTTGCAGTCTCGTTGTCGGTGATGGTCACCGTTGCCGTTGAGGGCGAGCCGAGCGTCGCTCCGGTCGCGTTCGTCAGGGTGACACCAAAAGTTTCGTTGCCTTCGGCGTACGAGTCGTTGATGATCGGAATGTCGAAAAACTTGCTGGTCTCGCCGGCCGCGAAATTCAGCGTTCCCACCACCGTTACAAAGTCACATCGCGCAAAGGCCGCTCCCTGAGTGGCAGCGCAATTCACAGTGAATGTATCGGTGTCGGTAGTGCGATAGTCCACGGTCGCGGCCGCCGAAGTACTTCCGCTGCGATTAACCGTAATCCTGACCGTACCGCTGCTTTCGCTAACCGAATAAGACGCTGCGCTCAATTGGATGGTCTGGTTCTGCACCTGGCTAAGACAGGACGAGTGCGCATTCACGTAGTTCGTCATCTCGTTGATTGAAAACGGGCAGAAGGTCAGCGTGTTCGCCTGATTCTGCGTGGCCACCATGATGGTGTTGTCACAACCCGGTTGGCCGTCGCAGTGAGTAGCATTGAAGTTGTGTCCGATCTCGTGCGCGGGAATTCCAATGCGAAACAGCGCCATGGTTTCGAGATCGGAGAGACCGTAAGAATGGGCCAAATCGGCGCAGACTACTCCCTGCCACGCCAGTCCATTCGGACCGCCCAGGTTCTTTCCGGTCCACAGGTGCACGTCATCGCGGGCGACGCCCGTAAAATTTCGGTTCCAGTGATCCGTGAAAGAGTTAAGCAGGTTGGCCGCGGGAAAGCTTGGACCAACTGTCGTGTATGGATCCGCGGTCGTCCACGTATGTTGAAATACCACCGTGAATGTCAGGCCAATATCTCTTTCATAAATAGCCTGAATCGAATTCATAATGCTGAGAATGTTGTTATTGGCAGCGGCTGATCCACCCAGGGCGTTGGTATATTCAAAGTCTGCTTCGGTCGCCATTTCAACGATCTTAAGTGGCGAAAAGACCTTCGGCTCAAAATCCGGCGCGGCCGGTCTGAGGCGTTCTGACCCGGTTTTGATCTCCTGCTCCAGCGTTACGGCGCAGGTGCGTGAAACATCCTCGCGGACATCCGTGCTCCGATACAGCACGTAATCGGTGTCGCGGGCGGCGGTTGAATATTTTTGCGCCGGCTCGACATAGAAAGATTCATCCGGCGTCAGGATCATGCCATCGATTTCGTTGTCCTTGATGGTGAAGCGCGCATCGCTGGCCCACACACCGCCTACGAATCCTTTGTAGGTAAATACTTCGCCCCTGCCGAGCGGACGCGTGACGCCGTCAGGACCGACTTCTTCTGCGCGATAATCCGGGCTGCGCACATCGTTCGGACGCAACTCGAGATCGAGTTGGCGAGACTCAGTCGCCAGAGACATCCGGCCCGAGCTCCTCACGCGCTCGGCAATTGTGTGCGGGTCGAGGCTCAGGTCTTCGTGGCGCACGAAGACCTGGCCCAGATCCTGTTCAATCTTAAGGCGCAAATCCTGCGCGCCGGCGCGGGGCGAATACCGGCTGTAGCTCCCGAGCACGAGAGCCAGCAAAGCCATCGCGGCCGCGACATACATTTTGGAATAATGATTGGAGCCGAGCTGCCGGCCCGCACGAGATACGGGTCTCTGGTGTTTCATAAGAGCGTCTTTCGTCGGGATGTCTTCGGGAGTTAGTCGAGGAAGAAAAACATCTGGGGCAATTCTGATATTAGTAAGCTGGATGATTGTCGTCAACTGAAGTTAGATCAATCCGCTTGCTACCGCCCGCAGTTCTCCGATAAAGTCAGCGTTTCTTCCAACGAAAATTTGTGGACGTGATTGAATGAAAAATTCACTGTCGAATTCTTCTCTCGAACCGGTAAACGAACGGCTGCAGGCGGCGAACCACAGCTTCGTTGCCGTCTACCCCGGCGAATCAGGACGGCGCCAACCAGTGCACACAGTTTATGGTGGCGCACACCTGTTCAAGTCCGATTCGGCGCAACGCCTCGGCAAAGTCGCGGCGCGCGCACTGGCTGAAAATGCCGCCGACTTTGTTGTATTTGCGCGCGCGCTGGGTCTTCCTTTCTCCGATCAGTTGCCGGACGTGCTCGAATATGCGACCGGCTTGAAACAGCGGCTGGAAATGGACGCGGACGCTGTGCGCGAGGAAAACAAACCCGCGTGGATGGCCCATACCATCTACACCCGCGTGCAGGAAAAGTTGAAAGGCGAGCCGGTAGAGGATTTTCGGATCGATTTTGAAGATGGCTACGGCAATCGTCCTGACGCCGAAGAAGACGGTCACGCCGAATCGGCCGCGCTGGAAGTAGTGAAGGGGATGAATGACGGAAGTTTGCCGCCGTTCATCGGCATTCGGATCAAGCCTTTTAATGAAGAGCTGCGCGAACGCAGTATTCGCACGCTGGATATCTTTGTGACGACCGTGCTCGAGCATGCGAAAGGATCGCTGCCCGACAATTTTGTTGTCACTCTGCCGAAAATAACTATTCCGGAACAGGTCACGGCGCTGGCCGGCCTTTTCGATCTGCTGGAATCAAAGACCGGATTGGCGGCCGGTTCGCTGAAGATGGAGATGATGATCGAGACGACGCAATCGATCATTCGCAGCGATGGCCGGATCAATTTGCCCTTGTTGCTGCAGGCCGCGCGGGGACGTTGTGTGGCCGCGCACTTTGGCACCTATGATTACACCGCCAGCTGCAGCATTACGGCCGCGCACCAACATATGATGCATCCGGTGTGCGACTTTGCTAAGCACATGATGCAGGTATCGTTTGCGGGCACCGGCATCTGGTTGTCGGACGGCGCCACTAATATCATGCCCGTGGGTCCGCATCGTGCTGCGGAAGGCGCGCCGTTGAGTCAGGATCAAATCGAAGAGAATCGCGCGGTGGTCCATCGCGCCTGGAAATTGCATTACGATCATATTCAGCATGGGCTGGTGGGCGGGTTTTATCAGGGATGGGACCTGCATCCGGCGCAATTCCCGACGCGTTACGCGGCAGTGTATGCATTTTTTCTCGAGAGCCTCGACGCGGCCTCTGAGCGCTTGCGTAATTTTGTTGAGAAGGCAGCCAAAGCGACTCTGGTGGGCGATGTGTTTGACGATGCGGCCACCGGTCAGGGCTTGCTCAACTATTTTCTGCGCGCGATAAATTGCGGCGCCCTGACCGAAGCGGAAGCCTTGCGGTTATCGGGCCTGACGATCGAAGAATTACGTTCGGGATCTTTCGTGAAGATTTTGAAGGGACGTCAGGCGATCTAGGTACGCAGGCCTCCGGCCTGCTCCCTGTGGTCTCTGTGGTGAATACCCAAAGACAAAATCGACACAGAGGCACAGATACCACAAAGACACGGAGACTTGACCTTAGACGCCGAGGAAGGATCGATATGAACCTGGGTAAAACCTTGATTTCTTTGCTGCTCGCCGCAGGCACTCTGATGTTGCCGCTGCACACTTTTGCCCAGAAGCGCCTGGTGGCTTCTGACGCAAAGGAATTGCCGAAACAAATTGCCAGGTTTGCGCCCACGGTATTGACTGCCAACACCGCGCGCTTGCCGATGAAGGATCGTTTGGCGCTACGCAAAATCATTGCCGCCGCGCGGCTTCTGGATCCGCTCTTCCTGCGCCAGGTGTGGTCCGGCAATGATGCGATGAAGAAACAGCTCGATGCCGATCGTCGTCCCGTCGGGCGTCTGTTGCTCCATTATTTTCTAATTAACGATGGTCCCTGGTCGCGCCTGGATGAAAACAAAGCGTTCATCGATGACGTGCCCGCCAAGCCATCGTATGCGAACTATTACCCGGCCGACATGACCAAGGATGAATTCAATGCGTGGCTGAATTCACTGTCGCCGGCGGACAAAGAAAAAGCGACGGGATACTTCTACACCATTCGCCGTGATGCGGGCGGCAAGCTGAAGGCCGTGCCCTACAGCGAAGAATATCGCGACCTGCTTGAGCCGGCGGCCAGGCTCTTGCGCGAGGCAGCCGCGCTCACGACCGACGCAACCCTGCGTAATTTTCTTAATAAGCGCGCCGCCGCGTTTGCTTCGAATGACTATTACGATAGTGACGTGGCCTGGATGGAGCTCGATTCGGCAATCGATCTTACGTTTGGTCCCTACGAAACTTATGAAGACGAATTGTTCGGTTATAAGGCTGCTTTCGAAGCCTACGTGACGCTGCGTGATGACGCCGAAACCGCGAAGCTAAAAAAATTCAGCGCCTATTTGCAGGAGCTGGAAAATAATTTGCCCATCGATCCAAAGTATCGGAATCCGAAACTGGGCGCCGCGTCGCCCATCCACGTCGTTAACGAGGTTTTTACTTCAGGCGAAGGGAACAGCGGCGTGCAAACCGCCGCCTTCAATCTGCCGAATGATGAGCGCGTGGTGAAAGAAAAAGGTTCGAAGCGCATCATGCTGAAGAACGTGCAGGACGCGAAATTCAGTAAGACCTTAATCCCGATCTCGCGCGTGGCCCTGGCTCCGGCGCAACAACGAAATCTGGCTTTTGATTCATTCTTCACTCACATCCTGATGCATGAACTAATGCACGGTCTGGGGCCGCACAATATCGAGGTCAACGGACAAGCCACCACAGTGCGGCTGCAGCTGAAAGACAAATACTCGTCAATCGAAGAGGCTAAAGCGGATGTGACCGGGCTATGGGCGTTGCAGTTCCTGCTCGATAAGGGCGTGATCGATAAAGGTATGCAACGGACGCTGTACACGACCTATCTGGCGAGTATGTTTCGCTCGGTGCGTTTCGGCATCACTGAGTCGCATGGACGCGGCGTGGCGATGCAGTTCAACTATTTCACCGACGAAGGCGCGATAAGGTATGACGAGCGTACGGGCCGCTTCAGTGTCGATGAAACGAAGATTCGCGAAGCGGTGCGCAAGCTGACGACAGAGTTGCTGACTATCGAGGCCGAGGGCTCTTATGAAAAAGCGGCGGCGATCCTGGACAAGTACGCGGTGATTCGGCAGCCGATGAAACATGCTTTTGATAAGTTGAAAAATGTGCCGGTGGATATTGAGCCGGTATTTCCCTTGGCGAGGTGACCTGGAGTGCGGCGAACGATCCATTCAGAACAAACTTCCTTGCGCCTCTTCGTCATCCGGCTCAATTGATTCAGCCAGGCGGGGATAGGTTTCGATCAGTTTAAACGGCCCCGGGACTTTCCGTTCTTCCAATTCCGCCAGAATCTCAAACGCATTTACCAGACTTTGCCCGCGGGCATGATTGTTGGTGATTACGAAGGTCTGCTTCGCTTTGTCGGAGACCTGACGGATTCGATCCATCCACGGCTGCAGCTCTTCCGGTGAATAGAGATAGTCGTAACGCTCGAGCACATTAGCTTCTTCCCGAAACCAGTTCTGATAATTGCGCCCGTGTAGCCTGATATAACCAACCGGCGAAGTCACTTCGGCCGCAGGCTTGATCGAGTTCGCAAACAACGGCTGATCGATATCGCAAAGTCCGACGCCGAGGTCCTCCAGGGTTTGCAGCACCCGTGGATTGGTCCACGACTCGTGACGCAGTTCGACCACCAGCGGGTATTCGTCAAAGCGCGCCACGAGCTGATTCAGATAGACGCGCTCTTCCGGTTCGTTCTTGAAAGACCACGGAAACTGAATCAGGACGGCGCCCAACTTACCCGCCTCCATCAGTGGATCGATTCCGGTGCGGAACGCCGGTTCGTCTTCATCGCGCAGTCGTTCGCGGCGGTGAGTAAAGACCTTGTGCAGCTTGGCGGTAAATATGAAGTTTGGATTGTGCGCCACCCGATCCAGCCAGGCCCGGGCGGTTTCCCGTTTTGGTGGATAGTAAAAGCTGCTGTTGATTTCGGCGGTGTCGAAATACTTAGAGACCAGCGCAAGGGTATCGAATTTGGAGCCGGCGCCCTCCGGATAGACCCTTCCGCGCCAGTCGGCATATGACCAACCGGCGGGACCAACGCGAATATCGCGAAGCGCGCGCATGAAATCAGAACCGGGAGCGGTAGCGACCGGGTAAGTGTCACGTAGTGTGCATCGTCCGGATTTACCCGGTCGCTACCGCTCCCGGTTCTGACCTCACGCGCCGGAAGGAGTCAGCCACTGAATCCGGAGTCAATCTCGAGGCCGTCAGGCCCCCGCTTTCATCAATGCATTTTGCGGCCGAAGCGAGTTCAGACGGGTCCGCCACCCAGGTAGCGCATGAATTTCCTTCAACCTCATTCAGTTGCTTTATCACATCCTGCAGATCGCCTCGCCGAATCGGCGGACGCACTATCGTCTCAGCCCATGAGTAATACGGATAATCAATCCGGTAAGCCCAGCCGTCGGCCAGTGGTGTCGTAATCAAAAACAGCTCGCCTGTGGCGTAGTGTGAGATGGCGGTAAAGGGAAACGCGTGCAGGGCAGGATCAAAACCGGCGGGGCCGAAAACGTCAGGCGCCAACATGACCAGACAGATTTGCGTCCCCGGAACCTGCTGGACCCGCGAACAACCACCCGCGAAACTGTCGAGCGCCACTTCAATCCGCGCCCAGGAATTCCTCCACAGTGATTCGTATTTGCCGGTATTCGAGATGACATCTTCCACGTGCGGCAACACCAGCTCGTAAGACCGTTCCTCGGACACGAAATCTTCGCCCGCGAGTTGCAGCGCCAGCGGCGAGCCGGACTTGTCGGTTGGCGAATCAGAACCCTGGATGACGATGCTGGCCCGCGCGCCGTCGCGGCTGCTGAATTCTGAAAAGTCACCAGCCTCAGCTGCGGCAATCAATCGATCCCGGAGCGGCAAGGCTCGTTCGCCCTGCAGCACGCTCCAAACCGACAGCACCCCGTCAGTATCGAAGTGATTATTGGTGACCAGCTCAATGCCTTGCGTCAGCTGGTCTCGATCCGGTGCGGCCACAAGATTCAGCGCAATCTCAGTCGAGGTATCGGCTTTCACCGATGCCGGCGTCTGATTTCCCTGCCAGTGCGAGAAATGGATCGCGTTTGGGACGGTGCCGTCAACTGAGAGTTTTGCCTCGCCCGCAAGTGCATCACTGTAGAATTTAAACCGCATTCAGTTTATGTGGCACAGATTTTAATCTGTGATCCACTTACGGCGAACACAGACTAACGTCTGTGCCACTATCTAAAGTCACTGATCAAAATTACGTCCCCGGTAACCAAACCGCGAGCCATCACCATATATTTACCGTCGAAGGACACCTCGCGATTAACTACCGCATCAGGTTTGAAGTCGGTTAACTGTTTCATCGGACTGCCGTCCATTGGAAAGCTCCAGAGGTTCGGGGTACCGGTGCGCGAGTCGTAGATAGTTACAGATTTTCCATCCGGCGCCCACTCGGGCGTTCCCGTGGTGGTAGGCAATAGATCAAAACTCTTCGTAGGCGCACCGCCCTCGATTGGAATAATAATTAGTCTCTGGGGCAGGTTGGGATTTGGGTCACGATACCGGCAAACGATCGATTTTCCGTCCGGCGCGATTTGCGCGGAGCCAATGAAGAGGTCGCTGAGCTGCACCGGCTGGCCGCCATCAACAGAGACACGCCAGAGTGAGAGTTTCGTCGTGCGCCAGGAAGTAAAAAGAATCGATTTGCTATCTGGCATGATGTCCGCCAGATAGTCCTCCTGATCCGTAATTTGCTTAACGTTATTGCCGTCAATGTCCATCCGCCAGACGCTGGGCAGTTTTCCGCGAAAGGAATTAAAAAAGATATAACGCCCATCAGGCGTGACTTGAACTTCATCCTCCGCGGCGGCATCAGATGTCAGTTGCTTCTGGTTGGTCCCGTCCGCATTCATGATCCAGAGATCCGGATTACCGTTTGCTTGTGAGCTGTAGATGACCCGGCCGTCGGGCGTCCACGTCAGTGCTCGATCGCCTTCCACTTTTCCGAAGGTGATCTGTTTGCCGTGCATGAGGTCGTTGATTGGCGCGATCCAAACATTATAGGTCGCGTCGAACTGCACTGTGACCAGTGAGCTGGAATCGGCAGTCAAACTGGTGCCGCCGTAATGATTTAGATCGTGCGTGAGCTGCCGGGCTTCACCCTGAGGGTAAGGTACCAGCCAGATCTGCTCCTGGTTGGCTCCTGCTTCCATCCCATTTACCACCACAGCCGTACCGTCCGACAGCCATGATACGCGGCCTATGTCGCTAAATTTCTTGTTGGTAATTTCCTGCTGGGCGCCGGATTGCACGTCAACGGTGACAACTGTCAAATGAAAGCCACCGGCGTAAGCGCCCGCTGGAGAAGCAATCAATTTTCCGTCCGGAGACCAGCTCACGCCGCTGGCCGGAAAGAACGTATCTCCCTTGCGCGCCGTCAGCTTCTTTTCATTCGAGCCATCGGCGTTGGCGATGATCAATTGATCTTCGCCGGTAGCTGCATTGTCGTTGCGGATAAAGGCGAGTTGTTTTCCATCCGGCGAGAAAGCAACGGGACTATCGATGTTCGAGAGAATCTTTCGCGGCACGCCACCGAGCGATGGCACCTGTAGCAAAACGCCCTGAGGATTCTCTTTGTCCTCCGCCTGGTAATAGACATAGTTGCCGTCGGGAGAAAAAGTTTCGCGCCCGATGTTGACCTCAGCCGGCGGCACAATTTGAACATTGCTATTGGTAGCCACCTGCCGGATCCAAAGACTTCGTTTGCCGCCGTCGCGCAGCACATATACAACGGTCTTACCGTCCGGCGAGATGGCCGCATTCTCAGTCTTACCGTTGGCGGTCAGCCGCGTGATCTTCATGTTGGCCGGTGGGCCGGGCGTCTTGCTTGCTGAACGCGTGCCCATGTAGCGATAAAAAATCGCGCCGCCGATTCCCAGCCCGGCCAGGACCAGCATCAACGCCAGCACCGCACCCGCAATGATCACCGCTGCCTTGTTCTTTTTGATTTCACCGGCGACGTACTCAGCGCTCGAGGTCGGGTGATGCGGGATCGAAGTGGTCGATGCAGCACTCGGAAGGCTGGTTTGCGCGGCCATCGCCGACGAATCGAACACCTGGGTGGGAATTTCAACGCTGCGCGATGCTGGTGGCGTCGACCGCTCCAGACCCTCCGCCAAATCGGCGTCGCGCTTCAGTTCACGCAGATCGACCAGCAGATCGTGAACCTGCTGATAACGTTCTTCACGATCTTTGCGCAGCGCTTTTTTGATTATTACTTCCAGCTCAGCCGGAACATCGTAATTGAAGCGGGCAATCGCTTCAGGTTGGGCATGCGCGATGCGATCGATCGTCTCGGTCACGGTGTCGCCGCCAAAAGGCAGGCGGCCGGTCGCCATTTCATAAAGCACCACCCCAAGCGAAAAAATGTCGCTGCGTTGATCGACTTCGCGGCCCAGGGCCTGTTCCGGCGACATGTAATTCACCGTCCCCATCACCACTCCCGGAGTTGTTTTCACGCGCGTGGCCAGTTCGCTGTTGGAAGTGCGATCCGTGACACCGGCCGGCGTTGAAACTTTGGCCAAGCCGAAATCGAGCACCTTCACGCGTCCCCGCGCGGTAATCATGATGTTTGACGACTTGATATCGCGGTGAACGATGCCGCGTCCGTGCGCTTCATCGAGGGCGTCCGCTATCTGAATGGCAATGTCGAGAAATTCGGCCAAACGCACCGGCCGGCCGCCAATCTGTTTTTCGAGCGCCGTGCCATCGACGTACTCCATGGCGATGAAATGCGCGCCTTCGGCTTCGCCGATCTCATAAATGTGCGCGACATTCGCATGTGACAGGGCGGAAGCGGCGCGCGCTTCCTGCAGGAAACGGTAAAGCCTTTGCTGATCCTGGGCCACCTCAGGCGGCAGCAACTTCAGCGCGATCAGTCGATCAAGCTGCGTGTCGCGGGCGAGATAAACCTCGCCCATACCGCCTTCGCCAAGCTTCGAGCGGATTTCATAACGGCCAAGTTTGGTGCCGGGCACTATCATTTAGGGCCTGGAGATAATACGTTGATTCACAACAATTGGAAATTCAGGCTCGAGCGCCCTTCATCAATGCAGAAGCAGGCACGAAGTACGTGCGTCCTGCTGGTATCAGCGCGCCCTTACTGCGTGTCGGGCTTCTGCAGCCTCCGCTTTCTAAAACTTAAGTGGGAATGCAAGCAAGGACGCTCGTGCTCCAGTCAGCGACGCGTGAAGTTCACCTGGCTCAACGTTTCAGTTTACCTGTCCAGTTAAGCACCACGGTAATCGGGGTCTGGCTGATTTCGCCGGCCGGCGAATTTATCAGAAAGCGCTGTCCGTCCGCCGTCACTACATAGCGATTTGGCGCTCCGTAGTTGTTCACCTGGGTTGGGAATAGAGTTTTTGGCGCGCTCGTTTCAAAAGTCGAAGCCGCATTGATGTCCACCGACATCAGGGTTTTGTCGGGCGCCAGATAGAACAGCTCTTTGCCGTCCCCTCGCCATCGTGGCTGTCCGCCGCCGCCGGTTGAAATTAACCACTTGCCTCCTGACTGGGGGAATGTCTGAACATAGACTTCCGACCGGCCGCTTTCATTCGACACGTAAGCGACCCAGCGCCCGTCAGGAGAGAAACAGGCCTGACTCTCTTCGAATTCGGTCTGGATAAACGGATATGGTTTCTCGTTCGGTGAGAGCGGCAGGACCCAAATATCAGCGCTCGTCTGTGGCTGATATTCCTGATAAAGAATAAACTTTCCATCCGTTGACCAGTCGGTGGCTTCTTTAGTGACGTCGGATTTCAGTAGCAACTCCGGATTACCGACGCCACTGGAAACCTTTCGGTAAAGATTGGAGTTAACATCAGCATTATCAACCCCCGAGCAAAAAACGATTTGGGTCCCATCGGGCGACCATACGGGGTTGTCATCGGTCGCCGGGTCAAAAGTAAAGCGCGATGGCACGCCGCGCGCCAGGTCCATCACCCAGATATCGCTGTTTGATTGCTCCAACCGCTGCATCGCCAGCCGTTTGCCATCGCGTGAAAGCACGATGTCGTTGATTTCTCCCACTGGTCCCACTGTCTCTTGTCGTTTTCCACTGCGATCAAACCAAACGAGTTGCCGGTTGGAAGCGGCGCCGGTCAGATAACTCATGGTGCCATTTTCAGATACTGAGACATTCGCACTGCTGTTCGAAAAGTTGATGCCGATTTGTTCGACAATGGGAAAGGGTTCGCCGCTCAACTGCCGCGTGCCGGCGTCGAATGGTTGTCCGCTGAGGGTAGTGCCGCGAGCAAACAGCAAGTATCCCGCTGCGTACATCGGGCTGGAATCGGCTTTCACCAGCAACTTGCGATCGCTTCCGTCCAGCGCCGCTACAAAAATCGCACTGTCGTCCGAGCGGCCGTTCCAACTCTGATACAAAAAATGACGACCGTCCGGCAGGAACCAGGGCCACGCTTGCGCGAGTTCTTTGCGTGACTTGTCGAGCGAAAACACTGGGGTCGCAGTGCCCCCGCCGGCAGGCACGCGATTGATTCCTTTGGTGTCGAGACTAATAAGAATTACACCGTCGCGACTCCAACTCCCTCCGTACGAGGACGGCGCATCACACAGCGTTAGCACCGCGCCGCCTGCGGCTTCTATCTTTTTCAGCTTGTTGTTACTGAAGAAAGCAATAAAACGACTGTCCGGAGACCAAAAAGGGGCCAGGCCCTCATCAGTTCCCGGCAACGGCTGCGCTTCCAGTGAGTCCAGGGATCTAAGGTATAAAGAGCGCTTGCCCTGCGAGGTAGCCACAAAAACCAGCGTGCGACCGTCGGGCGAAATTGTGGGGTAAGAAACTTCGAGTGCATTTTTGGGCAAAGCGATTACAAAGCTGATGGTCGGTTCGACGATCGCCGGCCGCTTAAAATAAAGCCACGCTAAAACCAGCGCCGCCAGCAGGCACAACCCGGCTGCGGACCAGGCCATCAACTCCCGCATCTTTCGCTTCGGCGGTGGCAGTGATTTCAACACGGTAGCGGCTGAGGTTGACGTGCCCACACCCGAAACTGCTTCGATCGCAAAAGCCAGATCACGCGCCGAGTTGAACCGCTCTTCAGGATTTTTTTCGAGGCAATGGTTGACGACGCGCTCCAGCGCCGGATTGATGTTGCGATTGGTTGAAGAAAGATCGGGTGGATCTTCGCGCAGGATCGCGCTGATTGTGTCGGCGGTCGACTCGCCGCGAAACGCGCGCCGGCCGCAAAGCATTTCGTAAAGAATTGCGCCGAAAGAAAAAATATCCGAACGATGGTCGGCCGGCTTGCCGCGCACTTGCTCAGGCGACATGTAGCCGATCGTGCCCATGATCATCCCGGGATCTGTATTGACGCGTCGCGTGGGAACTTCGGTCTGCTGCTGACTTCCATCCGTACCGGTTAGTTTGGCGAGACCAAAATCAAGAATTTTTACGCGGCCGTCTTTGGTGATGAAAATATTTTCCGGCTTCAGGTCCCGGTGAACGATTCCTTTTTCATGCGCCGCTGCCAGGCCGTGCACAACTTGCAATGAATAATCGATGGCCTTGCGTTGTGACAGTGCGACTCCGCCCATCCTTTCGCGCAGAGTTTCACCTTCCAGCAATTCTGAGACGATGTAGGGCGCGCCGTCATGCGTTTCGATGTGATGGATTACCAGAATGTTCGGGTGATTGAGCGCGCCGGCAGTTTGCGCTTCCTGTTCGAAGCGGGCCAGCCGGTCCTTGTCGCTGGTTAAGGCCGCGGGCAGGACCTTGATCGCTACATCGCGATGCATCGATTCGTCATAGGCGCGATACACTTCACCCATGCCGCCCTCGCCGATCTTCGAGCGGATTTCGTAACGGCCGAGTTTGGCGCCGGGTTCGATCATCGGTAATTCTTAATCAGGACAATGTCGTTGTTGCCCGTGTTCCGGGAAGCGACAAAGTGTTTCCCGTCAGGGGAGATGTCGAAATGGTCCATAAACTCCGAACTGAATTTTGTCAGTTGCTTAGGCGTTCCGCCCGCGCTCGGCTCGCTCCAAATGTTCGAGATGTCAGCCCGAGTGTCAAGGTAAAAAATATCTTTGCCATCACGTGACCATTTGGGGTTGAGGGCATTGATCGGCAGATCGAGGATTTTGACGAGTTTGCCATCAGGGAAAGAGATGATTGCCGGACGGTTTCGCGGCGGCCGCACCGATTCGTCGTACACCATGGCGCCGAGAGACTTTCCATCAGGCGAAAAACTAAGGTCCCCCCTGATAACCAAATCTGATATGCGGATCGGCTCACCACCGTCGATTGAGACCTTCCACAACGCTGCGTTGCCGGTTCTCCATGAGATAAAGACGACCCATTGCCCGTCAGGGGAAACCGCCGGAGTATGGTCCTCGCCGCTGGTGGTCAGCTGTTTCGCGTTACCGCCGTCCACACCCATTCGCCAGATGTGCGGCACGTTGTCGGGACGTAACGACTGGAACACAATCCGAGTGCCGTCCGGCGTAACGGCGGGGCGACTGTCAACAAAGGCGTCATTAGTAAGCGGTTTGGCTGGCGAGCCATCGGCATTGGCGATCCACAGGTCCGAATTCTCACCAACCCTTGCGGCATAGACGATCCGGCCATCCGGGAGATAGGCCAGCCCGTTCCTCCCATCCAATTTGCCGTTGGTGATCTTCCTCGCCTTAATTTCGTCATCACCGGGAGCTGCCACCCAGATCTTTGAAGACCATTCGCCCAGGATCGTGGCGATCGTCCCGGAGTCCGCAGTCACGCTGAGACTTATGCCGCCATAGTCGTTCAGGTCGTTGGTGATTCTCTGCGCTTCGCCGGTCGAGTAGGCAACGTGCCAGAGCTGAGTCGGATCGTCGCTGCGCTCGACACCGTTTACAATCAATCCGTTTCCCTGCTCAACCCAGAGCACCCGGATCAGATCGCCGGTCCACTTATAATTCGTGATAAGTTTTTCCGGTCCACCTTCAGCCGGCACCGCACATAGCGTAAACAGGGTGCCTCCCTTGCTGGTGCCGGCAGTGAAAGCGATTGTTTTCCCATCGGGCGACCAGGCGAATCCGCCGTTAAGCCAGTCGTCGCCGGTCCGGGATAGAAGTTTCCGTTCGCCGCTACCGTCGATGTTGGCGGTAAACATCGCAGTCTCACCGGTGCCTTGATAGCCGCGTCCAAAAACCACCTGCTGGCCATCGGGAGACAGAGAGATTTGTGAGTCGACATGATCGATTATTTTCTTCGGCTCGCGCCCTCCGAGCACCGGAATCTGATACAAAGCACCGAGCGTGTTCGTCGTGGCGTTGCCGGCCACAAAGTAGATCAACTCGCCGTCCTGAGAAAAAGCGGTGGTGCCAAACCATGCGCCTTCTTCCGGAGGCAGAATTTGCAGCGAAGTCGCTTGCGAGACTTGCCTGATCCAAAGACCGGCTTTGCCCGCGTCCCACAACGCGTAAGCTACATATTTACCATCCGGCGAGATACTGATTGATCCGGCCCTTCCGGTTAGTCCGCTTACCAGTCGCGTGATCTGCATCTTGCGATCGGGCGGTGGCAGCTTCTCGCGATTAAGAAACTTATACAGGCCGAACCCTATGCCGATTAGGACCAACCCCGCGACGCCGAGTCCGATTAGCAGTCCCTGCTTATGGGTCTTAACGTGGTTCGCCACATATTCCGCGCTGGAAACATGTGTACTGGCAGGACCTGGTGGAGTAGCCGCGGTTTGGCTACTGGTAATTCTTCCCTCTGATATGGTGGGGCTGGTCGATGAAGTGGCCGGCGGTACAGTTGTATCGATCGCGCCTTCACTTCTTAATTCACGCCGGACTTCCTTGAGTTCGATGACGACGTCTTTGATCGTCTGGTAACGCTCTTCCGGATCTTTCGCGAGACAGCGGCGAACGATGCGCTGCAAATCTGCAGGCGCTTCGGGAGCTATCGTGTTGATTGGCGCAGGTGGTTCGCGAATGATCTTATTGAGCGAATCAATCGCGTCCTTACCTTCGAAGGCTTTCCGCCGGGCAATCGCCTCGTAAAGAATGCAGCCGAACGAAAAGATGTCCGAACGATGGTCAATTTCGTAAACGCGTCCCTGCGCCTGCTCGGGCGACATGTAACCGATGGTGCCGAGCACCGCGCCGGGCGTTGAATGTTGCTGCATCAAGGCGGTGGCTACTTCACTCAAACCATCGCTACGTTGTCCCGACGCGCTTTGCGGCTCAACCAGTTTTGCCAAACCGAAATCGAGAATTTTGGCGTGACCATCACGAGTCACCATGATGTTGTCCGGTTTCAGGTCCCGGTGAACGATTCCGGCGGCGTGGGCTTTGGCCAATCCTTCAGCAACGTGTTGAAGATACCGGAGCAGCTTTGCCAATTCGGATTGCCGGTCATGAATCAGTTGCAGCAGGGTAAAGCCGTCGATGTACTCCATGGCGATGAAGTTGGCGCCATTGCTTTCATCGACTTCGTATATATGCGCGATGTTGGGATGATTGAGCGCAGCTGCGGCCTGGGCCTCTTGTTCAAATCGCCGCATGCGATCTTTGTTTTCGGCCAGATCGGCGGGAAGAATTTTTAAGGCGACCTTGCGATGCAAACGCACGTCTTCGCACAAATAGACTACTCCCATTCCGCCCTCGCCAATCTTCGAGCGGATTTCATAACGGCCGAGTAGGGTGCCGGGTTCGAGGCTCAAGGTCTGCCGATAATACGCGGAATCAATTCGATTGAGAATAATGTTTTGAGTTCAGTAAGGTCCAAAAAGGGACTTCCATCGTCCTAGGGTCCCCAAAACGAAATTGGCCATCACTTGTAGCTTCTGAAATCGAAATGTAGTCAGTTTTGGACTATTCGAAATTCGACTATAAGTTCTTCGGACCTAATGGAGAAGTCCATTTACTCCAAGTCCTACGAAATATTCCTTGAGCGTCTAAAGCAGGCGCGTCTTGATTCCGGTCTCTCTCAAAAGGAAGTCGCTGATCGCATCGGTCGAACGCAGTCCTTTGTGAGCAAGTGTGAACGAGGTGAGCGCAGAATTGACATTGTCGAAATGCGGGCTTTTTGTGGGGCAATTGGCATTTCATTTCACAGATTTATGACTTTTCTCGACAAGGAGCTTGACTCCAGGCTGTGATAATTAAAATCAAAGATTTCAACGGAGCTGCAAGTATTGTCGAAAAATTGCATCGCGTGACGTGGCGTGAGATTGAGGACATCTTGCTGAAGATGCCCCTGCACCTTAAAGCCTCGGAACAGAACCGAATACAGGGAAGGCCGATCTTCGATCCGGTTGGAATTAACCAACACATAAAACGTGCGCTGATTGAACGTGGGACGGGTTGGAAAGCCAACATCCCGATACCTGCCGAATATCAATTTCTTGGTACGGATGTAGACTTCTTTAAGAATGGCATCCTAGTTGAGGTGCAATTCTCTCACTACTCGTTTCTTCCAAATAATTTGGTTCGTTGCGAGTTATTTTACAAATCAAAGACGCGGTTTGCTGAGCGCACCACTGACTTGGTGGTTATCATTACAAAAGCACACATGTTTCCCGCTTCTAATAGCACACTGTATTATGAACAAGCCGTAAATCAATTGGATTCTTTGGCAAAACACAAAGTTTTCGACGTTCCGATAAGAGTAGTGGGGCTATTTGAACAAACGGGCGTCGAGATTCCAATTAAGATGACTGAGTATACTAGCGGGCGTTCCCGTACGGTCAGCCAACGGCTTGACTATAAGTGCTCGATTACTTCTTCTGGACGCGGACGTTGCTCACTCCTGATATCGGGCACGGCTAACGATTGATGTTGTCAAAAAGTGGCGCGGAATGGTTCTCAGGTTTTGGCGCTCCCTGTTTAGCTTTTCCACCGTTCAAGTTAGGGTCGATAGGCCTATTCTGTCCCCGAAGGTCAGCGGCGAAAGCAGCCTCCTCATAATCAAGCCGTTCCTCCAACTGCGAGATATGATGCTCTTCTGGCAATATTTTTGACTTGTCGCGTGAGGTTGCGAGATTGCCTACCTGAACGTCAAATCGAAACCTTGAAATAGGTTCGCCGGATTTCTCAACATAATTTCGAAGTGTCTTAAGATTTGGGAAGCTATTGCCGCTATCAGGCTGTCCGCTAAGACGGCGTAACGCAACGGAGTGGTATGAGCTATTAACTTCTGCGCCGATGTAGTGTCTCTTGTAGTCTTTGGCTACTACGGCGACGGTTCCTGTACCCATATATGGATCGAGCACAACATCACCTCGTTTAGTAACAGCTAGTACGATTCGAGCGATGAGGTCCTCGGGAAATTGGCAAGGATGGATCGTCTGTTCTTCATGATTATGTTTGACATTTCGAAACAACCAGATGTCACCAGGGTTCTTACCTTTAGGGTTACACGAAAGCTCTCCTTTGCGCTTGCCGCGGTAATGTTTCTTGTTCTGCCATTTCTGTGGAACCCGAATATTATCAAGATTAAAGTTGTAATCGTTGGACTTTGTAAACCAAAGTATCGTCTCGTACCTACATGAGAACTTATTTCTAGCATGCAAACCGTGTTGACGAACCCACGCGATTCTATTTCTAGGCTTTAAACCAAAGCCCTCCAAGACAGGAAAGAAACGGACATCGAGCGGGATCAAGATCCCATCATCTGAAAACGAGCCAACTTGCCAGAATATTGAACCAGTAGGCTTTAGAACACGGCAGCACTCGCGCAATATCTCAGTTTGATCCGCGATGTAGGCTTCTAAAGCGCGTTTCGCTTCGTATTCTTTTCCGAGGTTATACGGAGGCGAGGAAACAACCAAATCCACGCTTGAATCCGGAAGACTTTGCAAGAGCTCAAGGCAGTCCCCGTTAAAAATCTCGTCCAAGGGAATTATCTCGGCTTTATCTATGGAAGGCTCTTTCATCATTAACCAAATATGAAAGCTATCTTACCTCAGGACGCAAGCGAAACTCACTCTTCGTTGTAACGAGTGAGAGCATTCTAGATAGCCAACTATGCAAAAAAAGAGAGAGGCGACTCTGGGGAATTTTCAATGCCCTTAAGAGGCAAAACGAGCATGGCCAGCTCAACACGCCCGCCCCCATTCCGCACTCCTCAATCTTCGAGTGGGTTTCATACCGGCCATGCTCCTGATTCGATCGCCACAAGGCCCAGCGAAATGCCTAGCTTATGCGCGCCAGTTCCGCGCTTCCGAAACGCACTGAAGTGAGATTATCGAAACTTCGGTAGCGACCTAATTCTCGACCGTGGCACGGGCGTCCGCCCGTGGGCTCACGCGCAAGATGCGCGTGCCACTTGCAAGGTTCAAACACACCCAGGGCGGTGACAATTCACCGCCCGGACATTGCCAGCTCATTTGTTCTTCACCGGAAAGGGCGGACGTTTCGGCTCACGCGGAGGATTCTTCTTTAACTCCTCCATTGCCACCTCGATTGCCTTTTCCAGTTGTGGGTCATGTCCATTGATCACGTCAGCCGGGGTTTGTTCGACTTCGATATCCGGCGGGACCCCTTCGTTTTCAACTACCCAACCTTCCTCAGGCGTCCAGATCGCGAAGTTCGGCGCCGTAAAACTGCCGCCATCCATTAAAACCGGAAACCCAAGGATGCCTACCAGGCCACCCCAGGTGCGTTTGCCGACCAGTTTGCCGATTCCAAATTTGCGCCACATCCAGGGCAGCAGATCACCACCGGATCCGGCCGTCTCATCGGTGATCATTACCTTGGGACCCTGGATCGATGCGGCGGGTGTCTTCAGATCAGCTCCATAACGCATGGCCCAATAGGCGCCCAACGGACGCCGGAGCAGGTCGATGTAGTAGTCGGCGTATTGGCCGCCGCCGTTGAACCGCTCATCGACGATGATTGCGTCTTTGTATGCCTGCGGAAAAAAGTATCGTTTGAAGTATTCATGACCGGCGCCCGCGGTATTGGGCACATACACATAAGCGACGCGCCCCCCGGTGGCCTCGGTAACTTTCTTGAGGTTGCCTTCCACCCAATCACGATTGCGTAACGCGGCCTCGTTGGCAACTGGCACTACCTGGACTGTGCGTGAGCCTGAGCCGTCAGCGTTTGGGCCCACAGTGATTTCAATGATCTTGCCGGCAGTGTTCTCAAACAGCTGATAGACGTTTGTGGGCGGCCGCAGATCCTGGCCGCGCACCGCGATCAAATACTCGCCGGCTTTTACATTCACGCCCGGCTCAGTCAGGGGTGAACGCAATTCCGGGTTCCAGTTCAAGCCGCCGTAAACTTTCTTGAAGCGGTAGCGATTGTTTTCGATCGAATAATCCGCGCCGAGCAAACCGCCGGGAATATTCCGGGGTTGATAAAGAGTGTCGCCCCCGCCACCGCGGTGGTGACCCACTGACAGTTCGCTGCACATCCATTGGATTACGCGGTTCAGATCGCCGCGCGTGGCCAGATGCGGCAGGAAGACTGCGTACTTCTGCTTCATCGCATTCCAATCGACGCCGTGCATATTCGGCGCATAGAAATAATCGCGATTTATTCGCCAGGCTTCGTTGAAAATCTGATTCCACTCAACGCGCGGATCGATGCGCACCTCAATATCGTCGACGTTGATACGGCCGGCGCCGGCCGCCGGCTTGGGCGTGACCGCGACAATCGCGAACGTCGCATTGCTGCGGTACATGATCTTTTTCTTATCGGCCGAGACGTCATAGTCGCTGACGCCGGTAATGAAGGCGTCGTCTTTGCGCTTGTTCAGATCGTACTGGTGCAGCACCGATCGTTCAGGCGCGCCCGGGGTGGGGTTATCGTCCTGCGGCGAGTCGATGTAATAGAACTGACCCGCCGTCCCGGCCTCCAGGTTATGGTAGTTTCCGGCCGGCAGCGGGATTGCCAGAATGCGGTTGTTAAGACCATCGAGATCGATTGAAAACGGATCGGGGGTCTTCGGAGCTTCTTTCGGCTTCTCCTCTTTCTGGGTCCCCTTTTCTTCATCACTCTCTTTCGACAGGGGATTCGGCAGGTTATTTCGCAACACCGCGAGATATATAGAACTGGTGGAACGCATGTCCGCATTCGATTGCGCAAACCATTCTTTGACCGGACCCGCATTAGTCGAGCCGAGGAAGTAAAGATACTTGCCACTTTCGTCAAAGACCGGCTCAGTGACTTCACTTAACCCGTCGGTAACCGGGAAAGACTTGTCCTTCTCGGTTGAATAAACGTAAACGGTCTTGATGTTTGATTTGGTGCTGAGCGTGTAAGCGAGCCATTTCGAGTCCGGCGACCACGCGTGATAAATCACGCGGCCAATGGCGGGGCCATAGTGGTACTCAGACGCGATCTTTTTCGAAACGCCAGTTTTTTGATCGAGCCAATAGATGCTCCACGAATTGTCGGTGTAGGAGATCTTCTGGCTATCGGGTGACCAAACCGGATCTTCGTAGAAGCCTGCCCCGGAGACTTTTATCTTGCGCACGTCACCCTTGCCGTCCTGCGCGCGTATGTGCAACTCGTACTCACCGGACTCGTCCGAGAAATAGGCGATCGATTTACCGTCCGGTGACCAGGCGGGCGAACGCTCGTGCACGGCCGTGCTATTTGTCAGATCGCGCGAATCTCCCTTTTCGGCGGGCACCGTAACTATCTCACCGCGGAATTCGAAAGCCGCGCGCGCGCCGGTGGGTGAAAGCGATCCGTTACGGATATAGCGGGCGCCTCTAACAAAGCGCGGCCGCAGATCAACCAGGTCAGTAGACACCCCGATGGTTAGTTTCGTGCTGCGCCCGGACTTTGGATCAAAGGTGTGCAGGTAACCAGCTTGCTCGTAGATTATCTTGCCGTCACCGGCCGAGGCGCTAAGGATGGGGAAGTCCTTGTGATCGGTCAGTTGCTTGATCTGTTTCGATTTTAAGTTGTACGAGAAAAGATTGAACTCGCCGTTGCGATCGGATCGAAAGTAGATCGTGTCGCCAATCCACATTGGGTCAACGTCGTTCGCGCGGCCCTCCGGCTGTGGCAGTTTCTCGCTGCCGTTGTCGGCAAAGTTATAAAGCCAGATGGTTGATACCAGCCCGCCGCGATAATGCTTCCATTCCGTAAAGGCCGGCGAGAGGGGGTTGTATGCCAGTCTTGATCCATCCGGCGAATAAGTTGCTTCGTAAGCGTTGGGCAGCTTAAGCGGCTGTTCGATGCCGCCCTTGACGGGCACACTAAAGAGTTGCGTATAGCGGCCCGTAAAAACAGCGCGCGCCGAGGTGAACAGCACCGAGGTTCCGTCCGGGGTGAATCCCTGGACCATGTCGACGCCGGGGTGCCAGGTGAGCCGCGTCGGCGCGCCACCTGTCACTGGCACAACATACACGTCAAAGTTGCCGTCGTATTGCGCCGTAAATGCGATCAGGCTGCCATCCGGCGAGAACGCGGGACTTGCTTCCTGGCCCTCGTCAGCGGTTAGGCGGCGAACATTCCTGCCGTCGAGGTCGGCCGCCCACAAATCACCGGCATAGATAAAGGCCACGTGAGTCTTGCTGATCGCCGGCTGCGCGAGCAGCCTGGTGTCATTAATGTCCACGCCCTGTGCGCCGGCTCCAGCCTGGACCACGAACACGATTAGTGCCGCCAGTAGAGCTTGCGTCAGCCCGATATGAATTTTGAATTTGAATCCGCGCATTGTTTTCTCCTGGATAAAGACGAGTTCGTTAATTCACACCTCGCTTAAGCGAGGGGTGAGGCATCAAGTTAGACCATTGGTATGTTTCAGTAAGCACTCCGTTCTTCGTGTGAGTTGGTTTTCTTTTCGTGCCCGTTCGTGGTTCTCGAAGGCAGGTAACCACGAACTAACACCGAAACCAAGCCACGAAATCACACGAAATTCCCGACCCTAATGAGTTAAGGATGTCATTACCGTTAAGAAGGTTTCTGAATTTCCTCAAGAGTCCATGACTCGTGTCGCGCTACTGGTCCTTCCAGTCCGGAATCCGGCCCGGGGTCCACGGCGCACCGGCGGCTTCCATCTGTTTCTCCAGACGGCTTAAGTCAACCTCGATCAGCTGTCTTAATTGCGCCAGCACGCCTTCAAACTCCGCGGCCGCATGAGCGTACTGATCGATGGCTGTCTGCGTCGGGCGATTCGTCGACATCCTTTGCGATCCGACAATGTCACCCACGCGTTCATTGATTGACGGCGGCAGATTGATATTGCGTTGCCGTAACGCATTGTCACCGCTCAGGGCGCGCAGAATTTCGTTCTTGCGTTTTTCCAAAGCGATGGCGTCATCCAGCAGCTTCTCGGGAGCGTTCGGCGTTTCCAACAGCGCCCGCCGAATCGCTGCGAATCGTGGCGTCAAAGAGTTGGCGGTTTGCGTCGCGCCTGAAACCGCTCGCTGCAGCCGCGCTACCTTCTGTTGAAATTCAACCAGGGCAATTCGATCCGCGGGCGCCATTTGATCCAGACCTTCGACGGTGATCTGAAAGTCCTGCGGTTTGCCGATCGGAGTCATTACGCCGTTGACTCGCTTGGCGGCCGACACTTTGTAGTTGCCGGGCATTACCAAGGGACCGGCCGGGCCATCATCAAAAGGATTCTCATTTTCCGGATTCGGTGGTGGGGGCAAGGTGGCCGCGGGGTAACGCAGATCCCATGAAACTCGCTGCATGCCGGCGGTCGTGGGGCCAGTCAGACGTCGCACCACGTGACCGGCCGAATCGGTGATAGTAATAATTACTGCCGGCGCCTCTTCCTCTTCCTCGGCGCTCAATTCATTCTGATTGGGAATGTTGATAACGGCGCCGCTGCGCTGCGCTGCTCGTTCGGCTTCCTGACGGCGGGTCTTTCGCGTCTTCAATTCTTCCTTCACGTAATAAGTAAAGGTGGCGCCAAACGGCGGATTCTCAGCGGTATAAAACGACTCGCCCTGAAAGCTCTTGCCGCGGCCGCCGAGGGGCTGCGCCTGGATGTACATAAGCGCGTCCTTAACCGGAAACAATGCGTCCTGTTGCAGCATTGCCGGTGTCAGCGTTCGCAGCGGGGTGTAATTATCAAGAATGTAAATGCCACGGCCGAACGTGCCCAGCACCAAATCGTTTTCGCGACGCTGAATGGCAATATCGCGGATCTGAATTGTGGGCAGTCCACCCTTTAGCTGAATCCATTTCTGCCCGCCGTCAATCGTAAAGAACAGACCGTACTCAGTGCCGGCAAACAGCAGGTTTGGATTCACGTGATCTTCGGCGATGGACCAGACGGGCCAGTTCGCGGGCAGGTTGCCTTTGATCGAAGTCCAGGTGCGGCCCGCATCTGTGCTCTTGAAGAGATAAGGTTTGAAGTCGGCGTTCTGATGATTTTCAAACGCAACATAGACGGTGTTGGCGTCGTGATTCGAGGTAACGATGCGGCTGACGTACGACAACTCAGGCACATCGCCGACCTTTTCAACTTTGCGCCAGTTGCGACCGCCGTCTTCGGTAATCTGAATCAAACCATCGTCGGTCCCAACGTAAATCAGACCATCTTTCTTTTGCGATTCAGCCAAGGCCGACGCGTTGCCATAGAACGCGGTCGATTGGTTTTTGGCGACGGCGTCCATGCTCCAGATCTTTCCCATCACCGGCAGCCGATCGCGATCGAGCGCGCGCGAAAGTTGACCGCTGATCACTTTCCAGCTTTCACCGCGATCGTCAGTGCGAAACAGTTTGTCCGCGGCAAAGTAAAGCCGGGTGTGCGAATGAGGCGAGATGATGAACGGCGCGTCCCAATTCCAGCGCAAAGGGTCTTCGTTACGGCCGACCTGCGGCTGAATTCCCAGGCGCTGACCGGTGCGCTTGTCGAATCGCGCGAGCGTGCCGTTCTGCAACTCCGCATAAATCGTGTTCGGGTCTTCGGGATCAACCTGGCTGCGAAATCCGTCGCCACCCTGGGTCACAAACCAATCGCTGTTGACGATGCCCGAAGCGCTCCGCGTGCGCGCCGGGCCGCCAAAACTGTAGTTGTCCTGGGTGCCGCCATAGACGTTGTAGAAGGGCGTGGAATTATCGGTGGTGATGTCATAGAACTGCGTGACCGGCAGGTTGGCTTTGAAATGCCAATTCGTGCCCCGATCGTAGCTTTCATAAACCCCGCCGTCACAGCCCACCAGATAATGATCGGTGTTGGCCGGATCGACCCAGATTTCGTGATTGTCGACGTGCTTTGAACGTTCGCCGAGCCGTCGCAACGTGCGGCCGCCATCGTCAGACACCATCAGAAAAACATTCATGACATAGATGCGGTCGACATCTTTCGGGTCGGCGACGATGCGCGCGTAGTACATCGCCCCGGCGTCAAACTCGTTGCGCCGTTCCCAGCTGCCGCCGCGATCGTTCGAGCGGAAGATTCCGCCTTTGCGATCGCCGGCTTCGACCGTGGCATAAATAACATTTGAATCCACCGGTGACAGCGCCAAACCAATCCGGCCAATATCGACCGTGGGCAAACCGGCGCGCAGTTTGTTCCAGGTTGCGCCCGCATCTGTAGATTTGTAGATCGCGCTTTCCGGACCACCATCGATCAACGTGAACATGTGACGGCGGCGCTGGTACGAAGCTGCATAGACCGTGTTCGGATCGTTTGTGTCGATGACCACATCAGTAACGCCGGTGTTCTCGCTGATGTTGAGAACGTTCTTCCAGGTCTTGCCCCCATCCGTAGTTTTGAACAAGCCGCGATCGCCACCCGGTCCCCACAAAGGTCCCTGGGCCGCGACATAGACGACGTTTGAGTCCTTCGGATCGATGGCGATGCGGCCGATGTGTTCTGAATTCTTCAGTCCCAGGTTGCGCCAGGTCTTGCCGCCATCATCGGATCGATAAATACCATTCCCGTACGAGACACTGCGCTGGCTGTTGTTCTCGCCCGTGCCCACCCAAACGGTCAGCGGGTTCTTCGGATCCAGCACGATCCACCCAATCGAGTAGGAACCCTCACGATCGAAGACCGGCGTCCAGGTGGTGCCGTTGTTAACAGTCCTCCAGACACCGCCCGATGCCGAGGCCACGAAATACTTCGAAGCATTATTCGGATCGACGGCGAAAGCGACGACCCGGCCCGAAGTAAACGCCGGCCCGAGTGAGCGGAACCGAAGACCATTGAAGGTCGGTGTGGACATCGGATCGCGCGGCCGGTTCTCGTCTTCCGCGCCTGTTTGGCCGGGCGGCTTGGGTTCGGCCGGTTTAGCGGCTTCAGGCGATGGCTGCGGCGTAGGCTGCGGCTGCGCAAAAGCGATGTGGTGAAAGATGAAAACTGTGGCTAGAACCAGGAAGGCAAAGCGCGCCAGGGGCGCAGGCTTAGAGGGCAACATGCAATCGACTCCTAACTAAGTTCAGCTGGTAGAATGAAAAAAAGTACTGCAACCGCAGTGAGGAAATGTAGAACTGCAACGAATCTACGCTGTCGCGCATTCTTTCTGAGACAGAAAGTGATTGACTGTTTCGATTAACTTTTCGACGTCGGGCTTAGGCACGTAGGCATCAGCCCCGGCCGCAACGGCTTCCTGCCGATGAGTTTCATAAGCATCGCCGGTGTAGAAAATGCACGGAATACCGGGCGTGATGGCAGTTAACTGGCGACAGAGCTCCAGACCCGAGCCATCGGGCAAGCGTTTGTCCAGCACGTACAGATCAAAGTTTTCAGTCTGCGCGAGTTGCAGCGCTTCCTTTGCCGTGTACGCAGGTGTGATTGAATAATTCATCGGCGACAGCAGCAGTCTCAACATTTCGCCGCTGTCCTCATGATCGTCAACATATAAAATCCGACATCTAATCTCTGACATATTACGGGCCTCCGCAATTACTAAGAATTCGATGGTCTTGCCAGGAGAAGAAGCTGAACACTGGTTCAGGGCGGGAGGATTATAGTGCAGCGATTCGCAACGCGCCAGATGGCGCCTGGGGAAGAGCCAGCCTGGTCTCGGAATGTAAAAAACCCGGGCCGGAAGGGCCCGGGTCTTCTTTGCCCTTGCTTTCGCGCTCGACTAATCGACCAGCGTGATCGTGGTGATCAGACCGAAAGCGATCTTCGCATCTTCCGGTGGCAGGACCGGGTGATACGTCTTGCCATAATTTGCCATAATTTTCTTCACGTAGTTTTCGGTCTCATTGTAAGGCGGCACGCCCTGATACTTATCCACGGCGCCGGCGCCCGCGTTGTATCCCGCGAGGGCGAGTTTCACGTCCCCGTTGAATCGTTTCAATAACCACGCGAGGTACTTAGTTCCCGCTTTTACATTGCACGCTTTATCAGACAGGTCGGTGCAGTCGAATTGCTTTCCTGTGGCCGGCATTAATTGCATTAGACCCCGGGCGCCCGCATGTGAGGTGGCCTTCGGATCGTAGCGCGACTCCTGACGGATGACTGCATGCACCAGTCGCGGATCGACGCCGCGTTTTTCCGCCTCGCGAAAAATGATTAGATCGAGATCACAGTCGCCAGATTGCGGAATGTCGAGCGGAATGAAATCGTCGCTTGTGATTGTACGCGCAGGCGCCAGCGCGGGGCTGAAATAAAAACCCGTGAGATTGGTAAAAAGAAAAAGAAAGAAAATCGCGACAGGTGCGAACTTGACAGTCCGCAAGTGAGGTAATCGAGGAAACTTCATTCGGTAATCTCCATGTGAGCGATGGCCCAGGACCATCAATATTGATAAAGCTTCAGCTACGCATGGCCTACCGATTTACAAAGAACTCATAAAGCACTTGCAATCGAGGAGCCGATATTAAGATGGACCACTATGTCCGTCGGTTGCTCTTTTTGTCGCGAAATTGAGTCGTCAATGTGGTGTACCAAACCGTTTCGGTCAGCACTGGAACGTCATGAAACACAATGCCCAATTTGAACCGAAAACATTGGGATTTTGGAGGGATTAGGCGGACTTGCGAAATTTCTTGCTATTCAAATGATTAATCCAGTAGGATGCGCGGCTCAATCGCCCGGTTATTGAGCCGTTTTACCCACGATCAACGAACGGCAAAGGGTAAGAAAACTGACCACCGCGCTTATCTGAATAAAGAGCACGCGAGCACGCGTGCATACCCAAGGAGCAGATTTATGACACTGGTAAACGAAACACAACAAGATGTGATCTACTTGATCACTTGTGAGGGCATGTCGAAAGCCGGCACGCTCAAAGTAAACGATCTGGCCGAGATACCCGACTTCGATGACAAAGCCGACGTAACGATCGAATTCCGTCCCGAGGACGACGAATTTTTTCGAATTACCGCGAATGATACGAAGGCCGGCGAACAGGTGGAGATGACCCTGGTAGCCCAGTGAGCGACGGAGAATCTTATGAAACTCTTTAATAACACGAGCAACGAGGCGCTCTATATCATCACTACCGAACCGCAAAGCGAAGAAGGAACGCTGAAACCCGGCGAGGGAGTGGAATTGCCCCAGTACGACAACCAAAAAGCGGTTGAAGTTAAGTTTAAGAACGCCGGCGAAGGGCCTTTCAAATTAACGATTCCCAAGACCAGACCGGGGATGGCCGTGACCGTAGGAATCTTCTTTCAATAGAACGTCGCTCGCGAGGGTGCGCTCCGACCGTTTTTACAATTTGTTTGCCAGGCTGGTGAGTGGCGGTGTTTTGAGATCGAAACTCGCTGGGTTCTCACCAACGATCGCTGCGGCGAAAAAGTTGTGGACGTAACCAGCCTCGCTGCGAAACGGGTCTCCCAGCTTTTCTCGGTTCGCAAATAAAGTCCAAAAATCTCTGCGGGCAGTGTTGTCAGCCTCGCGCATACGGCGCAGCGCATCGCGCACCGCAGGGTCGCCACGATTGAAGCTGAGCAGCACGAGCGTCATGCTCTGCGAGTCGTCACCCATCTCCGCCATGCGGTCCGCAATATAGCGGGCGGCCGCCGAAGACATTTTATCGACGTCGCACATCTCGGCCCGGCTGACGCCGTATGTGGCCGCCGTACTTGGCATGAATTGAAACAATCCTTTGGCGCCAATACTGTTTTCCACACAAGGTTGATAGGCCGACTCAATCATGGGTAAGTAAATGCCAACCACGATGGGAATGCGCCGTTCGGCAAAGGGTCGAGCCACTCTGGAAACCTCGGGGACGGCGCGAGCAAAAGCGGCACTCAGGGGCTCACCACTGAATCCTGGCGGGACCGTGTTGACACGCGCCGCATATCGATCTACGTAGGCTTTAATGATGCGCAGTGATTCCTGATCGATCTTCGCGGGCCGGTCGCCCATCATCGCTGAGATTCGCTGTTGCTGCTGATCGATAAAGGCCAGCTGTTCATCGGTCGACATGTGCAGATAAGGCTTAGCCGGCGCAGCTGATACATTCTTATTAATGGTCCTGGTGGTCACCCGGCGATAGATGAAGGCGCCGGCCACGACGACCATGATCACGACCAAAGCCAGCGCCAGCAGACGAAATCGCTTTAGCGCCGACGGCCGCACAGCAACCGCATTATCAGGTGTCGAAATCAACGCTGAAGGTACCGGCATTTCGTTCACGCCGGATGCAGTCAACGCCTTTAAGTCCGCCACCATTTCGTCCGCGCTTTGATAACGCTGATCGCGATCTTTCTGTAGCGCGCGCGTCACGATGCGTTGAAGTTCAATCAGCGGACGGCTCGGGCCGGCACTCCCGCCCAGAGGCTTTGGCTCGCGCTCGAGGATGGCGGCGATCGTATCGGCCCGGCTCATCCCGGCAAAAGGTGATTGGCGCGTCAGCAGCTCGTACAAGACCACGCCCGCGCTCCAGATATCGGTGCGGCGATCGACCGGCAGGCAATGCAACTGCTCCGGCGACATATAGCCGATCGTGCCGACGATTACGCCGACTTCAGTTTCGGCACGCTGGCCGGGCGCCTCGTGGGAGGAATTACGCTCCAAAAGTTTGGCCACGCCGAAGTCCAGGATCTTCACCACGCCGTCGTTGCGAACCATAACGTTTTCCGGCTTGATATCGCGGTGCACAATGCCGGCGGCGTGAGCTGCGGACAAGCCGGAAAGCATTTGCATCACCAGGCCGACGACTTCGTTGCATTTCAGATCCGGACCGGCAATTAATTCCCGCAGGTCATGGCCTTCAATGTATTCAGTGGCGATAAAGCGAATGCCTTCGCTCTGGCCCACATCAAAAATCGTAATGATGTTGATCTGGTTGAGCGCGGAAACGGCGCGCGCCTCTACCTGAAAGCGTCGCAGCTGGCCCTCATCGGTCACAAAGTAATTGGGCAAAATCTTCAGCGCGACATTTCGATCCAATCGCTCGTCATGAGCCAGATAAACTTCGGCCATCCCGCCGCGTCCGATGGGCTCGATCACGGTGTAGCGATCAATTTGCCGCCCGCCGCTGATTGTTGACTGGTGGCCCAACAGCACACCGGCGTCGTGTTCGAGCGCGCTGTCTTCGATGAAATCACCGGCCTGTTCGTAGGCTTCGATCAGCGAGGTGGCTTCGCGTTTGAGTTCGTCATCATGCGGACAGGTTTCGGCAAAAAACGCCGCGCGCTCCTGCGGCGGACGATCAAGCGCCGCCTGAAAAATCTCTTCCACGTGTTGCCAACGTTCCGGGGTCATTCGATTTCCGATTTTTGATTTTGGATTCTCGATTGAATTTCGTCTTCAATCGAAATGCGGCGAAACAACCAGGCCCTGGCGGCGCGCCAGTCGCGACGGGCGGTCATTAGCGAAATCTTCAATACCTGGGCGACCTCTTCCAGGCTCAGGCCGCCAAAGTAACGCAATTCAACGACACTGCTTTTGCGCTGGTCCAGCTCCTTCAATTCAGACAGCGCTTCATCGAGCGCTACCAACTCAGCGGCGCGTTGCCCGGACATGAGCGATGCTTCAGTCAGCGAAACCTGTTGCAGCTCGCCGCCGTGCTTTAGATAACGCCGGCGCCGCGCATGATCGATGAGAATGTGGCGCATCACCTGCGCGCTGACGGCGAGAAAGTGCGCGCGATTTTGCCAGGTGATCTCGTCGCGCGCGGCCAGGCGAAGATAAGCTTCATTGACGAGCGCGGTTGTTTGCAGAGTGTGCCCCTGACGTTCGCCCTGCATGTAGCGATGAGCAATCCGGCGCAGCTCGCTATAGACCAGCGGCGTGAGCTGTTCGATCGCCGAGCGGTCTCCGCGCTGCCAATCTTCGAGCAGCCGGTTCACTTCAGTTGTAGTGACCGCGGTCATGGGTTTTTCCAGGTGGTGATTCTATCATCAAATATTCAGCTGCGAATTTGCGTAATCGAAGTAATAAACTTCGATTTGGTGATGAACAGTTGAGCGCAGATTTCTCGCTTGCGGAACGGGGGCGCTGCATCTGTTGCCTTAAATAACAGGAATGCATCTCGCACCATTTAGCGAGTGTCGCGTGACCAATTTCAACATGAACATTTTGACTCGCAGTTCTCGCTTATTTGATTGGGGAGCGATTTAAGTCGCGCGAAATTCATAACGGAGGAAAATTAGAGACATGACATTCTTAAGGCTATCAATAATGTTGTTGGCTATCGCCGGTTGGGTGCCGGGCTTAAATTCTGAGGCAGCGTCGGCCCAGGTGAAGACTTATCAGCAGATGACGCTGGCCGAGCGGGGCGCATTTGTCAGCGAACAGGCTAAACGCATCGGCCGCGATCTCGCCGGACGCGAATATCAATTTACCCCGGCCTTCGAGGCTGAAATTCAGAAGGCGGTCGATTTTTATGCGCGCCGGGTCAGCAACGGCGGCGGCGATCAGTTGGGAAAAGGCGACGCTCGCTTCATCTTTGAACGCGCCCAAACTGTGGCGCCGACAATTGCCGGCATCTTCCGCGCACAAAATGTTTCGCCGGTGATCGGAATCTATCTGCCATTTGTCGAATCTGAGTACGTGAATATTCAGTCGGCAAATGAGGCGGGCGCGGTGGGCATGTTTCAATTCCTGCCCAAGACGGGGGAGCGGTTCGGTCTCACCGGCAACGACCTGCTGGATGTGAATAAATCGGCTGATGCAGCGGCGCGTTACATTGCGAAGAGCCTCAAGACATTTGAGGACGATCCCATGAAAGAGGCTTTGGCTATTCTTTCCTACAATCGCGGGGTGAACAATGTTCAGCGCGACCTCGCTTCGTTCATCAGCGCGCGTGACACTTGCAGCATCTGCACGTTGACGCAACAGCGCGCCAAAATGGATGTCACCTTTCAGAAGGAAAATGTTTACTACGTGCCGCGATTCTTTGGCGCGGCAATTGTCGGGGAAAACCCGCAGGCCTTTGGGATTCAAATGGCTCCCTTGTCGTCACTGTAAAGGAGAAGTCGGCACCGTCCGCGTGAGGTCAGTACCATCCGTGTAAGCGGATGGGTTAAAGATGCTAGCCGCCTCTTTATCCCATCTGCTAACGCAGATGGCACTGGCCTCGTCCGTTACATTGAACAAGCGTTTGACGGCCCCTTAATTCTCTCCACAAAAATCTTCGTCCGTTCCGTTCCTCGTCGCGTCTAAGTTTGTGTTAGGCGATCCGCCTCGATCGAAACCGTTGGCTGCGATATGGCAGTCTGCGTGTTTCTCTCCTCCTGCCTCTTCGACGCTGACGCTTAGTTTGGCAATTCAAAAAGATGAGAAGGCAGGAGGAACTGAAATGAAAATGACTTTTCGCATAATTTTTCTGGCGACCTTGGTGCTGGCGGGAGTTAGTGCAATTTCGGCGCAGCGCCGCATTGACCGAGGCGAGCGTCGTGAGCTGCGCGCCGATCGTCATGAGATCAGGGCTGACGGCAGAGAAATCCGATCCGATCGACGCGAACTGCGTCAGGATGGCCTTGAGCGCCGGTCCGATATTCGTGAATACCGGCAGGACCGGCGTGGCGATGCCTCGCGATCTGAGTTGGCGGCCGATCGGCGCGAAATCCGGGCCGATAGCCGCGAGCTGCGCGGAGACCGCCGCGATCTTCGCGGTGACGTAATCGATCGGCGCGGTGATGTGCGCGACTTCCGTCGCGATCGCCGGGACGCGCGTCGCGACTTCTAGTTCGGAGTTCCGTCTTTAGGCGCTCTTCGATTTGGCGTGGCCCAGTTTCAAACGGACGGGCTGATTCCGTAAACCCGGGGTCACGCCGCTGGGGACGAGTGAAGAGGCACACTCGTCCTCTTTCTATTTAGACTGCGGCGACTTGTCACCGCTTTTTTCAAAGCCGAATCAGTCTTGCCTGCGTGGAAAGCGGCGACAAGTCGCTGCACTGCAAAATCCACCTCGCTTCTCATCTTTTGAGACAAGCTGCTAAACTTTGGTTACCCACGGAGGTATTCAAAGGATTGGCGCTGGTCATTTACACCAAACCTGGTTGTCCTTATTGCCAGCAGGCTCGGGACCACTACAACGCAAAAGGCATTTCCTTCATCGATCGTGATGCCCAGACTAATCGCGAGTATCGTACCGAGATGTTCAAGTTCTCGAACGGCGATCCGACCGTGCCCTGCATTGTGCAAGACGGTAAGTATGTCCAGTCGGGGTGGGGCGATCCGTTACGTGGTTGAACGGTGCATGATTGACAGGCCGGGAGCCCGTCGGATGGAAACCAAATAGCCGCTCACACCGTAGAACCAACATCGGGACGACGTTCGTCCGCTGCTCAAAAATCAATACCATTGCGGTAGAGGAAAATATGAAAACTCGAATTGTTCTGACGCTCATCACGCTCTCAATCTCCACATTTGCGCTGGTAAAAGTCATGGCCCAGGATGGAAACAAGTCATCTATGTTGCAACCGCCGACAACTGAGAAGAAGCCGAAGGTCACCGAGATCAACGGCGATCGTCTGGTAGATAACTATTTTTGGTTGCGGGAAAAGACGAACCCCGCGGTCATCGCCCATCTGGAAGCTGAAAACGCTTATGCCGCGGCGATGATGAAACCCACTGAGGCCCTGCAGGAAAAGCTTTACACTGAAATCCTCAGCCACATTAAGCAGACCGACGCGACCGTGCCTTATATCTGGGGCGACTATCGCTACTACACCCGCACCATCGAAGGTAAGCAATATCCGGTCTTTTGCCGCGTGCCGGCCAGAGGTGACGCGCCTGAACAGGTGCTGCTCGATCTGAACGAGATGGCGAAGGGACAGAAGTTTATGGCGGTGGGCACGTTTGTGCCGAGCGACGACGGAAACCTCCTGGCCTATTCAACCGATAACACCGGCTATCGCCAGTACACCCTGCACGTTAAGAACCTGAAGACCGGTGAAATGCTGCCGGAAAATGTCGAGCGCGTGGACAATGCGGCCTGGGCTTCGGACAACAAGACGATCTTCTACGTCACCGAAGATGCCACCACCAAGCGTAGCGACAAGTTCTATCGTCACGTCCTCGGTAGCGACAAGAGCGATCTGATCTACGAAGAAAAGGACGAGCTCTTCGACATCGGGGTGCAGCGATCGCGCGATCGCGATCTGATCATGCTGGGCGCGTTCAGCAAGACCTCTACCGAGTTTCGATTCATTCCGGCCGGCGATCCAAATGCGGCCTGGAAAACCATTGTGCCGCGCGCGGCGGACCACGAGTATGACGTCGAGCATCATGGCGATCTCTTCTATATCCGCACTAATAAAGGCGCGAAGAATTTCCGCGTCGTGACCGCGCCGGTTTCCGATCCATCAGAAAAAAATTGGAAAGATTTTGTCGCCCATCGCCCGGCGGTCAAGGTTGACGGCGTTGATGTATTCGCAAGTCACGCCGTGCTGTCGGAATGGGAAAATGGTCTTGAGCAGATCGAGATCATCGATCTCAAGACGAATGCCAAACATCGGATAGCTTTTCCTGAGCCGGTCTATGCCGCGGGGATCAGCAATAATCGTGAATTCAATACCACGACGCTGCGCTACAACTACCAATCGCTTTCGACGCCGAGCTCGACCTTCGATTACGACATGAATACCCGCAAGGCGACGCTGCTGAAGCAGGTCGAAGTGCCGGGCGGATTCGACAAGGCGAACTACAAGACTGAGCGCATCTTTGCCACCGCCGCTGATGGCACCAAAATCCCGATGTCGGTGGTCTATCGCAAGACCGTGAAGCTCGATGGATCGGCCCCGCTGTTGCTCTACGGCTACGGCTCGTACGGCATCTCGATCTCGCCTGGCTTCGCAACCAGCCGGTTGGCGTTGCTGGATCGCGGCGTGGTTTATGTCATTGCGCACATCCGCGGCGGCGGCGAATTGGGCGAGCCCTGGCGCGAGGCTGGGCGCATGATGAACAAGATCAATACGTTCACCGACTTCATCGCCTGTGGTGAGCACCTGGTCAAAAACAAATACACCTCAAAGGATCGGCTGGTGATTCAAGGCGGCAGCGCGGGCGGGCTGTTGATGGGTGCGGTCGCGAACATGCGTCCGGATCTTTTCAAAGCCGTAGTGGCCCAGGTGCCGTTCGTCGACGTGCTGAACACGATGCTGGACGCGAGTCTGCCGTTGACAACCAGCGAGTACATCGAGTGGGGCAATCCCAACGAGAAGGCTGCCTACGACTACATGAAAAAGTATTCGCCTTACGACAATGTGCATAAGGCGGATTATCCGGCCATGCTGGTAAAGGTTTCGTTGAATGACAGCCAGGTGCCCTACTGGGAAGGCGCGAAGCTGGTGGCCAAGTTGCGTGATCTCAAGACGGATCACAATCCGCTGATCCTGAAGGTCAACATGGGCGCTGGTCACGGCGGTTCGTCGGGCCGCTATGATGCGATTCGCGAGACCGCATTCGATTACTCGTTCATGCTTTGGCAAATGGGATTAGCGAACTAGAAACGACAGGTCCCATTGGTCTCATGGGTCCCATTTGTCCAATGGGACACATGGGACCTAGGTGATTAATGAGACCCATGCAGAAGATCAATCTCGCTGAAAAGTTTTCGCTCATTAACGATCACTGGAATCCGCGCATTGCCGGTGAGCTGAATGGCCAGCTGGTGAAATTCGTGAAGTTTCAGGGGCCATTCACCTGGCATCACCATGAACATGAAGACGAAATGTTTATGGTAGTGAAGGGCCGTTTTCGCATGGACTTTCGCGAAGCCGGCGAAGAGCGAGCTGAATGGATTGAACCTGGCGAATTCATCATCGTGCCGCGGGGCGTGGAACACCGTCCCGTTGCAGATGATGAATGTGAAGTCCTGCTGTTTGAACCCGCCACCACTCTCAATACCGGTAACGTCACGGACGAATTCACGCGGCCCGAATTAGAAAAAATCTGATGGTTTTATAAGTCTCATACGTCCCATGGGTCGATGGGTCCCATGTGTCCCATGGGACAAATCGGACAAAACCTTGAGTTGCCGTGCCTGCCCGTGTAACTTATGGGGCAGCAACCAATCAGGAGAGTCTCGTGACTGATAAACCAACGGGCCCAACCGTGGCGGATTTGTTTCGTCGCGCGCAGGCCATTCGCAAGGAAAACCCTCAGAGTGCCTACCGCGATGTTGCCAAACAACTGGTGCAGGAATTCTCGCGCGGCGCGCTTCCTTCCACGCACAACCTGACGATTCCCGAACAGGATGCGCGTGCGCCGGAGGAAGACTGGTCGGCGGGACTGCCACTGGTACTGCGCGGTATTCAGCAGAATGACTGGAACGAGGTAGCTCAGGGCATCGTACTGTCGCTTGAGCAGACCGAAAACTACGAGCAGGCACGCGGGCCGGAAGGCAGTCGGGACGATTGGCACGATCGCACCAGGGGAATTGAAGGCGCGGTCGAAAAAGGTGTCGGGAAGTGGATGCCCGACGAACTGATCAAACTCGCTGAGCGGCAGACCAAAAGGTGAGCGTGATTGTCATGAGATTCACTACAAAGCTGATCGTTCTTTCGTTTTTCCTGGCCGGGTCGATGACGGCGGCGCAGGATATCAAACCGCAGTTACCCTATCTCGATCGCGGTGCTTGTCCATTTGAATGCTGCACCTACCGGCGCTGGTCGGTTGAAAAAGACACGGTGGTTTACAAACAGCGCGACACCGGCTCAGGCATGGCGTTCAGGGTTAGAAAAGGTGAACACGTTACCGGCGTGACGGGCATCGTGGTGACGGTCAAGCCCGGCAAGGTGGAAGTTAAGCGCGCGCGCTCAATCGGCCAGGACCGGAAGGTGCGGGTGAAGGCCGGCGACATTTTGTATGTGCTGCATTACATGGGCGAAGGCTATTTCAAAGTTTGGTTCCGTGGCAAAACCTACGACGAGGAACTTCCGGCGCCGCCCGATCTCGTCAGCAAGACTCCGGCTCCACGGGAAGACGCAGATTTCCGCGTAGTCTCTGAACCCGACGCCGTCTGGTGGGTCCAGGTTAAGAATGGGCGTGGTCAAATCGGCTGGACGAAGCAAACCGATCACTTCGGCAATATGGACGCCTGCGGATGATCATGGCCGTCCGCATTTTCAAAAAATCATGAGCGAAAACTACCCCGAATTAATTCCTACTTTCCCTCTCTTCAAAGGCTTCACTGCCAATGGCGCCAAACGCTTAATCGATGCCGGCCAGGTGAAACAACATGGCGCGGGCGCGATCTTGCTCAAGGAAGGCGATACCGCCGACTTTGTCCTGCTGGTGCTGAGCGGAACGCTCGAAGTATTCGTCGATCGCGAAGGTCAGCATCTGGTGTTGACGGAAGCTGAAGCGGGCGACATCCTCGGCGAACTGGCGGTGCTCTGCGGTATTCCACGTTCGGCGTCAGTCCGGGCCAAAGACGCTGCGGCCGTGCTCGAATGGAGCGAAGAGGCTTTTCGCACGCTGTTGTTGCGCGATCCTTCACTCTCGCAACGCATTTTCCGCGAGGCCCTGCGCACGCTGGTAGAAAAAGAGCGTTCGCTAATCGATTCAGTAATCGATGCGCAGGAAGAGGCGCACAAGTCTTACTCAGCTGACAACTAAATGAGCTTTTTAGATACTCTCATTAAGGACCCGAAGTACCAGCAAAAGGGTCCGCGCCAGCCTGAAGAAATCAACGAGCCCGAAATAATTATTAGTCCGGACACAGGGCGTGAAAATCGGGTTCCGCCCGGACAATCGCGCACCAAAAAATGGCCGGTGCTCGATGCGCACGGAACGCCTGCCGTCGATTTGGCCACCTGGAAATTTGAAGTAGATGGTCTGATCGAGCAGCCGCTCGAGTTTTCGCTCGACGAATTCATGCAGCTGCCCGCGGTGAAGGTCTATGCGGATTTTCATTGCGTCACGCGCTGGTCGCGTTTGGATAATGTCTGGACCGGCGTGTCAGCTCGCGAGATTGCCCAGCGAGCCGGCGTAAAGCCGGAGGCGAAATTTGTCCTGGCGCTCGCTTACGACCACGGCTGGACCACCAACGTTCCGATTGAATATTTCCTGAAAGAGGATTCGCTATTCGCTTTCCTTCACGACGGCGCTCCAATTCCGTCTGAACACGGTGGACCGGTGCGGCTGATCATTCCTCAGCTCTATGCCTGGAAATCGGCGAAGTGGGTCAAAGGTGTGCGCTTCCTGGCTGCAGACCAGGCCGGTTTTTGGGAAGAAGGTGGCTATCACATGCGTGGAAATCCATGGACCGGTGGCGATGGCGAACGGTTCCGTTGGTCTTGATTGAGTCCCATGAGTCACATACGTCCCATGTGTCCCATGTGACTAATGAGACCAATGGGACATATGTAATCTGTGGATATGCCTCAATCTCAACCCCAAGACGCTGCGGCCGTCATCCTGCTTCGTTCATCCGGCAACGCGAGCGAGCGCGAAGTTTTCTGGGTAAAACGTAATCCGAAGCTGGTCTTTCTCGGTGGCTTCTACGCCTTCCCCGGGGGACAGACGGAAGCAGCGGACGCCGAGGCTCCGATCCAAAATTCGAGTGATGATCAGCAAAGCGCTGCGATGATTAGCTGCGCCGCGCGTGAAATGTTTGAAGAAACCGGGGTGCTGCTGGCGCGGGGCGCGGAGACTTTGACCGTGGGTCAACGCGCATCGCTGCTCGACGATTTGAACTCAGCCCGAATGAGCTGGCCGCAGTTGCTTCAGCATTACGGACTCTATTTGGATGCGAGAGATTTTACTTTCGCCGGGCGGTGGGTAACTCCGCCCTTTGCGCCACGCCGGTTCGACACATGGTTTTTTCTCGTCAACTGCCCACCAAAGCAGGAGCCAGAAGTCAGCGGTGACGCAGAACTAGTGGCGGGCGAATGGATCAGTCCTGCCCTGGGGCTTGAACGATGGCGCCGGCACGAAGTGCTGGCCGCGCCGCCAATTCTGCATGGCTTGCGGAGCTTGGCCTCCGGACTTACCGGCCGTGATCTGATCGAAGAATTTCTCTCGACTCCCGAAGCGCACCGCGAACCAACGCGCCGCATTGAGTTTCGCGAGAATTACATTTGTTTTGCGGTCCGGACGCCCACTAAGCCCCCGGCCACGCACACGAACGCTTATTTGATCTACACCTCCAGCGAGATCCTGGTCATCGATCCGGGCTCACCGTATGAAGACGAGCAACAGGAACTCGCCGCCGCCATTGATCAGCTGATTAAAGAAGGCCGGAAGGTGCGTGAAATTGTGCTTACGCATGTTCATCCGGATCACGTCGCGGGCGTGAATGTGCTCAACGATCATTTGCAAAAGAAACATGGCCGGCGCAGTCCCGTGGCAGCGCATAGTTTGACCGCGGAATCGTTACAGAGCCTTCCAATAGGTGCAGCGACAAATCGCCGGCCGGAAAGCGCTGACGAGTCAGCGCACTCCAAAGTCATCGTCGATCGATTCATTGAAGATGATGATGTGCTGACGTTGGACGGCGAGCCGTCGATCAACCTGCGCGCGTTGCACACGCCCGGACATGCGCGCGGCCATCTTTGTTTTTACGACGCCGACCGCGGAATTCTAGTCACCGGTGATAACGTCGTCGGGTTCGGCTCAGTCCTGATCGATCTGCCGGAAGGAGACATGCGGGATTACCTCGCCTCGCTGGCCCGCATGCGGGCGTTGCCTGATTTGAATGTGCTGCTGCCCGGGCATGGACCGGCCGTGGCCAATCCTTACGACAAACTGGATCAATACATCGCCCATCGTTTGGAACGCGAAGCTAATATTCTGCGCGCAGTTGGCGCGGGCGCCAGGACGCCAAGAGAGATCGTCGCCGCGGTTTACACTGACGTTTCGCCGAAAGCCCACGCCATGGCTGAGCGCGCCGTGCTGGCTCATCTTGAGAAGTTGAAAGCTGATGGCGCGGTAGGACGGGATGAGGCAGACCATTGGACAGCGAGTCAGAACCGGGAGCGGTAGCGACCGGGTCTCAATCATCGAAATCTGGCAGTTCATCACCTTGTCCAAAAAGAAGGTAGTCAATCGCTCTCGCGACGCTGCGTTCATTCCATAGAGGCCGCTTGCTACCTTTTTCTGCCCAAGGACTTCGCTTGTTGTCCCAAACTCCATCTTTTCGCATCTGACCAGTAGCGTTTACTTTGAAAGCATTCAGAGCGCGGTCCCCTTTTAAATTTCCGATTGAGACAACTGTGTGCACATGATTCGTTCTGACGTTAATAGCCTGCAAATACCATTTGCAATCCCACAGGTTTGCTCGACCGCAAATCGGACCGAGTGACGTTGCCGAGCGTCGAGAACAACTGGCTCATCCTTTAAGCTCTTTTGATTATGTTTCTGCCATTTCTTGTTAGGCTGAATATAGGGAGCTCGATAACGATTGTGAAAACGATCAACCGATCCTCGATCGTCACCATGGAGCCATGTGCCGTGACATCTGAAGGTAGTCAGATGGGCGAGAGGAATGTCGGCATCGTTCCACACGAAGCAATCGTAGGGCAGCCTGTCAAGTAAGAAAACTTGCAACCAGCTCCTGCGACTCTTTTGATTGGAATCTAGAGGCGTACCCGGTCGCTACCGCTCCCGGTTCTGACCTCGTTCAGTTATCATCCATTTATGGAACGAGCAAAAACTCTGGGTGAGCTGAAGGCGAGTGGTTACCACGGCATCTCAGTAAAAGACGAGATGCGGGCTAACCTGATCTGCAAACTGAAACGGCGCGAAAGACTATTTCCCGGCATTGTCGGTTATGACGAAACGGTCGTGCCGCAATTAATTAATGCGATCCTCTCGCGGCATAACCTGATCCTCCTCGGCTTGCGCGGTCAGGCCAAGAGCCGCATCATCCGCCAACTCACCAACCTGCTCAATGATCAGATTCCGATCATTGCCGGCTCAGAAGTTAACGACGATCCTTTCGCGCCAATCAGCGCGTTGGGACGGCAGACCATCGAGCTGCACGGCGTCGCAACGCACATCGATTGGGTAAATCGTGACGCGCGCTTTGTCGAGAAACTGGCCACCCCGGATGTGACAATTGCCGACATCATCGGGGACGTTGATCCAATCAAAGCCGCCAAAGGCGGGCATTTGCTGAGCGATGAATTAACTATTCACTACGGCCTGTTGCCGCGCGCCAACCGCGGGATTTTTGCCATCAATGAATTGCCTGATCTGGCCGGCAAAATTCAGGTGGGTTTGTTCAATATCATGCAGGAAGGGGACGTGCAGATTAAGGGTTACCCGGTGCGCCTGCCGCTGGATGTGATGCTGGTGTTCTCAGCCAATCCGGAAGACTACACCGCGCGCGGCAAGATTATCTCGCCGCTTAAGGACCGCATTGGCGCGGAAATCAACACGCATTACCCACGCGAGATTTCACTCGGCGTCGAAATCACCAGACAGGAGGCATGGACTGCGCGCGAGGGCCTGAAAGAGCGCCTGACTGTTCCTGATTTCATTCGTGAGACGATTGAACAGATTGCGTTTGAGGCGAGAGACGATCAGCGTATCGACAAACATTCGGGCGTGTCTCAACGTCTGCCAATCACAGTGATGGAATCGGTGGTCTCAAATGCCGAACGGCGCGCGCTCATGACCGAGGAGCAGATGGTTGTGCCGCGCATTTCGGACATCTATGCGGCTATTCCTTCGATGACCGGCAAGATGGAGCTCGAATATGAAGGCGAACAGGTGGGGGCAAATCGAATTGCCAGAGATTTGGTTAAGCGCGCGGCCGGTGAAATCTTCGAAGGCTATTTCGTCGGGATTGATTTTGCGCGCACGGTGGCCTGGTTTGACGAAGGCAACAACGTTCGTCTCGCCGATACCGCCGGAGCAGAAGAATGCTTATTGTTGTTGGAATCGGCGCCGGAACTAATTGACACGGCTTTGATTCCATTTGATTTCAACCGCCACGATGTCGACCAAACCGTGGCTGCCTGCGAGTTCGTGCTGGAAGGGCTCTATGCTGAGAACAAAATCAGCCGCAACGAAGAAGGCGGCTACACGGCGGTAACGAAGGCAAAGAAGGATCGCCGGGGAATGATCTACGACGATCTGTCAGAAACGGGAAAATACAGTTAGGAGATTGAAGTCAGAACCGGGAGCGGTAGCGACCGGGTCTCAACAATCAGCAAATCTGTTTGGAACAAAACGAACCCGGTCGCTACCGCTCCCGGTTCTGACTTCATAATCATGCGTTTCACGCGGTATTCAAAATTCACCGGCCTCGATGTTTACGGCATCAATCTCGGCGACCTGATGGAAGGGTTGTCTGACTCGCTCCTCTACTCGGGTTACGACGATGATTACTACTGGACGCGCGAGCGTCTGCCGCCGGACACCTCACTCGATTCGTTGCGCCGCGCTCTCTTGCAGGCCCTGCTGGACAAGGAGTTGCTCAGCCAGCATCAGATGCAGCAGATGATTGATGAGAACGAAGGCAAGTACGAAGGCTCGCAATTACAGGAAATCCTCAATCAATTGATCGAGCGGCTGGTCGAAGAAGGCTATTTGACGCTGCATGAAGAGTCGCGTCGCGAGCAGCGCGACCAGAAGGGCGGTAACGGTCAGGGCCGTTTCGAAGATCCTTTGCCGCGCAATGTCAGGTTTGAAGTGACCGAAAAAGGCCTCGATTTTCTGGGTTATAAAACGTTGCGGAATTTGCTCGGAAGTTTAGGCAAGAGTTCGATGGGACGCCACGACACTCTGCATCTGGCAACCGGCGTGGAAGCCGAAGCCGCCAGCAAACCGTACGAGTTTGGCGACACGATCAATCTTGATGTGAACACGACGCTGCTTTCCGCGATTCAGCGCGAGGGCCTGACGGTGCCTTTGAATCTCGAATATCGCGATCTCCATGTGCATCAGTGTGATTATCAATCGTCGTGCGCCACCGTGGTGATGCTCGACTGCTCGCACTCGATGATTCTTTACGGGGAGGATCGATTCACGCCGGCCAAGAAGGTCGCGCTGGCGCTCAGCCATCTGATTCGGACGCAGTATCCGGGCGATTCGCTGAAGATCGTGCTGTTTCATGATTCGGCTGAAGAGCTGCCGATCGGCAAGCTGGCGACGACCCAGGTCGGGCCGTATCACACCAACACGGCGGAGGGCCTGCGCCTCGCGCGACGTCTCTTGCAGGCACAGCGAAAAGACATGAAGCAGATCGTGATGGTCACGGACGGCAAGCCCACAGCGTGTTTTATCGAAGGAGGAGCGGAAGCGACCGCATCCGTGCGGGCGGGTCAGCGGAATGCTGGCGGTGGATCGGGGAATGCGCGGCAGCGTCGTCTCTACAAAAATTCAATGGGCGGCGACCCGTGGGTAATGGAGGCGACATTTCGCGAAGTGCAGGCGTGCCGCAAGGGCGGCATCATGATCAATACCTTCATGCTGGCGAGCGATTACTACCTGGTGGAATTCGTCAAAGAGATGACGGCGATGACGAACGGCAAAGCCTACTTCGCCAATCCGTCCAATCTTTCACAGTTTGTCCTGATCGATTTCCTGCGACGGCGAAAAAGCCGCGTAAAGTAGTGAGGTCGGAACCGGGAGCGTTAGCGACCGGGTAAATCTGCGATGCTCAGTGCGTGAGATTTACCCGGTCGTTCTAACTTCATTCCAGCCGGAAATAATAAACGACCTCAGTAGCATCTTTCCCGAGTCGCATAAACTTCACTTTGTACTCACCCGGCTTCAGCACTCCTGCAGGAATAGTAAACTCCAGCTTTGACCCATCCTTCGACTCCAGCCAATCCACACTGAATACCGGCTGATAAGCGATCGTGAAAATGTCCGCCCGATAAGCTCCTCCAGCCGCGCCGGCAAGTAAGACTTGCAGGTGAATAGCGGTGTTCGGGTCCGGTATTTTCACAACCGCCGGATTACTGTTTGAGGCTTTTCCATCAAGCCACACCGCAACCAGCGCCGCTTCATGCGGAGATAAAGGAACTACGGGCTCCCGGTGTTCGGGGACGGAATCAGTCGTCCGATGATGCGTGATGACCGGCGATTGTGTTGGGCCTGGTTTTGGTTTGAACGGGATTGGGCCCGAGAGCAATTGCTGTATGCGTGGCTGTTTGGTGACTCGCCAGACGGTCGCGAAAATCAGCGTCAAAAGGATTGCGGCGAAGGCATAGCGCCACACCGGGGCACGGAAATCCAACCCGCTGCTCACAGCGCGGATCCTCACCGGCGCAAACCGATCATGGAGCGCCTGTGACACCGAATGAAGACGTTGACGATCTTCAGTAACCAAAAAACGCCCGTGCGCCTGGTCCTGATCAGCTCGCGACAGACGGCCGCGCGCATAGTCATCGGCTAAAACAATTTCCGCCTGGCGCACCCGTGACTCCAAACGCGCGTTCGTAAATAACTGCTGCTCGAATTCAAATTGTTCTGCCGCTGTCAGGCGGCCGAGCAGAAAACGCCTAATCGCGCTGTCGGAGAAATCGGGTGAATCGGTTTTGGCAAACATCGGTTTAGTTTTGGACGGCTGACGCGTCCAGGCATTGATTAATGCAGTCCTGTAACTTGCTCCTGATGCGCAATGCTCGCAGCCGAAGATTGCTGGGGCTCACGCCAAATTGCTGGGCAATCGTCCGGCGTAGAGTGATCTTCGCCCGCTTGTCTTCGGCGTAATAGCGTTCGATTAGCTCACGGGCGTGCGGCGCCAAACGCTCGAGACAGCGGTCGAGACACGAGTGGATTTGCTCAGTTGCCTGTTCGTCCCGGGCAGGCGGCACCAGTCTGGGCGTGACCGGGCGCTTGAGAAATTCATGATGCACGTTGTTCATGACGCCCAGAAAATAGAGGGCCGGATCGCCGACGTATATCTCCTGGATTTCAGCCACGCGCCGCGAGACGCGGTCAATCGTTTCATCAGCCAGCTCTTCGGCGGCGGCGCATCCGCGCGCGGCCAGGATGGCAACCAAACGCCAACGGATCTTTTCGTAGAGCAGGCCGGCGCGTTCACGATCCGGATCGAGCCACCGTAGCAGCCGATCGAAATCGTCCTGCTGAAGTTCGCGAAGTTTGCGCGCTGGCGACATATCAAAATTTGGAGTGCCTGCCGGCAGAGCGTAGCGGCGACGGCGCTTTGGATTTGCGCTTTTGGCGATGCGATTCATGAGTCAATTAATTTGACGACGATATCCAAAGCGCCGTCGCCGCTACGCTCTGCCGGCGCACTCCAAAAGGCGCCTCCGCCGTGCTCTAAGGCTTGTTGACGTCGGCGATGCCCACGGTCTTGTCCTGCTTTTCGCCCTCAATTCTGATCGTCACTTTACCGCCCTTCTCGTCAATACTAACGATGGTGGCCGCGACAAGGTTTCCGTTCGCGTTCACTTTGACTTTGTCGCCGGCCTTGAACTGGGCCGCCGCGCTTGGGCTGGCTTCAGGTGTGGCCGCGGGCGTGGTGGTGGCGGTGGCTCGAGGCGCAGCATTGCTGTTCCCATTTTCGGTCGTGGTAGTCGAATCGCAGGCAGTCAGCGCCATCGATAAAAGCGCCAAAGCAAATATTCTCTTCATGATTTTTCCTCCGTATTAGCGCGTCCTTCGGAAAGGAGCGTGATCGTCATCTCGCCCGGTGAATGGGAAAAACGGTCGAAACGTTTCATTCGGAGTGGAAAGAAATTTTGCCGACCGGGCAGAAAAAGAGCCACAGATTTACACGGATAATCACAGATAGGAAACGACTGATTTTATCTGTGTGAATCTGTGTTTATCTGTGGCTAATTCTTGCGGCTCTGGAACCGCCTAACCGGCCGGCTTCTTTTCAGCGCTGAAGTCGTAGGTGAGATAAAGCTTCAGCATTCCTTCCTGCACTTCGGAGCGCACATCGCTGACGCGGGCTTTCACCGTGCCACTGGCCGCCTGCACTGGAAGCGAAAGAGTGAGTTGATGCACCGGCAGGACTTCGAATGGATTCAGCCGTTCGGCAATCGCCCGCCGTACAAATGTCGTTACCAGGCTGCTGACCACCGGCATGACACCGTCAAGCTGGACCTCTTCGACATTCAGCGCGCCATAAACCGTCTGCTTATTGGCATCGAATGACAGATCGACGGTGGCTTTGCCGGTGCCTTTAAACTGAATGCACTGCGTCAGGAGGCTATAACTTCCGCTGAAAGCCAGCGGCGCCACAATCTTGCCGCCGGTGAAGCGCACGCCGGTTTTCACGTCGCCGCCTTCAGGATTCAACACGACGATGTCGTTACATGCTGACTGAAAAGCCGCCGGCTGGATGACCGGCCCGGACTGAAGCTGTGAGAGTTTCAACTGCGGCGATCCGAGTTGTTGGAAAATCGTTCCCAACAGACCGTCGAAGAATTTCTCGTCGATGGAAACCGACACCATGCCGGAAGGATTGGCGCTGTTGTCCGGCGGCTTGAGGCGCGTGCCCGGCAGGCTATGACCGCGAGGCGTACCGAGAAAATAGGCTGCGGCCAGCGCGCCAACCACCAGACCGCCGATGAGCATGATTAGGGATTTCTTCATGGCTATGGTGTTGGTGTCGCAGACGCTGAAGCTGACGGGGTGGGGCTCGCCGTCGCGCCGGCCATCATGGCTTTCAGGATGGCGCCGACAGCGCTGGTCAACGCGTCGATCTGCTGCCGCACCTTTTCAGGCGGCACCGCCTGAAAGTCAGTGGGTGGCTGAAACGCGGCCGCGTCGACCTCAGTGCGAATGTCTTTCATCTCGGCAACCACGCGCGCGGCTTTCACGCCTTTGATGTCGCCGGAGCTCTCCGCCAAAAGTTCAGCGCGCAACGGAAGTCCCGTTTCCTTATCGACATAAACAAAGGCCTCGGCCTTAACTTCGCCGGCTTTGGTGTTGGTGTTAGTGGTCGTGCTGTAACGGTATTTTTCCGCGGCCCGGCCATCGATGGGTCCTTCGCCGGCGCGTTCAATGCCTTTAATCTTCTTTAAGTCTTCGACCAACTGACCAGGTGTGAGCAGCTTATGCAGTTGAATGCCGGTTGCTTCCTTCGTCAGCTCGGCATATTGCTTCCGGTTGGGCAGCACCACGAAATGCCGGTTGTCGTGATCGAGATAGATCAAAGGCGAGCCGTCCGGCAGCTTAAATTCTACGCGGCGATCATCACCGTTTCGCGCCACCTGCATGCTCAAAGAAGGAATGCCGATGGCCTTGTCGCCGCCTTCGGTCTCGATGCTGAAAATCAGATTGGCAGCGTACTTCTCCGGTTCGCGCGTGTTGATAGTGCCGCCACTATCACTGTTCGAAGTAACATTGGCGTTGGTATTCGCGTTGGCGCTGGCATTCGCGTTGGTGTTCGCATTCGAGTCTGTGGTGGTGACGGGTTTACAGGCACTCATGAATACCAACGTTGCCGCCAACAGAATTGCCCCCATCCCTAACCTTAATAAAAAACGATACTTGTCTCTTCGCATAGTGAACCTCTGCACACGCCGGCCTTTGCGGCGTTTCGAAATAAACGAGCTGAAAGGGGAACGACTTGAGAATAGCATGCCAGACTGTGTAATCGCGAGAACTGCACCGGTGTTTACCTCAGGTCCGCGTTTCACATAAGTGGGCACCGGCAGCATTCGCGCCTGCGCCGTGGGCGCCGCACATAGCGGTAAGCCCTCGGCTTTTTGGGAGGTTGTTGGCGCCTTTAGCGCCGTCTTCCATTGAGCTCACAGTCTTGCGCGTGAGCCATAGCCTCACGCGATGAAAAGGAAACAACTGGCTGCCGGTAAGCCGGAGGCTTATCGCTATGTGCGGCGCTAAAGGCGCACGCGTTGGTAGTGGCCTTATCCGCAATCAGCCCTTCATTGACACTCGCGCGCTCATTACAGTAATAAGGCGGCTGCCATTTGAATCTCAGAAGGACAAAGGAACTGGTGACTCGATGAAAAATCTTCCGGTAATTATTCTGCTCGTTATGGTCGTGGCGGCCTGTAACCTGTCAAGCAAGCTAAAGAGTAACAATTCAGGATCGTCGTCTTCATCTTCACCTGCGAGCACCAGTGAGGACGCCGGCGGAGAGGCGGCGGAGAAGCCGAACCCCACCGCGGCGCAGACTGCGGCCCTGGCGAATGGCCAGGACATAAAGTGGGAAGAGCAGGGCATTTCCTGGCGCGTACCCGCAAATTGGAAGAAGGGAAATGTCGACCGGAACACTTTTCAATATGGCGGTGATGGCGCGTTTTTGATCGTCAGTATTTCACCGATGGCTGACGATTTTCCGACCGGCATTAGCCTGAAGGCGTTTGCGGAAGGAGCGCGGACCCGCAAAAAGAACGGTGAAGTCGATGAAATAAAATGGCTGGAGTTGGATGGCGCCCGAGGCATCGAGTTCCGCGAGTCGAAGCCGCAAATGGACGGCGACATTCGCCGCCTGCAGTGGATGACTTACAGAAAATATGCGAACCAGGTCCAGCTGGTAAATTTCATCCTCTCAACCAGTGGCGGCAAATTCGATAGTCGCGCCGATGAGCTATACGGAATCCTCTATTCAACAAAAATTGTCCATTGAGATTTAAGCGCGCGTCGGCATCAGCCCGGGGTGGGAGCGAAGCGGAACCCCGGGTAGGCCACAGAATAGGACATTGAGCCCGCGACGCGGGTGGCAACGTTTAGATTGCACGGATCGCAAATGGGCCCTCACCCGCTTCGCGGGTTTCGAGGACAAGTTTGGCCCAAGCCCGGGGTTCCGCTTCGCTTCACCCCGGGCTTTATGCCGCCGCCTGCGCCGCAGGCCCGTAATCTGTTTTTTGCCTTTACTCTTTTGCCGCCTCACTGCTTCTTAATAATGTTCCGGTGCACGATCACGTCTGACTTGGCGCGATCGCGTGTGTCAAAAGCGACGTTTTCTTTTGAATCACGCGTCACCATCTGAACCCGGCCGGATACGTCCTTTTCTTTCTCGACCCCACGGTTGCCGTCATCCAGAAAGCCCTGCACTTCGGCCGGCTTTGGCGCTTCGAATTTTTCTCCCCGGCGCAAACCCGCAACGGCTTCAATGGCACTGGCCTCCAGCAGCTTCGGCCAAAGCTTGCGGAACAACGTACTCGATGCGTAGACGTCGGCGCTGTTGAGCTTGCCGTTAATGGCAAAGACATAGCCCACCACGTCTGAGCGCGAATCAAGCAGTCCGCCGAATGCCTTAACATAAGAATCAGCGTTCGCCTGCACGCCCTTGTTTTCCAAAGCGAGTTGAAAACTCGTGGGCGAAGCATTCGACTTTACGTCGGCGCCGATGTTCGCGCTCAATTTGTCCTGCGCCGTGGCGACTTCACGCCACACTTCGCCCTGCGATTCCTTCATTTTCGCGGCTAGCTTAACTTCGCGACTGGCGACTGAATTGGTGGAAGAATTGAATACGGTCACCTGCTCGGAACCGCGCTGGCTCCAGCGGCCATTCTCGACACAAAAGGCGGAAATCTTGATCCGGCCCGAGCGCGGCGGCAGGATCAGATCGACGGCCATCATGCGGTCCTGCTTGCCGCCTTTCACGATATCACCCGACTGCACATAAATCTCGTCGCCTGAAATGTTCTCGATCGTCAGTTCGTTCACGGTCGTAGTTTCGCGCACGATCACCTTTCGCTGCACCATCGCTTCATGCAGCGTGAGAAATGTGCCCTTGATTTTGTCTTTGCCATGAATCAAGAAAACCGAGAGGTTGCCATGCGTGAACGGTCCCTCCAGACGATAATCGTCTTTGACCGACTTCTGTCCTCCGTGTCCACCCCAGCCGCCGGCAAATATGCCCAGCGGCAATGCGATCAGCAACACCAGCCCGGTAATCCAACCAGTACCATTTGTCTTCATAGTCTTTCTCCTTTTTTCCAGTAAGAGATCACTGCGCGCGCTGGAGAGATCGCCGGCAGCCAAAAGCCGACTCCGCGACAGAACTTGCGGAGATATTTGAAGGAAGAACGTGGACGCAGAGTCTTCTTGCGTGCTGGACTAAATTGGTTGGTAAAAAGTGGTTGCTTAAGGGAATTTAGCAGGGCGGACTTTAGTCGGAGACTATTTGCTTGAACACATGAAAACTGGCGCAGCAATCAAAGTCTCGCTGGAACAGCGCTAAATCCGATGCGGAGCTGCGGTCATAGTTCCGGCCGAAGGCGAATCTGCGAGCCTTGGCTCACAGGCACAATTGAATTTCGTGAGCCGCCGGAGCGGCGATAGAGCAACTGCGGCCATAGATAAACATAATCTAAATGGATTCTCTGCCTCGATTACGTTTACCTTCTTTCAGTTTGGTCATTCGAGCCCTTCTGTCGCTGCTCGGGGTCATAAAGTTAATTCGATCTAACCCAGGGCTCGCAGACTCGCCTTGGGCCGGAACTTAACCGCTGTTCCGCAGCTCGTTGAATGTCGGCAATTTCTAGAGGGGAAAATAGTGCTTGATGCGTCAAGTAGATAATCACCACTTTGGCGGGGATTTCGTTTCCGTAAAAAATCCCGACTCATGCCGGTACTCCGGCCCCCGATCGCAAAACTCTTTGTTTTCCCCGGCCTCCATGATAGATATCTTCGCCGTTAAGTTCGTTTCCCTGTGAAGCCCGGCATTTACTGTGTGCTCAATTGGGCGTGCTCCCACAGTTGATTGCCGTAATAACCTGCGCGACCTCTCTGCACGCTTTCACGTAGTTTCGCTGAGACGGACGATAATCCGGAGATCGGTACGGAGATGAAATATCCGCGCCAACCACCTATCACTCACGGTGTGATTCCCCCGCTGGAAAGACTGACCGGCGCGAAAAAGCAGGTTCGCAAACTGAACGAAGGCATTGAAATGCCTTTCTCGTTTGCGGTGACGGGAAACACCACCCGCTTCGATTATCTGTTGCCGCAACTACAGACCCGCGATTGCTTGTTGCCGGAAATCCCGGCGATGCATCGACTGCTTTGCGATCTTGGCAACTCGATGGTCGAGCCGGAAGATCAGCCGCCGCGCCCGGATTCATCGATTCCTTCAGCCTACACGTACTTCGGTCAATTCCTGGATCACGACGTCACCTTCGAAGCGAAGTCTGAAGAGATGGTAAAGCTCAGCGATGATGCTTTCCGCGTACTTACGTCCGAAGAGATCCGCACCCGAATCGTCAACGGCCGGACGCCGGCAGTCGATCTGGATAACGTCTATTACCAGCCGGCGCCCCGCGATCGTTCGCGGATGGTGCTCGGATTCGTCGCCGGCCCCGATGGGACGCGAACGGACAAGGCCAACGATCTGCCGCGGAAGCCGCGCAATGAAGAGAACCCAAAAGACGATCGCGCCGCGCTGATTGGGGACAAGCGTAATGACGAAAATCTGGTGATCGCGCAGTTGCACGTGGCCTTTCTGCGGGCCCACAACGCGATTGTGCGTCGCGGTTGCAACTTTGACGAGGCGCGCCAACTGCTGCGGCAACATTACCAGTGGATCGTGGTTAAGGATTTCCTGCCGCGAATTTGTGATCCGCTCATCGTCAACGAAATTCTGCTCGGCGGTAACAGGTTCTTCCGGCCGGATGCGGACGATCTGTTCATGCCCTTTGAGTTCAGTGTGGCTGCGTACCGGTTCGGCCACAGCATGGTGCGCGAGGCTTATCACTACAATGCGAACTTTCCTCGCGCCACGCTGCTGGACTTGTTTACGTTGACAGCCTTCAGCGGCACGCTGCGCGACTTCGACCGGCTGCCTGAAAGTTGGATCATCGACTGGAAGAATTTTATTGATGGTGGCTCAAACTTCGCCCGGCCGATCGACACCGAGTTGTCCCGGGAATTATTTGATCTCCGTTCGTTCGGCAAGCCCATGCCCCTTCCGGTGGAAGCGCGGCTGCCGGTGCGTAACCTGTTGCGCGGATATATGTTACGGCTGCCCGTGGCCCAGGCAGTCGCCGGCGCGCTCGATTTGCGCATCATGACTCCGGCTGAGATTGAAGAGGTGGCCCGGAACGTCAGCGATGAACAACTCAACGCACTCAGGGCCGGTGACTTCGCTCGCCGAACTCCGCTTTGGTACTACATTCTGGCCGAGGCCGCGGTCGCGCCTTTCGGACGGCTGGGTCCGATCGGCAGCACGATCGTCGCTGAAGTTCTCATCGGTCTCGTTCGCGGCAGCAAAGATTCCATTTTGAGAAAGAAAGATTGGAAACCGACGCTCGGACCTGCGCCGGGCAGATTCAGCTTGCGGGATCTGTTCGTGCTGGCGGGCGTACTCACTGAAACCCCCGACCCAACTCAGCCAAGGAGAACGAATATGTCTACACGAATTATCGACAAGGCGCGGGCGAAGCGCGCGCAGATGGTTAAAGACGCCTCAGTGGCCGGCGTCAACATGACGATGGCCGTGGCCGCTTTGAAAGGCGGTATTCGCTCGCCCGAATGGCGCGCTTACATGATGCAGTTTGTCGAGCAGGATCCGCCGGGCACGCCGGTTGATCCGCGACGACTCGACCGGCTCCTGGGCACTGACAACACCCTCGGCGATCCTGAGCTCGATCGGAAGCGCGCGTACCTGGCGAGCAATGCGATCTGCGGTCCGGCTACGCCGAATACCTTCACCCTGGGAGTGCTTACGATCGACGATGGTCTTGACGGCGGCTGTGGCCAGCCCACGCCGGCGACTTCGATTGCTCCGCCGCGCAAGGTTGGGAAAAAGCGCGGAGCGAAACGCAGACGATAGTCCTTAGCGGCGTTGCTGTCAGAGTCAATCATGCCGTTCGTTGTCAGTCTCGTTCACGCCTGGCTTTGACCAGGTGTCGCGACACTCAGAAACAGGCCGGAAAAACGTTTAAACGGCATTGACATACTAGACTCATCACTTTCGAGAATTTCGTGAGATTTCGTGGCCCGCTTTCGTGTTAGGTTCGTGGTTTCGTACGTTCGAGACCACGAACCGACACCAAAGGAAAAACCAATTCACACGAAGAAGATTTGCTTATTTAGGTTTATATTGCCGCTTAAACCGCTTCGCATTTCACCAATAATGTCCAGCCACCTGGCTGAAGCTCAGGTGGGACTAAGATATTGAGCTACGTTTGCAGTAAAGCTCTTTTCACATGTCCCCAAAACAACGGAACAAAGGGCCGCTTCACTTTCATCCTCGCGCTCGAGTTTTGGAGGCGCGCTGGCAGAAACTATGTCGCCAGTATCTGCCGCGCGCCCCGCACGATTCGATGTGGCGTTACCATTCCGCGAGCCGCCCGCCGCGGACTGAGGCAGGGTGGAAGCTGCATGTGTCAGCGACGATTCTGAATGCTCCAACAATCTTCAAACGAGTCGCACCGCTGCTGATTGACCGTGACGTCTGGTTCAAGGCGCCGCGATCATTGGAAGAAGTGTTGAAGCTGAATTCCGGCCTGATTTACAACTACAGTCAAATCGGAAAGATTCTGACGATCTATCCGGCAGATGACGCTGAAGCAGTTTATCTGGCGCGCAAACTACAGCAGCTAACACGCGGCTTTTCCGGCCCGGCCGTCCCTTTTGATCTGTCATTTGGTGAGCAGGGCACCGTCTATTATCGCTTTGGCGCCTTTGAACCTTTGGAGATCGAAAATCGTGGCCGGCGAACGCTGGGATTGCGAGCACCTGACGGCAAATTAATTCCTGACAGGCGCGAAGAACCACAGCCGGATTGGGTGTCGGATCCCTTTGCCGCTCATCAGCCACCACCGAAGAATTTCCGCACGCGAGCGTCTGCCGCATTTCGCGTCATCAATGTGCTCACGCAACGGGGCAAGGGTGGCGTGTACGAAGCAATCGATTTCAGTGGCGACAAACCACGGCTGTGCCTGTTGAAGGAAGGCCGTCGCAATGGTGAAGTCGCGTGGGATGGCCGTGACGGCGCCTGGCGCGTTCGGCATGAAAAGCGAGTTCTGTGCGCTCTGACGGCGCGCGGCGTGCCCGTGCCGCGGGTGCACGCGTCTTTCACTATGGGCGGCAATTATTACCTGGTGATGGACCACATCAGCGGTGAAACTCTGCACGACTACCTGATGCGCCGATGCTATCGGGTGGACCTATCAAGAGTGTTGGACTGGGGAATTCAACTGGCTTCGTTTCTGAACCGGATGCATGCCGCCGGCTGGGCGTGGCGCGACTGCAAACCAAAGAATATTGTGATCACCTCGACCGCCCGATTAGTGCCCATTGATTTTGAGGGCGCCGCCCCCCTTCGCCGTCCCGATCAATCGCTCTGGGGCACTCCCGGTTTTACGCCGCCTCAGTTGAAGCAGGGCGAGCGGACCAACGGCGCCACCGATGATTGTTATGCGTTAGGCGCCGTCCTCTATTTTCTGGTGACCGGCAAGATCTTTGATCACCAGTCCCCGGCGACGATTCAAAGTCTCCGCCGCAAAGTTTATCCCGAACTTAGAATCCTGATTGAGTCGTTGCTCCACGCCGATTCCGGTTTGCGTCCAAAAGCGGTGGATGCCTGTGCGCAGCTGAAGGTTATCTCGTCGCGGTACCGGATGCGGATGGCGCGGGTGAGGGATGCGCGGGCGGCCTGATGAGTTTGGCCAGCTCATTGAACCGTGGATCTGATCGATAGCGATCGAACATCGGCGCCGACGACAACGCCTGGGACGGCGCGAATTTTTCTTCGACCGATTTGCGCAACAACGGCAGCGCTAAATCCATTTCATTTAAGCCAAGATAGATGATGCCCAGCTCCTGCGAGGGAACATAGTGATCCTTCTGCAGCTCGCGCATCTCAGCGAGGATTCGTAACGCGTCCTCACGGCGGTTGGCCATTCCATAACTGAACCCCAGCATTGCCCCGCCATAAAGTTTATCGCGGGCATAAATCTCCTCGAAAATTTTCGTCGCTTCCGCGATGCGGCCGAGTTCAATATAAACAATCCCACGCAAATATTTCCCGCCCGCATAATTCGGATTTTCGACCGCCAGCTGCTCCAGGCATGCGTTGGCCTGATCAAATTGATGGTCAAAGTATTTTGTGCGGCAATCGTTCATGATGGCGGCAGGAGAAAAGGGATCAAGATTTCGCGCCAGCTCGCTTTCCTTCAGGGCTTCGAGGGAACGGCCGCTGTACGATAACAAACTCGAGTAACCCAGGTGGGCCGGTGAACAATCAGGATTCAACTCGATCGCGCGTTTGAATTCCTTCTCGGCGTTCTCCCAATCCCAATGCCCGCGCATGAGCACCGTCGCGTTGGCGTTGTGCGCTTCGGCAAGTTTGTCGTCGATTTTCAACGCTTGTCTGGCGGCAAACTCGGCCTTAACAATCGCATCCTTACTCGCCATTTCCCCGTAAGCCGGACTATCCATCAGTACATAACAATCCGCCAGCCCGGCCCAGGCCAGCGCGAACAACGGGTCCTTTTCAGTCGCCTCCTTAAAGTTCTCGATCGCTTTTCTGATGTTTTGCCCATCGCGCTTGCTCCAGAAACTGCGGCCAGTCAAATAGAGAGTCATGGCTTCCGGGTTACGATTCTGCTGCGCGGCCATGGCCGCAAACAGGTTCCGATCATCCTCATTCATGGGCAGCTGCAGGTAATACGCAGTTTCGATCGAAAGCTGTTGTTCGACCTGCGAAATCTTTTCCGTATTCAACTGATAACTATATTCGGCGATCCGCGAGCCATCATGCACGCGTTGCAAACGGCTGGTGAGGACTAGTCCGTTTTCACCGCGAATAATCCGGCCCGAGAAGACAGTGTCCGCATTGAGATCGCGGCCGGCCTTTTGCGGACTAGCCGCTTGTGGTCCATAGAGCGTCGGCACGGCCCGCGCTGAGACGACCCGCAGTCCCTGGCGGCGCTGCAGCGCCCGCACCAGATTTTCAGTCATCGCCGGGCCGGGACACTTGTCTTTTAGATCTGGCCCCTCGCATTCAATCGGCCAAACGGCCAGGATTTGTTCGCTGCCGGCCCACGATTTATAGGCCGAAATTCCGGCCACAATTAACAGCAGAACTGCGGCGGCCAACGCGGCGAACCGGACATCAAAAAACGAGCTGGCGGGACGGGGCAGGGCAATGCCTTTGTGCAGGTTATCGAGATCGATTGAGAGCTCGGCGGCCGACTGATACCGATCGTTGCGATCCTTTTTCATGCATCGCTTGACGATGCGTTCAAGATCGCGCGGACAATCGCTGGTCACCTGTCGCAGGGGATCCGGCTCAGTGCTCATGATCGCCGAGATCACGTCGGCGGTGGCTTTGTGAGCGTAAGGGTTTTTGCCGCACGCGATCTCGTACAGCACCGTGCCAAAACTGAAAATATCACTGCGAAAATCGACTCGGTCACCGCGCAGCTGCTCGGGGGACATGTAGGCGACGGTGCCGACCAAAAGTCCGTCGCGCGACAACTGGCTGATGCTCTCAGTCGCGTCCTCGAGCGCTTTGGGGATGGTCTTGGCCAGGCCAAAATCCAGCACCTTCACCTGGCCCGCAGGTGTAACCATGATGTTTTTCGGCTTGATATCGCGATGAATGATTCCATGCGCATGCGCTGCTCCAAGGGCGCCGACAATCTGTTGAGCCAGCGGGACGATCTGGTCATCGCCAATTGAATCGGCGCGGATGAGTTCAGCCAGGGTCTGCCCTTCGATGTACTGCATGACGATAAAGCTGTGACCGTCAATCTCGTCATACCCGTACACCGCGCAGATATTAGGATGGTCCAGTTTGGCGACGGCCTGAGCTTCTTTGGTCAACTGGCGTTTGGCCCAGTTGTCGGTTACGAATTCACCCGAAATAAATTTTAGAGCGACTTTGCGATCGAGCCGGCTGTCGTCGGCCAGATAAACAGAGCCCATGCCGCCCTGTCCCAGCGTGCTCAGGATATGGTAAGGCCCGATGTTTTGACCCGCCATGGAATCATCGGGCGTAGACCCGAGCAGTCTCATGGCCAGCGGCACGGTGTTTTCTTCGAACAGGCGGCCGCTGCTCTCGTAGGCAGTGATAAGTGAATCGATTTCCTCGCGCAGGTCTTCGTCCTGGCAGAGGGTATTCAGGTAGGCAGCCCTGGCCTCCGGTGCTACGTTCAACGCCAGGTGAAAAATTTCTTCAACTTGTCCCAGCTCAGCTGCCATTCTGCATTTCCCGGGCCAGCCAGGCTTTGGCAAATTGCCAATCGCGCATGACCGTAATTGGGGCCACTTGCAGCACTTCAGCTACTTCCTCGACGCTGAGGCCGCCAAAGTACCGGAGCTCGACGACCTTGCTTTTACGCGCGTCGATCTCCTCTAACTTAACTAACGCGTCATTTAGCGCAATTAACTCTCTATCTTTTTCGGCCGGCATGATCATGGCTTCCGAAAGCGATACGTGGATCGCCCGCCCGCCGCGTTTCAGACGGTTCTGGTCGCGCGCATAGTTAAGCAGGATCCGCCGCATTATTTGCGCCGCGATGCCAAAAAAGTGGGCGCGATTTTGCCACTGAACTTTTCTTTGATCGACTAAGCGCAGATAGGTTTCGTTAATGAGCGCGGTGGTTTGCAGCGTGTGGTCCGGATTCTCGCGCCGCATGTAGCTGTGAGCCAGCCGGTGCAGCTCTCGTTCGACCATCGGCAGGAGCTTCTCCAGGGCAGACTGGTCCCCTTTGCTCCAGTCTACAAGCAGCCCGGTAATGTCGGTGTGGGAAGACATTACGATCCAGGGGTCTCCGGTTTGCGGGCGCTATCGGCGAGGCCAGCCCACGTTCATACGACCCAGATTTAAGACGAGTTGATAGTTTGCTCAGGTCTCCGGTGCGTTACCCATTGAACGAGGTAGACGATGTGGCGTGATACCTCACGATGTGCAATTCCGATGCAGCCTGCGCACAATCCGTCCATGTGTATATAACGGCTGCTGTCTTGCTTGCAATAGCAATTTTTTCAAAACGCATTAGTTAGTTACAGGCATTGAAATGGCAACAGGAGTCACTCACCCTACGACCCCACCAACACCAGCAGACGCTTTAAGAAATTGGGTCATGGTGGTCCTCACCCTCGTTTTTGTCGTGCTTTATAGCGCGGCATTATTTGGTTGGCTCAAGCCGCTCGCCGATGATCGGATGGTGATGCGGCTTGAGCCAATTATTTTTGCCATTATCGGTTATTACTTCGGCAGGCTTCCGGCCCAGCAGAACGAGCGGACGCTGAAAGAAGAGATTGCCCGGCAAACCCAGCGCGGTGACGCGGCTCAGTCAGCCAAGGAACAAGCGAAGCAAATCAACGAAGCCCTGGAAGAAAAGGTCAAAAACGTAAGGATGGTTCTCAGCGCCGACTCTCAGCCTTTGGCGACTACCTCGGGAGCGGGTCTCTCAGCCATGCGGCCCATCGCGCCCCCCGAAAGCCTCAGCCATGTGGTGAGCGCGGCGGTGCGGATTCTGGATTCCTAATCTTCACAAGTTTCAAATTTAAAGTTCCAAGGTCTTGGCTTCAGGTTCAACTTTGGAATACACAAACTTGAAACTTGAAACCTGAAACCTGAAACTTAGGTTTGATTATTCCGCGTGAACAGTCGGCGCATCGGCGTGCGGCACGAAGCAGGTGCGGCAGCGGGCCTCGTACATCCCGGCGCCGCCGACGGCCACGCGCTCTTCCGATTCAAAGGTGCGCTGGGTGTAGTTCGCGGGCTGACCACACTTCATGCAGATCGCGTGAGTTTTGGTGATGTATTCAGCGACTGCCAGAAGCTGTGGCATTGGCTCCCAGGGTTTCCCGGTATAGTCCTGGTCCAAACCTGCGATAATCACGCGCACTCCCTGCCGGGCCAAGTCGTTCGCAACTGCAATCAACTCATTATCAAAGAACTGTCCTTCATCGATACCCACGACTTCCGTCTCAGGATGGACGCCGCGGCGAATGTCCTGGGCGGTGCGGACGTTAGTTGATTCATGCCGCATTTCCGAATGGGACACGATGTGATCGTTTGAAAAACGCGCGTCAATTTCGGGCTTGAAAACCTGCACTTTCTGGCGGGCAATTTTGGCGCGGCGCAGGCGGCGAATCAATTCTTCCGACTTGCCGGAAAACATTGAGCCGGCGATTACTTCCACCCATCCGGCCCGGACTGCGGCGGTATGCTCTCTGCGCGCCGGTACTTCACTATCCTCAGGTTCAACGCTGCGAATCATGGCTGCTGTCGTGCTCATTTGATCGATGAAATTTTCCTATGGGGCATTACGAACGTCGGGCAGTCTAAATCAAAGTGATCGAATTCCAAAGTCGGGTGTTGATGTGCAAGCCGGACATTGTTTACATTTTAGACCGGGGACATGGTTTACACTTTTGCGCACTTAGCTCCATGCCAACCTTTAGCTGGGCTAATGCTTCTGTTTCTTTCATCGAGTATCCCGAGTAGATGAAAACTGTAACGCAATTCCCACTTCTCGTTATCTACAGGCTTGAGTCCGATGGGCTCTTTAGCCAGGACTTCCGAGACGTAGAGCAATTCACCGCGCCATTTGATCTCGCCGTTGTGGCGCACCTTTCTGACGGTGACTCCCGACTCGTAATGCACCTCCGGGAGTTTGGCCGGATAGGGGCGCGGAGACGTGCAGTAGAAGTTCCCCGGCGTTTTTCTCCCCAACGACTCATGGGACCGCTCCTGGTTATATTCCTCCTGAAAAGGATCATAGTGGCGTTGCTGCTCGCGAAGATTTCTTTGCGGCGGCACTGCTTGCTTCAAGGTTCGATGCATCCGCTCGTGACGGCCATTTTGGGATGGTTTCCCCGGCTGGATCCGCTCCGGTTTAATTCCCAGCTTGATCCACCATTTCGACAACTGACTGATACCGCCCAAGGCCAGCGAGGCGAAAGGCGCTCCATTGTCGGTGCGGATCACTTCAGGCAGCCCCGCTTGACGAAAGACCCATTCAAACCAAGGTTGCACTTGCTCGTGGCTGGGTCGCTCCAACGCACGGCACAAAAGCAAATAGCGAGAGAAGTTATCGCTGATGGTCAGCGGATAACAGCGGCGGCCGTTGCCCAGCAAAAAGTCGCCCTTAAAGTCCGCACTCCAACTTTGATTGGGGGCGCCACACTCGCCAAAGGGTTCGCTATATGGAGCCACGCGGCGCCGTCGCTTACGAGGTTGCACCAAACCGGCACGCTTCAAGATCTCGCCACCCGTAGAATCTGCCGGCCATTTAAGTTCCGACCGGTGCTGGCGCAACCAGTCCAGTACCTTTTTCGGACCCCATGTTTGGTGCCTAAGCTTGGTCTGCACAATCAATGCGCGCAGCTCCTCCGTGGTCTGATTCGGATGGTGGTACGGGGCTCGGTCCCGTTCCTCAAGTCCCGGCGGCCCATGCTCATCGTATCGGCTGATCCACTTGTCGGCGGTCGGGCGACTAATGTCATAAATTCGGCAAAGCTCGCTTTTCCCGTAATCGCCGCTCAACCAATCACTTATCAATTGAATCCTTTGGTCCATGGCACTGGTTTCCTTCCACGGCATCGGCACCTTCCTCCTTGCCGTCGGACTGTAAACCATGTGCCCGGTTTATTCTGTAAACGATGTTACCGGTTTGTACCTTGAGGTTCCCCTCTCCCATTGGGAGAGGGGTCAGGGGTGAGGGCCTGGCAACGAGTCAACGATTGATTCTCTTTAATTCAAGGCTACTTTATCCAATGGGACCAGACTCGTTGTTCTAAGACTCTGTCGCGCTGGCTCGAGTCAAAAAACTCAAATTGAACCACAATGTGCCTGGTCCCATCGGTTGGCGAGCCTCAGATTAATAAGTAAGAGATTCAAGCTGCTTCTGGTCACTAGGCCTTCATCCCCAAACCCTTCTCCCAGGAGGAGAAGGGAGCAAGACCGCGGTCGCCGCGAGTATCACCGAGAATGACGGGTCGGAAATATTCCCAGCTATTTATTTTAGGAGGATGGAGATCCTAAGCCTTCCCCCAGCCACCGCCGCTGGGTGTTTCGATGCGAATGCGATCACCAATCTCCATTTGGCGGCCGTCCTTTGACAATAGCTCTTCGCGTTTCTGATTTCTTTTAATAAGGAAGGCGCGGCCGCATTCGCCAGGCTCGCCGCCATGCAGTCCGTATGGCGCCCGTTTGCGTCGATCCGAGAGCAGAGACATGCTCGCCGGCGCCAGCGTTTCAATTTCACGCACGGCGCCATCACCACCGCGGGCCTGGCCGCGGCCACCGGAACCTTTGCGAATGCGATACTCGCGCACCCGCAACGGGTACGCATACTCGAGCGCTTCGGCCGGCGTATTCAGGCTGTTAGTCATGTGCGTGTGTGTCGCGCTCATGCCATCGCAGTCAGGGCGCGCGCCCATGCCGCCGGCGACCGTCTCGTAGTACGAAAACTCAGCGCCGGTGCGCGGATCGATGCCGCCGATCGTAAGGTTGTTCATCGTTCCCTGGCTGGCCGCGGGAATTCGATCCGGCAGCGCTTTCGCCAGCGCCCTGAATACCGTGTCGACGATTCTTTGCGAGGTCTCGACATTTCCTCCCGCGACGGACGCCGGCGGCACCGCATTAACCACCGTCCTGAGTGGCGCAATAACTTCGATCGGTTCCATCAAACCGGCGCTTGCGGGTACATCCGTAGTAAGCAAACAGCGAAAGCAATACGAAACTGCCGAAGCGGTGATTGCTTCGACCGCGTTCACCGCGCCTGAGACCTGCGGCGCACTGCCGGTGAAATCGACTGAGGCGTGCTCACCATGAATGTTGATTCGGACCCGAATCGGAATCTCGTCGCCCGTGATCCCATCATTGTCCAGAGCGTCTTCGGCGGCGTATGTGCCGTCAGGAATGGCGGCGATGGCCCGTCGCATCATGCGTGCCGAGTACGAGATGAGGTGCGCGGCATAATCGCGAACTTCCTTTACCCCGCGGCGCTCGACTATCTCCAGCAAACGTTTCTCGCCGGTCTTTAACGATCCGATTTGCGCTTCGAAATCGGCGCGGCGCTCGTCGCTGCTGCGGACATTGGTGAGAATCAGTTTCATGACGTCGCCGCAAACTTCGCCGCCACGCACAATTCTAATTGGCGGAATGCGTACGCCTTCGCCGTAAACATCTGTAGCCAGGCCCATCGAGCCCGGGGTAGCGCCGCCAATGTCGGCATGATGGGCGCGGTTGGCGACGTAAAAAAGGGGACGCGGAGAGGGGGAGAGGAGCGGACGCGGAGACGCGGGGACCCGGGGACGCGGAGAGACTCGTTTTCCCCGCGTCTCCGTGTCCCCGTATCTCCGCGTCACGTCTGTTTCAAGGAACACGCCCATGATTAAAGTAACATCCGGCAGATGGGTGCCGCCGGCAAAGGGGTCGTTGACTGCCACGACATCGCCGGGTTCTATCCGCACGTCGCGGAGGGCTGCGGCCACAGCCATCGGCATCGAGCCCAGGTGAACGGGCATGTGATCGCCCTGGGCAATGACTCGGCCGTCGCGATCGAAGACGGCGCACGAATAGTCCCGCCGCTCTTTGATGTTGGGCGAGAACGAAGTGCGCCGCAGCGTCACACCCATCTCTTCCGCGACCGAGGTGTAGAGCGCGCGGTAAATTTCCAGCGTAATGGGATCGAATGATTTCATTGGATGTAATTATTTTTGTACTGCTGCGCTAGATCGATAAAGCGAGCCCGCTCTTCAGCTGAGGCAAAGGCGCGGTTACGTACTATTACACCGCCGCCCCTTACAAAGATATCGACCGAATCGTGTGTCGAAACGATCTCTTCAACTTTGTCCCATTCACGCTGGTGTTGGCAGCCTTCACTAGTGGTGATCAGAGCATCAGGCCGCAACTCAACTTCGCAGGTAAATTGATCGTCACTGCCGTGTTGTTCTTTCACAAACTTTCGGAGATTTTTTCGGGCCTGGTTTTCATAGCTTAACTGTAGAACAAGCAGTAAGAGAGCGGACAATATGGCGGCCCCCAATAACCCCCATATTGAGTACCTAAAAATCAATACCACTACCCCAAACGCCATCGCCGCATAATAAATAGTTGTATTCCTCCTGGTTGAACGCACTGAGGTTGATCGGCGCATAATGCGCAGCGACGCATCCACCAGATCCTCCTGGCTATATATGAACTGAACACGCATCAATCACTCGGTCTTCATCTCAATCAAGAGGTTTCCAAATCGATCGATACCTGGTTTAGCGCCTTCGAAAATGAGTGTGGTGCCGGAATACTCGATCACGATGCAAGGTGTACGCAATCTCGATCCCGGCCTCAACTCTTCACGCTTATAAACGGCCACGCGGGCTTTCTTTCGATCAAAATAGGCCTCGGTGATGTCGTGAGGTTTGGCTACTGCCCTCGAAGTGATCTTCGAGCTCGACAACCGCATCTTTTCCACTAAGCCGATTGAGCGCAGCCGCGCGCTTACTATTTCCACCACATTCTCTTCCTGCGCGTAACCATAGCGCGCGAGGTGAGCGCGATGAAATGCCGCCGCGATATTACCCTCGGTCTGCTTGAGCTGAAGTTCAAAAGACTGACCCTTGTAGCGGACTGCCAAAGACGGCTCGTGCCGCTGACGTTTTTCCGCAAAGCCTTCGCGGCGGAGAGTTGCCTGCGCCTCGTTAGTCATCTCCGCAAACACACGGCGTAACTTAGCCTGTGCGGCAGGATCAGCCGGCAACATGACCGTGCGGCTTTGATCCTTGACCACATCGGCGGTTAACACGCCGAGTGCCGAAAGCGCGCCCGGTGTTGACGGCACCAGCACCGTGGGAATACGCAAAGCTCGCGCAAGCTCCACTGCATGCAAGCCGCCGGCTCCGCCGAAAGGAATCAAAATGAAATCTCTGGGGTCGTGTCCGCGTTCAACCGATATGTGCCGCAGCGCGCGCTCCATGTTAGTTGTGACGACGTCAAGCACGCCCTGAGCCGCGCCCGCGCGCGTAACCTTCCTGCCCGCCGCAGCGCTCATCTCCGACGCGAGTTGGTCAAGCGCCCGGCGCGCGCGGTCCTCATGCAATCTGAATTCGCCGCCCAGCAATGCGGCTCCGGGGAAGTGGCCCAACACGACATGCGCATCGGTTACGGTGGCCAAACTCGATCGGCCGTAAGCAGCCGGGCCCGGGTCGGCGCCGGCCGACTCTGGGCCGACGCGCAGCGAGCCACCTTCGTCCACGCGCGCAATCGATCCGCCGCCCGCGCCTACAGTGTGAATGTCCATCATGGGCACCGCGACCGGGACACCGGCGACAATCGATTCGTTGGTCAGGCGCATCCCTTCGCGATCGCACAAAGCAACGTCGGTGGACGTGCCGCCCATGTCGAAAGTGATGATGTTCGTGAAGCCGGCGGTGGCAGCAGACTGCAAAGCGCCGACGACACCGCCGGCCGGACCAGAGAGAATGGTGCGCACCGGTTCGTTAGCGGCCGCTTCGGCAGAGATGCTGCCGCCGGAAGATTGCATTACTCGCAAGCTAAAAGCTGTACTTTGGTCTTTGATCTTTGGTCTTTGATGTGTCGCCCACGAAGTGTTTGAAACTGTCGAACTGGAAAGACGGCGCAGATACTTGCCCATCAAAGGCTGCAAATAAGCGTTGACTACGACCGTCGAGGTGCGCTCGTACTCACGATATTCCGGCAGGATTTTGTGAGAGATGGAAATCGGAACACCAAGCGATTCCAGCTTCGCAGCGATCCGTTGTTCGTGTTCTGGCTTCACGAACGAGAACAGCAGCGATACAGCCACCGCATCACATCTGGCGCCGCGCAATTCCTTGATCACGCGAGCGATTTCTTTATCACTCAGCGGTTCAAGAATCTCTCCGTTTGCGGCGACCCTTTCCCCGATCCCAATTCTCAATTCGCTCTCGACCAGCGGCAGCGGCTTGATCGCATTCAAGTTGTAGAGTTCAGGTCGCGCCTGGCGGCCAATCTCGATTACGTCTTCAAAGCCGGCCGTCGTGACTAGAGCGGTGCGCGCGCCTTTGCGTTGGAGCAGCGCGTTGGTTCCGACCGTCGTGCCGTGCACAACTTCGATGGCCGCGATGCCGGCGCCGCTCTCCCGCATCACACGAATCAGACCTTCCTGAATCGCCCGTGAGGGATCGTCGGGAGTCGAGGCAACCTTGAAGATGAGCAAGTGGTTCCCGGCTTGATAGACGAAGTCGGTGAAGGTGCCGCCGGTATCGACGCCGATTCTGATCGGCCCGCTCATTCCCTTAACTTTCGGCTTCATGCATTGGCCATCTTAAACGACGGAAAACCGCGACATCTCAATCGCTAACTCGAACATCAGCGCACCGCCACGAGACGGAACCCGTAATCAGCGTCCCCTTCACTCATGGAACTTGACCCGCGGAGGCTCGATCCCAGCGAACCAGTAATTGGGTGCCATGAGCCGCCCCGCAGCACTTTGTCGGATCCGCCGCCCGTCCAGGCGCTCCCGTCGCTGGGCGCATTTGTATAGCCCTCATGATACGTATCCTGGACCCATTCACTGACGTTGCCGGTCATGTCGTACAAGCCAAAAGCATTGGGTTGCTTTTGTCCCACCGGATGACTGCGTCCGTCGGCATTTCCTTTGTGCCAGGCTATTGAATCGAGAGGGCCGTAGTAATAGCCGGTGGCGCCGGCCCGGCACGCGTATTCCCATTCCGCTTCGGTTGGCAACCGATAAGTGTAACCGTCGTTAAGCTGATTGAGCTTTTTGATGAATTCCTGCACCTCAATCCACGACACACTATCAACCGGACAGCTGCCACCGCAGCCCTTGTTCATTGATGGATTATTCCCCATCACCGACTGCCATTGCGCTTGGGTCACTTCGAATTTTCCCAGGTAGAAACCGCTTCCGACTGTGACCCGATGCACCGGTTTTTCTGCTGCGGTATCGTAGTCCGAACCCATCATGAAATTGCCGGGTGGAATCCAGAGCATCTCAATGCCTGCCGCCGACGGCGTCGACAATCCAGTTTTTCTCAACGCGCTCTTTAAAATAAACCAGCCAATCAACGCCAGCACGGCAATTACTCCGGCAATTACAATTAGGCCTACGCTGCCTCCGAGAATCGCCGCACGACTATTGCGCTTCGCGCCTGGCGGCGGAATGGACGCGGCTGTGGGAACAACTTCGGCGCGCGCAGGAATGTCCGGCGGTTTCGCCACCGGCATCGTTAGCGGGGGTTGGTTCTGAAGAGTCCCGGCTGGGGGTTGGGGAATTTCCACGGTTTCGGCTGTCGGAGATGACTGTTGCCTTGGTTGGTTCGCCGCCTGGGGATCCACCTTGACTAAAGTCGGTGGCGGGGCAGTCCTGCTCGGCACGGGGTGCAGATCCCCGCGCATCTCCGAGGCATTCGCGGGCCGGTTATTTCGATTAAGACTCAAAGCCCGATGAAGTGCGTTCGAGACAGCGACCGGAACCTGCGGATTCACCTCGTGCGCCGGACGAAGTGGATCGGTCTTACCTTCTTCCTTATCACCAACCCGCGCCAACGCATCCGGCGGCACCTGCCTCGTCAGAAGGCTCCACATCGTCGCCGCCAGCGAATAGAGATCACTGCGCGGATCAGTGCCTGCCCCTCGTATTTGTTCGAGCGGCGCGTAATTCAGTGTGTAACCATAAATGCTCTGCGGCTGGCTTTGCGCATCAGCGGTGGACATTTGCCCGGCCGCGCCTTTGGCCAGGCCAAAATCCAACAGAATGATTCGATCTTTAGGAGTGACCTTGAGGTTCGCGGGCTTGATATCGCGGTGCACGATCGGCGGATCGTAAGAATGCAATTCATCGAGCGCTTCCAACAACTGGTCGGCCCAGCCGAGGACTTTTTCTACCGCGAAGGGCTGTTCTCTTAACTCCATCAACTCGGCCAGGTCGTGGCCGGATACGAACTGCATCACCAGAAACTGCCCCTTGTCATGAGTGAAATGATCCATGACTTTCGGCAGGGTAGGATGATTCAGGTTGGCGAGGAGCTGGGCTTCGCGCCGGAACGCCTGTCGCTGTTCATCGTTGCTGGCGAAGGTTTCTTTGACGACAACCAGGCAGTTGAGGTTCTCGTCCATCGCCTGATAGACGGCGCCCATACCGCCATGACCAAGCTGCGCAATAATTCTATAGCGTTCACGAAGGATTGTGTTTGGGGACAGCATTTACAAGTGCGAAAAAATCGCCATCGGCCGCGGCGACGCGCGCCATGTTGCCACTCGCAAACGGAATCATGCAAGGAGAATCACGGTGCGCACGCGCCGTCAGGCGCAACACCCCGGATGCGCGCGAACGACTGTTTGACGCCCGCATTGACTTGGCATATTGTCAGTTCACTTAAACGAGCCATGGACTTCTTACTCGCTTTTAATAATGACGCGGCCCTGGTGGGCGATATGAATGGAACAGTTCGCACCGAACGGCGCCCCTCACAGCTGACCACTCAGGCCTGGGAGAACCGCCTGCGGTTTGCCTATATTGAGGCTGAGCATAGCGCCGAGGATGCGGGCGGCATGCCTTTCACCAATGCGACGGGATCCTTTCGCTTTGAGAATGGCCAGGTGAAAGTAATGCGCACCGAAGGGGTGAAACCGTTCGAGACTTATGCGGATGAATCGTCGGGGTTGTCAGTGCGGGCGGCTTTTCTTGATCACCTCAATCAGTGGACGGTTGCCGAATAGAAGCGCGTAATTGTTTACTTTTCTTTCCGCGACTCGGGCTCATCTGAGTCGTTGTTTTGATCCTTCTCTTCGTAGGCGAACACGGCGGCTTCACCCGCTGAGGGAATAATTTCATCAGCCAGGCGATCCAGAAAGCGCTTCAATCGGCTGGGTTCTTCCTCGATCTCAACCGAGCTGCTAACTTCATCCATTTCGGGTTCAGACCGGATCAGTTCGGCGGTGATGTGCAAACACGAAGCACAGTTCACCAGGTGGGTAATCATTGACTGTGAATTCTGATCCTCGATTCGTCCTTCGACCAGCGCCGTGATTAGATCAGCGTCAGGGTGGGAAGCCGGCAGCTCCGAGCCGGTCGCTCTGGCCTTGAGACGCGCTTCGACCATGCGGGCAATCAAGGCCTGCTCAAAATTTCCGTTTGGCTGATTCGTTTCGTTCATGAAGGCGCGTTTCCCGCCTCGCTTTTAGGCTTCAACGTATTCACCATGCCGGTCAGATCGAACGCCTGCCCCGGATCCTCAGCCGCAATTGTTCTGCAGATCGCAATCTCCTCCGGCTTTAGTCCGTGCTTGTGTGCCAACTCGCGATGAAAGCGATCGGAGATCTTGCTATACACTTTTTCCAGCCAGCGCATGATGGTTGATTCATGAACGCGACTGGATTTTGAGCTGCGCCGTTGAAACCAGCGGCGAATCGGTGACCGCGGTTCCTCCACGATGCGCGCAATCTCGCGAAGTTTCAGCCCTTCGACGTGGTAGTAGAGGAGGAGCAACGTTTCGTGATCGTCAAGCGCCGCCAGCGCTTGGTCCAATGCCGCCATCGCTGCCGCTCGATAACGTTCGCGCACGACATTGGTCAGCATCGTTTCCTCAACCGAGCGATCGGCCGGCTGCCAAACCGGTAATTCATCCTCCGATGGCGCACAATCTTCCATGGCCACTTCAACTTTGGGCGCCCGGCACATATCGATCACTGCATGCAGCACGATCGTTCGCAACCACCCCCGCAGGCTGCCGCGGCCGCTGTAGGTCCGCAGTTTCGACTGGCGCACGCCGCCGACAACTTTGGTCCCAAACAGCTCCACATAGACCGCGTCTATGACTTCATCGGCGCCGGTATCGATCCGCATTAACTTCCGGGTCCAGCGTTCGATGAACGAGCGGTGCTGCCGATCAAATTCCCACCAGGCGCTCTCGTCGCCGCGCGTGCAGGCCAACGCGAGATAAAGATCTTCCGCCTGCAGTTCGCCGATGAAGTGACGCAACTCTTTTTCGGCTGGGGCCGTTGAGCGCTCCGGCAGCTGGATCAGATATTTCGCGGCGGTGTTGGCCACGGCACCCTGAAATTCGGTCAACGGCACTGCAAAATCGGGATAGCGTTGCGCGCATCGCGCATGACTCGCGTCCAGCTCGTCTGAACAACGAGCCAGATTATTAAGCAACTCCGCTTCCACCGTTGGTTGTGCGATGTGATCACTCAAGCGGCCACATTATATTGTTAAAGAGCTCTTCTGAATACCCACCGGCAGGTTCGGAGTTCCGCCTTTGGGCGCGCGCCGCGTGAACGCGGAACTCCAAACCAGGTGTCCTAATTTGGTCGTTCTCTGCATTGACCTCGCTTCTTTGCGCCTCGGCGGTGAAAACTCAAAAACATCACCGCCGAGGCGCCGAGGGAGACGCAGAGGATTTCCAACCAGGACACCGCCCACCAATTGGGGGCACACCCGGATGACGTAAGGGGCACGTTACTTTTGCTTCACGCGCGAAAGAAAGTCGGGGATGGCGGGAGATTTTAGGAAGAAGCGGCGCCCTGGCTTTCCTTAAGCGCTTTTTCGCGATTCCGTTGGGCCATGGTGTACAGAATCGATTTGACCTGAAAAGGCGTCAGATTAGGAAAGGCTTCCTTGAGGAGGGCGATGATGCCCACGATATAGGGACAGGCGAAGCTGTTCCCGGTAAGTTGGCGGTAGCCACCGCCCGGCCACGTTGTTTTCACATCGACACCGGGCGCGACCATTTCGATCACCTGCCCATAACGATAGGCAAAGTTAAATGGATCGCCGCCGCTACGTTTGACCACAGAGACTACTGAAGATGAAAAGATCGAGGGATAGCTGGGGTAGGGAAGATTGTTGGCGGCTGCGACGATGATGCAGCCGGCCTGGTAGGCCCGATCCAACAGGTCGTGCACCGGCGCGAAGTATTCGCGTTTAGTGGTCCCGAGCGAGAGATTGATCACATGAAATTTTTGTTTGATCGCGTAATCAAGGCCCACCAAAAACATATCGCCCGATCCGGACCCCTGCGGCCCCAAAACTTTGACGCTGTACAGCTCAACGTCGGGCGCCACGCTGGCGATGATTCCGGCGCAGGCGGTCCCGTGTCCCGCCTGATCGCCCGAAGTCGATGGCCGAAATTCGAACTTCCCGTCAACGGTCACGACTTCGACTGATTCTTTGACTTTCCCTTTTAGATCCGGGTGTTCGGTGTCGATGCCGCTATCGACCACGGCCACGCGGACACCCTTACCGGTCCGCCCTTCCCAAAGTTTCTCTGGCTGAATGGCTGCCCAAATGTCGCTGATATTTGTTTCGGGCACGGCAGCTTCGGTCATTTTCCCGCAGTTCCCTTCAATCCAACTAAAAACCGAAATCGCCGAGTCCGCCCGACCGGCCCTGGGTAAATCGCTCGACCGACTCAAGCAATTCGAGACAGAGTTTTCTTTCGCCGGCTCCGGAATTAAGGATGTCACGCAATGATAACCAGATCGTGAGCAGGTCCCGGTGGGCTCCGGCCGCGGGATTACTGGCGAGCCAGGCGCGCTCGGCCTCCTGACGTTGAGCGTGCGATTTAGTAGTCAGTGAAGTACGAATATGGAAGTTGAATAAGTCTTCGACCAGTTGCGCAATCTCCCAGGCTTCCACCAATTGCGCAATGGGTTCGGCAAACCTGGCCGCGCGGCCCATCTCAGCCGGCGTGAAGGGCGGATATGGCGGTTCGCCCGGCCGATTTACAAACTCCAAAACCCCGACAGTCTCATTATCAGTTCGCAAAGGCGTGGCCAAAATGGTCACAGTCTTAAAGCCGGTGCGCCGATCAGCTTCGGACCAGAACGATCCCTCCTGGGCCACGTCGGCGACGGCCATCGGTTGCTGGGTTGAGACTACCAGGCCGGCAATACCGGCGCCCGGGGGTAAACGTAAGGCCAACAATTCATCGGTTACGCCGCTCGTCAGCGTGAGGAAACGCAACCCGCCGGCGTCTCCGTCGCGCACCAGCACCGAAGCGGTGGCTGAATTTACCGCGTCATTGGCCCTCAGCAACAGGTCGTTGATTGCTTTTAGTAACGAAACTGTCAGCGACTTTGAAACATCGATCGAGGCGGCGATGTCACTCAATTGTTCAGCTAGTGGTTTGGGACTGCTGCTCGAGTTTGGTGAATTCTCACTCATAGATGGCGCGCTCAGGAATTAGTTTGTCGCTGCGGCATTATACAGATGCGATTGATTACCGCAAAAATTGAGTTGCCGGTACGTCAATCGATTTCGTGCATTTGCTCTCGATCAAACGAGCGGTTATATTGCGGTCTTTTTAACGGGGTAATCACAAATGAGTACTGAAGCAAGTGTTGCAGAGTTAACGCCGCAGACAGTTGTATCGACCGGGTTGGATCGAGCCTCCGAGCTTTTATCACGCGACCGAGTGGAGGAAGCGGCGCTCGAGTTGGAAAAAACCGCACAGGCCGCGCGCGCGACGCCCTACGACATTGAATTCGCCACGCGCATTCGTCTGGGCATGATGCTGGCCGATGTTTATTTGGCGCTGAATCGGCTGGAAGATGCGCGCTCATTTCTTTCGCAAGAGACTGCTTTCGCTGAACGAATCTCGCAGATCATGCAGGCGACCGGCACCATGAATCAGAAGCGGCAGGCGATGAGCGGCTATTTGCAGATTCGCGATCGAAATACTCAAATCGGTCTGCTCGATAAGCCGGCGCCGGAGATCGATTTAAAGATGTGGCTGGTGGGCGAGGCGACGATGCTCGCGGAGCTCAGGGGCCGCGTCGTGATGCTCGAATTCTGGGCTACCTGGTGCAAGCCGTGTCAGGAGATGTTTCCTAAACTAACCGAACTGTATGCGCAGGAAGCAGCCAATGGATTGGAGATTCTGGCGATCACGCGGCATTACATGGCCTATGCCGGCACGCTTGAGGCGCGCAATGACGAGCTGGAGCTGATGCGTAAGATGGTTACCGACCACGCGGTTACTTTTCGCGTCGCGGTGGCTGAGAGCGAGCGGCTGCAGGCCAGTTACGGCGCAAATGGTCTGCCGACAGTAGTTCTCTTTCCAGCACATTGGGATCCTAAGCTTAGAATTCCACGTGGACAAGTTGTCGC
>JADMIO011618369.1_pt1 | contig 90075 bp, 78 predicted proteins | sample 8958161 | NCBI WGS metagenome assembly JADMIO01 (sample SAMN16585339, study PRJNA669376) | soil metagenome | isolation source: Crop rotation soil | place: USA: Cullars Rotation, Alabama | collected 2011
GCCGCGACTTCAAGTCACGTGAATTCCAAGCTTCGGATCCCACTGTGCTGGAAAGTAATCAGGTTTCTGGCTGTAAATGTTTCTGTCTGTATTGCCTTCCGATTCCCCGTGACGGATTAAAATGATGCGTTTGGGTTTCATGCGGGCTAAGATAATTATTTTAAGTTGTGAGTAGAAGAATGTAATTATTCGGCTCACATTTTTGATAATCCTGAGTCAAATAAATTCTATGATCGGCTCATGCCTTACAATTTGCAACAACTGGGTTGGCCGGATTTTGTCGGCAGTCTTCGACTTGCTTATTTCTTTTTTAGGAGACTCAGGACATGTCAATGGCATTCTAAAAGCACTCAGCCACAAAATGATTTAACACGAACAATAAACACCGTACATTCATTTAAAAAAATTCGGCAATTTTCTGTAGTTCCGTCTGAATTTCCTTTTGCTTTTTTTCACCTGCCAGGAGAAAGGAATTCTTGGTAGTGTTCAATTTGTCTTTTGTAAGGTTAATATCCTGTGTCAATTGATTAATCTCAGTTTTTAAGGTATTTATTCTTTGTGTCAATGCCTGCAGTTCCTCTGCTTTTTTTTGTACAAGCAATTCCTTTTGCCCAACTTCTTTTTTATACTGCTGTGCATGTGCGCTTTGAAATGCATTTAAATCCCGGCCAATAACATTTAAGTATTCCTGTCCGGTAGAAAGAAGTTTTTCTTTTGTAAGGCCGGTACTTTTTAAAACATTAAATGCGGTCCTGTATTTTATGTTTTCGTCTGTTATGTCATCAATATCCAATTTGCTATCAACAAATTCTTTAAAATCTGTTCCCTGGAAAAACGGGTTTTTTTGATTTGCTTCAGCTATCAATTTTTCAAAGTATTGTTCATGCTCCGGTAGCGGGGCGGCTATTGTGCCTCCGGGTGAATAGGTAGGCGTTTGCTCAACCGTCTTGGTATTACTGTTAATTAATGGATGCTGTGCATTTTCATCTGCAGGTGGAATCGCTTTTGGTACCGGCAGTGCCGATGATGTGGCAGATTTATTTTGTTTTGCCAACTCCTTTTTCTTATCCTCATCAAATTCAACAAAAGGAGTTAACAGTTGCTTTAAAAAACTCATAGTAATGAAGATTATTTATTCAGGCTTAATAAAAAGCCTATCGTAAAGTTTGCATCCCAATCAAATACAAAAGTGTCTGTTTGTGTAGCATCGGCAAGTGCTTTATAAATGTTTAATCCTGATGCCATCTTTTTATCTGCTGCATCATAAGATTGAGGAGCCTTTAATACCGTATATCTTTCTTCATCTTTACGATGTTGCTTAGCCAGCGTAAAAGGAACACCGCCAATAATAAAACCGACATTGCGTTTATTTTCAGGTATCTTCATCGCCTGTGCTTTTACCGTATTGTATATTTCCTCATCGGGGGTTCCTTTTTCGTAATACTTGGCACCGGGCAACTCCAATGTTTTCAAGCTACCATTTTCATCCCAGGATATCTTAGTATTACCAGAACCAATATCGACCATAAAAGAGTTATCTGCAAAAGGCCGGGGAACAGATCCTTTAAACCCAAATTTTGCTTCCTGGTCAGGGGTTACATTATTAACTACATACCCCATCTTTTTTAATTCATTGCTTATGGTTGTCGTCTTAGGCTCTTTCTGCGCACCTGAGGAAATAACAAAATGAATATTATTTTTAGCAACGCCTTTATCAAACATGCCTGCTATGTATTTTTTTAAACCTGTCCTGATATCTTCAGTGGTTGCAAGCCCTTCATAAGCCAGGGACTCGCCAAAATCTTTAGAAACTATTTCCCAATGTTTTTGGTTATCCATATTTATAACAAACGAATTAAAACCCGTTGCGCCTAATTCAACCACGCCACGCAAGGTTCCATCCACTGGTTTCTCCGGTGTATAATTAAATTCACGTACTTCGGTTTTAGCATCGCCGCCTGAGGAAGTTGAAATGCTATTGGTTGAATCGGTATTCGGGTTGGCAGGAGCAGTGGAAGTCTCCGTAGAACTTTCTTGTACCGGATCTGACTGTTTTGACTTTAAGGCAAAATAAGCAAGTACCGCTATTATCGCAACAATTATAAAAATACCCGCTGGTTTAAGTCTCATGTTATTTCTTTTATTGTTAGTAATACTTTTTTATAATAAAATCATTTTTACCCATGCTTTTAAATGGATGAATGCATTTTCTAATGCTTCAATAAGTTATTTATTCGCCATTGTGATCATTACAACCCGTCCGCCCTCTTCATTTGAAAGTAATAATTTTTTTCCATCTGTTATATTAACCATGGTACCAGTGGGGATTTCTTTATCTTCAGTCAGGTCTTTCAGCGATGACAGTTTTTGATTAACCAATACCCATTTACCATTGTGAAAGGTAAAGTATCCCACCGGTTTCTTTTGCTCAGCTGTCAGTCTTTCATTTCTTACAATATTTCTGTTTACATGCCATTGAAATAAGTATTGATTATTGTAAATCATCAACCGGTGATTTTCGGGCCTCCAAACGGTTGGTTTAAATTGATAATACAGATCTAGCACAGGCAAGGTGCCCTTTATATGGGTACCGCAAAAAGGGCATTTAGGAGCGGTGGTATTGTCAAAAACAAACCATTTCTGGTCGCATTGTTTGTTGCTGCAAGGCTGCATCAAATCAGTTGTTTTTAATAAAGCCTGTTCCCAGGTATCAGCATTCGGCCTTAGATTTGGCTGATGCAAACCTGTTATAAACGCCTGGTCGAACAAAGCTTTTAAATACGGTCCTGTTATAGTGTAAGGAAGTTTTGTAACATCAGCCCATGGCAACGACCATTTAGAAACCTGGTTAAGCTTTGGCCTGTTTGATAGATCCGTTGGATGCTCGACGAACAATGCCTTCTCACCCATCGATAACAAATCGTCTTTTTCTGTGTCTAACGAATTTATCTTACCCCCTTTTAAAGGATGACGATACAACAGGTACATGTAAATCATCACTGCCAATGCATGCAGGTCTGTAGTACGATTCGCATGTTTGCGATTTGGATCTTTTAACTCCAGGTGTTTGGTAGCCAATACTTCAGGAGCAATAAAGTCTGCAGTACCAATAACATCAGGTGGATACAAACCCGGCACAACCAATCCGTCAATATCAATAATGGTAGCATCCCTGCTTACAGGGTCAATCAATACATTTTTATAGGAAAGATCAGAATGGGCAAGCCCGGCAGCGTGTAATCGTTTTACCCCTCTTGCTATCTTAACGCAAATCTGGTAATAACTCAGCCAGTTACCCAATTCGCTGTCATCCAGACTTAAAGCAAATTGCTTATGCCTGAACTTCGCTGAAGCAAACCACAATCCTTGTTTTTCTTTTCCTTTTATTCCGTCACCGTTTGCATATCCTTTTGTAAAGAAAAAGTTCTTTTTGTAAGCCGGTACGATCAAACCTACTTTATCGTTCAGCTGTACCATATCTGTAGGCCAGCAATACAAAGTCTTATAATATTCACCACCTTCACGATTGAAAAAGCTATCATAGTATTGGGTAACCAATTTCTTTAACCGCTCCCTTGAATTATAGTCCTGCTTTTCACGATAAAATGCCACCACGTATGACTTATCAGGCCCAAAATATACATCTTTCATTCCGCCCCGCATCGGCTCGCCGTTATCAACATACTGGTATGTTTTACCAGGATTGATAATAGATGACACCGACTTTATATTCGATCCGGAATTTGAAAAGTTGCTTAAGTAACCCACTCAAATGATTTTGCTAAAGTGATTTGACTTTTGTTAAAAAATAATTGCCAATGTTCTGTCATCATGATTGCCTGTGCTCCAAAAATCCATCCAACGTGAAAACTGCTTCGTGATGTCTTTATTATCAGCGCTTAATTCTACTTTTATCTTGTCTTCGTTTTTTCCATTGAGGTCATCTAAAAGTTCCTGCCACTTTTTAATGTTGGGTAAGTTTGCTTCCACAACAAATTTTGAATCGTAGATGCCATCAGACATAAGCAATAAATAAGAAAAATCATCCACCAGTTTGAAGGTAAATCTTGTTGCAAACTTTTTATCATGGAAAATTTCAGGCATCGTTATAAACCTGGTTCCGCCACCAAATTCCCCTACATCGATCCAATTCAGTAATATAACTTCCGATATATCTTTATTAAGCACTGCCATGGGGCAATCACCCACACCGAACGAGAGCAATGCATATCCAATATCATATTTCTTAAACAATGTAAACACTAATGTTGTGCTCAGGTCCTTTAAAGAAAGACCTTCTTTAGCGGCAAATACTTCCAATTGCTTATGTACCCGGAAAACCGCTTTACCCAGGTTGTTGTACACGAAAAGGTTTATTTTTTTTTGTATTTCCTCGCCAGCGTTGTTCCTGTATTGTTGTAATAAGGCATCGAACTCTCCCATGTTTTCAATGGCAGACTTCTGCATGAAATAATCTACAACACCGTTGCAAGCCATAACAGATCCTTTTCCTGAGGCTTTAGCACTGCCGGCGCCATCTCCCACAACTACAATATTCCATCCATTATCTAATTCTTTGAAAGCAAAATCATCTTCTCTAAACGAACCGACATTTGCGTGTGAACGGCCGCGCTTTGAGGAAACAAGAATATGCCGGTCACCGATAGAAGAAAATATGGTAACATCGTCTTCTTTCCAGTATGGATTATTTCTATCACTTTCAAGATTTTTCCACAAGCTTTTGGGGTCTGGGTTAATGATAAGTGTTAGCATTTTTTTATTAAATGGTGTGTCTTCCGGCTGCCCGTTAACTTTGAATTTGAAAGTAATTTTTATATCACCGCTTTGCGTTGGAATACCTGTAATTTGCCTGGTTTTTTTATCATAGCGTAATCCTGTTTCCTCCAGTCCTTCAAATTCAAACGTTGTTATATCATTCCAGTTAAACTTATCAAAATCGAATTTGGTTTCATAAGGTTTTCCTACGGTAGCATTAAGAACACGAACAGGATGCTGAATAATATCAGCAATCCTGTCTTCCAGTTTCCATTTAGCCATTAGCTGATTATTATTTTGAATAATGATATTAATCGTGGCTATATTTTGTTCATCCTGTAAAAATTTATCAAACAAATCTTTCCGGTTAGCAGGCACATTGATATTGTGGCTTTTGAAAAGAATTGTTACCAGTTCTTGTATATCACTCATTCCATCCTTATTTACTCTTAACACAGCAAAATACAAATTGAAAGGATAGCGATTCGGCTACTTCAATCCTGTTGCATCGTTAAACTCTATGTAACAATATTCAATTCAGAAGGGGGAGGAGGCAATTCACTAAGTCCGCTAACTTCTTTGCCCGCATCTTCTACTTTGGTAGAAGTAACTCCTATAGAAGCAGAAACCCAGGTAAAGAATTTCGCAATACTTTGACTGTCTGCAGTATCAAGGCTTACTACATTTTCTGTAATCTGTTTCAGCAGATTCGAGTCAGCGCCACTACCCGCAGCGCAGGCAACCGTATAGGCAGTTTTACGTTTTTTAAATTCTTCCAATCCACTCTGCCAGTCGTCAGTAGGTATGCCATCGGTCATTATAAAAACAAGAGGTTTCCAGTCGCCCTTTTGGTCGGCTGTCGTTTTTGCAACTTCATTGTCAATAGAGGTAGCTAACAACTTCAAAGCTTCGCCAAGGCATGTAGTTCCTGTAGCCTTGATATCAACCATTTGAAAAGAAGCCAAGTCAGTAAGCGGAACAACCTGCCTTGCAGTGCTGTCAAAAGTAATAATACTGATGAAAGCAGTTTCGATAGCCTGCGGATTTTGCCGCAGTGAACTAATCATTACCTGCACACCATTTTTTACAGCTTCAATAGGCTCGCCGGTCATAGAGCCGGAAGTATCCAATAACAAATAGACGGGTAATCTTCTCATATTTATAATTATTTAATAATAAAGGAAATGAAACTGCAAATCTCAAGCCTAAGAATCGTCCTTGCCATCGCAATCCAAAAAAAGTCATTTATGAATGTGAAAGTCATGCAAGCCCCGGTGATGTACGACTTAACATGATCTGCGTGGGAATTGCTTAATTCCAATTCAATTCCACAAACATGACAACGGCCATATGTCTTGGCAAGAACAGCTACTCTTTATTTTTTTGAAAGGGTATTATGTTTGCCAATCTTAATTTTATTTTTTCTCCGATGGCTTTGCAGACTGTAGATCAATTAATCAGGCCTTTGCCAGTCTTAATCGTGCGGAGAAATTGTAATTCTTTTGGGGTACTCATAGTTTTCGTTTTAGTGAATTAGTTTGTCAGGAAACTTACTGTTTCACCGAATTTTTCCTATCTGTGCACCTAGAGAGAAGGAGCATTGGGTTTAAAAACCGCAGAAGTCTTTGGTTGACATTCAGGCTTTTAGAGGACATTCGGTGAAAGGGTTGTTCTTGAGCTTTGCTTTTTAATGTTTCCCGCATCTATTCCTTAGGATTTTCCTCAACGGCTCCTCCACCTAGGTCTTTACGTCCTTTTCCTTTCGCGTGGACATCTTTATTGACTTCAATCGATTCAGTAAGATTTTTGCCGATAGTCTCTATAACCGTTGCATACAGTTGTGAGAAATTCTTCCTAAACCTATAAGTGTTGCGTTTTTATTTTTTTCCCTTCCACTTAGATTCAAATTTAAACTCTCTGTTCACAGATCCCGTAAATTCATCCAAGCGTTCCAACTGCTGAAAGTTAAGTTGTGCATTGATTTAAGTGCTAGCCCCGTTTCTTCAAACTCTAATAATACAACCCTCAGATAATCTTCCATTGTCCCTAAATGCTTACTTATAGTCTCAAGACGCCTAATACTTGTAATCCTTCAACCGTTTCATATCGTCACTGATCTTCTTGTCTAAGATTTTTGCATAGTGTTGAGTTGTTTTGAGATTGCGGTGACCTAACATCTTTGCTACCGTTTCTATAGGCACTCATTACTTGAGGTTACCGTAGTAGCAAAAGTGTGCCGGGCAATATGAAAAGTCAGATGAACAGGTATCTCACATCTGTCTGCTATTTCCTTTAAATAAGAATTTAGTTTTTGATTGCTTAAACCCTGCAGCACCATTCCTTTTACCTGGCATTGAGAATGATCTTTATACCGTTCCATAATTTTAATTGCAGGCGGCAATAAAGGAATTCTGGATGTTACATTTGTTTTTTGACGTTTAGCAATAATCCATAAACTGCCGTCAACACCTTTTAGTATTTCAGATTGCTTAAGCTTTTTTTATATCGGCATAAGCCAGGCCGGTAAAACAACAAAACAGGAAAATATCCCGTACAAGCGACAGCCGTTCTGCCCGGAATCTTTCCGCCGCTATTCTCTTTAGGTGGTGTTCTGTGAGGGCTTCCCGTCCTACTTCTTTTTTGCCATGCTGAAGCCAGGAAAAAGCGCTTTGTGTTAAGTTTTTATGCGCATTTTGACAACCTGCGTACAGGTACACGATTTGCGCATAAAATGCGCACGTAAACTGAGGTAAAACCGCCTAAAGTAAAAAAGTGCTAAAAATGCAAAAAGCCCGTAAACATTGAGTTTCACGAGCTTTTTAATTAATTGAAGTTTGGTTAAACGGGGTTCCCAGCGGAGAGAGAGGGATTCGAACCCCCGGACCTGTTACAGTCAACGGTTTTCAAGACCGCCTCATTAAACCGCTCTGACATCTCTCCGGCGCAAAAATAAGCTTTGAAATTAATTCGCAAAAAATAAGGCAAAGAATTTATAGGGCATCGTTCACAAATTAATTGGATTTGACAATTTAATCACGTGTGAATATTTATTGTTCTTCACAATAACAAAATATAAATTATCCTCAAGATCTGAATTGTAAACTGATGGTGTTTTTCATTAATGTTTCGCCCGCTCCATAATATTCTCCCGATAACAACTTGAATTAATTAGTTAATGAGAATTATTAAATTTTATAAAAGTGCATTATTACTATTAGAAATACCGTAATAAAAGATTGAGGGTGGGTTTTGAGGAAAATCACCATTATCGTTTACTGATTTATAGGTTATTTCATAAAATAGCCTGTATACAAATATAAAATTCTCATCTACAAACAGACCCCTGATTAACTATTGATTACAGGCAATCTTTAAGATCGTAATAATCGCATGACTTTGCAGCGCCCAGGAAATCATATAATCCAGAAAATAACCAGTGCTGAAATAACGCTTTCAATAATCCATATCAGCCCTTTCTTTTTACCCGCAAAAAGTTTCCAGATAATAAAATCAGCAAAGAGAGTATAAACTAATATTACCGGAAACAGTATAAGTTGACCTATGCTCACATTTCCACTGATAAGTAAGCAAGGGAACCAGAAAAATATTACAAAGACTTCAAGCAATAAAAATGGTGAGATTCTTTTAGGCCGCTTCTGTTTTATTTTAACGCTGGTTGTAAATTTTTTAAACTTCATGGGTTGTTTTCATTTCGATTGCACTTGTTTTACAATGCGGTTTTATTGCAAAGAATTTCTTTAATAAGTATAAAACATCTGCTTTTGCTTTATACTGAATCATAAAGCAAACTGTGCAATCAAATTGCACTTGACAATCGCATTGAGGTAGTATGAAAACTGACTATATACTTTAGTAGATTTAAAAAGATCTAAAGTGCTATATCTATTAAAAGAGTGTTTTTATTTATTAAAAAATAAATCTAAAGCATTAATTAAAATCAACGCCAAACAAACCTATGCCAATCACACGTAAATAAAAAATTAAAAAGAAGATACCATAGCCGGGGTGATAACTTCTGTTGCTTTGAAAAACTTGATTAGGTCCCTGCCAAAACATAAAAAAGTGAAATATATTACGTCACTCTTTATTCAACCTCAAAGTCTGTGCTTCATTTTTTTCATTAGTTATGGTAATAAAATATACACCCGCTGCATACCTACTTATATCCAACTGCAGTATGTTTTTGTCTTTGGTTGCAGTTATTGTTTTTATTTGAAGAATTTTTCCCGAAACATCTGTAAGTTTTACAGTGCAGTTTCCTGTTGCATTAAATGTGATTGTTGCTGTTGTTTTTGCAGGATTGGGATAAACTGAAAAATAAATTTTATCTTTTGTTTCTACTACGGCAATATTATTTTGCTGAACTGCTGTTAATGTGCTGAATGTTACTGTATCACTATACAATGTAAGTTTTGTGGCAATGGAATTGGTGACCTGAACTGTATAATTTCCGGTTTGGGTTGGTTTAAAAGTTGAATCGCCTTGCTTTATAGCAGCTAAACTACCATTTCTAAACCATTTGTATGTATTGTTTGAAAGCGTGCCGCCTGCATAAACCGCGAGTGTATTGCTGGTTTGGTGAAGATATATTGTCCTTTCACTGTAATACCATAAATCATCAATATTATTATTCTGAATCAGTGTTTCCATCCCATCAAATGTATAATGGTTACGAGTTATGCTTAACATTTCTAATTCAGGTAATGTGCCGAGAAAGGAAGGTACAGTCCCGTGTAATTTATTATTTCTTACACTTAATTTTTAAGGTGTGTAAGTTTACTGAAACTGGGTGGGACATTACCCCTTAATTCATTGTTCCCTAATAATAAATATTGAAGCCTGCCACGTCTTCCAAGGCCGCCAGGTATTTTACCACTTAATTGGTTATTAAATAAATACAGAGTATGGAGATTTATAAGCTTACCCAATTTCGGCGGAATGCTGCCGCTTAATCGATTATTACATAACAACAATTCATAGATTGTAAGCTTACTCAATTCAGGAGGAATGCTGCCGCTCAATTGATTATCAGACAAAACCAGACGATAGAGATTTTTAAGTTTGCCCAATTCCGGCGGAATGCTGCCGCTTAATTGGTTATTCTGTAAATACAGTTGACCGAGATTCCGAATATAACCCAACTCTTTAGGAATGCTGCCAGTTAATTGGTTATTAGACAAATACACTTGAAAGAGTTTTTTAATATTACTTAATTCCGGTGGAATGCTGCCGCTTAATTGGTTATTAAATAAATGCAAATAATGGAGATATTCAAGCTTACCCAATTCAGACGGAATGCTGCCACTTAATTGATTATTATTTAGAGACAATTCATTTAGATATGGAATGTTGCCCAATACTTTAGGAATGCTGCCGCTTAATGAGTTATAAGATAAATCCAAAATTTTGAGTTTTTTGAGTTTATGCAATTCTGCTGGAATTTTGCCGCTTAAGTTGTTATGATCTAAGGAAATACCCTCAACTCTTCCATCAGAAGACACATAAATACCATACCATTTTTTTACCGGCTTCCATGTTAACCAATTATCATGATTTTTCCAATTCGGCCCGTCTGTACTGTTGTACAAAGCAACCAGGGCAAGAGAATCCTCTACATTAACCTGAGCTTTTGTTGTAGTGGGTTTAGTTAGTAAAATGGTTATTACTAAAAGTAATAAGGTGTATTGCTTTTTCATGTGGTTATGATTTAAAATGAGGGAATATTTTGAAAATGCAGCATGCTTACGTATCCTTCCTGAAAACGGTAAGAAGATATAAAACAATCAGGAAGCTGTTCGAGTTAATTAAAATAAAATGACAGAAATTTTTTAGAACATTATTGCCACAGATTATACAGATACTTCCTATACAAAGTGTACAGATTTACCTGTGAAGGTCAGTGCATCTGTGGCAAATAAATCATTCAAACCGCTTCTAAATTCCAAAGAAAAATAAAAACATGTTGTATCGGCTACCGGATCAATGAAAGTCTTCTTTTACGATATATCAAAAGCAGGATTAGTTTGCTGAGGCTAATTCTACTTTGTAAATTTAGTGGTGACTATATATTGTTCATTTCTGCAATAACCGGGTACAAACCGTTAGCATGATCATTTACAGATAAACTTACATTTTTTTCCTGATTTGGCGGCCTGTTGATAGCATTATTATTTAATACCCCGCTATGCCATTGTTTAAATTATCAGCAATGCAATTAACCGGCGATCTTAAAATTAATTCAGTGTAAGTAATGTCTTCCTCCTGTTTATTTATGCGTATATAATTGCGGCTTTTATCACCATTTCTTACACGGTTGAAAAAACAAACAGCTTTCTGAATCCGGTAAAGTGATTTTGGATCTGTTTTAGGATCATTGTTAAATATCCCATGATCGCCATAACAGGCATAAAGTTCCACAGCCAAATCGGGATAATTATTGGTGAGCCTTTTATAAAGAAGGCTGCTACCCCGGGTATAACCATAAGCTCCGTTTTTACAGTTTAGCGGAAATCCTTTTGCAAAAGGAACGATTGTATCATCTATCCCGTGAAAGCCTATCATAGGAATTTTATCTTTCTGGCCATTGATATAACTTGTGTCTTTGAGGCTTCCCCAGTTATTAAACAATCCCGATATTCTATACGTATTTGTAAACTTATTTCCATAATTATTATATAGCCCCAATACAGTATTTACGCCGGGCATTGCATTGTTTAGTTCGCTCTGATTCATATACGCCAGGTTCGTGGCTATGATAGAACCGGCACTCTGACCTCCAATGTATAAATAGCTGGTATCAATATTAAAATCTTTCGCATAATATGTAATGAACCGCATCGCCGCCGAAGCATCCTGTATGGCTCTGTACGTTGCAAAATTTGTTGAATCTTTATAAGCAGATTTACAACTGTCATCAGTGGTTGTATGGCATCGGCCAGTCATGCAAAAATTTTTGCAACTGCGTTTTTCATCTCCGGGCACCCAACCAACACGGTAATCTATTGTTGCCGCCACATATCCCCGCTTTGCAAATTCAATCCCTTCTTTGTTCATTAATGTTCTGCACCCTTCTCTAAAACCACCTCCATGAATAAGCAGTATAAACGGTCTTTTACACTGCCGGCATTCAGGTGTATTGGTATTTATATTGAGACTATCAGGCAGGTTACAGGGAGAAAAAACTGTTATATACAACGCTACAGAAGCTGTAGCCGATTTATATATGTTTTTTACAATGGCATATTCATAATCCCGGGAGTTTATCTGGGATTGAGTAAAACATGAGTTTTCCTGGTAACATGCATTACCGTTACAGAATTGTGCATTGGCGTTTATCTGTATTGTATTCAATAATGCCAGTACTAACAGGGCATTTTTCATTGCATAGGTTTTAGGAATAAAGTGGGGTTCGGATAACAGGCTACAAAGTAATCTTTTAATTTGCTTATTCTTATAAAAAGCAAAAGATCCCGGTTATGTTATCTTGAAGCCGTGCTGATAAAATAACATTCATCTGCGTGTACATTTGCATCCGGATGAAACATCTGTCGGCCTTAAATAAATATTTCTGGAAATACAGGATCCGTTTTCTGGCCGGCATTTTTTTCGTAGTGCTTTCCAACTATTTTGCAGTACTTGCTCCTGAAGTTACAGGCTATGTAATAGGAAAAGTGCAGCAGTATATTTCAAAACAGCCTGCAAAACTTACTGAAAATTATTCTGCTTCAGTGCATGTTTTAATAAACTGGCTTCAACATTTTGGCTTTAATCAAATAGTAGTTATATGTAGTATCGTGATATTATTACTTGCGCTTTTAAGAGGCCTGCTTATGTTTTTTATGCGCCAAACATTAATTGTAATGAGCCGTTACATAGAATATGATCTTAAGAATGAGATTTATAGCCATTACCAGCAACTTGATATGGGCTTTTTTAAAACACACAGTACGGGCGATATGATGAACCGTATTACTGAAGATGTAAGCCGCGTAAGAATGTACACTGGTCCGTCTATAATGTACACTGTGAACCTTGTTGCACTAATTACGCTTTGCCTGGTAAATATGCTGCGCAAAGATTTTGGTCTTACGCTGGTGGTAATTGCACCATTGCCTATTCTTGCCATTACCATTTATATTGTGAACACCATCATTCATAAAAAAAGCGAAAGGGTACAGGCGTTGTTATCAAACCTTACAACCAATGCACAGGAATCTTACTCAGGTATTCGCGTAATAAAATCTTTTGTGCAGGAAAAAGCCATGCTTGGCTTTTTTAGTGAAAACAGTGAAGCGTACAGGAAAAATGCTGTAAGCCTGGCAAAGGTTGAGGCTATTTATTTTCCAAGCATGACTTTTCTGGTTGGATTAAGCACGTTGCTTACCATTTTAATAGGCAGTAAATTGGCATTGGAAAATCCTGACAAAATTGGGATTCTTGTTGAATTTGTCATTTACATCAACATGCTTATGTTTCCTGTAAGTGCAATTGGCAGTGTTGCAAGTATGGTGCAAAGAGCATCGGCATCACAAAAACGAATAAATGAATTTTTAGATACAAAACCTGTTGTTGTTAACCCGGCAAAAAACAACATCACAGAAACTTTCAACGGAAGCATCATTTTTAAAAATGTAACATTTACGTACCCGCATACAGGTATCCGCGCTTTAAATAATTTTTCGTTGGAGATTAAACCCGGCGAAAAAGTTATGATCCTTGGCAAAACAGGAAGCGGAAAATCAACGCTTGCGCAACTATTACTGCGCTTTTATGATCCCAATAAAGGCGCCATTTTTATCGGCGATAAAAACATACGTAACGTATCCCTGCCTGCTTTGCGTAATTATATAAGCTATGTGCCTCAGGATGTTTTTCTTTTCAGCGATAGTATTACAAACAACATACGTTTCGGCATGCGAAACGAAACCGAAAATGTTGATGTTAAACAATACGCTGATTATGCAGCAATTAATAAGGAACTTCTTTCTCTTGAAAGCGGTTATGAAACATTGGTTGGCGAACGTGGTGTTACCTTAAGCGGTGGCCAGAAACAGCGCGTTTCGATTGCCAGGGCATTATTAAAAGAAAGCCCGGTAATGTTGTTTGACGATTGCCTTAGCGCTGTAGATGCGAAAACAGAACATAAAATTGTCGCCAACCTGAATACCTTTCTTCAAAATAAAACAACTATCATAATTACACACCGCATTTTCCTTTCATTAAAATTTGATAAGATAATCATTCTTTCAGATGGGGAAATTATTCAATCAGGAACTCATGCTCAATTACTTGCGCAGAAAGGTTACTATACAGATTTATATAACCTGCAATTAAGTGAAGAAAAATCTTCTTTATAGTTTTAAAAAGTTTGCCAAAATTTTGGTAATTGCAAAACAATATTATATTTGCTGCTGCAAGCAACATTATCTCATCAAACCAAACAAAAGTGGCTTACGAAAATAACGACAAGAAAATGGACAGCGTTTACAGCAAACGCATTAAAGCAGGGAAAAGAAGAACTTATTTTTTTGATGTAAGAGCAACAAGAGGAAACGATTATTACCTTACAATTACAGAAAGCCGTAAACGCTTTAATGATGGTGGTTACGACAGGCATAAATTATTCTTATATAAAGAAGATTTTAATAAGTTCACCAAGGCACTTAATGAAGCTGTTGATTATGTAAAAACAGAATTAATGCCTGATTTTGATTTCGATGCCTACAACCACGAGTATCCTGAAAATGCTCCCGTTATTGATGAGGTACAAGTGGAAATAGAAGCTGAAGTTGAAAATATACCCGCATCAAATGCCGCTTCTGAAGATGTTGACAAATGGTAACAACATATTTCTTAATTTGCAGCAGGCTGTTTTACAACAGCCTTTTTTATTTATGTCCGTTAATTCATTCGCACATCAATTTTTTTTATTCTTATAAAACAAATCTTTATTTCAATCGTATTTTTATCAATAAATCAGGCTGAATGAAATTATACGGAAAAATTACCTGCTGCTTTGTTTTGCTGTTTACAGTTTTTTCAACTGCTGATGCCCAACTCTATAAAATTGATCTTGAAAATAAAGTAAAAAAAGCATCCTTAATTATTGAAGGAAGGGTAACAGAACAGCATTCGTTCTGGAATGATGAACATACTATTATTTATACATCAAACACAATACATGCTTATAAAATATTTAAAGGGCAAATTTTCTTCACAGAAATTGAAGTTATAACACAGGGTGGCAGTATTGGAAATAAATGTTTAAAAGTAAGCGATGTATTACAGTTGCAAAAAGACCAGACAGGCATATTCTTTTTATATGAAAATGCTTTAAAAATCCGTTCCCCGCTTACAAAAAAAATATTATATGATGTGTATAGCAGCGACCAGGGTTTTTTGCGATATGATAACAGGAGAAAAAAAGCTTTTGCTCCCTTCGCAAAATATGAGAACATAGAACAAACTTTGTATAAATTGATCAGGAAGCAAACAGGAATAAAAGAAAAGATTATTGATAACAGTATTTCAGCATCTTTAGGAGATGATGTTGTAAGCAATGGCACAACCGAAAGCCTCATTGTGTCGTTTTCTCCAGCTACAGTGTATGCGGGAGCTATTAATGATGATGACAATAACATCCTCACCATAAACGGTTCAGGATTTGGCAAAAATCCATCTTCACCCGCAGGCATAAGATTTAAAGATGCCAATAATGACCATGATGAACCCGATTATAAAATAGCCCATAATTCGCCTTATATTATTTCGTGGACAGATACCAAAATAATGTTGAATGTTCCCGACCGGGTTGGTACAGGGAAATTTGAAGTAATAGCTGCAGATGGCAGTAAAGCAACAAGCGATGCAGACCTGAAGGTGTTCTTTTCAGTAATTGATGCACAATTTGAGAATGGTAGTAACAATATTGTAAAAGAAGGAAGATTGATGAATGCTAATAATGCCGGTGGCTATTCCATTCAATACAGCACAAGCACAGCCGGTGATGGAATAGATTTTACGGCATCACCTGCACAACAAACTTTTCAAAGAGCCCTTACCGCATGGAAAGAAATTACAGGAGCAAATCTTATAGAAGGCACACCGGTTACGTTGCAAAAAATTGAGGATGACGAAATCAACCTGGTTGTATTTGATAACAATAATACCGGCGTTCCCAAAATGGCTGATGGCGTTCTGGAATCCACTTACAGTTGGTATTCAGCATGCACACAGGGCACACAAATTTTAAGTGCGCAAAAAACCGGGTTTGATATCCTGCTGAGGAACGATAAAGTTTCTACAGGTGATGATGTATCATTTGAAGAGGGCCCGTGTTTTCCTTCCATAGGTTCCTACGATCTTGAAATGATCATTATGCACGAGTTGGGCCATGCTTTAAACCTTTCTCATATTAATGATGACCTCGAAAATGGTGGCGGTGGTTACCCCACTGTAAATCCTTCCAAACTGATGCATTATGCTTTGTTGGATTATGTTGACCGCCGGTCGCCTGATGCCTCAGCCTACCAGGGGGTTTTATATACAGTTACACCCCAGCACAATACCTATGGCAGTTGCGGGCTATTTACCCAGGAGATGTTGCCGTTAACAGCAATTGCAGCGTCGAATGATGAATGCCCTTCCACTTTCCCATCTGCTGCAATAGAAGAAAATACAATTGTAAGTTTTGATCTTGTGCATGCAACGAGTAATAAATTTGTTGATCCTTCATTTAAACAGGTTAACTGCAATGGCAGTGGCACATCAATAACCAATAATGTCTATTATGCATTTTCAAATGGTACTCAAACCAATCTCAACTTAGAAATTACAAATTATACCACTGTTCCTGATGATTTGAATTCATGTAGCGGGCAGACTGTGCGAATGGCATTGTACGATGTGCAAAGTTGTCCAACGGCACAACTATATCCGGCACCTGTGGTTTGTGCAAGTTTTAAAACTAACGGCACTATCGACATTTCAGGCCTTCAGCAAAATCATAAATATCTTTTATATTTTGATGGAGCAAGAAATACCAAAGCCTTCTTTAACGTAGTTTTTAACGGCAATGGCTCCAACCCCGGTACTCAAACTATTGTTGAAATATTTCCCAACCCCGTTATAAATGATAATTGTAATATCCGGATCATTAATACATCAGGCACATTTTATGAATATGCATTGTTTGATGCGATTGGAAAAAAATTGGTAACAGGAAAATTTGATGTAACGCTGCCTACACAAACATTTAATATCAGCATGAAGAATGCGGCAACAGGAGCATACTTTTTAAGGTTGATTGACGAAACCGGTAAAACAGTAGCAAAGAAAAAAATAATCAAACACAATTAAGGTTAAAATAAAAAAGCCGGTTCATTGTGCTAAACCGGCTTTTAAAAAAATATGATCTGTTACTCTCCTATCACTTCAAATTCAACTTCAGTGCTGTTTCCATTACCAAAATCAATATTAGCTTTGTATGTACCTAGTTCTTTAACTTCATCAGCAATTCCTATACGCTTGCGGTCAATCTCATAACCTTTCTGGTCGCGGATTGCACGTGCGATCTGTAAAGATGTTACACTACCAAAAATTTTACCGCTGGTACCTGTTTTAGCGCCAATTTTAAGCGGAGATTCTTTCAGTACAGTAATAACTTTATTGATCTCTGCAAGCATAGCTGCTTCTTTTTTAGACTGCACTTTCATGCGCTCGTCTAATTGCTTTTTATTGGCAGTATTTGCTTCCACAGCAAATTTGCCAGGGATAAGGTAATTGCGTGCATAACCATTTTTTACCGTTACCAGTTCATTAGTAGCACCAAGATTATCTACATCCTGTATTAATATTACCTGCATTGTTATAAAAGTTTAGCTATAAGCTATGAGCGATCAGCCTTGAGCTCGAAGCCCGAAGCTCGTGGCTCGCAGCTTCTATTTTAATAAATCGGTTACATAAGGGATCAGCGCCATCTGGCGAGCTTTTTTAACAGCATCGCTTACTTTGCGCTGGTATTTCAAAGAATTTCCTGTAAGGCGGCGCGGAAAAATTTTACCCTGGTCATTAACAAATTTCTTCAGGAATTCCACGTCTTTGTAATCTACGTACCTGATGCCATATTTTTTAAAGCGGCAGAATTTTTTCTTAGGCTTTTCGGTTTTGATGGCGGTAAGGTATTTTATTTCATTTGCTTTTGCCATAACTATGCCTCCGCTTTTTCAGTTCCTGTAGGTACGCCTCTTCTCTTTTTTTCATTATACTCAACGGCGTATTTGTCGAGTACGGTGATCATGTGACGAAGCACCTGCTCATCACGTAAAAGCTGGATTTTCAGCTTTTCATTGAAGCTGGATGGCGCACTGTATTCCAGAACCCAGTAAATTCCTGTGGTTTTTTTCTGGATGGGATACGCCAGTGATTTTAGTCCCCAGGGATTGCTGTGCACAACGCTTCCTCCGTTATCTGTAATAAAATCGGAATACTTTTTCTGAACGGCTTTAAATTCCTCATCAGAAAGCACAGGGGTAAAAATCACCATCAATTCATAATTGTTCATTACCCTGAATTTTTGTTTTAATTGATTAAATAATAATTTAGGGCGGCAAAGGTAAGGAAGAATCAGCAATTATGGAATGATATTTAACAGGTTGTAACAGTTAGCCCTTTTCCGCAAAAACATTTAGTTCTACATCTACATTATTGCTTAAAACCGCACTGCTGCCCCCAACGTCGAAATCTCTACGATCGATACTGAAATTACCATTGAATAACAACCCGTTATCTTGGGTTTGAGCGGTAAAAGGAAAAGAAACGGATTTAGTTATACCCTTAATGGTGAGATCTCCGGTTACGGCATAACTATCTCCATCTTTCGTTATATTTTTTGATACAAAACTGATAGTTGAAAATTTTTCAACATTAAAATATTCTTCTTTTTTAAGATGGTTATCCCGTGAATCATTACCCGTATTAATGGTATTTGCATCGACTGAAACGTTAAAAGAGGCCGAGGAAATATCAGATGAACTGAATTTAATTGAGCCTTTCAAACCGTTTAAACTTCCTGAGGTGTTAATACCAAAATTCTTGATCGTAAACTTCACCTCGCTTTTGCCATCAACCGGTTTATAGTGCTGCGCAGTAGCAACAAATAAGCCCATTATTAAAAAAATAAAACTCAGTGCTGCTTTCATTTTGCTTTTTTATTGGTAATGCGATAATCAGTTAAAAATTTCTAATAAAAAACTAAAATTAACTGAAGCAGTATTTAAAAGCTTTTTCCGTGTGTTGAGCGGATAACAGCCTTTGATAAAAAAGGTAAGCCCCTCATTGTTTTAAGAAATAGGGATGTGGAAAAATCATTGCCCATTAAACGCTGCACAAGCCTGCCGGTACTAAGCCTCGCCGCAAAATTATTTTTCCATTTTGATACATAATTTTTTTCCATCTCTGTTCTCGATGTTTTTTGCTGGAGGAATAAATTCATTTCTTCAAAAGCAATTTTTGCGCTATGCATGGCCATGCTCATCCCGTTTCCGCATAATGGTGTGATCATGCCTGCCGCATCACCCAACATTAAAATATGGTTTTCCTGTTGTGTTTTTTGTTCGAAACTTATTTGGGAAATGGTTAGCGGCGAATCGTATAAAAATTCAGCTTCAGTAAATATTTTCTTAAGCAGGAGGTTTTTATACAAAACATTTTCCTGCATCTGTTTAATCGAATTATTGTTTGCCCCAAGGTTGTCCGCATTGGTTAAATAGCATAAACAGTATTTATTTTTCTCTATTGCAGATATGCCACAATACCCTTTTTTAAAGTTGTGCAGCGCAATTTTTTCTTTTGAAAAATTGGTGCGCACATGATATTTTACACCAATATAATTGTTTAATTTATTTGCTTTTTTATCTGCAAAACTTCTTTTCCATTTTACATCAAGATTGCTTCGTTTGCCATAAGCACCGGCAATAACTTTTGCAGAGATGGTCCTGTTATTAGTTTGAATGATGTGCAAATCTTTTTCAAAAATTGCCTCGTTTACTTTTTCATTTGTAAAAACTGAAACAGCTCTTTGCAATGCAAGCCGGTATAAAGCTTCATCAATAGTATAGCGGCTTATACCAAATCCACCCAGATCAAGTGGAAAGCTGTAAACATTCCCTTTAACATCGCTTACCTGTAATTTCTTAATAACAGGTAAATTCCATTGCTTTAAAGGCAAACCCAAACGAGTTAAAAAATCATAGCTTTCCAAACTAATATATTCACCGCAAACTTTATGAAACGGGTATTGTTCTTTTTCAAACAATGCAACTGAATATCCTGCATCAGCAGCAAGAATTGCAATCGATAAACCGGCAAGGCCTCCGCCTATAACGACAATATCAAATTCCGCCTGCATGTTTAAAAGTTATAAGGTACCGAAATGCCCATTTCCAGTTTACAGTATAATTTTTTATTTGTGCTTTGTTTAATATCTGCATCCATTCATCTGCATGAAAACCACGCGCTACGCTTAGCGGCGCATCATGCTTAACCAAATAAGATGATGAAAAAAGTTTCGTAATAATTTTTATGGAATAATAAGCAAACCAGTTGCGTTGTAGATCATTTATAAAAAAACCAAGCAATGAATTTTGCTTCATCCATCTCAATTGCACTATCAGTTCTTCATCTTTAAAATGGTGGCAGAATAAGCTTGAAAAGATTATATCCGGCCTGGTTTTAAAATCAACGTTTTTATAATCTTCTGCTACCCAGCTTGAATTTTCTATTATATAATCCTTTTTTGCAGCTTCAATGCATTCCGGCTTAATATCAATTCCTGTACAACTGAATTGTATATTCTGTTTTTTACACCATTTGTACAACTGGTAAAGGTTATTTCCATCGCCACAGCCAATTTCGCAAACATGAACCGACTTTTTTTCACCTATCATTTTTTTAAACCCGGCAAGTGTAATCTTATGTCCCCCCAGCAAGGTGTTGATAATATTTAACTCCCGCATGTTTAAAAGGATATCCTCAAACGGAATATCATCCTTATCCAATAATTCTTTTTTATATGAACGATTGCGCAGGTTTATTGCTTCGTGCATAAAAATGTTTCCATGGTTAAACCCGGGCCAAATGCGGTTCCGAAAATATTGGCTGGAGCATCATTCAGGTCATCTAAAATTTCTTTTAATACAAATAAAACAGTTGGTGAAGACATATTACCATAACGGCTCAATATGCTTTTTGAAAAACGCATATCATCATCACCTAACCGTAATTGCTTTTGTATGGCGCTTAATATTTTTTTCCCGCCGGGGTGAATGCACCAGTGTGTTATATCGTTTATAGATAAGCCGGAATGTTGCGTTGCTTCGTCTACAAGCGCGGCAATATCCTGCTCAATTAAATCTGGTATATAACTGCTTAAAGTAATAATAAAACCACGATGGCTTAATTCCCAGGCCATATCTTTTTTTCCACGGTAAGCAACCTTGGAATAAAAATCTGTCAACTGTAATTTTTTTTCTGAGCGGATACAATTAGAAACCAACACTGCAGCGCTGCCATCGGCAAATAATATTGTACTTGATGCACTGTCTGGTGTATATTCTTTCTGGAAGTGGATAGAACAAAATTCTGTTGCAACAATAACCACGTTCGAATCCGGTGTACTGTCGCAGATGAGTTTAGCAAGTTTTAAAGCATGAACGGCGCCATAACATCCCATAAAATTTACAGATGTTCTGAAAACTTCCGGTTTCATATTCATTGCTTCGGCAATCTGGAGGTCGAGTCCCGGAGCGCTCATGCCTGTGCAACTTACAGTAATAAGATGTGTGACCTGTTTTGGCGTTAGTTTATCTTTTAAACAATCATTTATGGCAAGCACAGAAAGCGGCAAAGCTTCGCGATTATAGATTTTCATGCGCTCATCAAGATTAGGCAGCGGCCCATCCTGCGCAACAGAAATAAAATTCCAGTGTTTTTCATCAGGCTCTGTATAATCTGCAAGCACAGTATATCTTGTTTCAATATCGCTTTGCCTGTACATAAATGCCAGCCTGCGTGCCTCAGTTGCATCAAGACCATATATCTTTTGCATCATCGGTATCACATCTTTTTGGTTAAAGCTATGTGGCGGCACTGCGGTTCCTATTGAAATTATTTCAATCAAGCTGATTTAGTATTAATAGTGTTATGAATGCAAGGTTAGTACATGCTGATGCAATTTTGTTCATGCGCATGGTATGTTTAAAATCGGCATTGCTCATGTTCTTTCTAACCTGTAAAAACCATACCGCAAAATATACCAGCACCGGCAAAAAGAATAATAAAAGAACGTTGAACAGGAATAATTTGTTGACTGAATTGAAATAAACGAACAGAAACGCAAATGCGATCGCATAAATAGCTGCACAAAAAATAAATGTTCCTTTTTTCCCAAGTATCATGCTAATAGTGTTTACTTTATCATCAGCATCTTCTTTATGCTGGTAAATTTGGGTAATGGGATAAAAACCACCTATCAATAATGTAGCACACAAAATTCCAATCCATGGCGCCATTGGGTTTGCGTCTTTATTTGCTGCATGAAAAACAGTAAAAAAGATCAACCCGCCCTGGTTAATTATTACAACAAGGTAACCAATAAGCGCATATTGTTTTAAACGTATTTTTCTATAACTGTACAATCTTGAAAAAATAATATAAATAAAAATACAGGCAGCAGTAAGCGGTGAAATTATCAAGGCGAATATAGCAGCCAGTACATCCATTATAACCGTAAAAACAAATAATTGGTTGGTTGGTTGCAAAGGTTTTTCAATTCCACCGATGCTGGTTGTGTCTCTATCCATATAGCTGTTATAACCATTGCTTGAAGGATATACAAGTACATGAATGATAAAAAAAAGCAATATTGCATTTTGTACATTGATGTGCTCTACAAATGATAATGCAAACCAATAAACAGGCATCAGGAAAAAGGAAAAAGGAAAGCGGAGGAGTTGTATGGTGGAACGCTTGATCAATCATCTAAATATACTATAATGAAACTTTAAGCAGTATACTTATCCAAACTATTTTAAAACAGCTACCGCTTTTTTAATCACCGGATCATCTGCATTGCTAAATTCATAATAACCCTCGCTGCGCCATATCTGCCTCGCCAATAAATTCTGCATTTGATTTATTACAAAATTCTTTGTCGTGGCATTTAGTTCTTTAATATCTACGGAATCTCTTACAGCAAAATTTTGTAATTGATCCCACTCCGCTTCACCCATTTTAAACTGCTTATGCAATTGTTCCGGTGATTTATATTGTTGCAACTGCTCACGGTGTTCAATATAATAATTGTAAACAAAGTTTCTTATCGTACCTCTTGTAAAAAGTTCTATTACTGCCTGCGGTTGCGAGGTTGTATCATAGGCTACAAAAATATCAGGCGTTATTCCACCGCCGCCGTAAACCAGGCGACCGTTTGGCGTTTTATAAGCTTTGCCTTTGGGTTTTGATGTATCACCAATAACAAGTTCACCATCATGAAAACGATTTACCAGTTCTTCTTCATATTGTTCGCGGCCTTTATCATAAGGCTTCTGAATATTTCTGCCAAGTGGCGTATAATAACGTGCTACTGTTAGCCTTATCGCAGATTTATCTGACAAATTAAATTGCTGCTGTACTAAACCCTTGCCAAAAGTCCTTCTTCCAATAATTGTTGCACGGTCCCAGTCCTGCAAAGCCCCGGCAAGTATTTCACTTGCGGATGCAGAAGTTTCATCAACCAGTACCACGAGTTTACCTTTTTCAAAAATGCCGTCTTTACTGCAACGGTATTCTGCACGTGCAGAATGTTCGCCCTGCGTATAAACGATCAATTTATCGTTATCTAAAAATTCATCAACTATATCCACTGCCTGCTGCATTATACCGCCGCCATTATCGCGAAGGTCAAGCACCAGTTGTTGCATGTGTTGATGCTGCAGTTTTTCCATCGCCTGCATAAATTCCCGATAGGTTGTTTCAGCAAACTTATTCAGTTTTATGTAACCGGTAATGCTGTCGAACATATACGCAGCATCTAAAGAATATAATGGTATAATACCGCGTGTAATTTTTATTTTTTTTACTGATGAGCCGCGCATAATACTTACCAACACATCAGAGCCATAAGAGCCACGTAAATGTTTACGTACATCAACTGTAGAAATATTTTTGCCTGTAAGGTTTATCGTGTCATTTACAGTGATAATCTTATCTCCTATTTGCAACCCGGCATTGAATGATGGGCCATCAGGTATTACATTCATTACATTAACCGTATCTTTTATCACCTGGAATTCAATACCGATACCCTGGAAATTTCCCTGCAGGTCTTCATTCATTGCATCAAGATCGTGTGCAGGAATAAAAACAGAATGCGGGTCTAGATGATCGAGCAAACCGGAAATAGCAGGCTCTTCAAGGCTATCCATGGTAATATTATCAACATATTTATTTTTAATAAGGCTGATGACTTGCTGAACAGGCGTTGTACTCTCATTGCGTAGAAACGAGCTTCCGCCGGTAGTTTTTTCGCGAAGCTTATAACCAATAATCATACCCAGTGCCAGTATCCCCGCGAATATCAGCGGCAACCAAACCTGCAGTTTTTTTCTAACCATAAATTTTTCTCTTTGTATCTTGATGCTTAAAACACGAATATCGTAATAAGTGTTAATTGTTCATTGTTAAACGTAAAGAATGGCAACAGTATTAATTGCAGACAGTGGATCCACAAAATGTGAATGGCATATTCTGAAGGAAGGAAAGAACAAAAAATTTTTTACAACTGGTATCAGCCCTTATTTTTTTAGTGCATCACAAATAGAAGTTTTACTGAAAAGGGAATTGCTTGTAAAGATTAAAAACATAATAATAGACGAAGTTTTCTTTTATGGAACCGGCTTAAAGGATGCTACAAACAAAAAGCTGATTCATACTATTCTAAAAAAAGTTTTTCCGGATTCAAAGGCAGAAGTACAAACAGATCTGTTAGGTGCGGCAAGAGCTTTAAGTCAGCATTCAAAAGGTATTTGCTGCATATTAGGTACCGGTTCGAATTCCTGCTATTATAACGGTAAAAAAGTCACCAGGAACAGCCCTGGAATTGGTTATGTTTTAGGGGACGAAGGCAGCGGTGCTTATCTTGGCAGAAAAGTGATTCAACATTTTTTATACAATACTTTTGATGAAGAACTTATGCACGCCTTCAATAAAAAATATAAAATAACTGCTGAAGAAATTATAATGCATGTTTATACAAAGCCACAACCAAACCGCTACCTCGCTTCATTTGCAATATTTCTTGCAGAAAACCGCGGACATTATATGATTGAAAATATAATTGAAGATGGGCTGAATGATTTTTTCTTCACGCATCTTGTAAAATACGGGGAAAGCTGGCTTTACCCGGTGCATTTTACAGGCAGTATTGCATTTGGTTTTAAAGATGTATTAAAAGCTTTATGCAATAGCTATCAAATGGAATTTGGAACAGTGTTAAAACAACCTATGGATGGGCTGGTAAAGTTTCATAACAAATGATAGAAATCCCCTTCAGCCAGGAGATTTGGTGGAGTTATGAACCTTCACCGTCTCTTGTTACCAGTGCTTCATTGCTTGGTAATATTTCGAGATCATTTTCATAAACATCTGCTGTATTTACTGTACCTGAGGTTGTAAAGGATATAATATCCCTGTTCAAAATATCTTTATGTGTATAAAACAATCCATGTGGTGCACCGGGATATACTTTATATACTGAACCGCCAATCATAGAAGCAGCCTGCTCACTTGTTGCTTTTATAGGAACTGTTTTATCATTATCGCCATGAATAATTAATGTTGGCACCTTTACAGTATCAAGCTCGCTTCTGAAATCTGTTTGAGCAAAAGATTCCATACAATCCAACATTGCTTTTTGCGAAGCGGCAAATCCAAGAGAATTTGTCCATTCCAAAATTGCTGAACTTACCGGATGTTTTATAAAATTCACTCCATAAAACTGTTTTCCAAAGTCTGCTAAAAAAGCAGGACGGTCCTTTCTTATCTGCTGGTCAAATTCCACAAATTGTTGGGACGGAACACCGTCAGGATTGTCCTCAGTTTTAAGCATATAAGGAACTATACAACTAACCAATATTATTTTCCCCACTTTTTCACAGTTGTATTTACTACAGTATCTTATAATCTCTCCGCCACCCATTGAAAATCCTACAAGTGTTACATTATTCAGGTTAAGTTCATCAAGTAAATTCTTCAGATCACCTGCCAGAGTATTATAATCATAATTATTTAGTGATTGATCTGATTTTCCAAATCCGCGCCTGTCATAAGCAATGCAGCGAAAACCAATTTCGCGCAAAGGAGTTAACTGATATTCCCACATCTGGTGGGTAAAAGGCCAGCCACTTATAAATACTAATGGGTTATCAATTCCCAGGTCTTCATAATATATTTGAAGGGCTGCTTCATTCCCGGTTCTGCTTTCAAAATATGGCATAAAATAAGTTTGTTATAAAAAAACAAATTAAATGCCATGCATTTTGCTTAATGGCTTAAAGAATAACTTTTTCTATACAACTTGTTTTCTAAGCCATAAGAGGCAAGTCAAAAAAAACCCCGCGTTGCGGGGCAGGGGCTTAAAATCTTTCCGAATTTTCCGGCAGGACCTTTATCTCGCCGGTATGCTCATATTTGCGATATTTATCAGAAATGCTTTTAGGTTGTTCTTTCCCGTTGATATACAGATTTCCATTTTTCCATTCTAATGTGTAACCTTTCTTCCTGTCAATTAAACCTTCGGCCGAAAGTGCATCGGTAAAATCCTTCATTTCCTGCAGATGCTGTTTAGCTTTTTCAATACTTTCTTTTGCCTTGCTCATCGATTCATTAATTTGCTTCTGCAACTTTTCAGAATTCAACTGTGATTTAAATTCTTCGCTTTTTAATTTTTCCTGCACAATTTTCATATCATTTTGCAATTTGCTAAAATTAACTTTTGCAATTTCTTCCTGTGCATTTTTTAGGGAAATGCTGACATCGTTTTGCATTTTATTCCAATCAATTTCTTTTAAGGCTGCTGCCTGCTTTTCAATTTTTTCAAAATCGATTTTTGATAAGGCCGCTCTCACCTCTTTATCAATTTTCACATCAATATCCTTCATTTGCACATCATGATCGGTTATGCTTTCTTCCAATGCTTCCATGGCTTTTTCAAGATCATCTGCCTTAAAATCATCCTGTTTATTTTTTGGGATTGTATCTGTTTGAGTTATGCTAACGGGGATAACTCTATTTGAATAATTATATTTTCCTGGATTATCCCAAGAACAAAAAAATAACGCTGTGGCAGGCATAACACAGAAAGAAAACTTAGATAAATGCTTCATAATCTTTTTCATATACGTTGGTTTTAATTTATAACGAATCACTTCGTATATCAAACATACGATTGATTTCGTATAATGTTACAACATACTTCGCTTTTAAGAAAATTTAAACAAATAGTGAATCATAAAATAAGACATCAAAAACCCAGTTTTAAAGTTGCTTCTTAAATCCCGAGTCTGATGCCTGCATCAAACACAAGCTCAAAATTCTTTATAAGCTTTTGCTTTATCTCAATCATAGGAATAAACCGGCCAAGTTCTCTTTGTAATGAAGTCACCTGTTTGTTTTGAATACCGCAAGGTGTAATAAAATTGAAATAATTCAGATCAACATTTACATTTAATGCAAAGCCATGCATGGTTACCCAACGGCTGCAGCGAATGCCCATCGCACAAATTTTTCGCTCGCTTCCTTTAATATTTGCATCAAGCCAAACACCTGTTTCACCTGCACTCCGTTCACCCTTTAAACCGTATTCATTTATGGTTAAAATAATAACTTCTTCAAGGCTTCTTAAATACCAGCCAAGATCAGTTTTAAAATTATCAAGATCTAAAATCGGGTAGCCAACCAATTGCTGCGGGCCATGGAAAGTAATATCTCCTCCCCTGTTTATATGAAAGAATTCAATTCCTTTTTCTTCAAGTGACTGTTGATTAATGAGAAGATTTTTTTCTTTGCCGTTCTTGCCTAAAGTATAAACAGGATCATGCTCAACAAATAATAAATAGTCTGGTTCCGTTTTTTTTAGCTGTTTAGCGCTTATTTTTTGCTGCAGTAGTCTTTCCTGGAAATCCCAAACCTCTTTATATGCTTGCTTACCCAAATCCTGCAAAATAATTTCATGCATGTTGCAAAATTACAATCAAAATAATAAGCGGTTAAGCAACGTAATTTTGCAGCCATGAATAAGACGGAAGTAATAGTAAAAGAAGAAGCAGCAGATGAATTATATGAACGCAAATCTTTCAAAGTTGACCCCGGCCAGGAACCACTGCGTATTGATAAATGGGTGCAGCAACGTATTGAAAATGCTAGCCGCAATAAAGTGCAGCAGGCAATTGAAGCCGGTTTCTTGACAGTGAACGGAAAGCCTGTAAAGAGCAATTACAAAATAAAATCCGGCGATAATATCTTATTAATGAGCCTGGTAAATCCTGAATACACTGAAGTTAAACCTGAAAATATACCCTTAAATGTCGTATTTGAAGATGATGCTGTAATGGTTTTGAATAAGCCGCCCAATATGGTGGTACATCCTGGGGTTGGTAATTACACCGGAACTTTATTAAATGGAATTGCATACCATTTGCTGGAACAAAGGCCAAACCTAACGGAAGAAGACTTACCCAGATATGGTCTTGTACATCGGATTGATAAAAACACAACAGGGTTAATTGTTATTGCAAAAAGTGCGGAGGCGGCAGCACATCTTGCCAAACAATTTTTTAATCATACAGTTTCAAGAAAATATATAGCCCTGGTTTGGGGTAATATCGAAAAAGATGAAGGAACAATTGTAGCGCACGTAGGCAGGCATCAACGCCACCGAAAAATGTTTGACGCTTATCCTGAAGGTGAAAGCGGCAAGCATGCTACAACACATTATACAGTGATTGAAAGATTTAATTATGTTACCCTTGTTGAATGCCGGCTGGAAACCGGTCGCACACACCAGATCCGGGTGCATATGAAACATATTAGGCACACTTTATTTAATGATATTGAATATGGCGGAGATAAAATTTTAAAAGGAACTGTTTATACAAAATACAAGCAGTTTGTAGATAACTGTTTTGAAGTTTGCCCGCGTGTTGCCTTACATGCCGCAACTCTAGGTTTTATTCATCCCAAAACAAATAAGGAATTATTCTTTGAGGCAGTTCTGCCCGATGATATGCGCTTGCTTATTGAAAAATGGCAGGGTTATATTAGCAACAAAATAACTGTTGAGTAAAAGTAGGCCCACGATCAATACATATAGTTTGTAAAAAGAGGCTGAGATAGTTTTGTGGGTTTGGATCAAAGTATAACAAAGTCCCTTCATTTAAGGCGCGGCAGGAAGGAGATATGCAGACTGCTTGATGAGTTTGTAAACGCCGATGTTAGTGTAAAAGTATTTTGCAAATGCACAGCATTGGTAAGCCACATTTTATAAATGACAAAGCAGGTACAAAACCAAACATAAAGAGCAACCTGGCCAAAAGGGTTTGCAGGCATACACATATCATTTCTTCTGGTGAAAACTCACCACCGCTGTTTGCGGAAGTGAAAGGGATAAAGTTGTATTAGCATGTTACTGCATTTATTTAAAGAGCTTATGTCATGAACAGCATTATAGATGTAACTGATTTCAGCAAGTATCATCTCTGCCAAAAGAAACAAATATACGTAAAGGCTTTGATTCGCTCAGTGGTATAACACTGAGCGAACTGAGTAAGCAACTGACGAACGGCAATGCCTTTATCTTCATTAATAAACAAAGAATACATCTTAAGCTGGCTCATGCGCATCATGTGTTACTGAAGCCCTAAACATGATGAAAGCCGTGGTGCTTATGCGATGACAGAAATACAAAGGCTTTACTCCATTACTTAGAATGGAAATATTTACTCTTCCATAGGGCTTCATCTTCTTTTTTTGCTTCCGCGATATTGAAAGGAATAATCGTTTTTGCCTTATTTGTACCTGGAACACTACTTCTCATACCTCTTGATACAGAATCTACCTGAATCATTGGCGCATTGTTAAAATCATCATCATTTACAGAAACACCATAATTACTCCAATTGGTATCATCTGCGACATGAACCCTGTAATACAATTGATCACCCGTTTTCATTTTTTCCCAAACATCTGAAGGCATAGTAAACGGAACATCAGATAACATCTCTACTTCCCATGAAGCGTAAAAATTATCTGTTGTACGTTCACTGCCGTGATTGGCATTATCAAATAAATCGGCAGTGCAGGCAATTTCTACAGCATACAAACTTCTTCCACCTTTACCTATCTGAAATACCGGGGGCTCATCTTCCCGACCTATAGAATCAGGCCCTGTAATAAATATCTCACTTGTATTCGGTATTGTTTCATCACCCGATGAGGTGTCACCAGTAATACTAAAAGCAGGCGCAGAAGAAGGATCGTCATCCCTTACCGTTACCCCGTAATTGCTCCATTGATTATCATCGCCTACGTGCATCCTGTAAAACAATTGTGATGAATCCTTCAATGAATTCCATACGTCTAAAGGAAGTGCAAACGGAGTTGATTCCAGCATTCCTGTTTCCCATGACGCGTAAAAATTATCCGGTGTACGTTCACTGCCGTGATTTGCATTATCAAATAAATCCGCAATGCGGGCAACTTCTACAGCATAAAAACTCCTTCCGCCTTTGCCTATCTGAAATACAGGAGGCTCATCTTCCCGACCTATAGAATCAGGCCCTGTAATAAATATCCCACTTGTATTCGGTATTGTTTCATCACCCGATGAGGTGTCACCAGTAATACTAAAAGCAGGCGCAGAAGAAGGATCGTCATCCCTTACCGTTACCCCGTAATTGCTCCATTGGTTATCATCTCCTACATGCATCCTGTAAAATAATTGTGATGAGTACTTCAAAGAATTCCATGCCTCTAAAGGAAGTGTAAATGGAGTCGATTGAAGCATTTCTGCTTCCCATGATGCATAGAAATTATCTGAATTTCTTTCTGAGCCGTGAACATCATAGTTGAATAACTCAGCATCTTTTGCCACCTCCACTGCATACATCAATCTTCCACCTTTATTTATTTCAAAAACAGGTGGCTGACTATTTCTGCTAATACTGGTTGGGGTGGTGATTGAAAAGTCGCTGGATGTATTTCCACCCGAGGATGAGTAATCACGTGCACCTTCCACTGCCCGTAATGCATTGATTCGTCCATAACCATAATAGATACTATGTCCGGCGGTATCATAATTTCCACCCGCGGTATCTATCCGATCGGTAGTATCTTTTAAAATGCTGCGAACATCAGCAACCCGGAGATTTGGATTGATCGAGAGCATCAGCCCCGCTATTCCTGCGGCCAATGGCGTGGCAGACGATGTTCCGCCGAAACTGTCTGTGTAATCCAGATCATCTGCCGGATGAGAAGTACCGGTGCGTGTATCGGGATTGTACCCATCATTGCCCCGGCGGTCAACTGTGAATATACCAAGTTCTCCCTGGCTGCTATCTCCATTTGATGGAGCGCAAAGAAATACTTCAGGTCCAAAATCACTGTACCATGAACGGGTCTCTCTACTGGTGGATGCCGCTACTGCAATTACATCAGGATTGGCTGCATAACCGTCATTGCTTACTGATTCATCGCCATTTCCTGCGGCCCAGAAGATTGGAATACCCAGTCCATTACGGCCGGTTGTCACGCAATAGTTTATTGCTGCCCTAACATTATCCGGCAAAGGATCAACTGCGCCGGTTCCGTCTTGTGGTCCCCAACTGCAACTGATGATATCTGCTCCCTGATCGCTCACCCATTTAAACATTTCTCCTTCTTCTACCGATCCCAGGAAATTCGGTGTAACTACTGCTATTAGTGAACAATTCGGGGATGCTCCGGAAGCCTTTTCCCCTTTAGCGACAGCTACGCCTGCACATGCTGTTCCGTGATTATCCCCGGTATTTTTTGGAGTTGCATCGGCCGTACCGGTAACATAATCATATTGAACCACGATCTTACCTGCAAATTCCGGATGGCCGGTATCAACTCCGTCATCAAGAATGGCCACTTTAATATCGCTGCTACCTGTTGTAATATTCCAGGCGTCTGTAACTTTTGCTGTTTGTAAATGCCATTGCCGGGAAAGGTACACGTTACGGCTTGATGTATCTCGCCTTCGTGCCGTTTCTGTTGCTGAAGTTATCTTCATGCTTTTCTTTTTTTCGACCACCCCACGGATATGACGCCGCTGTACAAAATTTGGATGAGCAAATATGGTCATTCCTGATTCGTAATAAATATTAGATAATCCTACCGGGCCTTTATCACCCTCGGCATCAGGTGCTCTCAACAAAAAGCCATTTGGTGCATAATCCAACGGCTTAACAACCGTTACACCATATCTTTGATTAATTTCATCAATTTGTCCGCGGCTTACATTCGCTTTAAACTGAACAGCAAACTCAATTGTTACAAACATCAAGTCATCAATTTTTGAAGCAGGGATATTTTTGTGTCGGCGGTAAGCGATTGCCGCATATTCGATTGAAGGTTCAGATTTTAAATTTCTTACTTCCAAAATGAAGTTTGTTAGTTGGTTCATTTTGTCGGGACTTGCTTTATATACCTCGAAATTATAATTTGGGATAAACCCAACATTTTCCGATTCCTCATGCAATAATCGGAAAACTGGTCGTGAAAGAGTCCCGTCACGGGGATCACGTCCGCTGGCAAATTTAACCGCGTAAACGGAATTCTCTTTCGCTAAAGGGATACGTTGATTATTACTGTAGTAATAACTGGTTTTATCTTCCATAACTAGTTCTTTGTTTTCCATTTTTAATTTTTTTTAAAGTAATAAAATGTCTGATGTGATACTAACAGCAATGCCCCGCCGGCCGAAGTCCCACTCCATCCATTCCGTTAGCGCTGGCTCCTGATTATTAAAAATTTTTGTTATCCGGAAGTCGACTATATGAGTTTGGAGATAAACAGTCAGGGGAAGAATGTAATTAAATTCAATTATTCTTTCCACATCGGTTAGTATGAAATTATAGACCCCTTCTATGCCTCTTACTTTTGCTTCAACATTGAGCTGCAAAAGATCGTGATTAATGAAAGTGACAAGATTGATAAATGCTATATTGCCATAAATATCTTCCACAAAACTTCTTGTCTCTTCAATTGCAACCGGATCAGAAGCAAGATATGAATACACCGGAACAAGTCCCTCGGGACCATTGGTAGTATATATCTCTTCTTCCGCAAGGGACACTTCTACTGGTATTTCTTCTGCTATATAAGAACCCGCATATCGTACAAGATCACTTACTTCAACAGTGCTTTCAGTTTTATTAGTAATAGTGATCTGCCCGTTAGCGGCAGATAACTGGAGAGGACCATTGATCCATGGACCACGTATCTTGTCAAGTCTCAGGAAAAGGTTGGAAATAAATGTAGTTCCATCTGTAAGGTTAATCTCTACACTGCCTTTTAATCCAGGTGATTGCAATACTGAATAGAGCAATTCCCAATTCGGAAGATTCATGCTGAAATAAGCACTGATGAAAGGACCACTGGCATCATTCAAATCTGTTTCGCAAGTAGTAAAAATGTCCTGATCAAACTCCCAATTAAACACTACATTATCGTTAGGGACATCAATAGAATAACTTATAGTGGGAGATGGGTGATACTCCTTTAATTTCTCCATTATCTGCAACCGCCTGAATACAGGAATGTCTGGTTGCAAGGTGGTTCGCAATTCCACCTTATTATTATCAGGAGTAATTACATCTATTAATGAATTAAGAAATAGAAGAGGCCTGTATGCATCCGGCTCGTCTACTTCCTTTCTGCTTATACAAAAATGAACCGGTACCAGAATAAAATGACCCGGTTGTGATAAAGAGCGATGCACCTGGAAATAATCATCATCCCGTAGTTCAATGATCTCTTCATACTGCCGGTATTTGATTTCTCCAAGTTTCAATGCATCCTGGCAGCCAATTGCAATTCCTGCTTTTCTATCCTGATAAAAATTACCATATATGTTACATGGATACAGTAGAGGTAAAATTCTTTGAACCACTTGTATTTGTTCTGCATATTCAACCTTTACAATAGAATCTGATAACTCAGGTTTCAATACAACCTGTGGATTAATCGGTGTTATTGGACTTTGATATTGAATTGGTTTTGCAGTCATCAAGGTTACCGGTAAAGGCTCAGATCTTGCCATGATATTTTTTTGCATGTTAGGTACTTCTGGCTGAAACTGAAGTTGGTATAAAGGCTGCACATAAGTTAATGTAGAGGCATCCAGATATTCAGAGCGGTTCGGGGTAGTAATCTCTGATGCATTATATAAAACAGGAGTTTCCAATGTCTTGCCACCGAAAATCACATTCAGGTCGCTGGTTTTTATTCTGGTATAACACCTAAAGGTAAAGGTGATTTGAACCTGCACAGGAAGCGATTGAAAACCTTCTACTGCAAGTGCACCATACATCAATCGTACCCAATCGTTCAAAACTTCAACTTCTGCTGTTATCTTTTCTTCATCGGACGTAATGGTAGCTGATAATAAATGCTGCTTCATCTGCCCATCGATTTCATCAACAAAGGGAAGCAATACATTAAGAACTAAAGAATCCAGGGGTAGGGCTTCGGCATACTTAACTCCACTGGCAGCAAGCGCATCAATAGTTTCCTGAGGCATTTTCGGTACGAGGCTGAAACGAAACGTTCCGTTGAGTGCTGGTTTGCCTGTATTAGTTACCCCATTGGTTTCGTACGAAAAAAGAAAGGGGCTTTGAATAGGGTCTGTATTCAGTTGCGGTAGAATCACATCAAATTCGGGTGCATACCATGCTTTTTGCGAATAGAGCCTGTCTAACCAATACGGCGCACTAGGACTAGCAACTACCGGCAGGCTTTCCGGTTTAACGTCATCATCAAGGTTTATACTGAAATAATCCAGCAACCCTGCATTATATACCGGAGTTAATTGTGGTTTTATATATGTCGCAGTGTTTGTACTTGGCTTAGTGGTCAATGAAACAGAAGTGAGCTTATTGTCAATTGCTGCTACTTGTAGGGTGTTTGTTTTAACGACATCCATCCCGGCATCCATTCGACTGCGTCGCGAAACAGTGACCTTTCTGGCAACAGGAGCCACCCTTGATGGATCGTTTGGTTTATGAGCGACAAGGAAAATGTGATTCTCTAAACTACTTACCAAAAGTGCATCAGCTACTAGATCATGAAGGACAGCTTTTAATTCGAGGGTTTTCAATGTTGACAATTTCACATTCTCTCTGTAATCAAGTTGAAAACTCGTATGAGGTGCTGTCCGCAATGTATAGGTTATGCCACCATTATTAAAATTAGTTGTTTGTTTCAGTATCGTGGACGCCTGGCGTATAACGAGTCTGATCAGTATATCAGACGGAATTGTTTTAGCGAGGCCATTGTCGTCGGTTGCAGTGACCAGGTTTTTGCTGATCATTGATGGTATAATTGATTGTAATGTTGTTTCTGTTATTTGACCATTATTATTACAATGTAGTTTTACAAACTGGTAAATTGCAGCCCATGAACCTCTAAGCCGAATGGGTGTAAACTGACCTTCCTCCCGGTACTGTACACCTGCAGTAATATAAAACCCCGCTGGCTGGTTTTGAAATGCCGCCAGAGCATCTAAAGTTTGTTCCCTGGATAGATTAACGGAAAGTGCAACTCTGGCTTCCGTTCCGCTGCTCATGCTATTAGCAAGTTTTTTTCTGTGGTTTTCTTTTTCCCAGTGCAGTTCATATGAAACCTGTCTTGTAAATAATCTGTTTTGACTTTCTTCTTGTGTGGCAAGTTGCAGTTCAAAAGCAAGTACACCACTTTCAATCAGTGTTCTTATGTTCTCACGTGGCTGCGGCTGTCGTTCAAGTACTATAGATAATGATATTGAAGGCTTGCCATCTGCATGCCTTACAAGTTTTAATATATTGAGAGCTTTACTCTCCAAACTTCCACTACCATTGCCTGTAGGTGTAGTGCCTGTCAGTGTTGCAGAATGCACAATACCAGGTGGGCGTTGAATGGCACGCTTATTTTGAACTATCATAAGGTAATAATTAAGGGCCACAAGAAACTTGCGGCCCAATTAAGAATACTTATAAATTCACCCATCCCTGTTCACCTGATAAAAGTTTTAATTTTTCAGGCTGTTTGGAGTTCCCATTTGTCTTATTTGCCTTATTCTTCTCATAGGTTCTTGCCTCTCTGTAATCACCGGGAGGAGGTGTTATGGAAGGTTCACCTATATCGTAACCTGAAACAGTTCTTTCAGTTGCTGTAGGTTTGCGCCCGGATGGTTGTTTGGTGCCGATCGTTTTACCATTTCCCGGAGGATGTGAAAGTTCTCCTTGTGGGGTTACGATCGTCGTCTTTGGTGGTGGTTTCGGGCTAGTTTCGTTGGCTGGTTCGGGCGCCGGTGTACCGAGGGCTACTTCCCTTGGCGTCATGCGGGACGATACTACTCCCGCTTCATCCATGAGCGGTACATGTATCATCAGCGGGCCATTACCCTGTCCTTCCACCACTGGTCCGGTCCAGCTCATGCCTGCACTGAAAAGTGTACCTTTCACACTCACGGTAACCTGGTATCTATATCTTGGGGTATAATCCAGCTGTCCGGTAAATATTTCCCAGAATCTTGGCTGGTCCATATTCTCTCCAGTCCATTGGAATTTTACCGAGCTGCGTTCAGTGCCGTCGTGTTTTTGTCCTTCCGGTAAAAATTCTACAGTTACAACCTGAGAGGCATCCTGCAGAACCACATCAATGTCTATAGGTCCAACCTCAAGCTTACCAACAGAGTCTGCCCTGACTTCAATAATATTATCAGTGGTTGGTGTTCCACCTTCCGGATCGAGCTCTATAACATTCTTTTCCACATCAACTTTTGCGAAAAGATTATCGCTCATGCCGATAGGTTCGGTGAGATGCACCCGTCTGCGCATGAAGGTAACATCTGGTTTCCAATCTGCCGGAGGATTATTCACCTCTTCTTCTTCACGCCTTGCAAAAGCCGGGTTCCAGTTACTTTGCTCGGTAGTATCGGTACTTTGGAAAACAGTCATGTCCCAGGCAATGCTTCCAGCTGCGGTAGGGTAGCCGATCTCTGCAGATAAAAAAGATACCGGTTCGCCAATCCAGCTCTTCGTAGCATCTGGCCAGTTCACTACAGGTTTCACAATGCGTGTAACTTTTCTACTGAGATCTCCGAGTACCAGGCGCGTGAAGTATTTCTTTTCAGCGTCAGGATCTTTTTTAAACTCATTATAAAAAGCTTCAAAAGAGGAGCTGATTGTATTTGGTTGCAGGTACCTGATATACTGCGTTTGTTCATAGTGCAGTTGCAACTTGGTTTCATCACGGCGATATTTCAGGGCTAATCCTCCACCACCTCCGAAAAAGCTGCTAAGAATACCTCCACTTGGAGCTTCTGCAGGCGTTACTTCAGGGGGTGCCGGCTCAAATATTCTTTGCGAAGCTTCGTCTGTAAATACTTTTGTGATGGCATCTATACGCTTGTTAATCTCCTCTTCCATTTTATCAGCGCCAGGTAATGTACCATCAATTGCCATTTCAACTTTAATTCCACCACTGATACGCAGGTTATTAAACTCAGCCTTGATGTCGGCTGAAAACCATAGATAGCTTGCGTTTGCATGTGCGGAAAAATGTTGAAATACCCTATCCCAATCGCCCGTTATTTTGAGCCAGAGTTCCTGGCTCCACACAGGAAGTGTTAAATTCTGTGCAACAACAATCGGGCTGGCGCCACCATGGAAACCTGCCCATATGAGTTCGCTGGGCAGTTGACCCATTAAGCCGGCAAATGCATTTTCACCCCCGGTTACTGAGCCCGGGCCCTGGCCCTGCAGTTCCCATGCCCATGCATCGAGGTTATTTGAAAATGTATCGCGTCCATGAATTATTTTGCGGTTAAGGTCAGCACGGCGAATAATATTGCGGCTCGGAGGAGTTGGTCCGCCGTTTACCGGTGCAGGAGCAGTGGCATCTGTACCCGGAGCCGGCGTAGTGGTGCCGCCAACAGGAACATTTTCCGCAGGGGCAATCCCGTTACTTGCAGGAGCCAGGTTGGTAACAACTGTGTTATTGGTACGAATAGGGCAAATGCTGAATTGTGGTGCTGCTTGTGTACGCCACCCCCAATAGCGGTCGTTGTCACCACGAAATTTGTCTAACAACTGTTGTTCAGCTTGTTGCAAAACTGCAGCTGGATAGGCAGATGTTACGGTGAAAGCGAGTAATCCACCTACAACTTCCGACTTCCCTTCAATGCCTACATTCATGTCTTCATCGAGCACGCCTACGAAGTGTGTGTGATGAAATTTAAAATCGCCAACCTCGCCAAAGCGGGCAAGCCTGACGGTTGCAGGAACCCAATAATAATGGGGCGCTTTACCTTCCTGCTGGAGTTTGTCGTTGTTGCGGTCAGGTAAATACAAAATCTTGTATTGCTCTCCACTTTCACTGTTCACGACAAACTCTTCAAATCCGCCCGTATGCACGGGCCCTACTGCATCTGACATAATAGCCTCCTTTTTTTAAATTAATTTAATTAACATTATTAATTAGGGGTTGAGGTATATAAAACAATTTTAAGTAAATAAGTGTTGAAGACTTTAAGCTATTATAAAAAAGATTAAACATTAGTACCTGTTTCTTGCTCCAAAAATCAATTGAATATCACTTTATGATATCGTGGGCATTACACATCTAATTTTTCAATTTTAAATAATTATCCTTCCGATAAATATTTCAATCGATTCGTTTATGATTTGATGGCAAAGATTTTTATAAGTTCTATCATAACGAATCCAGGATGAAGAACATTAAAGTCGAAAATGAAGTTAAAGAGGGAGAATGAACACGAAATGAAAATAACGTGAATTGCTTATTTTATATCGTCAACTTAAAAATATTTTACGTTAACCTAATCAATAAGCTTATTTTCCAATCTGTGTAAATATTTTATGTGATATAGGATGATTAATTTGTAAAGTAAACCTAAAATCAAATTCAAATGTTTGTTGATTAACATTACACCCTGAAAGGCGATATGTGTTGATCGCGCAAAATCTGCCGATACGAACAAAGCTATCTGGCGGCAATAGTAATAGAAAATCTTTCAGGGTATTATGGCGATAAGCTTTTTTTGTGGTTTCGCCAACTCCTAAATAGATTTTTACTAAATGATCAGCGCTTTCAAGCATTAAAATATCATTAGGACGCACATATAAAAATTCTCCTCTTTTCGCAAATAGTCGAAATAATAATGAACTTTGCAATTCATTCGTACTATGCAAAATCGGAGAAAAGCTGTTTTTTTCAAATCCTTCCAGCATAACGCCTCAAATTGAAATAAGAATCTGAATATATCTACAGGAAGAGAATTCAGGGTCAGATTGTAAACTAAGATTTAATGGATTGCAATTATAAACATTTACATTGATGATTTACAGAATGCAACCTGCTGTCTAGCTTCTTAATCTTGCCTGTATTACGGTATATCTTGATTAAAAGAAGTATAATAATAGGTTGACTGAGATACCTTTTTGCTACTAAAGAACTTAACGAAGCTTATACAAAGGAGACTTTTCATGCTTAAAGTTTTTACGATTGAAGTATTTTTAGTTAATATAAATATTAACCAACGGGAGTTTCGCCGGATGTAAACAGTTGTATTACCGTACCGTAATTCAATAATCAAATATTTTCAGATTGGTAATATGCTGATGGATCTAGCATTGAGACGGTGTTTCACAAGCCAACAACTATTAATCTCATAACGATATTACATAGAAGAATGTAAACTTCCAAAGATTTATTCAAAATTTTTTTTAAAGATTAAAGAATAATGAATAATCCGTAAAAAAGCTGCTAGATAGCGAATAAAAAGTAAAACGATTTGCTATTGCATAGATAATGTACCTTGCCGGAAGCATACCTTGCAACTACTCGCACACAACACAGGTTAAGTATCACTCACGGAAATATGAGTGAAACTATTATTATCTCAAACAAGCCTGTAAACGATAATATTTTTTATGTTTCAATGCTAACCTCCGGGTAATTTAACAGCGATAATTATACCTGTTGACCAGTTGAGTTTAGTTATTATCAAATCGTTCCTGCTTTCCAGTTTATCGATAAGATCTGATGCTTTTTTGTAATGACCTTGAGGCCAGTTAGGTTGCGGAAGCATATCATCAATTATATATAATCCCCCATCAGCAAGCATATTAATCACTTCATCTAAGAGCAGGTATTTCCCGTGCCATGTATCTGCAAAAACGAAATCAAACTTTTGATACCTATTGGCATTTATCCATTCGCCTCCATCGGTACAAACAAGATGTATCCGCGAGTCTTTATCCAAATATTTTTTAGCAATTTCAATGTATTGCGGGTCATTATCAATTGATATTAATCCAGAATCTTTATCCATGCCATCCAGGATCCAGCATGAGGATAGGCCGGTTCCCGTGCCGAGTTCGAGCAATTTACTTTTTGGTTTGGAAGCAGCTAAAGTACGAAGCAATGTACATGTTGCCGCATCAGAAGCCATTGTGAAATTTGATGCAAGCGTGGCCTGCAGGATATCGTTATAAGCACCGGGATAAGTTTGAAATTTGATTTCTTCCATATCGTATAAATAAAAATGCCTGCTCTAAAAGAACAGGCAAATAAAAATATATTTTCGACTGATTAATTCAGTTTTTCTACCTGCATATAATTTAATTCAACCGGTGTAGAGCGTCCAAATATTTTTACAATCACTTTCAGCTTTTTCTTTTCATCATTCACTTCTTCAATCACACCATTAAAGTCGTTAAATGCGCCATCAATAATTTTGATGGTTTCGCCGATAATAAAAGGTTCGCTCATTGTCATTCCGCCGGCCTCACTCATTTCATCAACCTTACCCAGCATTTTATTTACTTCAGCTTTGCGCAAAGAAATAATATTGCCTTTGGAGCCTTTGCCATCGGTTAAAAAATGCATTATATTACTTACATTGCTTATGTGATGAATCATATCATCTGTAAGCTTACCGTCTAATACTTCAAGCATTACATAACCCGGGAAATAGTTTTTTTCGCGCATTACTTTTTTACCGTTCTGCACTTTATAAACCTTTTCCATAGGAAGAAATACCTGCTTTATTACATCGGCATAGCCACTGCGGATGATATCTTTATCCAGGTATTCTTTTACTTTTCGTTCTTTACCACTTACAACACGCAATACGTACCATTTGGTTTCCTGCTGTTGTACTACGCCTTCCTCAACTGTATTTTCCATCTCTTTTTCTTTAAGTTATTAACTGAAAAATGAATAGACAAGTTTCAGTAATTGATTGCTTCCCAAATCCATCAGCCAAACCATAGCCATAATTAATACAGTTGCAGAAAGTACAATAACTGTTGATTGTTGCAACTGAGCCGACGTAGGCCAGGTAACCTTTTCCACCAATTCTTTATAAGACTCGCGGAAATAACTAGAAACTTTATTCATTTATTCAATTTGAAAATTTGAAAATGTATCAATTTGAAATTTAAATAAGAAAATCTGAAAGTCAATTTTCAAATTTTCAAATAAGTAATTATCAAATTAAAAAGCACGGGCACTAGGATTCGAACCCAGATCAACGGTTTTGGAGACCGCTATTCTACCATTGAACTATGCCCGTATAACTCCACCCCCAAAGGGAGTAAATATAATCCTTAAAAAGCTGGAGTAAATAAAGAGCTTGTTAAAAACAAAGTACCCAAGCTAACCGCCTAAGTACTTTGCAAAGTTATTGGAAGTTTCCCAACTTCTCTTTAGAGGATGGGGGGCAACTTATTTCAATATTTCAGTAACCTGACCTGCACCTACTGTACGGCCACCTTCACGAATAGCGAATTTCAAACCTTTTTCCATTGCTATCGGCTGGATAAGCTTAACAATAAGGCCAATATTATCACCAGGCATTACCATTTCTGTTCCTTCAGGTAAAGAAACTTCACCGGTAACATCTGTAGTTCTGAAATAGAACTGAGGACGATATTTATTAAAGAATGGAGTATGGCGGCCACCTTCTTCTTTGCTTAAAACATACACTTCACATTTGAATTCAGTGTGGGGTGTTATGCTTTTTGGCTGGCAGATAACCATACCACGACGGATATCTTTCTTTTCAATACCGCGTAACAGTAAACCAGCATTATCACCAGCTTCACCACGATCCAGTAATTTCTTGAACATTTCAACACCTGTAACTACAGAGCTTAAAGGCGCATCTATCAAACCAACTAATTCTACCGGCTCACCCACTTTAATAATACCTCTTTCGATACGACCTGTAGCAACAGTACCACGGCCGGTAATAGAGAATACGTCTTCCACACTCATGAGGAATGGCTGATCTATGGGGCGTGGTGGTAAAGGAATGTATGTATCAACTGCTTCCATTAAATCTTCCACAGCTTTTACCCATTTTTCTTCACCGGCCAAAGCACCGGTTGCAGAACCTTGTATAATTGGAGTATTATCCCCGTCAAAACCATAGAAGGTTAAAAGCTCGCGAATTTCCATTTCAACAAGTTCCAACAATTCAGGATCATCAACAAGATCAACTTTATTCATAAATACAACCATGCGGGGAACGCCTACCTGGCGCGCTAAAAGAATATGTTCTTTAGTTTGCGGCATCGGGCCATCGGTAGCAGCAACAACCAAGATAGCGCCGTCCATTTGCGCAGCACCGGTGATCATGTTTTTTACATAATCAGCGTGGCCCGGGCAATCTACGTGAGCGTAGTGACGGTTTGCTGTTTGATATTCAACGTGGGCAGTATTGATAGTAATACCACGTTCCTTTTCTTCAGGTGCAGCATCGATTTCATCATACTTTTTTGCTACAGCCATACCTTTCTTAGATAAGATTGAAGTAATAGCTGCGGTTAATGTGGTTTTACCATGGTCAATATGACCAATTGTACCAACGTTTACGTGGGGTTTATCCCTCTTAAAAGTCTCTTTAGACATCTTTATCGTTTTTGTGTTGTTGTTTAAAATTCAGCTATCAGCTTTCGGCTTCAGCAATTAAAATTTATTTTTATGTATCAAGCTGTTAGAATACTATTAAGCTTCCGTCGCACACTTGTACTTTATGTTCCTTATTAACAATCAGAGCCGTTGGAGGGAATTGAACCCTTGACCTCTTCCTTACCAAGGAAGTGCTCTACCACTGAGCTACAACGGCTTGTCAAAAAAAGTTGACAGTTGACCGTTGTAAGCTGACAGTGAAGAATCTTCTGTCAACTGTCAGCTATCCTCTGTCATCTCAACCAAGAGCGGGAGACCAGGCTCGAACTGGCCACCTATAGCTTGGAAGGCTATCGCTCTACCAAATGAGCTACTCCCGCGTTATTAAAAAGAACTTACTACTTATAGCTTGGATCCGCCGTGGAGGACTACCAAATGACTACTCCCGATTTTTAAAAGAACTTTCTGTGGGCAGAGCAGGGTTCGAACCTGCGTACTCGTGAGAGAACAGATTTACAGTCTGTCGCCTTTAACCGCTCGGCCATCTGCCCAATAAATTTTCAGAGCCACTTGTCAGAATCCCCGCCTGACCGAGTCATTCGGACGGGGAACCAACGACTACCTGATACAGTAATATCAATAAATCATGGCTTTTGAGCCACTTGTCGGAATCGAACCAACGACCTACTGATTACAAATCAGTTGCTCTACCAGCTGAGCTAAAGTGGCTTATTTCTTTATCAATTCAAATAACTTCTGCTCAACAACGACTCACTGATTATCCGGCAAGTGCGAGACTCTGCCAAATAAGAAGTGGCCTTTTATTAAAAACTGTTTACGCAACTTATTTAGCCGGCGAATCCAGCCCTGAAATACTAAAGTAACAACCAATAAAGAACTACCCCCTTTTTTTCGGGATGGCAAAGGTAAGTGAAAACTTTATTTGGCAAAATTTTACTAAGAATTTTTAAAAGTGTTTTATTAAGTTATAATAAAAAAAGCCCCCGCCGCGGCGGGGGCAGTAGCTTTATGCGACCTGTTTTTCTTTTTGTTTTTTAATTTGATTAACAACAGAATCCAGTGCGTTATCAAAAGATTCCTGGAATGATTTAGAAGTTGATTTTACAAAAAAACTGTGCCTTGGTACAAATATTCTTATCTCGGCAATTTTGTCTTTGATGTTATGCGCTACATTATCTAATTTCAGAAATATGTCCGTTCTGATAATCCTGTCGTGAAACGTGGATAGTTTCTGAACTTTTTTGTTTACATGATCAATCAATTTGGCATCTGCGGTAAAATGCACCGTTTCAATGTTTACATTCATAAAAAAATCGCTTTTAAAAGTGAACAATAAAAAAAAGAACTGATTTGAAAAATTCAATTAAACAGAATCGAATTTCCTGCCATGAAGATAATTTTTTTATAGTTTAACACCACTTTTTGAGCTTCTTTTTTTCTTTTTTCCAGGTTAAATTTTCAGGTCTTTTATGCTTTCGGATGGGCCTTTTTAAAAACCGCTTTCAACTTTTCAATACTATTGTGTGTGTAAACCTGTGTAGCTGCAAGGCTGCTATGACCAAGCAATTCTTTTACTGCATTTAAATCAGCGCCATTGTTAGTTAAATGCGTAGCAAAACTATGTCGTAAAATGTGTGGACTTTTCTTTTTCACTGTTGTTACAAGAGCAAGATTTTTCTTTACAAGATTATAAACCTGCCTCGCATACAATGGCCTGCCTTTTTCTGTTACAAAAATATGCCCTGTTTGTACGCCTCCTGGCCTGTTATTTAAATAATTCATGATAGCGTTTAATAGTTCCTGGTTTACAGGGATTATTCTTTCTTTATTGCCTTTGCCCAATACTTTTATATGACTATAAGCAACATCCAGTTGATTTTGTTTTAGATTGATCAGTTCGCTAACACGCATCCCGGTATTATAAAAAAGCTGTAATATCAATTTTTCAGTTTGCCCTTTCCAATCGTTTGAAAATTCAACATATTCAAACAGCGTTTTTATGTCTTTTTCCTCAATATAAACAGGCAGGCGTTTGGCTGATTTAGGAGCATTTATTATGCCCATTGGTGTTGCTTCAATCAAACCTTCACGCATTAAAAATTTAAAGAAAGATTTCAGCGTCGATATTTTCCGGTTAATAGATTTGGATGTTAAATTTTTCTCTTTCAACCTTGCAAGCCATGTTCTGACCATGGCCGCGTTGATATTTTGAAGGGCGGGAGCATCAAAATCAGCGATAATAAAATCAAAAAATTGTTCTAAATCGTTTTGGTAAGAAATAATTGTATGCTGAGAATAGCGTTTTTCAAAACGCAAATAATCCAGAAAATTGTCTGATTGTGGATATTGAGCAAACATAAACAGCCATAAAATTATCAAATCTTATGGCTGTGAAAATATATTTAAAAGAAAACCTAGGGTTCTATTTTTCCGCTGGAGATTTTTTGCTTATAAACAGCTTTTAAAATTTCATTGCGACGTTTTACAGAAGGCTTTGTGAAGGTCTGGCGTTCCCTTAACTGGAGCAAAACTTTACTTTTTTCGTACTTCTTTTTATACTTTTTAAGCGCTTTGTCAATGTTTTCGCAATCCTTTGAATCTATAATTAACATATTCAGTTTATCTTTTTTTAGGGCTGCAAAGATAAGTAAAGCAATTTAATTTCCAAATCGAATTGCCACACCAAACTAGAATTTAAATCTTCTTTAATTCATCGAATTTATTTTACACTTGGTCGAAATGATTTAAGCTTGTGTATTTAAGCGGGTAGTTTTATATCAAATATTGCACATGGAATTTGATAATGACAAGCCGGTAAAGCATCCGTATAGAATTGAGATTTCATATTGGGTATTGCTTGGAGTAATAAATCCCCTGGTTAACAGCCTGACATTTTTTTTGACAGATCCTAAAGTATGGTGGGTTTTATTGCTGATAAATCTTTTGATCTTACCCGCATATCTTTTTTACTCAGCTGTAATTGTTCCGAGATTTCTTTTCGAGAAGAAATATGTGCATTTTTTTGTTTTAAGTACTTTGTTTGCCGCAGTGCTGCAGCTTCTTTTATTTGCCATTTATTCTGTTATTCTCAATTTTAATTTATCCCCTCTTGAACAATCTTATTTCTCTTACAATTATGCAACAATTATCAGAGAATGTTTATGGTGTATCATTAATATGTCATTTGCTACAGGTATTTATTTTATTAAAAAAGCATTGGATGAAAAAGAAGCGTTGATAAACCTGGAAAAGGATAATAGCAGTTTTCGGCTTAAATATTTACGTTCTCAATTGAATCCCCATTTTCTTTTTAATACATTAAACAGCATCTATTCTTTAAGCATGCAGAAATCTGATAAGGCGCCTGAGATGGTTGTAAAACTGGCCGACCTGATGCGCTATCTTATTTATGAATGCAATGAAGACAGGGTTTCTTTAAATAAAGAGATTGAGTTCGTTCAGAATTATATTGAAATTGAAAAAATAAGATATAATGCAGATGTGCGTTTTTGTGTTGAAGGTGAAACAGAAGGAATTATGATCGAACCTCTGCTATTTATTTCCTTTATTGAAAACGGTTTTAAACACGCTTTTGATAACGCTTATACAAATGCGTTTATTTACATCACTATTAAAATAAAACCTGAACAAATTGAGCTTTCTGTTGTGAACAATACCAGTATTGATCTTGAAACACAAGCCAAAAAAATACAGGGTACCGGTATCAAAAACAGCAAGAGCATTCTTGAATTACTATACCCAACTTCGCACGCCCTGAATATTATTCAAACAGAAAAAACAGAAAACAGGACAAATGAATTACGTATAAGAAATGCAAAGAAAAGGCTCGAAAGCCTCTATCCCGATTCTCATACGCTTGATGTAATTTTAAGCAATAATGCTTTTACTGTTTCACTAATTTTAAAAAAAGCTTCGCTTGATAAGATGCATAATAGTTGAAGATGAAAAACTGGCCCAGAATGTCATCCAGGCCCATTTGGAAAAAACGACGCAACTTGAGCTGGTAGCAATTTGCAATAATGCTTTAGAGGCGAAAGAAATTTTAGACAACCAGCAGGTCGATCTTATTTTTCTCGACATACAATTACCTGGGATGACAGGTTTAAATTTCCTGAAAACTTTAGCAAATCCTCCACTTGTAATTCTTACCACGGCTTATACTGAATATGCACTTGAAAGCTATGAATTTAATGTAATTGATTACCTGTTAAAACCAATTTCGTTTGAAAGATTTTCTAAAGCGGTCAATAAGGTTATTGAAGGGAAATTATTAACGTACAAAAAAAATATAACAAATACACCGGCTGATCATATTTATATAAAAAGCAGCGGCAAATATTATAAGATCAATTTTTCCGACATCATTTATATTGAAGGCATGAAAGATTATCTGAAAATTTGCACGGAAGATTCTAAGCTTGTAACACATCAAACCATGAATGAAATGGAAAAATTATTGCCGGCAGATAAATTTGCCCGTGTACATAAATCATACATAGTTTCACTGGCACGCATAAGAAGTATCTATGGCAATAATATAGAAACTGCAAAATTTACAATTCCTATCGGTATTAATTATAAAGAAAAAGTAATGCAGATAACAGGCAAAAAATTCTCTTAAGCTATCCCGTAAATATTTTGAATAATATTTCCAAAGCGAAAGATATCTTCATACGTATTATACAATGGCACCGGCGCAACACGGATTACATTTGGCTCCCGCCAGTCTGCTATTACACCTTCATTTGATAAAGCAGTAAAAATTTCCATACCGTTTTTATGTATCAGCATCGAGACCTGGCAACCATGCTCCTCTTCATTTATGGGTGTGATAACTTCAATAATTTTTTTATTGTTTTTTGTGTTGATATCATCTAAAATAAAATGCAGGTAGGTGGTTAATTTTTTTCTTTTTTGATGAAGGTTGTCGATTCCTGCTTCTTCAAAAATATCCAGTGAAGCTTTGTGTGCCGCTAATAGTAATGCAGGCGGTGTGCTTAGCTGCCAGCCTTCAGCAGTTGGAATTGCGTTAAAACCCTTATCCATTTTAAAACGCGTTTTCTTATCGTATCCCCACCAACCTGCAAGTCTCGGAAAGTTTTTATGTGTCGCAAAGCGCTCATGAATAAAAGCGCCGGAAACAGCACCGGGACCTGAATTTAAATATTTGTATGTGCACCAGCAGGCAAAATCAACATCCCACTCATGCAGTTTTAATTCAACATTACCGGCTGCGTGTGCAAGATCGAAACCCGCATAAGCACCTGCCTTATGTGCTGCCTGGGTAATTGTTTTTATATCAAAATACTGGCCGGTATAATAATTAATTCCGCCAAATAACACAAGTGCTGTTTCATTTGCATGCTGTTCAATTATAGAAATAATATCTTCAGTTCTTAAAGTATGTTCGCCTTCACGCGGTTTGATTTCTATAATAACTTCATCCGGATCCAGGCCATGAAACAATGCCTGTGATTCAAAAGCATACTGATCCGATGGAAAAGCTTTTGCTTCACAAATTATTTTATAACGTTGTTTTGTAGGACGGTAGAAACTTGCCATCATTAAATGCAGGTTTACAGTAAGCTGGTTCATTACCACAACTTCATGTTCTAAACAACCCACAATTTTCGATGATGGTTTTGTAAGATGATCATGATAATGCATCCAGGGCATCTTACCTTTAAAATGACCTTCCACAGCAAGCGAAGCCCAATTGTTCAGCACATCCTGAATTTCAACTAAAGTACTTTTTGGCTGAAGCCCGAGTGAATTACCGGTGAAATATATACAATCTTTCCCTTTATGTTGAGGAATAAAAAATCGTCCCCTGAAATGTTTGAGCGGATCGCAGTCATCAAGCTGTTTGGCAAATGCAATATTATTTTCAAAATTCATTTTGCTAATTCAAAAGTAAAAATTCAAAGCCTGAATCATCATGGTTCGTACTGCACAATCACTTTTGCATTTTTTTGCTTATCGCTGGCAATAAATAATTGATAGCGCTTCCCGCCGGTAGTTATAATCATCAATGCAGTATTTGGCGGGATAGAACCAAGATTATCAGCAACCATTACAAACTCATGCATGGTATTATTTGCATCCGCCTTTACATTCAAAGTGATTGATTTACCAGTTAAACCTTTTTTCCAGGCAATAATTTCGTTATTATGATAAACCGTTATTGTATCCCCATCAATATCACCGTTATCATACAGTTCAACTTTTATATCGGGGGTATTGGTTGTGATGGTTTTTATAAGCGGGTTACTTCTTGTTTTAATAACCTCGGGAATTGGAATTGGTTTTTTTGAAGATATGTTATCCTTTGCTTTTTCAACAGGTGAAGTTTTAGCAATCGTATCCGTTTTTATTACAGCAGGCGGTTGTGCTTTATTTTGCGCAGGTCTTTTTGCTTGCGGTGTTTTTTTTGCTGTTGATTCATCTGCCCTTTTTATGCGATTGATAAGATCGTTTACTTTTTTAGTGTTGTTCATATCCAGTTCCTCGTCAAAACCAGGCAGTTTCTTTTTAATTGCTGCTATAGTTTTAGGACCTGAAACACCATCCGCAGGAACACCTAATGCTTTTTGTAATTTTTTGGTATTTGTTTTTGATAAATCATCTTTTATAACAGGCGGTGTATTTTTTACAGTTGAACTGTTTGCTTTTTTAATTCGATCAATTAAATTATCTACCTGTTCAGAATCGCTGGCATCTAATTGTTCATCAAAATCAGGCAGTTTTTTCTTAAGTGCTGCAATTGTCTTAGGGCCTGCAACACCATCTGCCGGAACACCTAATGCTGATTGTAATTTTTTTGTGTTTGCTTTTGATACGTCAGTCGAAGAAGTCTTTGGTTTGTCTGGTATAGCCGGAACTGCTTCGGGCTTTTTCTTTATTAAAAACTCCTCTTTTTTAAAATCCGATTCCGGAACTTTTTCCAGGTAAACAGTACCTGACCCGCAATCTGCTTTGCTGTTTATATTTATGCTTGTAAAAGTTCCTCTTAATATTTCTTTGTCATCTTCTTTTGAATAGTCAAGGTTGCAGGTCATGGCACAGGCTTCGCTATTGCCCGCCATTTTTAACTCAACCAATTTTAATTCTTTAACCAATGCATTTTTTGATTTGGGAAACCATATTCCCTCAAATGTTGCTTTACCATAAAACACAGTTGTGCGGTAAGAATAAGTAACACCCTCTAAGGAAAAATTTTTTAATTGGTTTATCTGTATTTCATACCGATAATACTGCTGGAAAGGGCCAACCCCTGCATAAAAATTACCACGCCAAACTCCGGTCAGGTTCTGTGAATAGGATACAACAGCAATAAATATTAAAATAAAAAAAAGCAAAAAGCGCTTCATGCTACAAATCTAATTTTACAAATAACAATTGCATTTAAAGAAGCGTTAAGGTTTTATATTTTACATGAATGGGAAATTTAACATTATCTTCCTTTCCAGATAATTTCGGGCACATGTAATTCCTGTGCTGTAAAACGTGCCAGCACAAAAAGATAATCGCTTAAACGATTCAGGTATTTTATAATAAGCGGCTCAATGAATATTTCATGCTGCTGCATATTTACACATAACCGTTCTGCCCGTCTGCAAACACAGCGCGCAATATGGGTGGATGATACAGCTGCATGGCCGCCCGGCAAAATAAAATGTTTCATAACCGGTAGCCGTTCATGCATACCATCAATTTCTTTTTCGAGCAATATTATATCATCTTCATTCAGATCAGGAATATGCATACCGGTTTCTTTACCAGGATCGCAGGCAAGTGAAGAACCGATCACAAATAAGCGATCCTGAACCTGCTTTAGAATGTTACGTTGTTTTTCATCGGGTGTATATGCTGTTACAAAGCCGATATGTGAATTAAGCTCATCAACCGTTCCATAGGTTTCTATACGTATGTCATTTTTGAAAACTTTTGTTCCGCCTATTAAAGAGGTTTTGCCTTTATCACCAGTTTTTGTATAAATTTTAGCTGACATGAGATAAAATTAAAACAATCCGTATGTTATTTAAGTTAAAACACCCTCCGTTTAAGAAGCTGTTTAAAAATAAGATTTTTAAATACCATAGGCATATTTTTGGAGATTTTAGATGTTATTAATAAAACACAACAACGTGATCGTCATACCCGGCACCGACCGGGTATCCGCTCTTATAATCTTAAAGCAGATTCACACTTTCGTGGGAATGACGTTGTAGTGCGTTTATATTTTTACCACCATACAAAATCACAGTAATCATTTTTAAACAGCTTCTAAGATCAATGGAAGTTAAACAATTTCGTTCGCCCCCTCGAGGGAGGAATATTATTTTGACTAATCTTCCTTTATATAAACTGCCGCCCCCCCACCTGCTGAAATATTAAAAGTAAGCACATCTTTATTTGTCAGTTTTCTTATTTCTTTCTTTAAATGATTTGGATCAGCGCCAGTATCATTGGCATCCGTAAAAATAGTTGCTGTAAATGTTCCTTCATCTAAAAAAGATAGGGGGATAGTTAATTGCCTGCTTTCCTGGTTGTTAATGGTTCCAATATACCAGTCAGTATTTTTTCTTCTCGCGATTGTAATGTATTTGCTTACTTCTGCATTCAATACTTTTGTTTCATCCCATGTTGTTGGCACCTGCTGTATAAATTCAAGGCCGGGCTCGTCTTCATAAGCAGCAGGATAATCACAAACCATCTGTAAAGCATTTTCAAGCACTACATAGAAACTAAGCATATGGCAACGTGTGCCGGCCATTAAAGGACGTGTATATTGTGTTTTGAATTTGTCTTTTGGTACAGCGCGAAAACCTCCCAAATGATAATCTGTTGAACCTGCAAGCATTCTCGTAAAAACGATATCCAGGTCGTGATCGGGAGAAAGTGCTTCCGGGTTCCATTTGTTGATTTCATAATTTAATGTGCCTTCTCTTGTAAATTCATTAGGGTATGTTCTGCTTAAACCGGTTGGTTTATAAGCACCGTGAAATTGTATATGCAAATGATGTTGCGCAGCCTTTTGTAAGATCTCTGTTTGCATATTCACCATTTCCTGGTCGTCCCGGTCCATAAAATCAACCATCATCCCGCTTAATCCCCATTTTTCAAAAATTGCAAAAGCACTGTCGAGCTTTGGATAAAGCGCGTAAAAATGCACCCACACTCTTACATCCACACCTTTTGAATGCGCATAATCACAAACTTCTTTCATGTCCAACCCGGGAACCGGTTTTGTTACATCTGAATTTGGTCCCGGCTGAAAGCCTACGCCATCATCTGTATACCATTGGTGCAAGCCATATTCAACTACCGAGTGGTATTGAATATTGTTGCGCGAACAGAAATCAATATAATATTGATTGGTGACAAAATTATTTCCGGGAGCATTGATCGTATCAGGAACAACATTTCCATTCCACCAGGGAAAAGTTGTTTTACCGGGTTTTATCCAGCTTGTATCTTTTATAGCACAGGGCGCATTTAAGGATGTAATTATATTTGACTCGATCAGCGCTCCTATCCTATCACTTATCATCAGCACACGCCAAGGGCTTACATGCGGAAAACTACCTTTCACTTTCACTGAACTATCATCATACCGGGGCGATAATTTTGATGTGAGTATTCCGTGATGTTTAGAAAGATACATGCCAGCATAATCAAGCAATGCGGCTTCAGTAATTGCCATATAAATATGGTTTGGAAATTCAAATAAAGCAGGCATGACCATTAATGTATCTTCTTTCAATTCATTAAATGCAACAGTTATATACAAGCCTTCCTGTGATGTTCTATAATTTGGCAATAGCAAAGCTTTTACAACAGGATTACCTGATAAATTAAATGTTGTATGCTCATCAGTTAATTCAAAATTATTAATGCCATCATTTTGCGCAGGAAAACGATATTGAAAAGCAATGCCATCATTAAAAACCCGAACCGCAAGTTGTACGATGCGCCTGGTTGTATTTATTGACTGTATGGGTATCAGCATCTCTTTATAGGCGTCCTGTACACGGCTTGTTTTTCCTGTAATTAAGCTATAATCCTCTGTTGAATCATGATACGCAGGTTTACCTGCTTTTAAATCATTTGAAAAGACACCATCTTTAAACTCAAGACTTAAAAAACTTTTAGTAACTATTGATTGTTTTTTATATGCAATCGAATAAGCAACCTGCTTGTTCTCATTATGAAGTGCAAAAACAAGATTGCCATCGGGTGATATAAGATTAATTTTTTTTTGAGCAGGTAAAAAAGCGGGAATTAAAATACACAAATAAAAAACAGAAATCCGCATGGCAAGTTATTTAAATACAAAATACTTCTTTATGCCCGGATATTGCCTATCTGCGATAAAAAAAATGGTTGCAGAGCAACCATTTTTATATTGCAATAAAATATATTTTAAGGCTTTATAATAATTTTTTGCTCTGCGGGAGGCGGTGGAGGCCTGTGCGTTTTTGTTTTTACAACACAGGAAGATATCATAGTAGATAACAGTATTATTGCTATAACAGGTTTTAATGTTTGTCTGAAATACGTTTTCATTTCAATAATTTTATAGCAATAACAAATTATAAAATCATGCCGTAATGTGTTGACAGGATCGACTAATGCAACTCAAAAGATGCTTTAAGGATGGTTTAACTTATTGCGAAAATATGGTGAAGAAATATTATCTTGAACGCAGCCAGCTTTCTGGGTTTAAATAACCATTACTGTTACTAACCATAAAAACAACCTGGCCGTCGCCATCCTCACCTCGCTCTGCAGCGCCCAATACAGTTCCTGCATGTACCTGGGTGCCCTTGTTTACTTTAATTGAATTGAGGTTACTGTAGGCTGTGAAATACTTGCCATGCCTGATCACAACTGCCTGTTGTCCGCCAAGATCAAATACAGCAGAAACTTCCCCGTCCGCAACAGACTTTACAGAAGAACTCACCGGTAAGGAAATGGTTATTCCTTCGCTATTGCCTCTCAGTTTTGTTCCGGGAATTTCGTAGGAGCCAAAATGAATACTTACAAAACCGGAACTAACAGGCCATGGTAATCCTCCCTTGCGACTTTCAAAATTTATTGACTCTTCCAGACCTTCAGGTGTAGATTCAAACGGGCTGTACACGCGATTGCTTTTAGCAGGTGCTTTAGCAATGCTGCCGGCATTGTTTGCTGCATTATTATCTACTGCATTCGTTGTTGAAGGATTGTTAGCTGCCTCTTTTTTTCTTGCATCTTCAATAGCTTTCAGGCGCGCTGCTTCTTTTCTTTTTGCTTCTGCTATTTCACGATTAATAATTACCTGTAAAGCACTTTTTAATTTTTGCTGATCGCGCTGGTTTTGTTTTATCTGTTTTCCAACATCCTTTTCCCGTCCTTTCAGGTCTTTTAAAACAACATCCTGCTCTTTTTTATCTTCCCTTAAAACATTTAATTGTTTGCCTTGTTCAACAAGAGTTGACTTTTTCTCTGTTTTGTTTGATGTGAGTGTATTGATCTTATCTTCTATGACCTTTTGTGTTTTTTGTATAGTGGTTACCTGTGTTTCACGATATTGACGGTAACTTCTCAGGTAGGCAACCCGCTTCACAGCATCATTAAAGCTGGTAGCTGAAAAAATAAAATTCAGGTAATCATAATTGCTGCGGTTCTTATAAGCAAATACAAGACTTTTTGAATAGTTTATCTTAAGCGAATCCAGCTCGCGTTTCATCCGGTTTATATCAAGCTGGCTAAGATAAATTGTATTGTCAAGCCTGCGCAGATCCCTGTTTATACTATTGATAAGCTGGTTACGTGCAGCAATTTTTCTTTGCACTAATGCCAACTGTCCCAAAGATTTTTTCTTGCTTGATTTTATCTGGCCGAGCGTTTTATTAAGGTCATCAATTTCTCTTTGAAGCTGTTGCTGTTTTCTTTGTATCTCTTCTTTTGTTTCGCCTTGTGCACTTACAGCGATTACTATGAATAAAAAGGCAAAGGACGCAAACAGTTTTTTTAACATTGTGGTCTTATTTGAAGTGATGGTTGCTAAGTTAACGCTCTGAAATTCTTATTCGTATTTGATGCGGTAATTTTTTGAAATTGTAAACACAAAACTCTGCGGCTGGTTAAAATTATATTCTTTAAAACTTAGTTCAAGTTTTGCCGGGGAAGTGCCCGTAACGGCAATATCCCGGCTTGCAGAAAAATTTATATTGTTTACCATATGATAATCGTTGTAAAAAATGTTGGCACCCGTAACATCCGTATTACTTTCTGCCTGGATATTACTTTGACCCAGCAGAAAATTATTCTTTGTAAATGAATTAAGATACCTGAGTATGTCGCCTGCGGCGGTAACAGTTATTGAATCTTTCTTTATTTCATACTTTAGTGCACTGCTATCGTTTAATACCGGCTTTCCAAGGATGATATTCTGAAAATCATTAAATGTAAGTGGCAGTTTGGTTATTTTCTGCAATTGTGCTATGCTGCTTAGCTGAACTGTATTTTCCAGCTTATTAATTATTTTAACGCTGTCTGGTGTAATCAAAGCTCTTGCTCCTTCTATATTCAACGGGCCGGTAATAGAGATCCAGATAATGCTGTCTTTCTGCATTTTTATATACACTGTCGCATTACCGGAAGCCTGTGGTGAACTGAAATTTGCTTTAGCCTTTCCATAAAAAGTTGTAAAATTCAAAGGCGTCTGAATAGCATCAGCAAGCTGTTGCTTTAAGATCGCGGCAGAGTCAACAGGCTTCAATACAACGCCGGGCGATTGAGTAACAACACTATCTTTTACCACCCCTTGTGTTTTTTTTGCAGTACGGCATCCACCGGCTATCAATCCAAAAACTATAATTAATAAAAATATTTTCTGCATCATCTCATTTTCCTGTATGACCAAATCCACCTTCTCCACGTTTAGATTCATTCAAAACTTTCACAACTTCCCATTCTGCTTTCACAACAGGCTGAATAATCATTTGTGCAATTCTTTCACCATGCTGTATCGTAAACGCTTCGTTTGAAAGATTGATAAGGATTATTTTAAGTTCTCCGCGATAATCACTGTCAATCGTGCCGGGCGAATTTAAGCAGGTAAGGCCATGTTTAATTGCTAAACCGCTACGCGGTCTTACCTGCGCTTCATAACCCGGGGGCAATTCAATAAATAAGCCGGTTGGTATTAGCGCACGCTGCATAGGATTTATTTTAACAGGATCTTGCAGGTTAGCCCGCAGATCCATACCTGATGAACCAATGGTTTCATAAGCAGGTAAAATATTGGATGAGTTGTTGACTATTTTTATTATGATTGGCTGCACAGAACTTTTTATTGATTACTTACCTTATTACTTCACTGACCATTGACCATTGACCATTGACTATTGACCATTGACTATTGACTAACTTTCTCTATCAACACTGTTGCAAACGCCACAACCCCTTCTTCTCTGCCTACAAAACCCAAACGTTCAGTTGTAGTGGCTTTAATAGAAACATCTTTTTCATTCAAATCCAAAATACAGGCAATAACCTTTTGCATCTGCGTAACAAAGGGTTTTATTTTAGGTGATTGCAAGCATAAAGTGCTGTCAATATTTATAAGCCTGTAGTTTTCTTTTTTTATCAACTGGTTGGTTCTATCCAATAATATTTTGCTGTCAATATTTTTAAACTCGTTGGAAGTATCGGGGAAATGTTCACCAATATCACCTAAACAGGCAGCGCCCAGCATAGCATCGCAGATTGCGTGTAGTAAAACGTCCGCATCACTATGACCAAGTGCACCTTTTGTATGCGGAATTTTAATACCGCCAAGCCAAAGATCACGTCCTTCTGTTAACCGGTGAAAATCTACTCCTGAACCTATTCTTATATTCATATCATTTCATAAAAAAGAAAAGCGAAGGTAATTGCCTTCGCTTTAAATATATTTTAATAGAAATTATTGCTGCGGTGCTAAATCAAACAAAATGCTGAACCGCAATGTATTTGACAATGGGTTTCGTGTAACACCACTTCCAGAAGGCGCCAGGTACGAAAAATTAAAAGTAAATACCTGGTATTTCATACCAACACCTGCAGTAAGATAGCTTCGGTCGCCCATTTGTTGAGTCTCCATAAAATAGCCTGCCCTTAAAGAAAACTGGTTGTTATAGGTATATTCAGTACCAAAAGCAAATGAAAATGCATTATCACCAAAAGATTTAAACCAGCTACTGAAAACACTTTGTGTATAGTAATCTTCTATTGCCTGGGCGTCTTCTGCGGAATCTCCGGTTGATTCAGGGAAAGACGGCACCAGTAATTTATTTACATCCAGCGCAAGCGTAACTTTATGATCTTCCTGAAAGGCCCAGGTATATGCAACGCCAAGGCCCATATTTGCAGGTATATAATCTTTTGCTTCTGCATTATCTGTGTAACCTATTTTCGTACCCAGGTTAGAAAGTGCAAAGCCATAAGTTAAACCGCTGCCGTCGTCTGCAGTATTATCACCATATAAAGAAAGGTCTGCAGCCATAGCATTACCCGCTTTATAAGCTACGCCCGTGTTTGTATTAATAGCTCCGTTTGCTAAAGAGGAATTTATGTAGCGCAGTGCAACGCCAATACCCAGGTTGCTTGATATCCTCCTCGAATAGCCAAGGTCAAGACCAAATTCATAAGGTCTTCCATTACCGGTAATTGCGCCGTTGTTATCAGTAAACTGGATCTCACCCAGGTTAAAATACCTGATACCGCCTGAAAATGCCTGGTCTTCGTCCAACTTATGATAGCCTGCCAATGTGATCATATACACATCTTTTGCAATATCCTGCAGCCAGGGTGTATAGGTAAGGCCTATAGCCGAAGGTGTTGATGCAAACGGGAGTTTTCCCAAATTCCAAAAACCGGCATTCGCATCAGGACTTATGGCAATACCTGCATCACCCATACCGCCGGCACGCGCATCAGGAGAAATTCTTAAAAAAGGAACCGCGGTAGTTACAATATTTATCGGATCAGTTTGTGCATTTACAGAAGAAATAAAACAACAGCCCATTATTATACAGCAGGCTGATGCCAGTAGTTTTTTTCGCATCATTTAATTATTTTAATCATTTTGGTTTTCTTATAACGCTTCAGAATTATTTCAGGATTCACACGTAAAAGGGGTAAATTTTTTTCTATAGAAGTAATTAAGACGATTAAAAATGATTGCTTAGTATGGCAAATATGTAATATTTTCAGTTTTCTACCAATTATCCTCAAAAAGAATTTATGCAGCATTAAATTTTAACCTTTGTTATTTTTCTGCCTCACTGTTTTATAAATTTTTACAGCACTTAACAATAATACTACAAAACAAAAAAGCCCGGTCAATCCCCAAACAAAACTGATGCTTTGTTTTACAGTTGCCAGCATTACAATCGTTACCAAAAAAATAGTGGCAACTTCATTCCATATACGTAACTGCTGAGAAGTATGCCTGAATACACCAGCCATTTGCTGCCTGTAAATCTTATGTAACGAAAAATGATAGCCATACAATAACAAAACAAAACAAAGCTTTACCAGCAACCAACGTGCAGATTCTGTAAATAAAATATTTTCCCATCCTCCTTTAAATAAAACAGTTATCCCTAAAACTAAAGTAAGGATCGCTGATGGCCATGTAATTCCAAACCAAAGTCTTTTCATCATTACAGCAAATTGATGGTGCAAGGCGTTCTTTATAGTTTCTTCTTTTTCATTTGCTTCAGTGTTATAGATAAAAAGACGCGGCATATAAAACATACCGGCAAACCATGTTACCACAAAAATTATATGCAAAGCTTTCAGGTATTGATAAGCCATAAATTTTATTGAAGTATCATTTCTTTACTGCCTGCAAAATATTGTTTCAGCCATTCGGTTACAGTATTTATCCATAAGGGTTGCAGGTTTAAGCAAGGTATCAGTGTTAAAGATTCACCGCCGGCGTTTATAAAACTTTCTTTCCCCTGCATGGCTATTTCCTCCAGGGTTTCAAGACAATCGCTTACAAAAGCAGGACAAACAACCAGTAACTTTTTTATTCCCTCATTTGGTAATTCAGTTAAACGTTTTGCAGTAAAGGGTGTAAGCCATGGATCATTCCCCAACCGCGACTGGAATGTTTGCTCCAGTTTTTCAGCAGGAATTTGCAGGGCTTTCGCTACAAGTTCTGTTGTAACTATGGTTTGATGACGATAACAAAATTTATGCACCGGAGAATTAATATGACAGCAGTTATTCAACTGCAAACAATGAGTGCCTGTAATATCGCTTTTCTTTACATGCCGTTCAGGAATACCATGATAACTGAAAAGAATCTTGTCGTAATCATTTTTTAAATATGGTCTTATACTTTCAGCTAAAGCATTTATATAAAGTATGTCATTATAAAAAGGTTTTATGGTTGTTAAGGTTGATGCATATTTTTTTCGCCGATGCACAGTCTTTATATCTTCAACAGCGGTTTCATAGCTTGACATTGCATAGTGCGGATAAAGTGGAACTAATATTATTTCTTTCAAATGAGGATTTTCTTTATGCAATTTCTCTAACACATAACCTGCTGACGGATTTCTATAACGCATTGCAATTTCAACCGGCTCTTCAAAATTTTTCTGCAGCGCACGTTCAAATTGTTTGCTGATCACAATTAGCGGTGAGCCCTCTGCTGTCCATATTTTACTATATGCCTCCGCAGAATTTTTTGCTCTGAACGGAACAATAATTCCTTTTACAAGCAATGCTCTTAAAAGAAGCGGCTTGTCAATAACCCGTTCATCCATTAAAAATTCTGTCAGATATTCTTTTACATCTTTTACTGCTGTTGAGTCGGGAGAACCGAGATTCATCAGAATTATTGCCCTGCTTTGTTCACTCATAAAACCGCAAAAATAAAAGCTGTTTATCTCATTGATGAAAAAACATTTATCATAAAACATGACATATAAATGACAGTTCATACGATTTTAATCATGTTTACCATGGGCATGTAAATTACTTTTGCAATAGATTGGATTAAACAGAATGGATATACATAAATTTTGCATTGCAGGAATAAACTACAAAAAAGCTGATGCTGAGTTACGTAGTTCTTTTGCAATTAACGATAATCAACATGCGGCCATACTTTCAAATGCCTCTTCATTTGGATTAAAAGAAGTTTTTATTTTATCTACCTGCAACCGCACCGAAATATATGGGCTTACAGATAATGCTGACGACCTGATAAACCTGCTTTGCATGGAAACATCGGGCGACGTGCAAACCTTTACTCAATCAGCTTATATAAAAACAGGCGAAGAAGCAATCGAACATATTTTTAATGTTGCTGCGGGTTTGGATTCACAGATACTCGGCGATTACGAAATAGTTGGCCAGTTGAAATCGGCAGCAAAATTTTCAAAACGCCATGGGTTTTTGGGCGCACATTTTGAACGGCTGATCAATTCTGTATTGCAATCTTCCAAATTAGTTAAGAACAATACGCAGCTAAGCAGCGGAACAGTTTCTGTATCGTTTGCAGCATCGCAATACATCAAAAGATTTGAAAAAAATATCAGGAATAAGAACATCTTATTGCTGGGCACAGGAAAAATAGGAAGTAATACCTGTAAAAATCTTGTTGATTATCTCGGCACGAAAAATATTACGCTCATCAACCGTTCTCCCGAAAAGGCATTTGAACTTGCGCACGAACTTGAGTTGAAAACTGCAGATATAAGCCAACTGGAGAATGAAATTGAATCTGCAGATATTATTCTTGTAGCAACCAATGCTGAAAAGCCTGTTGTTCTTGCTTCGCAGATCAAGCCAAATCAAAAAAAGCTCATAATTGATCTTTCCATTCCTTTTAATGTTGAAGAAACTGTGCGCCATTTACCAGGTGTTCATTTGGTAAATGTTGATGAGTTATCAAAGCTGAAAGATGACACGCTTAAAAAACGCGAGGCGGAAATACCAAAAGCAAAAGCAATTATTGCTGAAGCAATGGAAGAATTTATTGAATGGTATTCAATGCGTAAACACGTTCCGATGCTGAGAGATCTGAAAACAAAACTGAAAGCCTTGCATTCATACTCCTTAATACCTGATGTAGGTTCACCCTTGTGTGAAGCAACACTTGATATAAAAATCCAGCGTGTTGTAAACGAAACTGCCGGTAAAATAAAAAAAACTGATACCAAAGGCTGCCATTATATTGCTGCAATAAATGAGTTTATTTGCACTGCATAACATGGCAAATTCAATTGTAAGAATAGGTACAAGAGAAAGCCCGCTGGCTGTGTGGCAGGCACGGCAGGTGCAGGATCTTTTAACTGCAGCGGGTATTCAATCCGAATTGAAATATATAAAAAGTGAAGGTGATACAGATACGGTTACACCATTATACGAGTTGGGTGTACAGGGCATTTTTACTAAAACATTAGATGCAGCTTTATTAAATAACCGTATTGACATTGTGGTACATTCTTTAAAAGATGTTCCTGTACAATTAGCAGATGGAATTATACAGGCAGCGGTTTTAAAACGTGGTTCTTATAAAGATGTTCTTGTGTATAAAGATGAAACTGACCTTGAAAAAATCGGATATGTGAATGGTCAATGGTCAATGGTCAATAGTCGATGGTCAAATGATAAAGATTCACGACTCACTATTCACCATTCACCCCGCCTTTCCGGCGGGCAGGCTTTCACCATCGCCACCAGCAGCATAAGACGCATTGCACAATGGCTTAACCGTTACCCGCATCACATAATAGAAAACTTACGCGGCAATGTAAATACTCGCTTGAATAAAGTTTATTCACATAACTGGAACGGTGCCATATTTGCTACAGCAGGTTTGGAAAGAATTAACCTGAGGCCCGAAAAGGCTGTTGACCTGGACTGGATGCTGCCTGCTCCTGCCCAAGGCGCTATTGTAGTTGTTTGCAGAAAAGATGAACAGGAAATTTATGATTATTGCCAAAGTTTTAATGATGATGCAACTGCTTTATGCGTAAAAGTTGAAAGGGATTTTTTAAAAGCTTTGATGGGCGGATGTTCAACGCCGATAGGCGCTCTGGCTGTTATAAAGAACGGGCAGGTAGAATTTAAAGGCAATATTTTATCTGCTGACGGAAAAGAAAAAATAGAAACAGAAAAAACAGTTGATATTACAAAAGCAACCGATGCCGGAAAAATTATCGGTGAAGAAATTTTATCAAAAGGCGCAGGAAAAATTATCAACCAAATACGTAATGCGCTTAAATAAGCCGCGCATATTAATTACAGGAGACATTGATGAAGCATTGCTGAATGAAATGAACTTAAAGGATTCAGCTGTTGATATAATTCCATTCATTCACACAGAAAACATCAGAACGAAAAGAATACAGGAAAAAATCGAAATGGTTCTTCAATTGAACACTATTGTTGTATTTACAAGTGTGAATGCTGTTGAAGCAATTAGTGAATATTTACAAAACAAAAAACCGGACTGGAAAGTTTATTGCATAGGAAATATAACAATCCACGCAGTTGAAAATTTTTTTGGTAAAGAATCTGTAGTTGCCACTGCTGATAATGCAATTGCTTTGGCTGAAAAAATTATTGCGACTAAAGAAGTAAGCGAAATATATTTTTTTTGTGGTGATAAAAAACGAAATGAATTGCCTGAACTGCTTAAAGAAAACAATATCGCTGTGAATGAAATTGAAGTTTATTCAACCACGATACTTCACCATAAACTTGAAAAAGACTATGATGCCATTTTATTTTTTAGCCCAAGTGCTGTAGATGGATTTTTTTCAAAAAATACAGTAAATGAAAAAACAATTTTGTTTGCAATTGGAAGAACAACTGCTGCTGAAATAAAAAAGTTTACAGAGAATGAGATCGTGATTAGTGATAAGCCCGGTAAGCGGGAACTTATTGAAAAAGCAATTTGTTTTTTTTAAAGCTTCATAATACTACATGGGGGTTAAATTTTCCTGGTCTGCTTATAACCATTTTTGAACAGCCACTGTAAAATCTTTTCTCTCTGATCTCCCTGGATAATAATTTCACCATCTTTTACGCTGCCGCCTGTTCCGCAAAAATTTTTAAGCTGTTTACCAAGATCTTCAAGGTCTTCATTTGTCCCGGTAAATCCCTGAATCAAGCTTACCATTTTGCCGCCACGGTGTTTTGTTTCCAGGCGAATCTTTAATTTCTGTTGAGATGCAGGTAAGGTTTCAGGTTCATTGTTTTCTTCAGGCTGAAATGAAAAACCCGGATCGGTGCTATATACAAAACCTCTTGAATCAGGATTATTTTTTTTGTTCATAAAACTTACTTTTCAAATTTTCAAATTATTACAGCTTTTAAACTCAGATCAACACTTTGTGCCTGGTGTATTAACCCCCCAACACTTACATAATCTACACCTGTTTCAGCATACGACTGAATATTGTTTAGATTGATCCCGCCACTCGCTTCTGTTTCAAAATCATCTTTAATAATTTCCATCGCTTCAGTTATTTGTTGCGGTGTAAAATTATCAAGCATAATGCGAAACACTTTTCCTTTTCCAACAGTACAAACTTTTTTAACGTCTTCAATAGTTCTTGTTTCAACTTCAATTTTAAGTCCGGGCTTTTTTGTTTGCACATATTGCCAGGCCTTTTCAATGGCCTTTTCAATGCCGCCGCAATAATCAATGTGATTATCTTTCAGCATGATCATATCAAATAAACCAAAACGATGATTGATGCCGCCTCCGATATACACAGCTTCTTTTTCCAGCAAACGAAAGTTTGGCGTTGTTTTTCTTGTATCTAATAATCTTGTTTTATAACCAATTATTTTTTCTGCATATAAGTGTGTAAGGGTTGCTATGCCACTCATTCTTTGCATGCAGTTTAATACAAGCCGTTCACATTTTAATATGGTACGAATATGTGCTTCTGCTTCAAAAGCAGTTTCGCCGTTATGCATTACATTACCATCCTTTTTGAATGCATTGAAAGAAATTCCTTCTTCTACAAATAAAAATATCCGTTCAGCTACATCAACACCGGCAAGAATTCCATCCTGTTTTATTTTAAGTACTGCTTTGCCTTTTTGCGTTGCCGGAATGCAACTTAATGTTGAATGGTCACCATCGCCAATATCTTCAGCAAAGGCTTCTTCGATTAAATGATGTAATTGTTGGTTGAAAGTTTGCATGCGAAAGAATGTGAGTAGTGAGTGGTGAATGGTCAGTGCAAGGGTAATCACTCACAACTGACTATTCACTACCTACTTTCCTGTACCAAAATTTTCTTGCCAGGCAAGCATGCCCCCGGTAAGATTTTTAGGATTTTCAAAACCTAATTGTTCCAGTATCTGCGCTGCAATACCACTGCGGTTGCCGCTTCTGCAATACAACACTATTTCATCATGCTTCCAGTCATCAATTAATTCTGTTTGCATATTGCGTATATCGCCAACCGGCAATAATACACCGCCTATATTGAACTCTGCATTTTCAGATGGCTCACGCACATCAACAAGATGAATGTTTTCGCCTGCATCAAGCCGCTCTTTTAATTCCTGCACTGTTATCGTTTTCATAATAAATTTTTTTACTGGTTATCAGAATTTGTTTGTTCTGCGGGTGCTGTAATTGTAGTGTCTTTAACCGGCGGGGTCATACTTATCCAAACATCCATGAACTGCCCTGCACGGATGCGGTTATTTACTTTCTCGCCTGTGGGCAATTCCGTTATTGCCTCAGGGTTCTGCCTTACAATATATGCATTACCTGTATCGGGAACAGCACCAACAAGCAGCACAACACCAATGTTGATATTATCTCCGGATAAATAATCTCTTGCCTGGGCCAATGTTAACCCAACAAGATCCGGAACAGCAAGCTGTGTATCGCCCAACCCGTTGCCAAGAACAAGATCAATAGCGGAGCTCATGGGAACTTTTGTGCCGGGCTCAATTGTTTTGCCTTTATATAACTGGTCTTTTACAGCATTGCGTGCAATATCAGGCGTATAACTTATGTTACCGGCTTTTAAGCCAAGACTTTCCAGGAACATCTGCGCACTGCGGAAGGAAAATCCCCGTAAATCAGGCATATCAAGCAAAGGAGGACTTGCCCTATTGATAGTAAGATAAATAGTGCGGTTTGATTTTACAACTTCTTCTGATTGGGGCGACTGCTTTACTACGGTTAAAGGCGGCAATGAATCTATATAAACTGAATCCTGCACTGAAACCTTAAAAGCCCTTTCCTCTAAAAAAGATGTAGCTTCTGTTAATGATTTGCCCATAACACCGGGAACTGTTACCGATTCATTATGCATTGTTATAGAATCAAGTGAAAAGAAAAATATAAAAACGATCAATACGAGAAGCGCTATTGCCACCAAAAGATTTACAACAAAGGAACGATGCGTTATAAACTTAAACATGAATGATTTATTTCAGTTTTGATTAGTTCCAGCATTCTTCAATAAGTGCTGTATAAAATTGTTCAAGCGTCCACCCCATTGCTTTTACCTGTTGCGGCACTATGCTGGCTGCACTTTGGCCCGGAACGGTGTTTACCTCAAGCATATAAGGCTCTCCCTTTTCTTCGTTGTAAATAAAGTCTATTCTTACCACTCCCCTGCAATTTAAAACCGAATAAATTTTTCGGGCTGCTGCCTGTACTTTTTCTATAATGGACGGATCTGCCTGCGCCGGTGTTATTTCCTCACTCAGGCCTTTATACTTGGCTTCAAAATCAAAGAAATCTTTTTTTGTTTTTACTTCAGTAACAGGCAGTGTAATTATTTCGCCTTTTGTTTTAAATACGCCGATGGTAAATTCCCTGCCGGCAATAAATTCTTCGATCAAAACCTGGTCATCTTCTTTTAATGCCTTTTGCAAAGCAACGGCAAGTTCATCTTCTCTTGAAACTTTGCTCATGCCGATACTGCTGCCGCCATTATTTGGTTTTACAAACACCGGGAGCTGTAATTGCTGTAATATTTTTCCGGGTGCTGTAACAGCATTGCGGAAAATATGCAATGATCTTGAAACATTTATTCCCGCAAAACCGGCAACAGCAACCGTATAACGCTTATTAAAAGTTAAGGCTGAAGTAGCTGCGTCGCAGGTTGAATAAGGCAAACCAATGCAATCAAAATAACCCTGTAGTTTTCCGTCTTCGCCGGGGGTACCGTGAATACACATCAGTACACCATCAAAATTGATTTTAGTATCATTCAAGGTTAATGAAAAATCATTTTTATTTATGTTGCTCTTCCGGCCATCTGAGTCTTCATACAGCCATCCTTCCGGTTTTATGTCAATTAAATAAACATCAAATTTATTGCGGTCGATATTATTATCTACAGTGATAACGCTTTGATAACTTATTTCAGCTTCCCTGCTATAGCCACCGGTAAGCAATGCGATTTTTTTCTTCATTATAATTATTATCAACGCAAAGAAATAGAAAAAAGATACAAGCCTCTCCTAAATCCTCTCCAAAGGAGAGGACTTTGTACATTAAAAAATATAAAAGCTAATTATATAGCGGCTTTCTTGCCCTTCTCCAAAGGAGAAGGGTTGGGATGAGGCCCAACAAAAAGGTGAAAAAGTTTCCTTCCTCACCTCTTGATAACGGGAAATATCACCCGCCAAATTATGTTGCTTTTTAGGCAACAATGGTTATTGAAATTCTAAGGTAAACATCTTTTTAATTAAATATGCAGTTTTTCTTTCTTTGCCAGCAATTCTTCCACTGTTTCCTGGTACATTTCATCGGGTACGCAACAATCTACAGGACAAACAGCAGCGCATTGCGGTTCTTCATGAAAACCCTGGCATTCGGTGCATTTATTCGGCGTAATATAATATATATCAACAGCCAGCGGCGCCATGCGTTGTTCTGCATCTACTACTGTTCCATCCATTAATATAACTTCTCCGCGTACCGTTGTGCCATCAGAAAACGCCCACTCAACACCACCTTCATAAATTGCATTGTTGGGGCATTCCGGTTCACAGGCCCCGCAGTTTATACATTCATCTGTTATTTTAATTGCCATAATTCATATTTTATATCTGGTTAAATACTTTTGTGTGTAAAATTAAGAAGTAGCAATGAAAATTAAAGAACGGATTGATTTATTGGTAAGTCTTGGTGAATATTTTGTGACGAATGATGAAACACTGCAATCAGCAAAGGAAAAAGCAAAAGCTCAAAATGCATGGTTTAGCATTGACTTTATCGACCTGGCGTTGAAAAATATTACAGAAAGTTATTTGCAGGAAAACCTGCTGGAAGACTGGATTAAACATTACGATCTTAAAGATGAACTTTTACAGCAGAAGAATATTGGTATTGTAATGGCAGGAAATATCCCGCTGGTTGGCTTTCATGATTTTTTATGCGTTTTTATAAGCGGGCACAAGGCTATTATAAAACCTTCCTCAAAAGATGAAATACTTATTAAACATATTGCACAAAAGCTCTTTGAATGGAACAATAAAACAAAAGAATATATAGCTTTTGCGGAGCGTTTAAAAAACTGTGATGCCTATATCGCAACAGGAAGCAATAACAGCAGCCGTTATTTTGAATATTATTTTTCGAAACATCCAAATATTATCCGACGCAATCGTACTTCAGTTGCCTTGTTAACCGGTAATGAAACAACAGATGAATTAAACTTACTGGCTGACGATATGCAGTTGTATTATGGAATGGGTTGCAGGAATGTTACAAAGCTTTTTGTGCCTGAAGGATATGATTTTATCGCCTTGCTTGATGCTTTGAGGAAGTACAATTATTTTGCAGACTTCCATAAATACAGAAATAATTACGATTACCAACTGGCGTTACTGATCATGAATCAGAAGTTTTATATGACCAATGATTCCATCATCTTAACAGAAAATGAAAGCATATTTGCGCCGGTGAGCCAGGTAAATTACAGTTATTATAATGAATCAAAAACACTCGCTGAAAGTTTAAAAACCAATACAGGTATTCAATGTATTGTTGGCCAGGAATTCATTCCATTTGGTAAATCACAATCACCCTCGCTTACAGATTATGCTGATGGCGCTGATACAATGCAATTCCTAACAACCCAGGTTCCTAAAGAGATTATTTAACATAAGCAGTTTAATATAGCTTTAAATTAAGTTTTTTGCAACACGTCTTAATTTAGTTTAGCATTATGAAAAAGTTAGTTATAGTATTTCTCATCATCTTAAAAATGAATTCCGTTCATGCGCAGGAATTGGATACCATTCCTCCTTATCAAAAAGATTCTTCGCACCTTCCCGAATTCACCGTTTTAAAAACAGACAGTACTTATACAAACGATAAAAAAATCCCTCTTAATAAGCCTGTCGTAATTATATATTTCAGCCCAACATGCGGGCATTGCCAGATAACAGCACAGGAGTTTGGCGAAAAAATGAAAACGATGAGGGATATTTATTTTGTTTGGGTAGCATATAATCATCCTTTGGCTGAAATAAAAGAATTTGCTGATAAATTCAATCTTCAGCAATTTAATAATACAATGATCGGCAGGCTGAATGATTATTATCTTCCCTCCTATTATCGCATAAAATTTACACCATTTATGGCCCTGTATAATAAAGAGCATCACCTGTTACACACTTATGAACAGGGAACTGAAGCGGATAATATTATAAAGCTGTTGAAAGAGGAATAGCCACGGTTCACAGTCCATGGTCAATCCGTTCAATATTCTTTTGGATGATTCATTTTTACTTCTATATTTGATTTATCAACTACAGCCTTCACTGATCTCGGGTAAACTCTGAAATTTACCGGGTAAATTCTAAAGATTCCCGGATAATTTTTGAAAATTATCGGTTAAAAAGAAAGAAATATCGGGTAGTTTCCCAGGTTTATCGGATAAATCTTTCAATAAAATCGGGAGAAAAAAGTTTCAAAAACACTTACAACGCGGGGTCTCCTTCGGAAGACCCCACTACAACAAGAATAGCAGAAAACCCCATGTTGTGCGTTCGCTTTTCTACGCTTCAATTATTTCTTTTTTCAATTCATTCGAAACGTTATTCCAAATTGTTTTGTCAGTCAAAATAAACTCCGTGCAAGGCCTGTGAAAACAGAAGGTCGGGTAGCGCTAAAAAACAAACAAGAATTATTTCATTTAACAGATTATTGACCAATAACAACCCAGTTGGTGCCATCGGATTGAATAGTTACAAATTCTCCTCTTAATAGCGGCCATGTTGCTAAATCATCTACAGTTTCTGAACCATTTGGGTCAACGGTTAGCGTAGGGTTTCCGGCTGTAGCGGAGTTTTTAATTGTAAATATTTTTCCGCCTAAAACAGCGGCAGCACTTGGCAAATTTATTGTCCCATTACCGTCAGATGAAATTGTACCGTCATAAACAGTGGCCGCATACGGCAAAGCAGGGTTGACCACTAAGGAAGGAGAAATACGCTCAGATATAACCATCCAATTCGTTCCATCACTTTGTAGTTGCAAATAATCAAATCGCTGATTTAAACGAAGAGAAGGTATTCCATCCATCGTTTCACTTCCGTTACCGTCTACTATAACAGTGTTGGCGCCGGCATTTGTTCGTTTTACGGTATAGGTTTTTCCTTTTTCCACAGTTGCCGCACCAGGCAAGGTTACCGTAAAACTGGCTGAAGATGCATCTGCCAATATGGTTTTATCATTCTTATAAGGCGTGTAAGCCGTGGTAACTGCAGCAACAGCATTCTCAGCATTGTAATTATTTAATATAACCCAATTCGTGCCATTGCTGCGAACAGTTACAGATTGAAAAACATTCTCCATTATATAAGGAGAAGCAAAAGTGTTTTGATCAAGATTTTCACCACTTGCCGGAACAATTCTTAAAACATTCCCTGGGTATAAAGCGCCATTTGCATTCCGTTTAATTATGTACCTTTTATCTTCATTATCCGCAGCAGCAGGAAGGCTAATATCAATACTCTGACCAGCACCGGTAAAATTTACCTCAATCAGATTTTTATCTGATGCTGTGATTGAAGTTGTAGTTACTTGCGCTACTTCTGTAGCCGAGATTTCAGAAACCACCCACCAACTATCAGGCCCACAAACTACTTCAAGCGTTGAATTGTCGTTACCTAAAGTAACTGAACCATTTACAACTCCGTTTAATTTTTCTCCCGGAGCAGGCTTCACAATAATTTTTCCATCACCATTATTATTTCTTTTAAATACATACTCTCTGCCCCGGGAGGTAACCACGGGAGACAATATCATATCAGTATTAGAATTATCAGACTTGTCAATGATCAGGATGTGATCATCCTGCTGAATCACATAACTAGTAATTCCATTCAGTAACCTTACTTTAGTAGCAATACTACCCATAAGGGTTACAGAACTGGTCAATGGTAAATTTGTTTCACCACCTGGGCTTCCATCTGAATAACCACCTAATATATTAAACCCAATACGGCCGGTTGTACCATCAATATGCATGAAGTCATATTTATAAGGTGTCCCGGTCCCGAAAGCGTCAAAAAAACCATCCCGAATAAAAAGGTCTTGTCCGTCTAAGTACCAGTTTACTTCTCCAGTTTCCCGAATTTGTAGCTTAACAAATTCGTCTACCCCAGGTGTACCATTGTTTAATATTAAAAAGTTGCCGCCTGTGCCTAGTTTGGCTTTAACATTATGGGCTTGTATGTTTACATCTCCCTGCAATCCTGCGGCACCTGATGCAGAAATACCTCCGAATAAGTTAAGGGCTCCGCCTGTAGCCGTACCACTGGCATTGCCACCTTTCACCGTTAAACTGCCCCCTGCTATATTAGTTGAGGCCGAACTTGCATTGGGGCCCCTCAGAATATTTCCCTGGGGTGTATCGGTGTTTTCTCCTTTACCAACTATAATGTGTCCGCTAGGGCCAGCTAATTTTAAAACAGTGTTATCCCTTATTTTCCCACCACCCGAAAGAAAAAATATATCAGAAGGAGCAGCCTGTGTTCCTATTAATAAATGCCTTGAATTGCTATATAAATACCCGTCGTGCGCACCGCCCCAATGTTCCGGGTTTGAATTGTAACCGGAGCTATTGATACCCATGTCTATAAAAAAGGTTGAATCAGTACCGTCATCAGCCGTTGCAACAAAATCGGAAGAAGCATTAACACCGTTACTGGTATTTTGTATGTTTAACTGGAGATAGCTATCAATATTGCCTCTGAAATTAGCAACAGTGCGGGATGTTGTTGTTCCGTAATCAACCAGGAACCTTTCCCTGTTGAAGCGGTTGAAATTTTCAGAGCCAATTCCTAAACCGCCTACGCTATCAATCACTATTCTTTGTACATTATTCGTGCGTACGCGAAGGCTCGCACTGTTTGTTGTACCAATAAAATCAGCAGGAGTAATGGCTGGGTTACCGGTGGTACTCCAGTAAACGTTCGGATCTGATCCTGAAAGATTGGCTCTGAATTTCTTAACTACCCCGTTCCTGATGATAAGTACGCTGTCGCCTGGGGCATAACTTGTTATCTGCTGTACGCCGCCAATATATAACGGTTCCACCCCGGTTGCAGGCACAATATGCAGTTTGTATGCAGGCGCGGTTGTGCCCATACCTATTTTTTTAGCGCTGTTGCCTAAAATAAGCGCATCGGCCTGGGAAGTGGTTAAACCAGTCCCGATAAGGATGGAATTATTTGCGGTTGTAGATGAGTTATCGCCCAGGATAATAGAACTTGAACCGCTGGTAGAAGAACTATTACCCACAACCATGCTATTTGTACCAGATGCAACAGCCGAATTACCAAATGCGTTAGCACCGGGCGCAGTGGCTCTGGCGCTTGCGCCAAAGGCAGTTGTATTTTGGCTTGTAGACTGGGCAGCATCACCGATGGCTAGTGAAATGAAGCCGGTAGCTATCGCATCTACCCCAATCGCCATAGTGTTATTATTTGTTGTAGCCTTTGCATTTGAACCAAGAGCTATACCATTAAAAGAACTTGCATTGGAATTATAACCAACAGCAATATTTTGTGTGCTGCCTGAAACTTTTGCGCCGGCGCCGATTGCTATTCCACGAAATGCGTTTGTTCTTGCCTTTAAACCTATTGCAATACCTTCATCAGCGCTGGCAGTATCATTGGTGCCAATGGCTATAGCATTTTGTGTGTTCGCAATTGCCTGGTAGCCTATAGCCAACGAAGAGGCTGAACCTGTAGCCTGCGCACCGGCTCCGATAGCTGTTGATTGATATACTGCAGCAGAACCAACCCCAAAAGAAGTTGCAAAAGAAGAACCGGAAGAGCCTAAAAAACCAGCCTGGACATTATTTACTTTAAATACTAAACTTTCCGCGGTAGTAGTTCCTATAAAGTTGTCGCCGTCATCTATATTACTATTCCCCGTAATTAACCAACCTGTTCCACCTCCGGAAGGCAAAGAAGAATAAGCTACTTTCTTAACAATACCAGCTTTAATGGTAAGAATGCTATCAGTCGTTAATGTTGTAGTAGCCTGAACCCCGGATAAATAAAGTGGGTTTGTTGCAAGAACACTTAATGCATTAGGAGGTCTGCTAATACCAATACCTACACTACCTAAACTGTCAATGATCACACGTTGAACATTATTCGTTCTGAAGCGCATGCTTATATTATCGGTTGTACCTATAAAATTGTTGAGATAAGTTGTTCCGCTATTGCCTGTAGTTGTCCATGCACCGCTGCCTGGCAAAGAAGAATAAGGTGCCTTTTTAACAGTGCCATTAAAGATTGTGAGGATACTATCAGTAGTAAATCCAGTAGTTGGCTGCACACCCGATAAATACAAAGGGTTCGTTGCATACACACTCAATGCATTTGGAGGAGTTGTAGTACCAATTCCAATATTACCGGTACTGAGCACACGCATACGTTCTGTATTATTTGTTCTCAGAATCAAAGGTTGTCCATCAGTTGTACCCATAAAATTGCTTGCTGCATTTATACCGGCATTACCGGTTAAGCTCCATGCTGTTGCAGAAGTTACATTTGCACCGATGGTAGCCCAGGTTGAGCCTACCCATACGTATGTTCCAACACCATAACCTCCTGTTACCGACCCATTTGTATTAAACACAATCGTACCTGTTAATAACCCGGCAGGTAAAGGGGCGGAAGAAGATACATTGGTTAATGAAACTCTTGGGAGTACAAAACCTTTATTGGTAGTCTCCAGTTCAAGCAGGGATGCATTATTTATGGTGGTGGGATTATTACCAATCTTCATTTGCGCGTTGACTGCAAGCTGCATTAAAAGCATGCATGCCAAAAAGCCGGCAGTGATTTTCATATATTACTCATTGATGTACAAGAATCTGTTCCCTGCAAATTATTCAATAATAACTGCATCGCAAGCAGAAAAGCGCATTGGAGCAGCGATTGCAGCAATGAGTTTTGACCTATAAAGCTTATTGGATTAGCTATAACGGCGTTAGGCATTTTATAATTTTACTTTAACCCCTCCGTTAAAAACAAATCCATCCAGCGGGGCATAAATATCGCGGAATACAGGATTGGTGATCGTTCCTGTATAAATGGTATCAAACTTTGTTTGACGTATATCAGTAAAATTTTCAAAGTTGATATAAACAGAAAATTGCTTCCATAATTTTTCAATCATAAAACCTGTTAACCAGTAAGGCTTTCCTGTTGTGCCATCATTCAATTTTTGTGTTGAATAATAGTAAGCTTCAAAACCTGCTTTTAATTTGTCTTCAATTTCATACATCAGCACATTATTAAAGCGGTGTTTGGCCACAAGCGGAAATGTGGTAACAGTAGCATAATGTTGTTTTACATCTGAAAAAGTATAACCGGTGAACAACTTAAAATTGCCGTAACCAAGCTTAATGTTTGTTTCAATTCCTTTTGTATCAATAAAACCTGCAGGTTGTAAATATTCGTAATACCCGTTGGCAAGTTGTGTAAGCACTAAAGGCTCATTGATCCTGGTATAGAAAAAAAGCTGGTTGATACCAAATGAAAATTTACCTGAATTAAAACGGTAATTCAGGTCAAGGTTTGCTCCGTATGATCGTTCTGCTGCCGTGCTATCTGTATCAATAGGCAGCACATTTTTAAACTGTATCCTTTCTGCATCTTCTGTAAAAACATTCGGCAATTTATATCCTAAGCCGCCGCCAATTCTTGAGGAAAAATTATTGTTGAACCTGAATAAAGCAGATAGCCGTGGCAATGCAAAGAAGCCGTAAGCTTTTTGATAATCGCCGCGTAAACCTGTTTCAAGTGTAATTGTTTTTGAAACATTCCATGTGTTCTGCACAAATAAGCCAACCGTATTTTGAATATAGTCCACAGGAATGATGGTATCATTTTTATCCTGTGAGAATTTATCGGTAAATAAATTGATGCCGCTTATCCATTCTGATCTTTCATTCCTGTAATCAAAATTTATTTCGGTATAACTTGAAAGTTGCACACCGGCAAATAAATAATCAGGGATTTGAACAGAACGGTCATAGTAACTTACACTGTTTTTAAAACCCAGCTTTGATTTCGTATTTATATTATGATCCAAAGAAAACTGTGTGCTATACCGCCGGGTAATATTTTTCTCGAAATAAGAATGAGTGCTGTCACCCTTTCCTTCAATATAATGTATGTCGCCACCAATGCGGTTTTCATACACCGCATTCACACCAAAATATGCTCTTGTATTTTCATTGAAGTATAAAAATAATTTCGGATTCATCGTAAACCGGTCAAATTTTGGGATAGCTGTAAGATCAATATTTGCGGGATCATACGGCGAGCCATGATTGTATGATGCAAAAACAGTTGTTCCCAGTTTTTTAAACTGCTGGGCATAAAAACCACTTACATCCAGCCCTGCTACTGATGTTCCGTTTAAAAGAAAATTTAATTCCTTTTCTTCTTTTGGTGTTTTGGAAACAAGATCAACCAGCCCCGCAATTGCGCCTCCGCCATAAAGTGTTGATGAACTGCCTTTAACTACTTCCACTTGTTGCAGGTCGAGCGGTGTGATCTGTAATAAAGATAAGCCTCCCGAAAAACCAGCATATAACGGGAAGCCATCCCTTATTACCTGCGTATATTTTCCGTCAAGCCCCTGTATGCGTATGCTTGAATTATAACTTGTAGCTGATGTTTGCTGTGTTTGTATGCCGGTAGTTTCTGTAAGTACCATGCGTATATCTCCGGGCTTCATATTTGCTTTTTCTTCAAGCTCTTCGCCGGATATGATCTCTATTCTTGTTGTAACATCTGCAATTGAGCGCCTGCTTCTTGTTGAAATAACCACAACTTCATCTTCTTCGTGTTCCGATGCTTCAAGTTTAACCTGTATAGTACTGTCATCGGTTGCGGGAAAATCAAGTTCTATCACCTTTTCTTCAAAGCCAACATGTGAAAACCTGACCAGGAATTTGCCTGCCGGTATGTTATTAATCAGAACAGAGCCTGCACTATCTGCAATCGCAGTTTTATCAAGTTCTTTAATACTTATTGCAGAGCCTTGTAACGGATTTGATGCAACATCTTTAATTATGGCTTTGAAATTATATTGTGTAAATCCATTCAACGTACATAGCAGGGCAATGCAGGATATAAATATAAATTTCATTAATCTTTTAAATTAAGCTAATAAAAGTTTATTAAGAATCGCTATGATGATTTATTTCATAATATCCCATCATAATTGCAGATGTATGATGTAAGAAGTATGACTACTTCACAACTTAATTATTACCCTAATTGAGGTGGTTGCCAAACAGGTAACGAAATTTCATTGATGTGTGCAGAAAGATAAGTATCTGGTGACTGAACATGGTAAGGTGATACTACAGCTATTGAGGTAATGCAATAATTAATTGAAAAGCCTGCACAACAGGTGCAATAGCAAAACGGTGAACACTCATCCTGCTCTCCGTCATCTGTATGTTGTTCCTGTTTTACCAGTATTGATCCTGCTTTGGTTTGTTTTGAAATATTTTCGCTGTCAGCACAGGGTGTTATACTCAGTACCAAAACAATAAAAGCCATTATTAAAGCAAAAAATTTCATTACCTGCAAATGTAAATGCAATGTTTATTTAGAGCAACTCAAAAATTGTTGCCTTGTTGCAGATAATTATAATTAGTTTAAAAACTTTCCGGTAATACTTTCTTTTACATTTTTAATGTTTGAAGGAATACCTGCATACACAATATCGCCACCCTTATCACCTGCTTCAGGTCCAAGGTCAATAATCCAGTCTGCTGTTTTTATAACATCTGTATTATGTTCAATAACAATTACCGAATGGCCCTGCGTTATTAAAGCATTAAAGGAAGCAAGTAGTTTTTGTATATCATGAAAGTGCAATCCTGTTGTAGGTTCATCAAAAATAAAAAGAATACGGCCACTACCTTTCCCTTTCCCTAAAAATGAGGCAAGCTTTACACGCTGCGCCTCACCGCCACTTAATGTATCGCTGCTTTGTCCAAGCTTAATATAACCCAGGCCAACTTCCTGTAAAGGTTTTATAGCTTTGGCGATAGCTGCACCTTCTTTATCTGCTGAGAAGAATTCGATTGCATCATCCACACTTAATTCCAAAACATCATAAACGCTTTTGCTTTTATAAGTTACTTCGAGCACTTCTTCTTTAAACTTTTTTCCGCCACAAACTTCACAGGTTAAATGCACATCGGCCAGGAATTGCATTTCGACAATTTGTTCTCCTTCACCTTTGCAGGTATCACATCTCCCCCCATCTACATTAAAAGAAAAATGTTTTGGCAGAAACCCACGCATTTTACTTAAATGTTGTTTTGCAAACAGGTCTCTTATTTCATCATAAGCCTTTATATAAGTAACAGGATTGCTGCGGCTGCTTCTACCGATAGGATTCTGATCAACCAGTTCAACCTGTGCTATGTGGTCAATATCACCTTCGAGGTTTTTATGAAATCCCGCTTTTTCTGTAAACTCACCTTTTAATCTTCTTAATGCAGGGTATAAAATCTGTTTCACCAGTGTGGTTTTCCCACTTCCGCTTACACCGCTTACCACGCATAATACATCAAGGGGAATTTCGACATCTATATTTTTTAGATTGTTTTGACGTGCGCCTGTTATAATAAGTTTATATTTTGGTGTACGCAGTTTCTGCGGCACAGGAATTGTTAGATCACCGCGTAAATATTTACCGGTGAGGCTTTCCGAATTATTGACAATCGATTCATAATCACCTTCAGCAACCACTTCGCCGCCAAGATGTGAAGCCAGCGGGCCCATATCAATTATATGTTCCGCTTCACGCATCATCATTTCATCATGCTCAACAACCACAACTGTATTGCCTTCATCCCTTAATCTTTTCAGCACTGCAATTAAACGCTCCGTATCTCTTGAATGCAGGCCGATTGAAGGTTCATCTAAAATATATAATGAATTGGTAAGATTGCTGCCCAGGCTGCGGGTGAGCTGTATGCGCTGGCTTTCACCGCCGCTGAGTGAATTAGCAAGGCGGTTTAATGTAAGGTAACCCAGGCCAACATCCAATAAGGTTTGCAGACGCTGATGAATTTCAATTAAAATGCGGCTGGCTACTTTTTGTTGATATTCGTTCAATTGAAGATTATCAAACCAGTTTTTAAGATCGTTCACCTGCATTTCGCATAGCTCACCAATATGTTTATAACCAAGCTTTACGTACAGTGCTTCCTTGCGTAAACGGTATCCTTTACAATCAGGACATTTTGTTCTTCCACGGTAACGGCTTAATAAAACACGGTACTGAACTTTATAAAGATTCTGTTCTACTTCTTTAAAAAAACCATCAATACCATAAACTGTTCCTTTGCCTGTCCATAAAATATTATATTGTTCATCGGTAAGATCAGCAATAGCTTTATGAACAGGAAAATTAATTGACCTGGCTCCCTTTACAAATTGTTCGCGCCACCAGCCAAGTTTCTCTCCTTTCCAGGGAGCAACGCCGCCATCATAAACGCTCATCCTCCTGTCGGGAATTACAAGATCAGGATCTATCCCCAGCACCTGGCTAAAACCTTCGCAGGTTGGGCAGGCGCCAAAAGGATTATTAAATGAAAATAAATTTGGAACAGGCTCTTCAAATACCATCCCGTCCATTTCAAATTTATTACTGAATGAAATTAATTCCGCTTCATTCACTTCCAGAAACATAATGCCATCCCCTTCATAAAAAGCAATTCCGATTGAATCGTTTATACGGTGAATATCATCTTCATCAAATTCTTTAGTAACAATTCTATCTACGAGGAGAAAAGTGGTGAGTGGTGAATGCCTGCCCGCCGGAAAGGTGTGGTGAGTGGTAAATTTTTGATTCAATTCTTTATCAGTTAATTCCAGAAGCGTTTCTATACTGATCGTTTCTGGTGTTTCTGCTTTTATATACATGCGTGAAAAACCTTTTTGTAAAAGGATGTTCAACTCTTCCCGGGCATCTCTTTTTGCATGTTGCCTGAACGGAACAAGAATATAGGCTTTGCTGTTTAAGGGCAACCGTTGAATGGCCTGCAGTACATCGGCAACATCATCTTTTTTTACTTCCCTGCCACTTACGGGCGAAATTGTTTTGCCTGTTCTGCCATAGAGTAAACGCAGGTAGTCATAAATTTCAGTCATGCTGCCAACGGTACTGCGTGGCGTGCGGGTTATAACTTTTTGTTCAATGGCAATTGCGGGGCATAACCCTTTTATAAAATCAACATCGGGTTTAACCATCCTGGCCATAAATTGCCGTACATAAGCGCTGAGGCTCTCAGCATAACGGCGCTGGCCTTCAGCAAATAGAGTATCCATGGTGAGCGAGGATTTTCCGCTACCCGATACGCCTGTAACTACAATAAATTTATTACGTGGAAATGAAACAGAAATATTTTTAAGATTGTGAACTCTTGCTCCTTTAATAAGAATATTTCCAGGTGATTTTTTCTTTTGTGTTAGCCTTTCGTTTTTTGAACCTGCCTGATTTAAACTCATATTACATTTTCCTTTGCTGCTTGCTCAAGCTATAAAACGCCGAATTTATGACCGAAAAAATCTTTTTCAGCAAATATGATTTGGGTAATTCACTTTTTTTTTACATATTGCACACAATATTCCCAAATAAAAAAATTATCCAAAAAATCGTTGCCTATAATTTAGATCTCTACCCAGGTGTTCCACCAAAACAGTAATTTTTATTCCAGGGTGGTATACCCTTATGTTAAAGGCACGATTATGAAACTTCATCAATCATTAACAGATACGCAATTGATCCTGAATTTCCAGGAAGGTGATTGCAACGCACTCGAAACGCTGGTTTCCCGTTACAAGGATAAGCTTTTCAGCAGCATTCTTTTCTTAGTTAAAGACAAGTTTCTTGCCGAAGATCTTTTCCAGGAAACTTTTTTGCGTATCATTGATACGTTACGCAGCCGGCGTTATAATGAAGAAGGCAAATTTTTGCCCTGGGCTATGCGTATAGCGCATAACCTTTGTGTTGACTATTTCCGTAAGGTAAAACGCACACCTGCCATTTTAACCCAGGATAAAAAAGATATTTTTGATGTGATACATGTGGTTGTGAATGATCATGCCGAACACCGTATTATTCGCGATCAGAGTTACGACCGCATTCACCGCATGCTCGACAAATTGCCGGAGGAACAAAGAGAAGTTATAGTGCTAAGGCATTTTGGCGATATGAGTTTTAAAGAAATAGCAGAAACCACGAATTGCAGCATTAATACGGCGCTGGGAAGAATGCGTTATGGTTTAATAAACCTGAGAAAAATGATGACTGAAAAACAAATAAATTTGTAAAATTATTGTTATTCTGCGGTAAGAGGATGTGTGGTGTGATGTTTCCCCTTTAATTGCTTACCCTATTTTCATAAACTGCGGAATAACAATACAGATAAAGGCTGCTTGATTGCAGCCTTTATTATTTTACACAAACAAAAAACCTAAAACCATTTCTTTTTCATAAAATACCAGGCTATTATAACTGATACAACAATTGAAAGTATTACAGGTATATAAAAAGCATGCGTTGTATTGGCATAAGGTATGGCCACATTCATTCCATAAATACTGGTAACCAAAATAGGCAACGATAAAATGATCGTGATAGATGTAAGCCGTTTCATTACATTATTGAGGTTATTGCTTATAATACTTGCAAATGCATCCATTGTGCTGCTTAAAATATTATTGTAAATGTTTGCCATTTCAAGTGCCTGGCTGGTTTCTACTATAAGATCGCTGAGTATTTCACGTTCATCGTCATTTAGCAATAAAAAATTGGTACGTTCAAGTTTTATCATCAGTAATTCGTTACTGCGCAATGCAGTAACAAAATATAAAAGGCTTTTTTGAATACGCATAAGCGTAAGCAGTTCTTCATTACGATTGCTATCGTACAGTTTTTGCTCGTAAGTATTGCGGCGGTTATTGATCTCTTTCAGAAAATCCATAAAATTTTGCACCACTTTCTCAAAAATTTTAAGCACCATTATATTCCGCTTATCAGGATTGCGTTTTTGAAATGTGCTGAGAAATTTTTTTATAGCATCATTGTCAAAAGAATTTACCGTTATGATCTGGCTTCGTGTAAGAATGATACAAATGGGTATAGTTATGTAATAAGCATCACTATCATTAAAAGAATTATTTTCAGCAGGTGTTTTTATTACAACAAAACGAACCTCATCTTCTATTTCATAACGCGGCCGTTCATCAATATCCAATGAATCACGCAAAAATTCTATTGGTATATCCAGCGTTCTGCTTAATTCCCGAAACTCTTCGTCCTTAAATGGCGGTATAAGATTTACCCAAACCGCATCGCCCGGCCTTTCAATTTCTATGGCTATGTTATTTATAGTTTTAAAAAGCTGGATCATTGTCGTGAATCGTCAATCGTGAATAATGGATGGTTACGAATGTAGTCAGTTTATTATTTTTATATTTCAAATTCGCCTTTAAAAACAAAAATTGCAGGGCCGCAAAGCCAGATATCAGCAAAAGATGTTTCGCCTGTTTTATTAAAATCAACTGCAAGATTACCGCCAGGAGTTTTTACATTCACATGATTAAATCCATTATCGTTATGAGCAAATACAAGTGCGGATGCAGTAACGCCGGTACCACAGCTTAATGTTTCATCTTCCACGCCGCGTTCATACGTACGCACGTAAATATTTTCATCGGCTTCAACCTCAACAAAATTTACGTTTATTCCTTTATCGGCAAAACGCCTGCTGTACCTAATGGCCCTTCCTTCTTTTATAACATCAATATCCCGAACGTTGCCAACAGGTTTTACATAATGGGGCGAACCTGTATCAAGAATAAAATCTGAGAAAGTAGTTTCAATAAAATCCACGTCTTTCATTTTTAAATCAATCCAGCCGTTATCTTCAATAGCAGCCTTATGTTCGCCGTCAATTGCGATAAAAGAATATTCAGATTTGCGCAAACCCATGTTATAGGCAAATTTAACCATGCAGCGACCGCCGTTGCCACACATACTGCTCCTGTTACCGTCGGCATTATAATAAAGCATTTCAAAATCATAACCGGCTTTATCATTCATCAGCATCAGTCCGTCTGCGCCAATACCAAAATGCCGGTTACAAAGGTCTTTTATCTGTTCTTTTTCTAAGTTGACCGATCCGTCGCGGTTATCAATAATTATAAAATCATTTCCTGTTCCCTGGTATTTATAAAAATTCAAATTCATATATTATTAAAGATTGGTTGAACTGATAATATCCAAAGTTTTCTCAATTAAATTTTTAATGGCCGTGCCCACATCTTTTGAAAATTTTCGCTTAACACGATTGGCTACAACAGTACTCAGGCTTATGCAATTATGCCCAAGCAGTTTCCCCAAACCATAGATTCCGGATGTTTCCATTTCAAAATTCATGATCCGGTGACTGCCAAACTGAAACGTTGTTAACCTGTTGATCATTTCAGGATCTGACAACCCTAATCTTAGTACACGCCCCTGGGGGCCATAGAAGCCCGGACAGCTAATCGTGATGCCATGATGAAATCCATCCACAAAGTGCTTAAGCAAAGATGCGGCAGCCGCCGCAATATAAGGCTGCGCAAAACGGTCATTTATTTTTGTGTGCAAAATAAATTGTTGCAGAATGTTTTTTTCTTCTTCATTATTCGCCTGTACATAAAAATTTAAAAGATTATCAATTCCTAATCCGTGTGTTGAAACCACATAGCTGTCCTCAGGCACTTCTGCCTGAAGCGAGCCACAAGTTCCGATACGGATAATATTCAGCGGCCGGAGTTGCGGTCTTATACTTCTTTCGGCAAGATCAATATTTACCAAAGCGTCCAGTTCGTTAAGAACAATATCAATATTATCTGTTCCGATGCCGGTTGATATTACGGAAATCCTTTTGCCTGTTAGGGTACCCGTATGGGTAACGAATTCACGATGTGACCGTTTTGCTTCTATTATATCAAAATGTTTGCTTACAAGGTTTACCCGTTCAGGATCACCAACGGTAATAATTGTATGGGCAATTTCTTCGGGTAATAAGTTTAAATGATATATCGCACCTCTGTTGTTAAGTATAAATTCGCTTTCGGCAATCCTCATAATTTCAATAATATAAATTTTTGTGGAAGTTAGGATTTGTTTTGGCGCGTGATTGCTTTGTTTTATTTTCGCAGCCCCGTTTATGGTTCCGTGGCCGAGTGGCTAGGCAGAGGTCTGCAAAACCTTTTACAGCAGTTCGAATCTGCTCGGAACCTCCCAAAATCCCTTCCGTTTAATAACGGGAGGGATTTTAATTGGTAGTGTTAGTATAAAACTCACTAAATTTCCCATGAAATATTCACAGCTTTTAGGTTGTATCGCGGTAATTGCATTAACTGCGGTGTGTTATTTGCCATGGAGTTTTATAGCAGAAAAAAATATTATTGTAACGGGTATGAGTGCTCCCGGAACGATTTATGGCAAGCCTGGCCTAATGCATATCTTGCTTGGGGTTATACTTATATTATTTTTTGTAATACCAAAAATATGGGCCAAACGCGCTAATGTTTTCATTGGAGCAATCAACCTGGCCTGGTCAATCCGTAATTATATTTTACTTTCCGCCTGTTATATGGGAGAATGTCCCCAGAAAAGAATCGGTCTTTACCTGGAATTTATAATCTGCACAATTATATTGATCATGACCTTCTTGCCCGACCTTAAAACGCTGGAGAAGAACAAATAATGATTCTTTACAATTGGAATCTAATTCACATCTATTTTAATTTCATGCTATTGTATTAAGGGCGGTAATGCCGCGTTTTGGACATAAATTTCTTCACAAAAAGAGAAATTTTTTAATCGTTCAGTATATTAATATAAATAATATGTGACAAAATAATTTGGTTATTTAAAAATATATTGGCTATAATTGCGGAAATGAACATATTAGAATTCTTTAATTATTTGATTTAAATTATTTGTTTTAAACGATTGCCCGGATATTTCCAATATTCCCCTGCTATATGGAAGAAGATTTTTTTATTAACTAAAATAACACATCATGATCAAAAAAATCCTGTCTTCCTTCGTTGTTTTTTTGTACTGTTTTTCCGCATTCAGTCAAACAGATTCAACTAAATCGCCGTGGCCTACCATTACCGGCTCTTTTGATGCGTATTATCGCTACAACTTTGCAAATGCTAAAGATCCCTTAAGCGGCGATCAGATCACAAATAATTATACTTCATTTACAAATTCTCAAAATGCTTTTGAATTGGGAATGGCAAGCCTAAGGGCTGATCACAGTTTTGGCAAAGCCAGCGCAACCATTGATGTTGGATTCGGACCAAGAGCTGAAGAATTCTCGTATGGTGATCCTACTCACTCGACTTTATTTTCATTGAAGCAAGCGTATTTAAGCTATGCTATATCAGATAAGTTTAAACTAACAATGGGTAAATGGGCTACCCATATAGGCTACGAGTTGGTAGATGCTTATCTAAACCGAAACTACAGCATGGATTATATGTTTTCTTATGGTCCCTTTTCGCACACAGGTTTAAAAGCAGACATTGGCCTGGGTGGCAAAAGCGCGTTGATGGTAGGCGTAGGTACCACCAGCGATGTAGTTGCTACTACGTTATCGCGCAAGCTGGCATTTGCCCAATTCAGTACAGGAAGCTCCAACGACAAACTGAAAGCGTATTTGAATTACCAGGGAACTTATGGCGGCAGTTATAGTTTAACTCAATTTGACCTGGTTGTAACAGGAGCCGTGTCTGATAAGTTTAGTATCGGGTATAACGGAACTATACAATCCATAAAGCCGCAAAAAGCTGATGGTAACAGTTGGTGGGGCTCAGCTTTATATTTTAACGTTGACCCTACAAGCAATTTTGGTATAACATTACGAGGCGAATATTTTGATAATAAAAAAGGTGTATCGGCCGCCCCGGCTACCAGCATATTTGACCTGACACTCTCTCCCAATTTTAAAGTAGGCAATTTAACAATCATACCCGAAGTGAGGTTTGAAAGTGCTAAAGACGAAATATTCTTTGATCATGATGGTAATACAACCAAATCTACATTCACTGGTTTACTCGCGGCAACTTATCATTTCTAATTACTAAAACTAAATTTTATCCTGTTTATGAAAAGTAAACCCATTCCATTTATATTATTAGGCATTTTTGCCTTTTACGGAATCTTTATTCCGCTTGTACCTGATCACGTTTCTGATGCATATAATTTTGCCGATATAGCCTGGCTGCTTGTTTCAACTGCATTTGTATTGTTGATGACGCCGGGGCTCTCTTTCTTTTATGGCGGCATGGTAGGAAAAAAGAATGTTATCTCAACCATGTTTCAAAGTTTTATTGCAACGGGTCTTATCAGCATTTTATGGTTAGTAGTAGGTTTTGGCCTTGCCTTTGGGCCAACAATCGGTGGTTTTATAGGTAATCCTTCTTCATTTTTTATGATGAAGGGAATCAATGGCCATGAAGCATGGAGCTTAGCTCCTACCATTCCTATACTTTTATTCGCTTTGTTCCAGATGAAATTTGCGATCATCACCCCTGCCCTGGTTGTTGGTGCAACTGCTGAAAGGATCCGTTTTATGTCGTACGTGCTTTTTATGGTATTATTCAGCCTTTTTATTTATGCACCGCTTGCACACTGGACGTGGAACCCGGAGGGGCTGCTTTTTAAAATGGGGGTACTGGATTTTGCCGGGGGAACTGTTGTACATATTTCTGCAGGATGTGCGGCACTGGCAGGAGCTATCGTTTTAAAAAGACGTAAAGTGCATTTAACCGGAGAACCTGTTAAACCTGCCCGCATTCCTTATGTACTATTGGGTACGGGCCTGCTTTGGTTTGGGTGGTTTGGTTTTAATGCCGGTTCTGCAGTAGCAGCCAGCAGTTTATCTGTAGATGCATTTGCCAATACTAATACGGCCTCTGCCGCAGCAGGCCTTAGCTGGATATTCTTTGATATGCTGCGAGGCAAAAAAGCTTCTGCGCTTGGTTTTTGTATTGGCGCTGTGGTTGGCCTTGTGGCTATTACACCGGCAGCCGGTTATGTTGGTTTGCCTCAGAGTATTTTTATAGGTTTTATCGGTGCGATCTGCTCTAACATCGCAGTTCACTGGAAGGGAAAAACTGCCATTGATGATACGCTGGATGTTTTCCCGTGCCATGGTATTGGGGGTATTGTTGGTATGATCATGACCGGTATATTCTCAAGCAAGGCAATCAACCCTGCCGGCACAGATGGATTACTGTATGGAGGAACTGAGTTTTTTTTAAAACAGGTATTAGGCTGCGTGATCGTTGTGGTATTTGCATTTGTGATGGCTTTTATACTTTTCAAAATTGTTGACTTAATAAGCCCGATGCGTGTAAGTGAAGAAGATGAACTGCTCGGTCTTGATATTACCCAGCACGATGAAAGTTTATAAAATCTTATTTGAGTTTTTATAACCTTAATATTAACTTTTTAAAAACCCTCATATAAGTCCCGGTTACTTGACCGGGATTTTTTATGCTTTAGATTTTGATGTTAATATTAGACCAGGCGAAGAAGATGTTACAGATGATGAAGTCTCTATTACTTCTGCTACATGAGATTGTAATAAAAATAAATTTAAAGGAATGCTACTCTTCAATTGTATAGTCTGGCTGGCAATAGCAATATACAATTTTAATTACTAAACTTATTGTTGATCACTTGTGCATCTAACGAGATCGTGCAGATGAAACCGCAATATCCTTCGTGGGCGCAAAGCCATGCGAAGAGAGTCGAGTAGGCAAGGGCATTGCAGCCCAAGCCTCTCACAGAATCGTGCTTGAGATTCTCACCTCACACGGCTCTTCTCATTCAGTATAAAAAGATTTTTATACATAATTGAACTAAACTTGATCGTCCACAGATTACTCCATGTTGTCTTTCTTAGTGCAAATGAATGAGCTGAACCCTTCGCTCCATTTCCATTACAGAAACTTCAACACTCTACGATTCAGTCCGCCACTCTGCTACGCATCAGCTCCCTGTGGGATACCTTGAATTACATCATTGTGTAAGGCATGTCAGCACATCGTAGCAGCAGTTTCTCACGTTTCGTATAAAAGCCTGTGTAAAGCTCCTGTCCCGCTTTGTGCGGGATTGGTCTGTAACCGGTAAACAGTTGACCGTTACAGTTTGTCCTGTCTGCCCAATGAAGCCTACAGTTTTACCAACAAGTTTTTCCTTTCGACATTTCTTCAACGGTTCATCTGCATTCAGCTTCTTTACACGCACCTGATCTCGCTTCAAGCGAGACCTTTTGCCTCAACGTTCAGCACCATGCCTTTTGAACACAGCACCTTCAGGTGGTTTGCACACCTCAACTGTATGACGTATGCGGCAGACCTGTTGCCATCTTCTATACAACATTGAAAAGAACTATCCATCCTTTTCATTCGTGACACACCATTCGGAGAAGGAAAAAACGATCTATACTTTTATAGCAGGATTATTAATCAAAAGTGTAAACTTATTTTGGCACGATATATATTAAAAACGGCGGCATGGTTAAGATTCATGATCTTGTCAGGAAGGCATGCACGAGCAACCGCCAGTTTGAAAGAGCTTTTAAGAGAGAATGGGTATTTCACCGAAATTCTTCAGCAGGCTGGTTCGTTTTGGAAAAGCATAGTCACTAAAAAAAAATAATCCAGCTATGACCTGGACTCAAGTTGCATACAAATGCAATTATTTTGACCAGATGCACCTTATCCGCGATTTTAACGAATTTGCCAATGCTAATCCCAAGAGATATCAGATGCCTCTCAAAAGCAGCCTTTTACTCTTGGACTACGTATATTTCGTTGAGCACAAAACGATAGTTTTGTAGTAAAACAATTATTATGAAACACTATCTTTTTACCTGCGCATTTATTTTATTTGCGACAATGCTGTTGGCACAAAACAGTTCTTCGGATGAGGTGGCTATTAAAGAAATTATTAAACAACAGGAAGCCGCATGGAATAAACAAGACTGGGAAAATTTTAGTAGCTATTTTACAGATGATGCAACCTTGATAAACCCTGTCGGTCAGTTTTGGAAGGGCAGAAATGATATTGTTGAACATTTCAAACTTCTTAGCGATTGCTGTTTATCGCCTGTTTCCCTGAGATTTGAATTTAAAAATGCCAGATTCATTACAACTGACATAGCAATTGTGTATATTGAGGGAACTGCTATTGCCAATAAAGATTATGATGTTCCTTTCCACCAATATAAAAAAGGAGAAACCGATTATACAATGATGACCAATATTTACACAAGGCAAAATAACGAATGGAAGATAACAGCGGCTCAGGTTACATCTATCAATTAAATCGTTTCTCCGCATGACTCTACCGGCAGAAATTAATACAGAAAGCACGAACGCACAATAAGTGTATGTAAAAGTATGGCTTGGCAAGCAGCATTTGTGCAGTGGTTATTATCCTTTGCTTAAACCATATGCTATTCTTCAATGCTGCACCCGCTTAATTACAGCTGTTTTACTGTTGCATTAATATAATAGACGATAGTGAGGTTAAAATTTCATGCGGTGTTGGCATCCCGCCAACAAACAATTTTTTCTTGTCAATCTTTAATGAGTTAATCAGCTATAACGTTTAATGACATTGAAGATGATAGCAGAATTTAAAACCTGGTGAACTGTTGGCAGGGATGCCAACAGCAGCGTTAATCTTGTATATTTATAAGCTATCTACTGAACCAGCCATAAAATAGTTCCAGCTTATGAACAGGTATTAATGCATTCTTCCTTAAGCCATGGCTATATATAACGATCGTAATATTTGGAAGCCTTTTAAAATTTTACCACCTAAACAGTAAACTATTTTGGATGGATGAAGTTTCCACCGTTTTTTATACTTCGGGGGTAAAGGATAGTATTATCCGGGAGAGAATTCCTGTTAATCAAATAAACAGCTTCGGATATTATGACAGCCTTTTATATCTCAGTACTAAACCTTATTCACTTAAAAATGAAGTAGCCGGCATTCTTTCTGAAACACACCTTACTCCGGCTCATTATGTTTTTTTAACGCTGTGGTACCGGTTGGCAGGTGATACTGACATAGATTACCGCTTGTTTTCGGTGTTCATTTTTATCCTTTCCTTACCCTTTGTTTTTCTTCTGGCAAAAACCCTGTTTAATACCCCGTTTAGCGGGATGGATCGCCTTGAGCCTGTACGCTGTATCTCCCTTTATCCATTTTGAGGCACAGGAAGCGCGATATTATATTTTATGGGTATTCTTTTTTATTTTATCTAATTATTTGTTCCTGCAAGCAATAAAACACAACAAAGCGCTTTGGTGGATCGGTTATTCTATAGCATCTGTTCTGTCGCTGTACACATCCGCAACGTCAGGTACATTTATTTTTGGGCACCTGATGTATCTCCTTCTGTTTAAAAAAGAACTGCGGATTCAATTTGTCATTTCACTATTGTTTATTGTGTTAGCGTATCTGCCCTGGATATATTTTCTGTACACGGTTTGGGAGACCATCGAAAGTGGTTTAGCCTGGCATAAAATATTTCATACTTCGTTTTTTTCATTAGACCTTTTGTTCTTTCAGCTATTAGGCTTTGTAAGATCATTTGCTTTTTTATTTGATACTAATTTATATTTATGGTGGTTCAGTGGTAAAACAACACCAGGAATATCTCTTCTTCTTACTGATCTTATATTTCTCGCTTTTATTATTTACGCAATTTTTTACCTATGCATCAAAACTTCTAAAGAAATAAGATGGTTACTTATACTAATTATTTTGCCGTTGTTTGTGCTATTCTACATATCAGATATTATCCGTATGGCTTTACCTCTTTTCTTTGGCGTTATCAGATCGTAAACATAGTAGGCATAAGCTTAATTATTACCAACTTATTGAACGATAAAATTGCAAAGGGAAAATGGTTATACATAGGCATTTATTTTGGATTAGTGCTTTTGGGCATAGCATCCATTCTGAAAATAGCGGCAAACAGGTGTTGGAACACATCTCCTGATTGTGAATCAAACGTAGAAGACGCTCAATTAATTTCTAATGCTGTTCATCCGCTAATAATTACCGATTTTAATAAAGGCGGGTTAGGTAATTTCCTTGTTGTATTACATAACTCCAGGGCAACAAATGCAGACATCATGTACTGTAAAGGAACTATCCCCGATTTAAAAGAAAAAATAGCAGGTAAAGCCTATTCTGAAATAGACGTTCTGCAAGCATCTGACGCACTTGCCCAACAGATAAAATCACAATTCCTTTCCAGCACATTGGGATCCTAAGCTTAGAATTCCACGTGGACAAGTTGTCGC
>JADMIO011201669.1_pt1 | contig 90014 bp, 62 predicted proteins | sample 8958161 | NCBI WGS metagenome assembly JADMIO01 (sample SAMN16585339, study PRJNA669376) | soil metagenome | isolation source: Crop rotation soil | place: USA: Cullars Rotation, Alabama | collected 2011
GGCCGCGACTTCAAGTCACGTGAATTCCAAGCTTCGGATCCCACTGTGCTGGAAAGAGGTTGCCGATAACGTCGAAGGGCAAATTCTTCAACCGCTCGTAGCCGGCGTTGAATGCGTATGCCTTGGCCGCGAACTGCCTGTCTTCGCGTTCCGGCAGGCGCAACAATTCGATCCAGGGATATTGGGAAGCATAGCGTCGAACAATTGCGTCAGTGTCATCTGTCGAGCCATCGCTGACGATGAGCCACCGCAGCGGCAGAACGGACTGCGCGATGACGGAGCGAATAGTGTTCTCGATCAAAGCGCCCTCGTTCCGCGCAGGCGTGACGAGCACATAGGACAAAACGGATCTGGCGGCAGCCAACGGTTTTCGCCCGGCAGGAGCAGCGATGGCATTCATGACGCGACCGTCGCCATCTCTTGGCTCCGTTCAAGCCGGCACGATTGTTTGAGACGAAGGTGAGCGAGCGCCTTGAACATCGTTGCCTGGCCCCAATGAAAATACGGTGTCCTGGAGGTAACGGCCGGATATCTGCGATAGTAAAAATAGCCGGATCGATCCTGCATGTGCGCGATGGTCCACTCGGCAATTTTTTCAGCGAGCGGCAACCCTTCCGGAAATTCGCCGGAGAAAAACGCGAGCGTATCGATGGCCTGTGCGGCGCACTGAATGTCGATCGGGTACAGCTTGTTATGATAATAGCGCGGGCAACCGTCCGGTTCGAAAAACGTTTCCACGAAATATCTGAAGCCTTTGTCGAGTTGATGCGCGAACGACTCATCGCCCGTGCTGTCAATGTAGCGCTTCAAACAATCGAGATTGTAAGCCGTGTGAAAATTATCGATCCAATGGTACTTCGGATGTTCACCATACCACCATGCGCCGTTCTCCATTTGACGAGAGCAGGTGTAGGCGATGGATGAGCGCGCGAGCGCGAGGTATTCCGAACGGTTCGTGAATTTCCAGGTGCGAGCCAGCATGGCGCCGCCGAGCAAGTTGGAATTGTGAATCGAAAATTGTGCGAACGGCACGTAGCTGATGCATTCGCCAGCGGCGGTTTTCTCGCGCGGCAGTTGCAATATCCAGTCGCAAATACTGCAGGCGACCTCCAGGTAACGCTTGTCGCCGAGCTGTTCGTAGGCTTCGAGAAACGCCTGACCAATCAGTCCAGTCCAAACGATAGTGGGCTGGTGAGCCGGTATGCGACCGCTTCGGCTGGAAAAGTCGAAGTGGTTCCCCCAACAGAAAAACGGCGATACCGGAGTTTTGTGCGCCTGAAGCCATTCCAAACAAGCTGTGGCACGTGTGCGATAGGATTCATTCCCGGTGGCTTTGAGTAACAGCAGATAACCCCACGCCATGAAGCCGCGACCTTTGGTGGAATCCAACGGTTTGACACCGACAAGCGGGCGAATGTTCCACGGCGATTTCCAGATGGCCTGCTGTAACAGACGCTCGGCGAAAAGATTCCCGAACGTAAGCGGGCGCAGAAAAGAGGTTAAGCCGTCGCCGGGATCATAACCCCTATAATCGCGGTCTTCGACCCATCTCCTGACTTTACTCAGGCTCTGCGCAATCTTGTCATTCCCGGCTTTCATAAATCAGGAATCCACAGCAACTGTAGAAACCAAAGGCAACACCGCATGACCGTTACGATGCGCAAGCCCGGAAAATGAATCGACGAGTTGAAGATAGTCCTGCTTCTTCGATTGCCAGTTATTTCGCTGAACATAGTCGTGAGCGTGTTCAACAAGGGAAGTTCGCAAGCGCGAATCCCGGGCAACGCTGATCAGCTTCCTGGCCAGGTCATCCGAGTCGCCCGATTGAAAAAAGCTTAAAACATCATCATTGAAATAAAATTCATCGATCTTTGTCCGCGAGGCGACGACAGGAATTCCCTGGGACATGAATTCAAGAATCTTGGTGCTGTAGGCTTCATTGCCGAAAGAATCGGCGCGCTTTGGAACCACGCCCACGTCTGCATTCGCGATAATCTCCGCAATTTGAGCGATCGGAACGCTTTCAAAAAAGCGCACTTTTTCCTGCAGCCCTAAAATGTTCGACAGCTCGACGAGGTCATTCTTGGCACTACCCTGACCATAAATGTGCAGTTCAGCCCCAGGTAATTCCGAACTGACCTGTTGGAAGGCGCGAATGGCAATATCCACGCCCTGGTGCCAATACAATCCGCCGGGGAAGATGAGGATTGTCTTGTCATCGCATCGAATGCGTTTGCGCCGGAAGAAGACGCGCAGATCGACGTGGTTGAGAAAAACAGAGCTTTTCTGGGCGGACACGGATCGCGTCAGAAGTTTCTCGTGCCACAGGTGATTGGAGACGATGACATGATCGGCAAAACGAGCGGACCATCGTTCCAGAGCTGCAAGCAGCCGAAACCAAAAACCGTTCTGCGCCGCATTGAATTTGCTGGAGTAAAATTCAGGGACAAGATCGTGGATGTCTAAAATGATTTTGGCGCCGGTAAGCTTTGGGAACCAGGCCGCGAAGACCAGAAAATCCGGAATGTTATGAACGTGAATGATATCGTACGGCTTGAGGAAATGCCGCCAGCTCAGATGCAATGATGTGGTGACGGAGAACCGCAAGAGGCGCAGAAGATAGGCAAGCTTGCTCTTTTCATTCTTGCCAATCCGCTTCTGAAGCCGAAAGACATTTACCCGGTTGATTTCTTCTTTCGTGGGCTGGTCTTTCCGACCATGAAGCGCAAACACGTCAACACTATCCCCGCGCGCGCCTAACGCCTCCGCATAGCGCATGACACGATTGTCAGACTCATAAAACGAATAGGCGATCATGCAAACGCGCTTCCGGGAGAGACGCTTCAACGCGCAACGCTCTTTGCAGTAAGCCGCCAAATCACGCGGGAGTGCCAACCAAAACGATTCCTGATAGCGGTCTTTAAGGTACTCCAGAAACTCGCGATAATAGGCAACGGGATATTCGCGGCTGCCATGCCCGGAACCTCCAAAATCCATGTAGTCAGGATGCGTGTTGATCAACACCATGCCCCCGTGCCCGGCAATCCAATCGAGTTTTTTCTTCCAGATGTCAGGGGTGCGTTCGCGCAGGTAAATGAACAGCGTGGAATCCTGCGGCAGCGTGTAAGGCATCTCGACGTAGTCATTGCCGTTGGAATTGCCCACACAAAATGGAAAAATAGTACCGACGCCATCCGGCTGCGGTTCAAACGGATCGGTATCGAAAGTAGAGGCGTCGTACTGAATGTTCAGATCGTGAATCCAATCGAGATTGCGCAGCATGAAACCGGAACGAAACCCGACCGCGCCCCAATCGCGAAGGTAATGGTTGATCCGGGCAGCGTGCCGTTTGAACTCCTTTCGGGAACGGAACAGTTTGCCGTCATGTTTAAGATCGTGAACTCCGATTTCAAAACCGTTTTGTGCAAGTTCGTCGCGCAGGGTTTTCGGAATGGAATACTCGCCTTCCGGAATCAAGTTGAACGAGGAGCGAAAGCCGAGTCCCATCTCGAGTTGCATCAGGTCAGGGCAGCGCTTTAGACCAATCTGGCCTTCAACATCGTGTGTGAGGACAACCGCAAACTTTTTCCCGTCGGGCCAGCCGGACCAGTCGTCGGGACGGACAGAAGCGGCCTGGTTAATCGGCCAAATATCTGCGCACTCGGCGTATCTCCGGGCAGCCCAGGCGCGCCGAGCGGCCAGGCGCATCCTCCAAGGCAAGAAGGGTTTTACTTGATAATAAAGACGGCTAAAGAGCATTTGAAATATGGAAGGTCAAGCGTCAGACGAACAGACTTCGTCCCCGTCAATTCGCAGCCGCGTAATTGATTGGCACAACTTTCACTCTGTTTTTTTGAACCCGGCGCGAAACCGCGCCTCCCTCAACGTCTGTCCAGCCTAGCGACAACAACGCTGTCGTTCGAGGCAGGAAATTCTCCGAACCGCCTGACGGCGGCTACATTGGCTGGGATGCACACCGGGCACCGACGGCAACTGACTAAAAGCAAACTCAAGCGCCTTTCTGCAACCATTTCGGCACCGGGTTTCGCACCTTGTTAAGAACGGTGCTGACGGACGCCTTGGACCGAGCCAGCAGTTTCCCCGCTTGCTTGACGGTTTCATGAGTGTCCTTCTCCGATTCGACCACTAAAATGACCAAATCCATCATACCGGCGAGGCGCGCCGTCATCGTCGTTGGCGTGGTGGGCGGCAGATCGAAAACGATGTAATCGTAGTCACAAACGCGCAGCTTGGGCACTACACGCGCCAATTGTTTCGGCAGGCTCTGAGTTGCGGGGTCATTGGGGTTGCCTGCCGTAGCGACATAAAGATTCTGCAACACCTTTCCATTGGCCCGCTTGTCCAATTCAAGCGCATCCGTCAGACAGCAGGCCAGTTCACCACGATAAAATGGATGCGCCGCCTCGGCTGCGTAATTAAGATTGAGCAACAACACGTTGCCATCGCCCGTTTCTGAAAGCGCGCCTGCCAGACCCGCAGCGATGGATGTCACCCCGGCGTGCTCGCCGCAACTTGTGATGCCGATAAGCTTCGGTTTGTGCGGGTCGCCGCCAAAATGAGTAAGAGTCGCATCACGCAACCCGTCGATGTAACGGCGCAAGGGATGTTCCGCATCCCAGGTCTGGGCCAGATCTCCCGTCGATTCCGATGCCGGCGACTCAGCGGACGGATTCGGAAATGGAAGCATTTTGGAATGACCATTGAGGCCCAGCTTGGGAATGGAAAGAAACAAGGGCATTCGCAATTTGGTTTCGATTTCCTCGGGCCGCCGAATAGTGCGATCGAAAAAAATCTCGATGAAAAACGCAATCGCGATGCCCACGATAAGCACGCCGCCAAATGTGCTGGCGACCAACTTTAACCGTTGAGAAACGTTGGGGGCGGGCACAGACGGATTCTGCACGGTCTGGATATTCGACATTTTTGCGGCGGCAATTTTTTCGTCGTAATTCGCAGCTTCCAGCCCCTGGGTAATGTGCATGTAGTTCTGGTTGTCGCGCTGAAGTTTTCGCTTTATTTCCGCAATGGCGCCTTCGAGCCCATCCAGCACTGCAATTTCACTGCGCACCTGCGCCAACTGATTGGTGATATATGAAACTCTTGATTCGAGCTCTGCCACGCGGCGTGGACTGGGCCGGCCATCGGCGATCAAGTTGGAAGTTTGCGATGGCGGAACATAAACGGCAGTCAGTTTCGGGAATTCCGTTTCGAGAGCTTTTTTCTTCTTTTCATTTTCGACAATCTGCTCGCGGACGCGAATCACCATTGGATTTTCATCCGTGTAATCCGCCATCAACACGAATTCCCGCTCGCGCAATCCCTCCAACCGTACGCAGGTCACCTTGTACTCAGATACTTTTTCCAACGGGGCGACAGGGTCCACAGATTTGTTTTCGTTCGTGGGGGCGAAGCTCTTGCCGAGAGCCGCCCGGGCGGCAGCGAGATCTGCTTCAGCGTCAAATTGCTGCGAACGTAAGCGCGCCACGGTCTCGCCGTAGGTCTTCTTGGCGTCTTCGACAGAAATTACGCCCGCTTTGCGGTTTAGTTTTTGCAACTCGGTTTCATTTTCGCGAATCGTGTAGAGAAGACTCTGGGCTTCGCGCGACAAAATGTCGTCGATATCTCCGGCGGTGCGGTGAATGGACCGGTGCCGTTCCAGGTATGAGGTAATGAGCTGGCGGAGTACGATCTGGCACATCGTCGGATCAGGATGAGAAAATCGAACTTTGATAATATTGCTGCGACGGGGATTTTCCGGTTTAAGCCCGTTGTAGATAATTCTGGCGGCGGCAGTCGTGTTGCTCCCACCGCCGGCCTTCGCTAGAACCCTCTCCGCTCCGACCAACTTGGCGACTTCTTCGCAGAGATCGAGGCTGTTCAGAATCTCCAGTTCGGAATTGATGATGGTTTCTCCGCCACTGTCAGGTGATTTGGTGGTGGTGCCGACTGCTGCCTCCATTGACGTGCTTTCCGTCACGTAACGCACGAGCAATTTGGCTTCGGACCAATAAGCAGTCTTTTGTCCCAAAAAGACGACCAGACTGGCGATCAAAGCAAGCGCAAGGAAAACGGCAATGAGCCATTTCTGCCGAAAGATCACGTAGTAGATGTCGCTGAGCTTCATGCCCAGCGCAGGCATCTCTGCCGTCTCTTTCTTCGTTTGTCTTCCTTCAATCATACGAACCACCGCGTCAGGTCAGGTGCGGATAAACCGCTCGTCCGACCCAGCGGGAAAGCACCACTGGCATTAAAGCAAACAACCGGGCCTGTGCGCCAGCCGCTAAATCATCTATTTTCACGAAGCTCTGCCGCGCGAAACAATAGCGGGCGTAGTGAATTAACCGCTCCTGGGCACCCCAATTCCGCTTGAATCGGCGCAAACCTTCGTTTGAACGCGATGTCTTTCCAAAATCCAATTCCATGACGCCGGCATCGATGAGCCGCCGGATGCTCTCCCAAATCACGAGGTTTGGACCGCGCAACTCTTGAAACCGTTCGTCCGAGGCGCTGAACTTGTAGATGGCTTGGCGGGCGAAGCGGAAGAAGACAGCTCCGGCAATGGGCCGTCCCTCATGCATCGCCAGCGCCACGAATCCATGACCCTTTTGCAGAATGTGTTCGCAGAGCGACTGGAAAAAGCGAAAAGGCTGTGGCGGTGCGCCACGCCTGGTACGCGTTCGGCAGTGCAGTTCGTAATAGGCACGCACAGATTCGAGATCCGTCCCAAATTGAACCGTTACATCGTTGCGCTCAGCTTTGCGCAAAGCGCGCTGCACCGAATCCTCGAATTGGGCGAAAACGTCGTCGGGACGCGTGTTCAACCCGAGCGTGTGGCCATAAAACGAAACGGCTTCCGGTATGCCGTCGAAGAGATCGTGGCCTCCGCGCAATTCCAAATGTTTCCAACCGCGCGAGCACCCTTCATGCGTTGCCACATCAAGTAATGACGCAGCCGTGACACCGTGCGACACCAGCGGCGCGCACTCATCCGTGAAAGGCAACGATACGCCGCGCGTCCCGCGCAACCAGCTGCGCGCTTCAATCACCGGAAGCAGCCCGCGCAACTCGCCATTGCTGGTGGCCGCGACGTAGCGGCATTGAAATCCATAAGCATCCGCCAATGTTTTCGCCCAGGCAGCGCTGTGAAAAAAGGTTGCGCTAGGGTGCGTCCAAAGCAGCGCGTCCCACGCCGGATCCAAAGTCGGATCGACGATTCGCAGATCCGTCTCACCGGCGGTGCTGGCCACGGAGGACAGCGGAATGGAAATGGCAGGGGCGGCGCTCATGCGACAGCGAGTGAGTTCTCGACCCACGCGCGCACGGCGAGCGCGACGGCCTCAACCTGTTCAGGCGTCAGTTCCGGAAACATTGGCAACGAGACAAATTCATTGGCGCAACGTTCCGCGACCGGAAAAGCGCCGCGCATCAGGCCAAGCGAACGATATGCTTCCTGCAGGTGTATCGGGATTGGATAATGGATGCCGCAGGAAACTCCCTGCTGGGCCAGCGCGCGCATCAGTTCATCGCGTTTCGGCGCGCGAATCGCATAGATGTGAAAGACATGAAGGCGCGCGGCAGCGGTTGCGGGTAAAATGATTTCATCAAGGCCTGCAAGCAGGTCGGCGTATTGTCGCGCATGTCGGCGGCGGCGTTCATTGCCATCAGCGAGTCTTTTCAATTTCACCGAAAGCACGGCGGCCTGGATGCCATCCATGCGGCCGTTCCAACCAACGACAGTATGATGATATTTGCGATCCTGACCGTGGTCGCGCAGCACATCTATTTTGCGCTTCAACTCAGAATTGTTTGTTATGGTCGCGCCCGCTTCTCCCAGGGCGCCGAGATTTTTCCCAGGATAAAAACTGAAACACCCGATCTCGCCGAGCGTCCCGGCTTTGCGGCCTTTGTATTCGGCGCCGTGGGCCTGGCAGGCATCTTCGATAACGGGCAGCCCATGCTTTCGCGCAATCTCCATGACCGAATCCATGTCCGCCATTTGGCCGAAGAGATGAACGGGCAGGATGGCCTTGGTGCGCGGGGTGATGACACGCTCCAATTGCGTTGCGTCCATCGTATAAGTCTCTTCGTCGATATCGACAAACACCGGACGTGCGCCGCAAAAAGTGATCGCCTCCGCCGTAGCCATGAAAGTGCTCGGCACAGTAATGACTTCATCGCCAGGTCCGACGCCAAGGGCAAGCAGGGCAAACCACAACGCGTCGGTGCCATTGCCGACACCGCTCGCGTAATTCGCGCCGCCAAACTGCGCAAACTCGCGCTCGAATTTTTCCACGAAACTGCCGCCGGCGAACGCGCTGGAGTCAATCACTTCCTCGATCGCGGCGCGCAACTCGTCGCGCATCGGTTCGTGATGAAGGCGAAGATTAAGAAAGGGAACTTGCATTCGCACCTTTCGCTATGCCGCGGAGGACACGCGCCGGGTTGCCGGCAACAATCGCCCCCGCCGGCACATCTCTTGTGACGACGCTCCCCGCACCAATGATGGCACGTTCCCCAATAGTGATACCGCACAGAATCGTAGCGCCGGAGCCAATCGATGCGCCGCGCTTCACCACAGTCGGTTCGCAGTTCCATTCGCTGTTCTCTTTCGGCAACCCTTCATCGTTCGTTGCCCGAGGAAAACGATCGTTAATGAAAGTGACGTTGTGGCCAACGAACACCTCGTCTTCAAGCGTCACGCCTTCGCAAAGAAACGAATGACTTTGAATCTTGCAGTTGTTCCCGACGTGCACACCCTTCTGGATTTCCACGAACGTGCCGATCCGCACGTCATCGCCGATAGTGCAGCCGTAAAGGTTCACGAACGCGCGGAGCCGAACATTCCGGCCCAGCTTCACGTCCTCAGCGATGAGGCAGAGATGGGAAGCGTGATGATTCATGTCTTGGCCAACTTGACATCACCATTGGTTGATGGGGCGGTCAATGGCTGCGCCGCTTCAAACGGTACCGAAGCGCCATTTTGCTGCAGCGAACGGGAACAGGCCTCGAGCACGCGCACTACGTTCGCCCCGTGCAAGCCGTCCGTCAGCGGCTTCGTGCCGTTGCGGACACATTCGAGGAAATGCTGGCATTCCACTTTCAGCGGCTCCTCCTGCTTTATGTACGGGATGTGGCTATCGCCGTAATGATAGGCAAAATGGAATTCACCGAACGTGTCATAGTGGGGCTGCGTTTCGACGCGCGTGTCATAGATGCGAACTTTTTCAAGCGGTTGGACATCGTCGTAAACAATCATGCGGCGTGAACCAACAATAGTCATTTCGCGAACCTTGCGCGGATCCAGCCAACTGTTCTGCAACGTGGCAAACATGCCGCGCTGGAAATTCATGGACATGTTCGTCACATCCTCGACGCCTTTGGTGACGTGTGAACTACCCTGGCAGTTCACCGATTCCGGCAAGAGACCGGTCACGTAAAGAATAATGGAGATGTCGTGTGGCGCGAGGTCCCACGTGACATTGATGGTGCGCTGAAACAAACCGAGGTTGAGACGCCGCGCGTTGATGCACCGGATTTCGCCGATATCGCCGGAGTCAATAATGTCCTTGATGCGACGCACAGGCGCTGAGTAAAGAAATGTGTGGCCGACCATTAACGTCAGTCCACGCTCAGCGGCCAGTTGTACCAGCTCATCGCACTCCGCAGCCGATGTAGCCATCGGCTTTTCGATGAAGACGTGCTTGCCGGCGAGCAAGCCTTGTTTCGCCATCATGTAATGAGTCGTGGCCGAGGTCGCGATGATGAGCGCGTTAATATCAGGTCGCGCGACGAATTTCTGAAACTGAGTGGAGACTTCGACTTTTGGATAGAGTGTCTTGAGATGATTGAGCCGTTGAATGTCGAGGTCGCAGATGGCTTTGAGTTCGCAATCCGGAAGGCTGTAGAAGTTGCGAATTAAATTGGGTCCCCAGTATCCGCAGCCGACGACCCCAACGTTGATGCACTCGTTCATACCTTGAGTTCAAACGGTCGTTGCGGGGCGGCCGCTGTTCGGCCGACGGGATCTTGCTTGCTGGCGGGCGCGCTTTCGCTCCCAAGCCTCTTTCATTTGCTCGACTACGACAGGAAAAGTGCGAAGCAGTATCGTGATGTCCTGCCATAGCGACAGATTTTTGGCATAGCGAACATCCAGCGCAACCATCTCGGGAAAGGTTGTTTTGTTTTTGCCGCTGACTTGCCAGAGGCCAGTCAGGCCCGGAATCGCGTTAAGGCGCTCGCAGTCTTCCGGGCGATACTTTTCGTACTCGTAACGAATACAGGGACGAGGGCCGACCAAGCTCATTTCACCGCGGAGGATGTTGAAAACCTGGGGCAATTCATCAAGGCCGCTGGCTCGCAAGATTGCCCCGAGTCGCGAGACGCGAGCGTCATGAAGATCCAGTTTCTCCATCGGTGTGTCAGAGCCAATGAGCTTCTCCAAATACTCTCGATGAGAGTGCGTCTCGGCGGCATCTCTCATTGTGCGAAACTTGAAACACATGAAAGGCTGCCCTCGAAATCCGATACGTTCTTGTCGAAACAAAATTGGACCGGGCGAGGACAGACGGATTCCCAGCGCAATCAAGGCCATGATGGGCGCGAGGGCAGGCGCGACGAGCAACAGGCAGATGACATCCAAAGTCCGCTTCCAATGCGGCAAGGCGCCAGGTCTTCGAACAGTGGCCGCCGAATGCGCCGCCATACGCCGACCTTGTGCGTTAAGGTGCGTTCCCATCATTTTTCCGCGACAGTCAGCCCAGACTTGCATACCTTCGATTTCCACCCGGCGATGACTGCTCCGCGCGAAGAGTTTTAGCTGGAGCAGTTCTCGTCCGTCAATTCAGCGGGACCTGTGCATGCCACGATTTGCTCTACAGTAGTTCCCCCTAGCCGTTCTTCCGGGAAGACGTCGCCACAAATCAGCCGTTTGCACGGTTCGCAGGATGAGCCAAATGGTTCACGCGGCTCAAGGGTGAAATGTAGGAGCTTGTAGGAATGTTTTACCCAAGAGGCGCGTCCGCCAAATTACGCAAGGACACGGCATAGCCTTTGCAAAGCGGAGGCGTGATTCAGAAGAAATCAGAAGGTCGCAGATTTTTCGCGAGACTTGTTTTGGCGCTCAGTCTCTGCTTTTCCTCGTGTTTTAGCTATGCTGTGACTCTGGAATGGGACCGAAACCCGGAAACAAATGTTATCGGCTACCGTGTGTATGTGGGCCGATTGTCTCGCGCGTACGACTCAGTGTTGGACATTGGAAATCAAGCCACTGCCGAAATTCCTACAACGCCCGGGACATCGTATTTTGCAGTGACGGCGTATGACAGCGACGGATTGGAAAGCGATTTTTCAGTCGAAGTTTCCTACCGGGCACCCAGTGTAAATATCCCGCCCGACGCGCAAACCGATTTATACTCCACTCTAAAAAACTCGCCTCTGGCCGTCTCTGCCGCCTTTGGAGTATTTGCAAACGACACAGACGCCGACGGGGATGTGCTTGAAGCCTTGCTCTTAAGTGGACCTCTCAACGGAGCGGTGACGTTGAATCCTGATGGCAGTTTCGTCTATACCCCAACGGCTGATTTTACCGGCTCTGATTCATTCGAATATTATGCCTACGATGGCATCGACCTTTCCTTGGATACATTTGTCATTATCAATGTGACTGAACCGGAACCTCCAAATTCCGTTCCTGTGGCGCAGGCCGACGCTTACGCCACTGTCAAAAATACCACGCTCAACGTTGTCACTGCTTCAGGCGTGTTGGCGAATGACAGTGACGCAGACGGCGATCCTCTCACAGCAGCATTAGTCACTTCACCCACGCACGGCACGGTGACGCTCAACGCAAATGGGAGTTTCCAGTACTCGCCCACAGCCAATTATGTAGGCAGCGATACTTTTGGTTATCGCGCGAACGACGGCACTGCAAATTCTGCGACTGCGACCGTTACAATTACGATTTCGGCCGGAAACTCAGCACCCGTCGCACAAGCGGACAGTTACACAACGATCAAGAATACGGCTCTGAATGTTTCAGCCGTCTCGGGAGTGTTGGCGAACGACACCGACAGCAACGGTGACACGCTGACGGCCACGCTCATAAATTCGCCCTCGCACGGCACAGTGACGCTGAATTCCAATGGCAGCTTCAGCTATACGCCAACGGCCAATTACACCGGCAACGATACCTTTCGTTATCGCGCGAATGACGGCGCCGCCAATTCGGCAACTGTCACGGTGACACTTACAATCAATCCGCCGCCAAACGTCGCACCGGTCGCGCAAGCGGATAGTTACTCGGCAACGAAGAACATAACGCTCACCGTGAACATCGCGTCGGGCGTGCTGGCGAACGACACCGATGCGGATGGCAATACACTCAGCGCGTCATTGGTGACATCACCTACACACGGCACCCTGACTCTGAACCTGAACGGTAGTTTCAACTATACGCCGGCCGCCAATTACGTTGGCGCCGATGCTTTCAGCTATCGGGCAAATGATGGCGTCGCCAATTCCGCGACGGCAACTGTCACCCTAACGATCGACCCACCGCCGAATTCGGCTCCAATTGCTTTGTCAGACAGTTACTCAATACGGAAAAACGCCACGCTGACGGTAAATACCGCTTCGGGAGTGCTGGCAAATGACACTGATGCTGATGCCAACGCACTCACCGCGTCATTGGTGACTTCGCCCGCGCACGGCACTGTGACCCTGAATGCAAACGGCAGTTTCACTTACGCACCGGCGGCCAGTTATACGGGCAGCGACACCTTTGGGTATCGCGCCAATGATGGAACAACGAATTCCGCAACAGCTATCGTTACCATTGCGATCACGAACACCTCGCCCATCGCGCGAGTTAATTCTTACACGACCACGAAAAACACTCCGCTTAACGTAGCGGTCGCATTGGGAGTATTGGCCGACGACACAGACGCCGATGGCGATTCACTCACGGCCACAATTGTCGCTTCGCCGACGCACGGAACGATAAGTCTGAACGCGAACGGTAGTTTACTATACACTCCGACCGTTGGCTACAGCGGCAGCGACAGTTTTGGTTATCGCGCCAGCGATGGCAGTGCCACCTCAAATGCGACGGTCACGATTACCGTCATGAACACGGCGCCCACGGCCCAAGCCGATGCTTACATAATCGCCAAAAACACTACGCTCAGTGTCGCCGCGAATTCAGGGCTATTGGTAAATGACGCGGATGCAAACGGCGATTCACTCACAGCGGTGCTGGTTACGTCGCCGACGCACGGGATTCTCACATTGAACGCAGACGGGAGTTTTCTTTATACGCCCGCAGCCAATTACACTGGCAGCGATACCTTCACGTATCGCGCGAGTGACGGCAGCGCCACGGCCAATGCCGCAGTCGCCATCACCGTCCTTAATACGACGCCCGTCGCGCAAGGAGATAGTTACGTGACGACCATGAACAATGCTCTGACCGCCGCGGCGCCAGGCGTGTTGGCAAACGATACGGACGCCAATGGTGATTCACTTACCGCGTCTGTGGTAAACTCGCCTTCGCATGGCTCAGTAACATTGAATGCGAATGGGAGTTTTCTCTACACGCCAGTTGCGGGCTTCACCGGGACAGACACGTTTAGCTACCGCGCGAGCGATGGAAGCGCTTTCTCCGCGACCGCGTTGGTGGCAATCACAGTCAGCGCCGCACCACATACCAACTCTCCACCGATATCCCAACCCGACGCTTACGTCACGGTCAGGAACGTGACGCTCAATGTTTCCTCGGCGTCGGGAGTTTTAAGAAACGACCTCGATATTGATGGAGATTCGCTTGGCGCGACCCTGATGACTTCCCCGTCGCATGGCACCGTAACGTTGGATGAAGCGGGCGGATTCAGTTATACGCCGGCGACAGGCTTCATCGGCGTCGATACCTTTGAATATCTGGCAAACGATGGAAACGCTGTGTCCCCTGCGACGGTCACAATCGCAATTGTTGCGGCGCCGCCAGTGAATGTTCCGCCGTCGACACTGACGGACAGTTACACGACGATCAAGAACACGGCTCTTAACAGATCCTGGGCGTTCGGAGTTCTGGCAAATGACCTGGACGCAGATGGTGATGCCCTTGAAGTCGTACTGATGAGCGCTCCTCTGCACGGCACCGTGAATCTGAATTCAGACGGCGCCTTCGTTTACACGCCAGCAATAGACTTCGTCGGCGCAGATCGCTTCGAATATGTTGCCTACGACGGTATTGAAATTTCGGCGGAGACGACGGTCAACATAAGCGTGACCCAGCCTGATCCAGTGAATACCCCTCCAGAGACACAGCCGGAAAATTACTCCACGAGCAAAAACACACCGCTCAACGTGCCGGCCACGTCGGGATTGTTGCTGAATGATAGTGATGCAGATGGCGACACACTGACCGCGATACTGGTAATTGCCACTACGCATGGCAGTCTCGTGTTGAATCCCAACGGCGGATTCCTCTACACGCCCAACACAGATTTTACCGGCACTGACAGTTTTGTTTACCAGGCCAGCGACGGCGCAGCGAGTTCCGTGACCAGGCTCGTAACAATCAATGTGACAGCCGCCTCCTACGATCCCACATCGTGCTCAACTTGTTTTGCGGCGCTTGATGAAGTGCTTGCCGCGCGAAGCAACGCCTTCGCTCCAGCAATCGCGGCCAAGCTCGCGGTGCCTACGAATGCGACATGTCCTCAGTACCATGTGCTCGTTTTTCGGACACTGAGCAAAATCCTCGGCGTTCTTCATGATAATCTCGCCAATCAGGTGCTCGGTCTTTCCACCGAGTGCGTCGTGTCAGAATTACAGGAAGAATTCACTGCGCGTTCTACTGACACGGCCGCGCTCGCGCCTTCCAAGTGGACGACTTCCGCGAGCAATTACATCTCAGTTGGCGCGCAAAATCTGCAGCTTGCTCTGACGAGCACCGACAATTCCAGCCGTGCAAAGTATCTCGCCGCGGCGGTGACGGCACTCGTCCGTGCTGATCGCGCTATCACAAATGGAAATCTTTCTCCGAAATCTCTTGCGGGCCGATCGATGGAATGTTTGTTGACCGAAAGCGGCAGCCGTCCTTTTCAGGCCACGATCTCATTCGGCGCGGGCTCATTTATTTTCACCGGAACTGATGGAACGCCCGCCAGCGGCACGTATTCCTTCACTCGCACGGCTTACGACCAGGGATCGCTTTCACTCCATTTCGATACCTATCAGCCGAACGAATTCACAACTTTTGCTCTGAAGTTCACACGCAGCCGCAACCGGATCACGGGTACAAAAATGCGCGGCTATTTCACGCTGCAGTGATCCCGGTGTCCTCCTCGTACGAGTCGGCACAGTTCTTGTTGCTGGCCGCGGCATGACCCAAAGTTCCGTTGTGCGCGGAATCCAATTACTCGGCGCGCTGGCATTTATTTCTTTCGGTAGAACTACGTACGCGACTTCTGATCCCCGCTTGGAATGGGACGCTTCTCCTGATCCGAACATTGCCGGCTATCGCGTTTATAATGGCGAATCGAGTCGCGACTACACTCACGTTGTGGACGTGGGATTGGCGACCAGCGTGCCCCTCACGAATTTAAGCGCGGGCGTCACGCATTATCTTGCCGTGACAGCCTACGACACAAACCACGTGGAAAGCCCATGGTCAGACGAAGTCTGGTTCACCGCCCGAGTTGATGGTGTGACCAGTGGTTTTCTCTCCTTCACGCTCATGACGTGGTCGGACCTCACTATTCTTCAGTTTGACGGACGCGCTGGCCAGCGCTGCCGCATCGTCGCCTCATCCGATCTGAGCCAATGGCAAACCATTTACACGGAAGATGTTTCGCAAAATGGACTCGTGACGTACGCGGAAGACGGGTCGGCGGCATTCCCCATGCGGTTCTATCGCGTCATCGCCACGCCTCCGATGTACGGCAGCGCCCTTCCCTTCAAACTAACGAGTTCGCCCAGCGCAACGACGATAGAATTCGCCGGCACCTACGGCCAGCAATGCCACGTCCTTGCGTCGCTCGACTTGCGCAACTGGGAGGAGATTTATTCGGTGACGCTCACAGGAAATCGTCCCGTGACTTACCGGGGCGCGGGTTCAAGTGCCTACCCCATGCGCTTCTATCGTGTTCTGGCGACAGCACCGTGAACCACCGCCGCCTCAAGGAAAAACTTGTACGGTGAAATCCACAACTGGGCGTCACACGCCCTGATCGCCCAAAACTTGTGACGAAGCGGTGAGGAACTGGCCAACCGAGCGCGTCGGCAACTATTCCGCCAGCGATTGCCCCTTATTCCGCTGTTGTTGGAAGAAACTTCGCAAGAGTTGCGCGCATTCCTCGCCGCGTACTCCGCTCGTGATCGCGCATTTGTGATTGAGCGTGGGAAATTGCAGCAGGTTCATCGCGCTGCCGGCTGCGCCTGCCTTCGCATCGAACGCACCGAACACCACGCGCTCCAATCGCACGTGAACAATCGCGCCCGCGCACATCGGGCACGGCTCCTTCGTAACATAGAGCGTACAGTCGGTGAGACGCCAATCGCCTACGGCCTGCTCGGCCTGGGTAAGCGCGAGCATCTCGGCGTGGGCCGTGGCGTCCTTGAGCAGCTCTACCTGGTTCCACGCGCGAGCGATGATACGTCCCGCGCGCACAACCACTGCACCGATGGGAACTTCCTCCGCCTCGAACGCCTTCGTCGCCTGGCGCAAGGCTTCGCCCATGAAGTATTGGTCGCTGTGGAGGTCGATGATGGGTTCCATGCGAAGTTCAAAGTTCAAAGTTCAAAGTCCAACGTTTCAACATGGCAAACCTTGAACCTCGAACTTTGAATTTTGAACTTAAAACCGCGCCGGTCTCGACTCCTCCGTCGTCCATTCGGTGTGGGCGTCCGGGAACCATTTCCAATGCGCGGCGAAAAATCCACCGCGGTGTTCCCAGAAAAGCGGCCAGATGATGTCGCGGTCCGTTTGCGGAATCTTGAGCGACGGAACATGTTCGCGCGCAAAAAAACAAAAAGTTCCTTCGCGATGTTTGGGCGGACATTCATGCAAACGGATCTTCACTTCGAAAAGAAAGATCAGCCAATGGCCCGCGCCGCCGTAAGCGTGTTCGCTCACCACGGCGGTGAGATGTAAATCGCGCGCAATGATTTTCAATCCAAGTTCCTCGTCAGCTTCCCGGCAGGCACAAGCGTAGGGTGATTCACCTTCGTCGGTGTGAACCTTGCCGCCGCACGGACTCCAGAAACCACGATTAGGTTCCTGCGCGCGTTCGAGGAGCAACACTTCGTCGCGTTCATTGAACACGTAAAGCAGCGTGGCGATTTTGTAAGGGAGCTTCACGCGCGTGAATGAAAACGAAAAACCAGAAAAGCGGAAAGCGAGAAAGTACGGGCCGGACGGCGGTGTCCTTCCCGCGCCGCTCCATTGTAACGAACTGCGATGCGTTGAGGGCCGCCCTGCCCTACCCACGCTGTAAAAACCACTCCGCGAATTTCGACAGCCCAGCCTCGATGGTCGTCGAGGGACTATAGCCCAACATCCGCTTCGCTTTCTCCACGTTTGCGTACGTCAGCGGCACATCACCAGGTTGCGACGGCTGGCGATCAATTAGCGGTTTAATGCCGAGGGATTTTTCCAAAAGAGCCACAAGCTGCGCCAAAGTCACAGTATGCGATTCGCCGAGGTTGAAAATTTCAAAACCAAATTCACGCCGTGTGCAAGCGACCACACCGTCAACAATATCGTCGATGTACGTGTAGTCGCGCGCCGTACTGCCGTCGCCAAAAAGCGGAATCGGCTTTCCCGCCCGCATCAACCGGGCGAATTTATGAATCGCAAGGTCGGGCCGCTGCCGGGCGCCATAGACGGTGAAGAAGCGGAGCATGACAACATCAAGTCCGTAAAGGTGATGATAAACGTGGCCGAGCGCTTCACACGCGAGTTTGCTCGCGGCGTAGGGCGAGATCGGTTGAAAGATGGGATCGCTTTCCGAAAAAGGCACTTTCGAGTTTACGCCATAAACGGACGATGACGACGCGATAGTGAGCTTGCGCGCACCCACTCGGCGCGCTGCTTCAAGAATGTTTACAGTGCCTTCTACATTTACGCGTTGATAAAGCGCCGGCTCTTCGAGGCTCGGTCGCACGCCGGCGCGCGCGGCAAGGTGTATCACCTGATCGAATCGCGCGGTGTTGAACGCTGCATCGACAGTTCCACGGCTCGTGATGTCTCCTTGAAGAAATTGAAATCGCTTTCCACCCGCCTGCGCGAGGGCGTCGAGATTCTCCTGCTTCAATGCCGGTTCGTAGAACGGATTCAAATCATCGAGCACGCACACGCCGTGTCCATCGCGCAACAATCGCTCGCATACATGTGAGCCGATAAAACCCGCCCCGCCCGTCACCAGAAAATTCATGCGCGCGAAGGTAAATGACGGCAGTGTTCCACTCCAAGCGCCAAGCTGCATCATGCTTGCGTTGATGAACTGGAATACGGCTCGATGAATTGACAAAGGAGCCTTGGAACGCAACGTTTACGCTGTCCGCGCGATTCCGTGTGGACGGTTAGAAGGAGGCCATGAACAGCATTTGCAATCAGCTGCGGCGACGCGTTGTGATATTACGCGCCGTCCTCGCAGGAAGTTTTTTTCTGATTGGCGCGCGGCTCGTTGCTCAAGAAGCGCTCAACGAATCTTTTGAGGTGGACCGCAGCCGGCGCGCGCGCAAGGACGCCATTGACCGCAATCTTTATAATCTCAAAGCCGGCCCGGTGCTGCTGCGTTTCGACGCTCTGATGGGTTTTGAGTTCAATGACAATCCCCAACTGGAAGAGCACCCGCGCGAAGTCGATTTTGCTTTTCGTCCCGAAATGGACATGGCCGCGCTTTGGGCACTCAACGCGCGCAACGCGCTCTCGTTCAATCTCGGTCTTGGTTACGTAAAATACGTCAACAACACCGACCTCGATCATCTCATTGTTGCGCCGAATTCGGAAATCGCACTCGACATTTATACCGGGGATTTTGTCATCAACGTTCACGAACGCGTCTCGCATTCGCAGGATCCAGTGAGCGATCCGACGGTCAGCGGGACCGGCGATTTCGGCGGCATCGAAAACACTGCCGGCACGCGCGTGGATTGGAACCTGAACAAGCTCACGATGTCGGTGGGCTACGATCACTACAACTTTATCTCCACCGGCTCCGGCATTTCCGAAACATTGCGCCGCGGCACCAATGCGCCACCGAAAAATGCCGATGACGCGCAAGACCGTTCCTCAGAACTGTTTTACGCACGCGCGGCGGTGCAGATTTCACCGGCGGTCGCGGTCGGATTGGAAGCCGGCGGCGGGCTAACGGATTATCAGAGCGATTTTTTTCACGACAATTCGCAATTCAGTGTCGGACCGTTCCTGGAGACACAAATCACGCACGACTTGAAGGGCCGCGTCGCGGGCGGCTACGTCCATTCGCAATTCGAAGATAACAAGACCGAGCCAGCGCCGGATTCAGTGGACGACTTTTACGCGGAAGTGAGCGTCGAACATCAACTCAACCAGGAGCTGAGTCACAAACTCTCGTTGGGACGCGAAGCCCGCGCGGGAGCGGCGTCCGAACTCGTCACGCTTTATTACGCGCGCTACGACAATCATTGGATGATGAACCGTTTCTCCACGCTGCACACTTCGCTCTTTTATGAAAATGGCCGAGAGCGAAGTGGTGTGACGGAACGTTTCGAGCGCGTGGGCGCGGGCGCAGGCGTCATTGTGCCTTTGAGCCGGAAACTGAACGCCGGCGTTGCTTACCAACTGCTCTTCAAAAACTCCAATCAGGAAAACCGCGATTACCTTCAGAACTCCGTCATCGTGGATTTGCGTTATGCATTTTGAAAACAGCGTTATGCACTCGAAAAAATTAAATGCTATTACCGGCAAGCGGAGTTGCGTTTTGGCACAGAACAAGCACCTTGGCAGCATGGAGGTTAGGCTGCAGCGGTTCTCAAGGAGTTTTTATGTCGCCGGAATGTTGATCGTGCCACTCGCCGTTCATGCGGCGACGACGAACATCGTCACCAATGCGACCCTCGCCACCAACCTGAGCGCGCCCCGCGCGGCAACGTTCACACCCAACCGCGAACTGGACGATCAGCATAGACTCCGCCCCGGCGACAAATTGGGCTTCCGCGTGGCTGAGGATGCCGAGGAGCCGAAGCCGCTGATGGTGACCGATTCCGGTGAGATTGAGCTGCCGAGTGGTTTCGGACGTTTCATTGCGACGGGAAAAACCTGCCGTTCGCTCGCGCAGGAGATCAAAGTTGCGCTCGAAAAGGATTACTATAAGCGCGCGACCGTTCAGCTCGGTCTCGACGCGTATAACAACGTGCGCGGCAAAGCCTACGTCTCGGGTCAGGTTTCCAAACCAGGGCCGGTCAACATCCCCGTGGATGCTCCCTTAAAGCTGAGCCAGGCCATCCTTCTCGCTGGCCCGCCGACACAATGGGCCAAACTCACGATGGTGAAAGTGGTGCGGCAGGCGGGTAAGGACACGCAGACGAAGATCATCGATGTGAGCGCCATTTTAAATCAGGGCCGGCTGGAAAACGATATCGCGCTGGAGCCGGACGATCTGGTGATCGTTCCGGAGCGCGGCGTGTTGATCAATTGATGCACTCGGAGGCTCGATCGGATTTCACACTGAATATCAGACTGTTTTGCGATGAACGAACCGATTCCATTTCAAGGTGGTGACCGCGTGACGGGCGCGGCGCAATTTTTCAGCCGAATGCAGCGTTACAAGTCGCTGCTCAAACGGCGCTGGTGGGTGCTGCTGATCACATTTGCCATCGCGGTGGGAGCTCAAACTTATCGCGCTTCAAAGGCACCTCTCACCTATGTTTCCAAAGCGCAGATGATCGTGGGGAACCGCACGACCCTGGCCGACGCGGGAGCCGCGGCGAACGATGAAAATTTTGTCGGGACGACGATTGCATTGCTCAAAGGCAATTTGGTTACCACTCGAGCCAAGGAATCGGTACAAGCAAAGCAGCCGGATCTGCCGATCCGGCCCGTTACGCTCGATGTTGCGCTGGTCCCCAAGACCATGATCTTTCTTCTCCAGGCGCGCGGTGAATATCCGAAGTTCACGCAAGCCTACTTGAACGCTGCGATGGATGAATTCCTGAAATATCGAAAAGAAATGCGCGGCATAACGACCGAAGAAACCGTGCGTGCCGTCACCGAGCAGGTGCAAAAAGCGCAAGAGCAAGTCGATGTCGGCAAGAAAGAACTCCAGGCATTTCGCACCTCAAACATGGTTGCTTTTGTGGAGGAAGAGGCGGCCAACAGCGCGCGGCGGAGAGCTCAATTGGAAAACCAGCTTGTCGAATTGGATCGCGAATACCGCTTGCTGGAAATCTTGAAAGACGTTCCTGCCACGGCCCGCGCCACAGACAAGCCTGATGCAAAGACCGGCATTGAGCTCCGCGACAAAGATGCCGCCCAGCAACAGATTGCGGTCCTGGAGCGCAAAAAAGTCGAATTCGAAAAACTCTACCTGCCGAAACATCCAAAGATGATTGCGTTGGAAGAAGAAATCGAAAAACAAAGGAAACTGCTGGAGTTCTATCAACAGCAAACAGCGGAACAACTTGAAAAACGCCGTGAGTCGCTAAAAAAACATATCGAAACATTGCAGACCGACGTCGCCGCCGAATCCGTCAAAGCACAAAACGCCAGCCGCCGCCTTGCCGAGTATGAGGGCATTCGCGGCAAAATTCAGTCAGCCGAGAGCGCTTTGGAGCAGATTTCAAAAATGCGCGACCAGCTTAAGATTGGAAAAGAAGTGCCGGTCGAAACAATTTCCGTGTTGGAGCCAGCCACCGTCGCGAAGGCGGACAACAGCGGCTTCACAAAAAACATCATCATCGGCTGTTTCATCGGCGTCGTCTTTGGAATCGGTATCCTGTTCCTGCTGGATCGTTTTGACGACCGCCCAGTTTCGTTCACCGAGTTGCAGGAACATTTCGACGAGATGGTCTTGGGCCAAATTCCCGAAGACGCCACACGCGCTCGCGATCGCAAACTGTTGCCGCTCACTGCCAACGACACGCGTTACGCCTACGCCGAGGCGCATCGAAATCTCCGTTCATCGCTGATCTTCATGGCCATCGAAGGCGCGCGGCCACGCACGATCGTCATTACCAGCGCCGTGCCGGGAGAGGGAAAATCCACGGTCGCGGTGAATCTCGCGATCACGATGGCGTTCTCCGGCTCACGCGTGCTGCTCATCGACGCGGACATGCGCAAGGGAACCGTTCACGAGTATTTCGAAGTCGCCGACCAGCCCGGCCTGGCTGATGTCCTTAGCGGCGAGAAGCGGTGGGATGAAGTGATTTATGAAACTCACATTCCCAAACTCTCAGTGATGCCGCGGGGAAATTTCCCTCCGAACCCTGGCGAGTTGCTGCTCACTGGCGCCGACGCGTTGCTGCGGGAGATTTACCAGCATTTCGATTTCGTGCTGTTCGACAGCGCGCCTGTCCTGGCCGCCGATGACACCGCAAGCCTTGCTCCCAAAGTGGATGGGACGCTGTTTGTAATTCGCGCCGCCTACACATCCGCCCGCCTCGCGCGTAACGCCTTGGAGCTCCTCTATCAGCGGCAGGTCAACGTCATGGGCATCGTCTTTAATTCCGTGGAGACGAGCAGCCGTGAGTACAACTACTTCAAATATCCGGAGTATTATTCCAAAGGGCTGGCCCACAAGTAACCTCGCCCATAGGAATGCGGCTGGCGCGAAGCTTAGCCGACGTGTATCTCTGACATGCTGCGACTGGTCCTGCGGACAGAACCACGCTCCGTCACACTTGATGACGCGGCCAATCACACAATCGTTTGCTTGTGCATCGCCGGATTGCTACGTTCCGCCCCCTGTTGCATCCGTAGCTCAATTGGATAGAGCTTCTGACTTCGGATCAGAAGGTTGCAGGTTCAAGTCCTGCCGGATGCACCACTTTTTGCCGCATCAGTAATTGAAATCAGATCACATCCTTAATCTCGGTGTAGAGAAACGTCGCGCCCCCCGTGGCGTAATTGGGAACATCCGCGACTGCGGCCTGTCCTTCGGGCGAGTCCAGCAGTTGCTCGAAATCCGCCCGGCTCTCCATGTAAAGGTCAGCGACGTAATGGAACGGTGCTGGTTTGCCATCCGGCGTGCCTTGCACCTTTCCGATGGTCCATTTCTTCAGCCCCTTTATTCGCTTCGCGATGGGGATGTGAGTTTCGTGATAATACTTGTCGAAGGCAGCGGGATCCTTCGGCTGTCCGTAGAGAACCATGAGGCGAATCATGCTCGCGATCCTATGGGCAGAAGCCGTGCGTCGTCGAGCCTGCCCCCACCGGCGGATAGAGCCGTCATTTATTTCCTGAGTGCAAAACCAGGCGCGCCAAAGTAGAAGTCATCAAAGCCCATGAACAGAAAACCATCGTCGCCTTCATCCCCACTGTCTGAAGCGTTGTCCCGGCGTCACTTTTCCAAATTGCTCGCCACTTCCGCACTGGGCACGGTGGTGGCGCCGGCGTTCCTGCGCGGGCAAAATCTCAACAGCAAATTGAACATCGCCATCATCGGCGCCGGCGGGCGCGGCGGAAGCAACATGGGTGACGTCGGCCGGAGCGAGAACATCGTCGCCGTGTGCGACGTGGCAGAAACGGCGCTGGATTCGGCCCAGAAAAAATTTCCTCAGGCAAAGCGCTTCACCGATTTCCGCAAGCTCTACGAGGTCGAGAAGGAGTTCGACGCCGTGGTGGTGAGCACCTGCGAACACACGCACGCCTTTGCGACGCTGCCAGCGCTGAAGTTGCGCAAACATGTGTATTGCGAGAAGCCGCTCACCTACAACATCTGGGAAGCGCGCGTCATACGTGAAGCTGCGGCCAAAGCAAAGGTCGCAACGCAGATGGGCACGCAGATTCACGCGGGCGACAATTACCGGCGCGTGGTCGAGCTGGTGCAGAGCGGCGCGATCGGTCCGGTGCGGGAGGTTCACGTGTGGGTCGGGCGCGCGTGGGGTTGGCAGCCGCCGGAAGCGGCGACGAAAAACCGCGATATCGTCAGCGTGCGCGAGCGGCCCGTCGCAACGTCGCCCGTGCCGAAGGGGCTCGATTGGGACTTGTGGCTGGGGCCAGCGCCGTTCCGTCCATTCAACGAGGTCTATTACCCGGGGCCCAAATGGTATCGCTGGTGGGATTTCGGCAATGGCACAATGAGCGACCTGGGCTCGCATTGGAACGACCTGCCGTTCTGGGCGCTGAAACTTCAGGCCCCGTTGAGCATTGAGGCGGGCGGGCCGCCGCCGCATTCCGAGATCGCGCCGGCCTCAATGCACGCGACCTACGAGTATGGAGCGCGCGGCGAATTGCCGCCGGTGCGATTGACCTGGCATCAAGGCGAGGACAAGCCGGAGATCTGGAACGCCGGCGGCATCCCGAAGTGGGACAGTGGCGTGCTTTTCATCGGCACGAATGGGCGCATGTTGCTCTCCAGTTACGACAAGCATCTGCTCCTGCCGGAAAAGGATTTTGCCGACTTCAAACGCCCGGAGCCATTCATCCCGAAATCCATCGGTCATCACGCGGAATGGATTCGTGCGTGTAAGACCGGCGAGCCAACCACCTGCAACTTCCAATATGCCGGCTGGCTGACGGAGGCGAACCACCTCGGCAACGTGGCTTATCGCGCCGGCCAAAAGCTGGTGTGGGATTCCGCCAAACTCCGTGCGACCAACACGCGCGTGGCGGATAAATTCATCCGCCGCGAATATCGCAAGGGCTGGAAGTTGTCATAGCGTGCTGCCATGAACTCCCGCTTGGTTCAATGGTTCGCCCGCGCGGCGCTGCTCTGCGCTTTCCCTGCTTTCGCCGAAGACCTTGTTCCAAGTAATGAGGCCATCAAAGCCGCTGTCGTGAAGTCGCTGCCGCTTTTGGAAACTGCTGCGCGGGGTTCGATGGAGAAACGAAAGCAGTGCTTCACGTGCCACAACCAGGCGTTGCCCATCATGGCGCTGACCACGGCGCGCGCGCGTGGATTCACGATTGATGCGGAAAATTTGCGGCGTCAGGTCCAGTTCACCGCTGACTTTCTCGCGAAGAACCGAACGAATTATCTGGCCGGAAAAGGACAGGGCGGGCAGGCGTTGACGGCGGGCTACGCGCTCTGGACGCTTGAATTGGGCGGTTGGAAATCGGATGGGACGACCGACGCCGTCACGGAATTCCTCTTGAAGTTTCAGAACGATCTCGATCATTGGAAGCCGACGACCAGCCGGCCGCCCAGCGAGGAAAGTTTATTTACGGTCAGCTACGTTGCGTTGCGCGGCTTGAAAATGTTTGGCACGGCCGGCCAGCGGGAGCGCATCTCGCAACGGACCGCGCAGGTTCGCCAGTGGATGTTGAAGACAGCGGCGCAGGAAACCGAGGATCACGTATTCCGCCTTCGATCTCTGCACGTCGCCGAGGCCCCCAAGGACGAAATTCGCGGCGCGACGCAGGAACTTCTTAAGACGCAGCGCGCGGACGGGGGTTGGGCGCAACTCGACAAACTGGATAGCGATGCTTACGCCACCGGCACCGCGCTCGTCGCGCTCCACCAGGCCGGCGGAGTGGCGACGGCTGATCCAGCTTATCGCAACGGGCTGCGTTTCCTCCTTGCGAAACAGTTGGACGACGGCTCGTGGCACGTGCCGACACGAAGCACGCCGATTCAGACCTACTACGAATCCGGTTATCCACACGGCGAAGATCAGTTCATCTCGATTACAGCCGCCGGTTGGGCAACGACGGCACTCGCACTCGCTTTGCCACCGAACCGGTAGCCGGTTGTGCGAAGCCTCGTGGATTCTCTTTGGGTGCCTTGTCCGAGGAATAGCTGTGTCGCGGAGCATGCGATGGACGAGGACGCCAATTGGATGCACGGATGCAGCAATGCACTCGTGCGAGTGCCGAGACAATCTCCGGGCGCTGTTCTCAACGCCCAGAGAATCGCGGTTGGGAACGTCCTTACGGGTTCGGAGAAGTCTTCTTGGTCTCTTCTTTTTTCTCTACGGTGCCATCTGATTTCTCGGTAACTGTTTTCTCCTTCGACTTGACCGTGCCGTCGCTGCTCACGCTGGTGCTCTCTGTCTTGGAAATGGTGCGATCGCACCCGACCAACAAACATGAAAAGGCCAGGATCGACGTCACCGCCCACATTGCAATTTTACGTTTCATGCCAACAATCTTAGCCTGCTGTCCAACCTTGGCTATTGGGGGATATCCCGTCCCGAGGGATAGGAAGGCTCCCGCTCATTCTCCCCTGGCGTTTACAAATCTCCTTTTGAGGACCTTGTTGAGGGATAGCGGTATTTATCTCGCCTTTGCGAGGTCGAAGAACACGATGTGCGACGGGTTGCCGACTGGAGTGTAATGGCCGGTGAAGCTCAGCGCGCCCGTGCGGCGGTTCACGCGGAACACTGCGACGTTATCGGCTCGCTGGTTGCACACATAAAAGAACTGGCCGGTGGGATCAAAATTAAAACTGCGTGGATAGTTTCCTCGCGTCCATTCCTCGCCAACGAAGGTCAACTCTCCAGTCTTGCCGACCGAGAATATTCCGATGCTGTCGTGCAAACGATTGCCCGCATAGACGAACCGGCCATCGCTCGACACCAGAATCTCCGAGCAGAAGTTGCTGCCGGCGAATCCGGGCGGAAGGCTGGAAATCGTTTGTCGCGAAGTCAGCCGGCCCTTCGTGGAATCGTAGTCAAACAACACGATGTTCGAACCTTCCTCCTGAAGCGAGTAGCACCAGCGACCGTTCGGATGGAAAAAGAAATGTCGCGGCCCATCGCCTGGCGGCAGCGAGACGCTGGGCGGATCGTTCGGGGTCAGAACGCCGCCGCGCTCATCAAACTTCCAGACGAAAATTCGATCCAGTCCCAGATCGACGTGCAAGACGAAACGCCCCGAAGCATCCGCTTGAATCATGTGCGCGTGCGTTCGGTCGTGTCCGCTGAAGGCGAAACTTCCCGCCGGAGCATTGGTCGCCTTTTTCGGTCCCACCGTGCCGCTGTCCTGCTTAATGTCCGTGGCTGTTCCCAGCCGGCCATCCGACAGAATCGGCAACACTGCCACCGAACCGCCAAAATAGTTGGCTACCAGCACAAACTTTCCCGACGGATGAATGCTCGCGTAAGTAGGACCCGCTCCGCCGGAACGGACCGTGTTGAGCAGCGTCAACTGCCCGTCAGCGCGGTTGATCGCAAAGGCGCTGACCGTGCCTTCGTTGTTCTCGCCCACGCGATCTGTTTCGTTCGTGGAATACAGGCGCGCGCCGGCGGCATTTACAGCGAGACAGTTCGGACTGGTGCCCAGTTCATACATGCCGCTCGGCGTCATCGCCGCGGTCGCGCGGTCCACGCGGAACAGATGAATGCCGCGGCCATTGCCCGGCGGCAAATCCACCTGCGTCGGCAGCACATCGCGGAGCGGAGAACTGAAGGTGCCGACATAGGCTATGAGCGGCGCCTTGACTTCGGCCGATTGCGCTTTGATCGCTGCCGCCAGCAGCGGCGTGCTCCCGGCAAGCACAGCGGATGTTTTCAGAAATGACCGACGGGAAACGTGCGGCGAATTCTTTTGGGGAGATTGCATGCTGGGATGAAAGTTAGGAGAAAACGGGATCAACGGTCGAGACAATCAACGCGTGGCGTTCACTGGTCTGGTGCGGAAATCCGTCGCGGAGAAAACAGCGGCGCGCTATCGATCGGCTATGGAAAGTACGGCATCGGAACTCTGAACGACTCCCGCCTCGTTGCGCACACGCACACTGTATGTTCCGGCCTGCGCGGCCTGGACGTTGCGGATGTTCAGGATGTGTTCGGACTGTCGCGGAATGGGTTCGCCATTAAAGAACCATCGATAGTCGAGATTTTCAGAGCCGGCGGCTTTCACCGAGAAAGTTGTTGAAGAGCCGACCGGCACCTGCCGGCTTCGCGGCTGAACAAGTATTTCGGGTGGAGTGATGCCGCCGGTCGGAGTGATGACGGCCTTGATCTTCAACGCAGAGCCATACTCCACCCCGTCTCGCCCGCGACCCATCCCGAAATCGATGGTATCACCAGCAATGAGATCGAGAGGACGCGCGAAGAATGCTCCTGACACCGGAGGAAGAAAGCGTCGAAAAACAATGCGATTATTGTGCAGGACATGAAAGTCAGTATCGCCGGACGGCGAACCATCCAGGTGCGACTGAACAGCCGTGGCGATTCGATATCTGCCGTGACTCGGAACAGTAAATCGGAGCACGGCAAAGTTCTGCGGTGTCGATTCGTCGCCCGTGGCAAGAACGAGCGTGCCCGGCGGATATTGACCGATTCCTCCTTCGGAAGTGACGGTGCTTATGTTGGACCACGGGAAGTAAATGAACGCTGGCTGCACACCATAGGTGCGATATTCCCAGATGTGCCATGACGTCCCCGCTTCGTCCGCCTGAGTGCGCGGAAATTTCAATGGGTGAAACTGTCCTCTCAAATGCTCTTTCCATCCATAGCTCCAGACACCCGAAGGATTTTCCGTCGCTGAGAAATCCAGAATCGCGCTGTAGCCGGTCGCGGCCCGTGCAGTGACAGCAGCAAAAACAATTGCGATAAGAAGACAGAGTCGAAGCCGCATAATGGTTGCAACGTTCTCGATTGGATCGCTGAAGTGAAAACTATTTGCGTGTTGATTGGGCCGAACTTTTTTCAAACTCGGCAATGGCCTTGGGCATGAACTCGCGCAGTTGTTCGATGCGGGTCCCGTGTGAGGGATGAGTGGAGGCGAATTCCGGCGGCTGTTGTCCACCGGCGTTGCCCATTCTTTCCCAAAACGAAATGGCTTCACGCGGATCGTAACCCGCACGCGCCATGTAGAGCAGTCCCATCTGGTCCGCTTCGAGTTCATGCTCGCGGCTGAAGGGCAACAGCACGCCGTATTGCGCGCCCGCGCCAATGGCAGCCATAACGGCCTGGCGCTGGCGCGGGTCCATGTCGCTCAACGAGAACTGCGCGCCGGCCATGAGCGTTTGCGCCATGCTGGTGCGCAGCAGTCGTTGCGATCCATGGCGCGCGATAGCGTGAGCCATTTCGTGTCCCATGACAGCGGCGAGGCCCGCTTCGTTGCGCGTGTGAGGAAGTATGCCGGTGAAGACAGCGATTTTTCCGCCGGGCAAACAAAACGCATTTGCCTGCGGGCTGCGGATGAGGCTCACCTGCCACTTGAAATCTTTCGCGGCGTCGCCGGTCGCGCGGGCGAGACGTTCAGCGACGCGAACGACCATGTCGTGTTCCGGACCGCTTTGGATTGTTTCGGATTGAGAAAGAATTTCGCGATAACTTTGGAGGCCGAGCGTTTCTTCCTGCTGCGGTGAAAGCGCGACACGCACACTTTTTCCAGTTTCGGGGTTGGTGACTTTGTCCGCGCCGAAGTACTGGAAGAGAACGACGACACCAGCAATGAGCAGTGGAATGACGGCAAATTTTTTGTTGCGCATGTGACCTCCGTAAACTTCGGCTGCGTGAGCGTAGTTCGGAAACGAAGAATGTTCAAACGAGCGAAATACCGAGTAAAGTTGGAGCCAGCAGTGTTCTTGCTATCCACGACGCAATCTTTTTGCTACACAAACCTGAATGCGTGAGGACGTTCCGCAAATTGGGTCATGAGTGATGACGGGAGGACAACCCGGTGCCGATCCCCTTTCGGCATGGTGATTTCAGCCGGAGCGGCGCGAATTTCACCGGCGGTGGTCTCGGCTGTCATCATCGCAGCTGTGCTTTTCATGCCTTGGTTTGCTTCGGCTGCGATCAGCGGCCCGCCTACGTCGCAACCTGGAGTCCCGGGCCAATCGTCGCCGGGTTCAACTCCTGGCGATCCAAGGCCAGGCACCCCTACTGGTGGTCCGGGAACTCCTCCCGGCGTGACGCATACCAACGCGGTTTCGATCGCTTCTGCGGCCAGCATTGACGGCCTCAACATCGGGATCTGCTTCGACGAGGATTTGGACGCAACCACAGCCACGGCTCCGGCGAACTACTCAATCAATGGCGGCGCAACGACCGTCACCAATGTCGTGCTCCGGCCGGATGGACGCTCGGTGGTCTTGCAAGTCGGCGCTCCCCTGCGCGGCCTTTTTACGGTGGCCGCCTCCGGCATTCTGAATCTCTCCGGCAGCATCTTGGCTTTGCCCGCTGTCACGAATGTAGCGGTGGGGCTCACCGGACAAAATGTCGGCTCGCCCAATCGCCCCGGATCTAACTTTACCTGCAACAACGAGAGGCTTGAAATCGTCGGCTGCGGTCTCGGCGTCAACGGAACCGGCGATCAGTTTTATCTCGCCGCCAAATGGATCGGCGGAAACTTTGATGCGCGCGTGCGCTTGGTTGGTCTGACGGGAACGGACCCGGGTTGCCGCGCCGGAATTTACGCGCGCGAATCTGCCAATTCAGATTCACGCGGACTGAGTGTTTCACTCAATTCACCGGCGAATGGAAGCAACCGCCTGCAAATGGCGCTGCGCTCGGCGGCCGCCGGGCAGACTTTTCTGGTGGCAGAGATTGTTCCTTCCAATGCGGATCGATGGATGCGTCTTGAGCGCGTCGGCGACACCTTCACCAGTTATCTCAGCGCTGATGGGGCGGTCTGGGTTCAAATCGCGCAAACCAACCAGCCGTTTGGTCCCGCGATGCTCGTGGGTCTGGGCGTTTCAGCGAACAACAATTCATTGCTGGCCACCGGCAGTTTCAGCAATTTCCGAATCCGTTCCGGAATCGCGCTTGACGCCCCGTCCTGTTCGGCAACCCAAGGCTTTGTTCTGTCATTCAACACGGACTACGGCGTGACCTATCAGGTCCAGTTCAAAACCAACTTGAGCGATCCGCTCTGGCAAACCCTCACGACGCTCGTGGGCGACGGTTTGCGGCGCTGCATAACGAATTCCGCTCCCACCGATCCGGCACGGTTTTATCGCGTTTACATTCCTTAGCAGAAAGGGCGGTGGCGCAGGAAACGGTCGCGACGTCCACTTGCCTCGCTTGCCATTTTCATTGTTCGGTCATCCGCACTGCGGTACGGTCGCGTCGAACCACTGCAAAGCGATGAATCCATTTATGCCATGAAGAACGCCATGAACCGCCGTAGTTTCCTGCGCAAGTCAGCCACAGCCGGGGCCGGACTTCTGATTCTCCGCAACAGCAAATTGGCCTTCGCCTACGAAGCCAACAGCAAACTGAACATTGCCGGGATCGGCGTTGGCGGCCAGGGCCGGGGCAGTCTCGATGCGTTTCATCGCATGGGAAACAATCTCGTCGCCTTCTGCGACGTGGACTCCAAGCGCGCGGGCGACATTTACCAGAAACATCCGGACGCGAAACGCTACCAGGATTTCCGCAAGATGTTTGATGAGATGGAAAAGCAGATCGACGCGGTTCTGGTCGCAACACCCGATCACACGCATGCCGTCGCCGCGGTGGCGGCGATGAAGCTGGGCAAACACGTTTACTGTGAAAAGCCGCTGACGCGCACGGCCTATGAAGCGCGGGTCATGCGGGAAACCGCCGCGCGCCAAAAAGTGGTCACGCAGATGGGCAACCAGGGCTCAGCCGAGAGACGATTGCGCCGCGCTGTTGAACTGGTGTGGGGCGGTGTCATTGGAGAAATCCGTGAGGCGCACGTCTGGTTCGATGGCGGCAACGGCCCGATGAAGCGGCCGACTGAGACGCCGCCGGTTCCGGATGGATTGAACTGGGACCTGTGGCTTGGACCGGCTGAGAGCCGTCCTTACAGCCCCGCTTATGTGCCCGCGAGCTGGCGCTCCTGGCGCGCGTTTGGCAGCGGCATCGTCGGGGATTTTGGCTGCCACACCGCCAACATCATGTTCCGGGCGCTGCATTTGGAACAGCTCTGGCAAAAGTCGATGAATCCCGGTTCCAGCAAAGTGGTCGTCCGGCTCCAGGCTTGGCCCTCCGAAAGAGATGCGGAAGGCTATCCCACGTCGCTGAAGGTGGTGATGGACCTGCCCGCACGCGGCGCCTTGCCGCCTGTGAAATTGACGTGGTATGCGAAGGAAAAACCGCCCGAGGATCTGATGCTCGGATACAAACGGGGCGGCTGGGGAGATTTGCTGGTTGGGTCGAAAGGATCTATTTATTCCGACAATCCCTGGAATGCCAACTACGTGCTGCTGCCCGAGAAACAGTTTGAAGATTTCAAAGGCGGACCGCCGGAATCACTGCCGCGCGTCCAGAGCCATCAATGGGAATGGATCGAAGCGTGCAAAGGCAACGGGAAGACCTTCTCCGGTTTCGATATCGGTGGTCCGCTCACGGAACTGGCCCAACTCGCCAATCTGGCGACGCTGGTGGAAGGCCCGATCGAGTACGACACGCTCAGCGGCAAAATCCTGAATTCAAAACCAGCCAGCAATCTGCTCCATCGCAAATACCGCAAGGGCTGGTCGCTCTGAAATGTTTCAGAACTCGATCGCCAAACTGCGCGGCCGCGACTCATTCGTAAAACGAACATAGAGTAGTCCTTCGGCTTTGTTAAATGCGAAAGAGTCCAGCGCCTGTTGGTCCAATTGAACAGAACGCGGCGGCTTGGTGGAAGAAATCAGCAGGATCGCGGGTGTGTCACCAACACCCTCAACGGTCCAGGTCATCCGCTTTCCATCACGTTTCGTCAGGAGCGCCTTACACGCGGAAGCGAGAAGCTGTGGCTTTGAAAGTTTCACGGCATCCAGGTCGAGAAGGAAGACGCGCTTGCCTGGCTCAAGCAGAATGCTGCGCTGCACTCCGAGTTCGGGATCGAAAAGATTCACAAAGCGGCCCTTCAGCGCTTTGCGCGAAGCACTCACTGATTCGTCGAGGCCGGCTCCAATGACGTAGGGGCCGCGGCGCAGCGCGAGGTAGTTTGATTCCTTCCATTTCAACCCGGCTCTGCGAGCGGCCTGCTGCATGAGCGAAATCAATCGTGACTCGGCCTCGGTGCTCAGCGCAAAGGGAACCGGGCTTTGGCGTACCCACATCACAGCGCCTTTTCCTACGTTAACCAGCGCGGGTGAATTGCTGCTGAACTGCGTGTCGTTCAGGCCGAGTTGCTCAAACAGGTGCTGCCGCGGAATGCGCTGCGTCTTGCCCTCGTCATTCCACCATTCCCGAACGCGGTTATACGGGTCCTTGTCATCATCCACCATCACGAGCACGCCGCCGTTGCGCACCCAGCCGCCGAGCGCTGAATGCACTTCAGGCGTGAGCGGCTTCTGGCCTTGATAGGTGAGCAGCAGAACTCGTTGTTCATCCAAAAACTTTGGCAACGTCACGTTCTCCAACTGCACCGGCGTGATGGGCATGCCGCGTTTCAGGAGCGGCAGGGCGAGTCCGTAGAACTGTGCCATGTTCGGGTCGCTGGGCGTTGGTTGTTCGCGCTGGAACATCATGGAGTCGCTGATCAGCACGCCGATTCCACGGGTGCCGCAATCCCACTTAACGTCCTTCTGATTCATGTCGTTCAGCGCCTGCATCACCACCTGCAACTCGCTCGCGTAGGCGGGAGGAATGGGTTGGCGCTGGCCGCGCGGCGCACTGCGCGGATACCTGCCGCCGAAAACTCGTTCCGGCCACGGTGCCACCTCAAAGCGCCAGACTTCCGGCTGGAGAAGAGAAGCGGTGAGCGTTGATTCCCAATTGCTGCGGTAATCTGTCCAATCATGGCGAGGGTTGTCCTCAACGGGATCGTTCAAATACCAGACGGTGCGTCCCGTCGCGCGCACGAGATTCTGCATTGCACCGTATTCGAGGAAGGCCGTCTCGAAGGTGCGCTCCTTCCGCTGGCCGCGATAGTGATTCGGCGTGCGCGCCGTGCCAGTCCAAACCTGCGCGATGTAACCGTCGCAACCGTCCAGCAGCGCGAGGCTGGATTGCGGGCTCACGATGCACCAGTGCGCGTAGTTGATGAGGCTGTGTGTCGGGACATAGCAACGGACGTTGCGCCCGGTGCGTTGGTTGTACGCCTGCACGTGACTGAAGACCTGCTGCAACGCGCGGCGATAGAGAAAGTATTTCAGTTTCGAGGCACGCCACTGGCCATCGACGGACTCCTGCGGCGGCTGCCATGGCTCATGATAAAAACTTTGCCACTCCCGCTTGAACCCTTCCGAGTAACCGGCGCGGGCCCAGAACTCCGGCTCTTCGAGATGCACGGCCTCCACGCCAGCGTCGAGGCCGCGTTGGACTCCCACGCTTAAGAACTCTCCGAAATTCGGAGCCGGGCACATGTAATAAACATCGCCGCCGTGGCTGATCTTCTTTCCATCGCGATCCATCTGCGCGTTGTCCTCGTGGTTCGTGCCGTCGAAACGGCCGTAGAGATAATCCTGGTAGTTTCCCCACGAAACGCCGGTCATCAGATGCACGCGATAGCCGCGGTCGCGCCAGCTCTTCACCCGATCGGGCAGGGTCTTGTCGATGCCGTAAACCATGGCGACATCTGCGCGAAGATTTCCGTTTGGGCTCCACGGCTGTGATGTTTGAAAGCTGGTGCGTTCGAGATGTTGCGCCGGCTCCGCCGGGAACGGCGCCAACTCCGCACCGAACGAAAGCGCAGGGATCACTGTGCCGGTCACCGCGCAAACCATCAGCCAAACCGATATTGAGCAAAACATCTTGCGCGTATCGTTACCCGGCTTGCGGGAGAATTGAATGATGAATGTGGGAGTGTCACCAATGGGAATGGATCGAAGCGTGCAAAGGCAACGGGAAGACCTTCTCGAGTTTCGACATGGGCGGCCCGCTCACGGAACTGGCCCAACTCGCCAATCTGGCGACGCTGGTGGAAGGCCCGATCGAGTACGACACGCTCAGCGGCAAAATCCTGAATTCAAAACCAGCCAGCAATCTGCTCCACCGCAAATACCGCAAGGGTTGGTCGCTTTGAACGGCTCAGATAACTTACGTCCGTGCGCAACACGTCGCCTTCTATGCAATACTATGGGCGCTGGCGGTAAGTAATCTGTACGCGTTGCCAGCGCTGGATTTCACCCACGGGCACTGGCCGGAACGTGTCAGTGAAGAGTGTGACCCGACTCGGTTCCACGGTGCCGATACGGAGGGGTCCTGTTGAACGCGCGGGCAATGTCGTTGTGCGATCCCATAACAGTGCACCGTCGGCTGAGAATTTCGTGAGAACGGCTGTATTCGCGCGCTTGGTGTCCGCACCGTCACCTGCGGCATAGAGGGAACCTTCGCTGTCGGTGGCGAGCATAGGTTCCACCGGAGCTGCTACTGGTCCGCGATTCGTCCACAGTAACCCGCCATCAACAGAGAATGAGCGCAGCTCCCAATTATATTCGACCGTGGGGAAGGGATTCCCCGGCGGGTTGGTGCCCGTGATGCGATGGCCGACCGCCCCCGCGAAGACCTGATCGTTGGTGCCCACACCCACGGAGACGCCCGTAAATGGCAGCGCTTCAGTTTCCCCAATCGCATTCGACCATACCAGCGAACCCGCCGCATCAAACTTCACAATATGCGGTGGCCACGTTTGGCTGCCGGCCACTCCGGCCCCGACAATCGTGTTCCCCTGCGAATCGAGTGTCGCGTGAAAATCCGGCAAAAAAGCCGGAATTATCGGTGCGTATTCTTTCGCCCAGACCGTTTGACCATTTGAGTTAAGCCTCAGCACCACCTGTCGCACCAAGCCGCGCACGACGAGCACGACGTTTCCGTTCGTGTCTGCGGCCATACCGGTCACCGCACTGAAATCCGACTCCAGTCCGGTGAAGATGTTCGTCCATGCAATGCCGTTCTGGTAATCGAAAGAGCCGCGCTCAAATTTGTAAGTGGTGACATGGAAGCGGCCGCGTTCTGGCTGGGAGTAGCCGCTCACATACAAGTTCCCAGTCTTATCAAACACGAGGTTTTGTCCCACTTCGGCGAGGCGAACTGGAGGAAGCTGATAAGGGCTGAGGAATATGACGTCTAGTATGCCCCGCTGGTTGTAAGCCTCCACGATGAAGTCATACGCCTCGCTTCCATTTGGATCGGGATGATTCACATCCTCGCTCGCACCCGTAACGTACGTGTGTCCGTGCGCGTTCATCGCGAACTTCAGTGGATGGGTGTGTGATGAAATGATTCTCGAAGTCGAGTTCACTTGAACGGTCACTCGCGCCGCAGCGGTGACGAGCCATGGCATAAAGAGGACGCAGAGAATGACAATGGCTCGAATGTTGGGAACGTGCATTGGCGACATTATGTGCGGCCGGCCATACAATGTGAAGTCTTCGCCGAGCCTGAGCTGAGTATCCAAATTCGTTCGTGAAGCGCCTGCACTGCTTGCTCTCGTCAGCTATGGCGGTTGTCGGGACTTTTGAAAGCGAAGCCAAATCAGGTGACGCTGCAAAGACAAAACCTTGTTGAGCGTTTGGCCACGGTAGTGCGACCGTGCAATCAGAGATGGATTGAATTCCCTGCGCCCACTTCTACTCTTGAAAACATGAACCTTGCCCGTGGCCAGTTGGCCGTGCTGCTGTTGCTCGCCACCGTGGGTGCGCTCTCCGCGCAAAGCGATTGGGATGAACCTTTTCCACCGCATCGGATCGCGGATAACCTCTATCACGTCGGCTCAAAGGGACTCGCGACTTATCTCATCACCACGCCCAGGGGCCATATCCTGATCAATTCGAGCTTCGAGCGAACGGTGCCCATCATCCGGGGCAACGTCGAGAAGCTGGGATTCAAATTCACGGACATCAAGATTCTCCTGGCGAGTCATGCCCATTCGGATCATGTGGCGGGTCATGCGCTTATCAAGGAACTGACCGGGGCGCGCGTGGAGGTGATGGAGGGAGACGCCAAGGTGATCGCCAGCGGTGGCAAGGGCCAATATCTCTACGACGAAGGCTGGAAACCCTGTGCAGTCGATCGCGTGCTCAAGGATGGGGACACGGTGACGCTGGGTGAAGCCACGTTGACGGCCCGCCTCACACCCGGCCACACGCGAGGTTGCACGACGTGGACCATGAAGGCTCTGGACGGCGGCAAGTCCAGGAACGTGGTCATCATCGGGAGTCCCAACGTGAATCCCGGCTATCAATTGGTCGGCAACCGGGACTATCCGGAAATCGCAGACGATTTCGCGAAAACATTCCGCCTGCTCAAGTCCTTGCCCTGCGATATTTTTCTCGGCGCTCACGGCAACTACTACGGAATGGTGGAGAAGTTTGCCCGGCTCCAGAAGGATCCGAAAACCAATCCCTTCGTGGACCCGGAAGGTTATCGAGCGTACGTGGAGGACCGAGACAAGAACTTCCAGGAGACCAGGCAGAAGCAAAAGCAGCAGTGAAAACGCCAGGCGGAGTTGTCGGTGTCGTTTTCGAGGAGTAATACAATTTGGGATCCGTGATCCGGCTGCGCCTCATAGAGGCGCGCTCCGGAGCGTGGGTCTGCGACCCGCAGGAACGCAATTTGTGCCATCACTCTTTTTCAGACGAGGCGATCCAAATCATTTTTATCTATCGGGTGATTGAAAGATCGTGACGCCGCTGTTTCTCGTCGCGGACGAAGATAGGCCCGACTTCCACTCGCACATTCGAACCGTCCGCTTTAGCCACGGCACAGTCGGGCGCGGCAGGACCGGTCTTGCTGGGATAGTAGACGCTGGCGCGTTTCAGCGGCGCAGGTTGTCCATTAAGCCGCGGCCAACCGAAGGTGACGTTCACTTTAGGAATGCCGGAGCGCGGGATTTTCGCGGTGCTGTAAACTTCCACAAACGCAGAGTTCTTTTCCCAGAAGGTGAAGTCGCTGCCTTCGAAGCGCAGGCTGCCGACGGGGAAGATGGCCCCCTTGGAATCTTTGACCTCGCAGTTGAACCAGGTGTTAGTCTGGCCGTTGGTGGTTTCCGTTTTCCCTTTCACGATTTGCCAGGTGTAGGTGCCTTTGGTCCACGCGAAGGAGCGGCGCACGCTGGCGAACTCGCCTTCGTAACCCGCACTCTCGACTAGACAATCCGAACCGGCCACGCGCACGTGTTCGAGGCCGATGGGAGTTTTCTTGTCACTCGACCAGCGCGAGAAAATGGCGCCCTTGCCGGGATGCACGCGAGCGCGGCTCGTCGCGTTGGTCCAGCCGTTGATGTTGGATTGCAGGCCGCCGTAAAATTGTTGCCCATTCATTTTCCCGAGCCCGCAGGGAGAGATGTAGAGATTGTAATTCGGGGGCACATCGCGATCGATGGTCACGTCCACGGCGAGCGATTCGAAGTGCTGGGTCGGTTTCTCGAAGTCCCACCAGATGTTGACGACGTGCCAGGGCAATTTCGGAAGCGTGACGCCCACGGACTGCGCCATTTCCCGCGGAGAAGGTTGGACGCACGAATCTGCGTTCGTGGATGAGTCGGCGGCGAGCGCACCGTTGTTCATCACGATGCAGGCCATGGTGAGCAGGTTCAGAAGTGAAGCGATCCAGCGCATTATTCGGTAAGCGTTGCGGTGAAGTGTGAAGAAGCAGGCCCACTCGCGCAAGCATCGGTTGCCGCATTACTTCCGCACAAGCGAGTTTCGCGTTCAGGGCTGTGGCGGTTGTTTCTTCGGAGGCTTCAAACAGGTTTTCTCTTTCTTGCTCCACCCGTTCAAAAGCAATTTGATCAGCCGCTCGTTCACGAAGTAGTCGGCATGGGCCGCCGTGGGATTCGCGATGAAGCCGAGCCAGGCGGGAGTGTTGGCGATGAAAATGTTCCCGAACTCCAACTGGGAAATTGTTTCCGACGCCAGATCGTTGGTCTGCAACGGGTAGCTCAGGATGTCGTTGGGATCTGTGACCGCGATGATTTGCAACGGTTGTTTTTCTTTGGATTGCTCGCGGAGATTGATGAACTGCTGAACCGGCTCGGCCTGCTCAACAATACGCTCTCCCGAAACAGTATTTGTCTTCATCGGATCACCAAGGCGCAACAGTGGAATCTGGTTGGCGAACATGATCAAATAGCGGGTCTGTCCGGCCAGATCACGAATTCGGTCTGCGGCGAACTTGCTCGCGGCCGGCCCGCTCCCAATGCCAGCCAAAACGTTCAGGCTGTCGAAGGTCATTTTGCTTCCCAAACTATGAGTGATGATCATGAAGCGATCTTCGGATTGAAAACCGTCGTTCAGGATTTGCCACAAGGCGTTGGTGATCGGCTCCTGCATTTTCCTTTTGTAGCCTTCACCGACATACAAGGCTGCATCACCAAACCCGTCGTTGAGCAAACTGGCTTTCAATCCTTTGTTGAAAGATGCCCGCCTCCCGTCCAGCAGCGCATCAAACGCGAACGCCTCCTGCTTGGCGTTCTGCGTCGTCGGCGTCCACGTCAATTCGTAAGTGCGAAGAACTCGCTTTTCCGATCGATTGGTAAAGTCGGTTCTTACCAGAAAGCCGTTGGTCAGCCCTTCCGCATTGGTCAGCGCTGCGGAACCGCGCGTTTTCATCGTCAAACGCAGTTTTTCGCTCAATGTCGCGGTGAAGTTGCTCGAATAGCCCTGAGTGTGGTTCATCATCCCATGAACGATCAGGATGCGAACAATGCCATTGTTTGTTGCGGTTTCAGCGACGCTGCTCTTCAGTCCGGTGAAACGTTTTTCCACACAGAGCCGCGAGAAACTACAGCCGGTGAAAAGAACACTCAGGGTAATCAGATAAAGAGTTTTCATGGCGAGCGGATGAGAAATACCGCTTCCAGCGACAGGTTCGCAATGTGAATTGCGATCTGCTCAGCGCGGAGAAAATTCAACAGTGAGTTTGCCGGATTTCCCGTCCCACACGCGGAGCAAACCGTCTCCACCGCCGCCCACCACTACGCTGCCATCAGGTGTTACGGCTGCGGCGTAGACGTAATCGGTCGCGCCGGAAAAAGAGCGCGCCTTCTCGCCATTGGATTTCACGGAAACCACTTGTCCATCACCGCCGCACAGCAACGCTTCATCACCAACTCCGTTGAAAGCAACGGCCGTCACTTCCTTGCCGAACAGCTCGATGTTCTTGCGCCGCTCGCCCGTTGTGGCGTCCCAGAGTTTCGCCACGTTGTCGGCACCAGCCGTCAGCAATGTCCGTCCATCGCGCTTCCACCCGACACCGAGCACGTGATGCGTGTGGCCTTCGAATGTTTTCACGATTTTGCCCGAATCCAAATCGACTACTTTCGCGAATCGGTCCGCCGCGCCGGAAGCGAGCCACTTGCCATCTGCTGAAACATCGAGCGCCAGAACCGAATCGCTGTGCACATTTTGAAACTCACGGATGAAAGTGCCGTCTTTCACCCGCCATAATTTGATTTCTCCCCCGCGCGTCGGTTCGCCGCCGCCCGTAATCAGTTGCTGGCCCTCCGCAGTGAAACGCAGCGCGTTGACGCGGTCCGCGAGTGGAGAATTGCCGTCGCCCGTGCCGATGGTGCGTTCGAGTTTCCACGCGGACTTCCAGGCCGGATCAAATGGCGATCCTGTTTCCGCGCTCCAGAAACGGACCGCGCCATCTTCATCCGCAGTGACAAGCGCCTCGTCCTCGCGCGAGAAGGCAAGCTCACGAATGGGTTTGAATGTTTTTGCGAGTGCCTCTCTCGCGGTTTCCAATGTCTTCCCGGCATCCGTCACTCCGGCTTCGGCCGTGCTCAACGCAGCTTTGGCGGCGGCCACTGAAGTTTCTGTTTTGCGCGCGGCTGCTTCGGCCAGTTCCAACTCATGCTCGGCTGAACTTCGAACCTGATCGGCCTTTTTGAAATCCTTCTCCGCATCAATGGCGGATTTGTTTGCTGCCAGCAGTTTCTCCATCGCCTGCTTTTGCTTCGCTTTCGTTTCCGCCGGCAATTCATCCAACGCCGCTTTTGCGCCCGCCAGCAAATTCGATTTCACATTCGCTTCCGTCTCCAGCTTTTCCGCTTTCACCTTGTCCGTGCCGGCCTTTGCCGTCTTCGCCAGTGCCGTTGCATTCGTCGATTCTCGCTCGGCGGCAAAGAAGGCATCCACCAGCTTGCGAATCTCCGGGCCGAGATCATCGATGGCTTTCTCGGCGTCGCGCTGCGCGGCCAGAGCATTGGTTACAGCGGTCTGTTTTTCCGCGGCGACTTTTGCGAGCGCCGCGTTTGTTTCAGCGGCCTTCTTCTGTCGAGCGATGGCGGCAGTCTGGTTTGTCTCCGCGGCCTTCAAGGCTGACTTGCGGTAATCGACTTCCGATTTTGCGAAGGTCAAATCGCGTTCCCTTTCGCCAACCAAAAACATCGCGCGCACGTCACCCTGCAAATCGGCCATGGCTTTCGAAAACGCATTGGTGCGCAGCACCGTTCCGTTTGTTGAAAGCACCGATAGCTGGTTGTTCGTGAGAACGGCCGCGTTCCATTTGTCATTGAGCGAGAGAAGATCGCCGCCCGCCGGCAGTTTGAACTGATCCGTTGGTTTCGCGCGCCGCCACAACTTCACTTCGCGATACCCGCCGGACGCCAGCAGTTCGCCCTCGGGGCTGAACGCGAGCGAGTTCACCGTGTCGCGATGGGCCGCGCCTGTGTTCGCGCCTTTTTGCAACTGAGGATCGTTGAGGCGAGCCACGAGACGGCCCGACGGCAAGTGATAAACGAAAATCTGGTTCGCGCGCCCGCACGCGGCGAACTGCCCATCGCGGGTCAATGCCACGGCATAAATTGCATTCAAACCAGGCGGCAGCAACTCCCACACGACAGGCAGGCTGGCGCGCACCGTGCCTTTCGCGCCTTGCTCAATCCAGAGTTGCAACAATCCCAGTTCCTCCGATTTGAGCGGAAGCGCGGCCACCTTGTTGTCCGGCGGCGGCATGATGGTTTCAGGATCCTGGTGCGCGGCGACTCTGAGCAGCAAGCTCTCGCGCGGTTTCTTCGCGACCACGGCCGGGCCCGCATCGCCACCTTTCAGAATCGTCTGCGGCGTTTCCAGCACCAGCCCACCTTTCGGCTTCGTCTGGTTGTGGCACGCCAGACAATTGTTTTTCAGAACCGGCAGAACTTCCCTCTCAAAGTCCACCGGCCCCGCGTGTTTGATCTTTGCAATGGGAATCGACTTCGACTTGGGAGCATCGGCGGCTGGAATCAATTCCGTGAACACGATCGTGAAGAGAAACACGAACAATGAACCGCAGAGACGCAGAGACGCAGAGATCGAGACGATTGGTTTCTCTGCGCCTCTGCGCCTCTGCGGTAAAAAAATTCTATTGAACTTCATTTCGCAGGGGAATTCGTTTGCGGCGGCGGCGCTGGTTTCACGCGCAACACGACCGGCTCGGAATAGAACGCCGGCGGCGGCTCTTTCGCTTTTTTGCTTTTGTCCGATGACGTCACGGCCTGCGGACTCACCTGCAGCGCGAACGAATGCGTGCCAACCGGAACTTTCTTTTCGCGCAAATCGATTTGCAGCACGAGGTTCGTCGCCTTCGCATCCACATCCAGTTCCGGCACCGAATCCAGCGCGGCAAATCCGAACGGCTTGAGTTTCAGCGGGCCGCTTCCGAAGGCCTCGCTGCGCTCAATAAGGAAATTGATTTTGATGGCACGGTTCGTGGCCGTGTCGATCACGTTCGACGCCGCATGAACCCGGACGGGAACACTCGCGTCCGTGATCGACAGCGACCCGCTCGCTGCCATGCGCGATACTGGCGCCTCGACTGCCGGGTCGGCCGTGCCCCACACGACAGTGATTGGCGCCGCAGCGCGGTTCAGGCTTTCCGCGCCAACCGTTGCCGCGCCGCGCACCATGACCACCCCCTCCGATGCGCCCGAGTCCCCCGCCGCCGTCAGAAACAAAAGCGCCAAGCTTTTTCCTTTCTCGATTACGCATGGCGCCGACGCCACTCCGTCAGGCAATTCCGCGGTCACAGAAATGTCGCCTTCGAAACCATCGCGCCGGAACGCAACGACTTTGAGCGGCAACGTTTCGCCATGCCGCAGCGAAGTGGTGCTGACGCTGATGTCCTTGGCATCTTTCTTGGCCGGCACAGCCACCACCGGCACGGCTGCGAGCCCGAAATCCGGCGACGGCTTACGAATGGCAAGCTGATAAACCAACGCTGCATTACGCTGTGATTGCGTGAAGAGGTCGCGCACTTGCACGAGGTAAGTTCCATCTTCCTTCACCTCGAACTTTCCCGATGGATCGCGGTGGGTGGTGTTGAACTCCGGTCCGCCGAAGTTGGCTTCAGAGTCGTTCAACTCCAGCACATCAACCGCGCCGTTGGTCGTCATGCGCTGCACCAGCACGAATGGATCGGTCGGCCAGCCAAGCCGATGCGACACGACTTCGATCCAGAACACGTCGCCCTTCTTCGCCTCGAAGCTGAACCAGTCGCGGTCGCCGTTCGGAAAAAGCTGCCCAGCGACTTCGCACGGCACCGTGATTTTTCTGGCGGTCGCTAAACTGTTGTTCGGCTCCGACTCAGCGACAACAGGAGCCGTTGGAAAGCGAAGCAGCACCGGCTCAGATGCTCCGATGCGATACTCGAACAGTTCGAGAGCCGTTTGCGCCGGCATTGCCGTCAGTGGTTTCCGCAGATTTGGATCATCAGCGGCCAGCTCAACTTCAATTCGTTCCAGTGCAGGCTTCGCTTTTCCGTCCACAACTTTGCCGCCCGGCAAATTGCGTCCGAACAGCGCGAACTTCGTCTTCGTCCCGCCGACGATGGGCAGCGCGTAGTCGATGTGTGGGAATGTGCCCACGGACAATCGATAGAAAAACTCCGGCGCGCCACGATAAGTGACGTCGTGCAGCCGCAGCACAAACTCACCGTCGCTCGTTGGTGTGTAATCGAGCAGCCCGCCGCTGCGATTATGCGCGACCTCGCGACCCGCTGCGTCCGCGAGCGTCAGCACCGGTTCCAGTTTCGAGTCAAGTTTGCGTGCATCACAGCGCATCAACACGCGCTGGCCCTGCTTTGCCTCGAAACGAAAATAATCAACTGCATTGGTATCAGTCCGCCCGTTGACCGTGGTTTCCAAAGAGATGCTCTGTGGGCTGCCGCTACTGTTCTTTGCCTTCGCTACCTCATTCAACAGACCGACCGCAAACGCGCGCGGATTCGAAGCGCCGGTCTTGCCCAGCGCACGCATATCGTAAGTTCCCGGCGGCACATCCTTCTCGATGGTAACCTTGAAAGAATTTGACCCCATCTTTTCAGCGACGATGCCGCGATGCGAAAACTGAAGGCCGCTCAGTTCATCGAGCTTCTCACCAGTCACCGAAACTTTGAGCGTGCTGCCAACTTTTCCTCCCGCCGGCGAAACGGTGTGCAACCGCAATTGCGCCTGCGTGAGCAGAGCAGTTGAGGTGAGAAGCAAAAGCGCGCGGGAAATCATCACGAAAACAATTCTTCGATGGGGTTGCCTGACGACAGCACGGGATGCGGACGGCCCGAATGATCCTCGTATTGCGCCTTCGAATCCACGCCCAGATGGCGATACATCGTCGCGAGCACATCCTGCGGCGTCTTTGGATTCTCCGCCGGCTCGCCGCCCTTCGCGTCCGATGCTCCGACGACGCGACCACCTTTGATTCCGCCGCCCGCGACGGCGGCACTGAAAACATTCGGCCAGTGATCGCGCCCGGCATTCGTGTTCACCTTCGGCGTGCGGCCGAATTCGCCCCAAGCGATCACCATCGTGGATTTGAGCAAGCCACGTTGTTCGAGATCCTCGATTAACGCGCTGTAGGCCCGATCCCAGCGCGGCAGAAAACCCTCGCGCATTGTTTCGAATCCCTGCACGTGCGTGTCCCACCAGCGCAAATCGACCGTCACCAGCCGCACCCCGGCTTCGACCAGCCGCCGCGCGAGGAGCAATCGCTGGCTCCACGCCGGCACGCCGCACCGGTCGGGCGTGGGCGCTTTGAACTCGGGCAACAATCCGTAGCGCTCGCGAATCGCGCGCGGCTCGGCATCCAAATCAAACGCCTCGCGCGCCTCCCTGCTCGTGATGAGGTCCCAGGCCTTTTGATGAAAGCCGTCCATCGCCTCCATCTGGCCGCTGTTGTCCACGTCGCGACGGAGATTATCGAATCCGCTCATCAACGCGCGCCGGCCTTCGAACCGCTCCAGCGAAACGCCTGCGGGCATGGAAATGTTCGGCACCTTGAACGGCTTCTCGTTAATCGGGTCGGCAATCGTCTCGAACGGATTGAAGGCCGGGCCGAGATAAGCCGCGCCGGTTCCCGGCACGATGCGCGGAATCATCACGTAGGCGGGCAGCCGCGGATTTTTGTGTTGAAGCTGCTTCGCCACAATCGAGCCGCAGCTCGGAAAGAAATTTCCCGGCCCTTCCGCCGGCACGTCCTGCGTGGGCGCGGCGTAGCCGCTGAAACAAACCTGGTCCGCGGACGAATGGCCGGCATCCGCGTGATGGAGGCTGCGGATGATGGACCATTTGTCCATGATGCGCGCGCTCATCGGGAGCAAATCGCAAATCTGAATGCCCGGCACGCTGGTGGGCATCGCGCCGAACGCGCCGCGATATTCAATCGGCGCTTCCGGTTTCGGGTCCCACGTCTCGTGCTGGCTCGGCCCGCCGCGCATCCAAAGAATGATGACCGATGTCTCGCGTGATTTGCCCGTGGCGCCCAACGCTTCGAGCTTCAGTAAATCGGAGAGCGCGAGACCGGCCATCCCCAGTACGCCGACTTTGAGGAATGAGCGTCGCTCGATTTCAAGTAGGCGGCGAAATTCGGGGCAGCCGATGCGGTTGGGAGCAGCGATGTTCATCAGCGTATCGAACAATTACGCTCCTTCATTTGAGTGGAGTGACGATGGGCGATACAACAGAACCGTCGAGTAAGACCAAAACCTCAAGCAATGACTTCTGCTTCCCCTTCGCTTCAGGTTTCGAATCGAATGACACGTAATACACCCAAACAGCTCCGCCGCCGCTTTGGATTTCATGCTCTTGGAGAGAAATGGAGTAAGGTCTTAGCTTAGTTGAAGCGGGAAACTGACGCTTCACATCTTCAAGCGCTACTTTCGCAGCTTTGTGTGGTGAAAGCGGAGCCTCCGCATCAGCGGGAGACCAAGAGGAAAGTTTCGTCAGTGTAGTGCGAGGAACCTGCCACAGATATCGAAAACCCGTGATCCCATCTTTTAAGTCAGTCAGCGTGACCATGTCGGTTTCGGCAGCGCAAACGCACGAAAGGGGCAGAAGCAGCAGAATCAGCAGAAACCGATGGAGATTCATAACCGTTCGCGGCTTCACTAATGATTAAACAAAAACTCCTTCGTGTTGAGCAGCGCCCACACGATGTCTTCGTAAGCCTGGCGTTTCGCCGCGACTTCTTTAGCGCCGTCCACCTTCACAGCTTTTTCGATGTGTGATTTGCCGGTGCTGATTTCCGTGGCGTTGGGTTCGCGTGAGAAAGCCAGCCGGTAAAGGTCGCGCAGCTTGTCGTCATCACTGCGCGTGCTGTCCTCGGCCAGGACCGCGGCACGGCCGCCGTCGCGGGAAAGTTTTTCCTGAATGTCCTTTGCGTTCAGCAGGTGCAGGCTTTGCGCGAGGCTGGCGTCCTGCGAACGCTCGCATTCGCACGAACTCGCCATGTCCGGCCGGCCGAACACGGTGAGAAAATACGAGGCCGCATTGAAGCTGTTGTCCGGCAGCTGCACGGCACGCGTGCCGACGGGTAATCCGGCGAAAGTGCTTTCGGACTTTGTCACGGCATTTACGGAGTCGAGCAGCACTTCAGCGGTGAGCCGCTTCGGGTAGTAGCGTGAAAAATTCTGTTTATCGATCCGGTTGTGCTCGTTCGGCACCGAACTGAGCTGGTAGGTGCGCGAGTTGCAGATGGTGCGTACGAGTTGCTTCAAATCATAGCCGCTGTCGCCGAACGATTTCGCGAGCGCATCGAGGAGTTCCGGATTGGTGGCGGGATTCGTTTCGCGCATGTCGTCCTCCGGTTCGACCAGGCCGCGATTGAAGAAGTGCTTCCAGTAACGATTCACGAGCGACCGCGCGAAGAAACGGTTCTGGCTGCCCGTCATCCAGTCCGCGAGCGATTGCCGCGCGTCGTCGTCCGCCGAAAGACTCACCGGTGTCGCGCCGAGCCCGGCGGGCTTGACTGATTGCTTCGTCTTCTTGTTTGTGGCGGAGGCCACGGTGCGTTTGGCGAAAACCACTTCATCGCCCGGCTGCGAACTCGGCTTGCGGCCGACTTGGGAAAAGAAAGCGGCGAAGCTGTAGTAATCCTGCTGGCTCCAGCGCTCGAACGGATGATGATGGCACTCCGCGCATTTCAGTCGCTGGCCGAGAAACACCTGCGCGGTGTCCTCAAGCTGCGTCGTCGTGTCCTTTACCTGACGATACCACGCGACCGCCGGATTCTGGGAGACATCGCCGGAGGCGGTCAGCAGTTCACGGACAAATTCATTGTAAGGTTTGTTCTCCAGCAGGCTGTCCCGCACCCACGCGTGGAACGTGTAGGTCATTCGATTCTGCTTCGGGTCGGTGCGTTTGTTGCGCAGCAGCGCCGTCCATTTGTTCGCGAAGTGGTCGGCGTAGTCCGGGCTCTCCAGCAATCGATCGATGCAACGCTCGCGTTTGTCGTCCCGCGTGTCGGAAAGGAATTGCTTCGTCTCGTCAGCAGTCGGCAATCGGCCCGCAACATCAATGGTGACGCGCCGAAGGAATGTGGCGTCGTCCGCGGCATCCGAAGGCGGCATTCCAATCGTCTTCAGCTTTTTGAAGACTAACTCGTCGATGAAGTTTTTCGCGATGGGCAGGTTCGTCACGGTTGCGCCCAGTGGAATCGTGGCGCGGAACACCGCAACCTTGGCCTGATAACGAATCATCACCGCGACATCGCCCGGCTGCTGATACAATTTCACGAGACCGTTCTCTTCCGTCTTCGCCATGTCCTTGTCGTTGGCTTCGTAGAGGGCGCTGCGCGTCACATCTTCGATGTGGCCGTCGGTATAATGGGCGACCACGGCGAGTTGCTGCTCGGCGCCGAGCGCCAGTGTGCGTTGCTGTGGAAAGACTTCAATGTGATCGACGACTGGATCATTCGTGCTGCCGTAAGGCATCCCCTGTCGAATCCAGCGCACGAGCAGCCGATAGTCATCCGAGTTTTCGTCCAGCCGTTTGCCACCGCCATGAGGCAACGCGGCGGTGCCTTTCATGAGCAATAAACTGCGGTCAGGCGCGGCGGGAAACAGCCGGCGGCCCCGCGCTTCCTTCACCAGGTGTTCGTAATCTTCAGATGGCTCAAAGCCCAGCAGTGAGAGTCGAAATCCATTTTGCCCGCCGGACTTGCCGTGGCATCCGCCGCCGTTGCAGCCGGTCTTCGTGAAGATGGGCGTGATCTGATTCGGGAAATTGATCGGCGCTTGCTGGCGAAAGTTTTCGACCGAGACATTGATGGTCGATGCGATGTTCCCGGCCTTCGCCGTGATCACGGCCTGGCCATCACGGAGCGGGAAGATGAAACCGTTGGTGTCGATCTTCACGATTCCTTCCGGCTTGATTTCGTATTTCACCATCCGGGTGAAATCACGTTCGGAGCCGTCTTCGAGTTTCGCGGTGAGAAGCAACTGTTGCCGGGCGTCGGAACTGCGAAGCCGGAGGGATTGGGAGTCGCCAGTCGCCGCGTGAAATTCCAGCGCCGTGATTTTTAACGCGGGAGGTTTGGGCTTCGTAGCTGCCGACAAGGTCAACGTTGCGACTGACAGCGTGACGCCACACGCAATGAGTTTTCGAATCAGCATCTAAATCAGCTCCCGCATTGGCTGGTAATTGTTGTCCACGAGAAATTGTGGCCGGCCAGTGAGATCGTTGACCGTCGCTTTGTTCACATCGATGCCCATGTTGTGGTAGAGCGTCGCAAACACTTCCTGGAAATGAACAGGCCGATCACAAGCTTCGCCGCCGAGCCGATCCGTCGCGCCGATGACCTGGCCCGTTTTCATCGCACCGCCTGCGAGCAGTGCGCACGAGACGCGCGGCCAATGATCGCGACCGGCGTCTTTGTTGATGGTAGGAGTGCGGCCGAATTCACCCCACACAATGACGGAAACATCTTTGTCGAGTCCGCGATCATGCAAATCCTGGACGAGTGCAGTGACACCGCGATCCAACAACGGCAGGTCCTTCTTTGCGATTTCGTGGTTCTTGCCATGGTAATCCCAGAAGCCAAACGCAACCGTGACGAAGCGCGCGCCGGCTTCCACGAGACGCCGCGCCATCAGGAATTGCTCCGTCATCATCGGCGCCGCGTCGCCATGTGGCTTGGGATCGCCTTTTCCGTAGCGCTCGACGATGCGCTTGTCTTCCCGTTGCAAATCGAGCGCTTCAAGAAGTTTGCTGGACGTCAGGACACCAAACGCTTGTTGATTGAAGGCGTCGAATCCATCCATCGCACCGCTCGCATCCACATCGCGGCGGAACTTGTCGAAGCTCGTGAGCAGTGCTTTGCGGTCCGCGAGACGCTCCAGCGTGACGCCATTCAACACCATGTCGGATTTGCCTTCACCAGCAGGACGAAACGAACGGTGCGGCACACCGAGAAAACCAGGACCGGAGGAATTGTAAGGCTTGTGTTGCATCACCGGCTCGAGACCGATGAACGGCGGAACGGTGCGGTCGGTCGCACCTTGCAGCTTGGAAATGACTGAGCCGATGGACGGCCAACCGCCCTGTGGTTCGCCGCGCTTCAACCGTCCGGTCAAACATTGATAGTCGTAGTGATTATCCTCGGCACCGACGACGCTGCGAATGAACGCGAGCTTGTCCGCCATCTTCGCCATCAAAGGCAAATGTTCGCAGATCTCAATTCCAGGAACGTTTGTCTTGATTGGCCTGAACTCACCGCGAATCTCCGACGGCGCATCCATCTTCAAATCGAACGTGTCCTGGTGCGGCGGGCCGCCGGGCAGATAAATCATGATGATCGCTTTGTGCGACCGGCGAACGCCTGAAGCGGCTTCTGCCTGAAAAAGTTGGGGCAGCGCTGCGCCACCTAGCGCGAGACCGCCAATCCTGAGAAAATTTCGTCGCGATAGACCATCGCAAAACTGTGAAGAGGATCCGGCGATGGTCAGCATGGCGTCAGATCAATTCGCGAATGGGCAGGTAATTGTTGTCCACGAGATACTGCGGACGGCCGGAAAGATCATTCAACGTGACCTTGTTCGCGTCGATGCCGAGGTTGTGATAGAGCGTGGCGAAGACTTCGCCAAAGTGAACGGGACGTTCAACAGCCTCGCCGCCCAACCGGTCCGTGGCGCCGATGACCTGGCCGACTTTCATTCCGCCACCGAACAACGCCGCGCAGGAAACACGCGGCCAATGATCGCGTCCGCCGTCTTTGTTAATCGTCGGCGTGCGGCCGAACTCGCCCCAGACAATCACCGAAACATCTTTGTCGAGTCCGCGAGAATAAATGTCCTGGACGAGAGCGCTCACGCCTTGATCGAGCAACGGCAGGTCCTGGCGAAGTGCATCGAAATTCTTACCGTGATGATCCCAGCGGCTGAATGCGAGCGTCACGCAACGCGAGCCGGCTTCGACGAGTCGACGGGCGATTAGAAAATGCTCCATCAACTTCGGCCCGCCATCATCGCGATTCTTCGGATCGCCTTTTCCGTAACGCGCGCGGACTTTTGGATCTTCCTTTTCGATGTCGAGCGCTTCGAGAAGTTTGCTGGAAGTGAGCAAACCAAACGCTTGCTGATTAAACGTATCCAAACCTTCCATCATTCCGCTCGCATCCACGTCGCGGCGAAAATTATCGAAGCTGGAAAGCAGCGCCTTGCGGTCGGCGAGACGGTCGAGCGTGACGCCATTGAGCACCATGTCCGTTTTGCCGGCGCCGTCCGGTTTGAATGGACCGTGCGCTGGTCCAACAAAGCCCGGCTCGCCCGCGCGCGCCCAGCGCATCTCGCCCATTTTCGGAGAAAGCCCGACGAATGGAGGGATGAACTTGTTGACGGGCCCTTGCAGCTTCGAAACCACTGCGCCGAGCGACGGCCAGCCCCCGGGCGGTTGCTGTCGAACCGTGCGGCCGGTCAAGCACTGGAACGCGTCATGATCGTCCAGAGCGCCGACGACCGACCGGATAATGGCGAGCTTATCCATCTGTTGCGCGATGAGCGGCAGATGCTCGCAAATCTGGATGCCGGGAACTTTTGTGCTGATGGGTTTGAACTCGCCGCGAATTTCCGACGGGGCATCCATCTTCAAATCGAAAATGTCCTGATGCGACGGGCCGCCCGGCAGAAAAATCATGATGACGGCTTTGTGGGAACGCCGGGTGCCGGTGAGCGACTCGGCTTTCAGCAATTGCGGGAGCGCCAGGCCACCCAAACCAAGCGCGCCGATGCGCAGGAAGTTGCGGCGCGACACGCCATCACAAAAGCGCGGAGAACGGTTTCCGTAAATCGTCAGCATGGTGTCCCGGTTACTATATCAGTACGTTGCCTGTTCTGACCAGCCTCAAGGGCAACATATTCGACCTGAAAACCGGGAATGTTACGGTGGTCGCGAGAACTACTGAGCCGTTTCCGCAATCCGTGCGTAAATTTCCAGAGCGCGCTGGTAGTCGTTAATCAGGCTTTCCGGCGCGACGCCTTGGCTGCGCGCAATCTCTGCTTTCACGTTTGCCACCAGCCAATCGGCTTCGGCGCGGCGTGGGCGCAACGGCTGGCCGGGGACTTCAAAGTGCCACGGCGCGGTATGGGCGAAGCGGAAGCGATTGTTCGGCCTCTTCTCAAAACAGCGCCACACCAGCCAGGACGACGTCTTAGGATTGAACTGAGTCGAAATCTTACTCTCGAATGAACCGGCGTTCGCCTTCGTATTTTGCGGTTCGAAGCGCTGCGTCACCACACCGTTCACGATCAGTTCAATTGTTTCCAGTGGTTGCTCGCTCAAGACATTGCATTCCAGTTCATGTCTCATCGATGGGTGCGAGGGCAGAGCATTCGTGCCCGGCCATTGACCGTCCACTTTGGCAAACATCATCGGCCCGGTCGTAACGAAGCTGCGGCCTGCGGCGAGCCCGCGCATCCAGGCGTCGAAACTGAACGGCTCGTCGAGATGCACATACACGCGGCTGAAACCAAGCGGCACGGGATGCACGCCGTTGGCGGTGCCGGCCGCCGGGCGGAGGCGAAATCCGCAATTCAACAGCGTGTAGTAGGTCTGAAATCCGTAGAGCGTCCAGCCTCGCTCGCTGTCGATGCCCGTGCCTGCATCGGGAAGTTTCATCCAGGCCGGAGCGGGCTCCGCCCAGTTTCTGACGCCGAATTCGACCTGCCAGTGATGATTGTTGGCGAGTTCGAACAGGTCCACGTTCAGCAGCGGCACGAGGGCGAGCGACCAGGGCCAATTGTGTTTCTCCAAATCGAGCAACGCCCCTTCCGCGCGCGCCTTCTCCGCAATCGCCTGCAATGGAAACACCGGCTGATCGAAACGCGTGCGATGATTCAGAATCAACAGCGCGCCCAGCGTGTGACTCTTTGTCCCGGTCGTGAATATTTCATATTCCGTATTCCGCGGCTGCCAGGCGTGCGTGGCGTCGATCTGCACCGGGCCATTGCCAAAGTTTCCTTTGAAGCCACGCCCGTTCGTGCTCGGCGCGGCGGTGGAAGTGGTTGTCCAATCCACCATCGGCAATCCCACGTTCACATCTTCGGCCAGCATGACGTTGGGCAACTCGGCCGGGTCGCGATGATTGTGCGTGTCGCCGGAATACCAACCTTGCTCGTTCATGTTCACCCACCGCCGCAAACGAAACGTCTGCTTCGGCAGGCCACGTTCCACCACCACCGCGCGCGACTCGGGAAAAAATTCCTTCCCGCGCTCGATCGTGAACGTGTATCGCCCTGGCAAAAGCTCGATGCGAAACGGATGTGCCGACAGCGTCGTGTGCATCTCGGTGGCGTTAGTGTTGAAGCCACTTCGGCGCTCGTAACGAATCGCCGAACCGCTCGTGGAAGCGCTCTTGGGAAACTGCCACGTCCCATTTGCGCTGCGAATGTAGAGTCGGGCGGGAAGAGCTTTACTGCTCGCATCGTCCACAATCTCTCCCTCCACGAGCACCTCCTGGCGCCCCGCCTTCCGTTGTTCCACGATAGCCAACGGGTCCGCCGGCGCTTGTTCGGGATCGACGTAGCGGGCGAGGTCGCGCAGCGCGATCACTTTGAAATTGTTGGTTTGCAGATAGCGCATGAATTCCTCGAAACGCTCCGGCCGCGTGTGGACCCACGGATGTTCGCGATCCGGCACGCCGTGAAATTGCAGCACCGCGATGTGTCCGTTCGTTGCCTGTGTCACAGCACGTTTGAAATCATCCAGCGTCCAATCTGGCCGCGCGTCCCCGGCCGTGGGAATCAACAGCGGATGGTCCGCGCCCGGTTCGTAAGCGAACCCACGTCCCCAATCGTAAGGATGCTCCGGCGCTCCGCCGCGGCGCGCGAATTTGATGCCGAGTTCTTTGAGAATCGGCAGCGCGCCCGGCACAATGGCATTGCCCGGATAGCCGAAACTGACCGGCCGCGGGATGCCATGCTCCGCGCAGCGCGCATTGATGGCTTCCATCTGTTCGCGCAACTGCCCCAGCGTCCGCGTCGAAACACTGAGATGGTCCCGCGTGTGATTGCCAATTTCGAACCCGTCCTTGTGCAGTTCCGCGATCTGTTCCCACGTCATGTAATCCTGCTTGTTCGTGCGAAACGAAAATCCTTCCGTGATGAAGAACGTGGCGCCAAACCCGTAACGCTTGAGCAACGGCCGCACGACCGAATGATGTGATGCCACTGAATCATCAAACGTGAGCACGACGAGTTTGTCCGGCGCCGGCTCCAGCGCGCACGCTTGCGGCTCCACCAGACGCAAAACGAGAGCCGTGCACAGCAGCAGAACAGAAGACTTCATGCCGAGGATTGTAAAGAGAACCACGAGATGCACAACGTCGGCATTGCCGCGCAAATTAAAAACTGCGAGAACCACTCCATGCTCACCGGCCGGGTTATGTCGCGCATGATATGGCTGCAAGTGCTTCTCGCGTTTGCCGTGCCGGGCGCGCCGGCGGATGACGCGGCACCCTTTGCTGCCGAACTGGTTTTCCCGCTGCACCATCAGCACAACCACGCTCCGGCCATTGTCGAATGTCCGAATGGTGACTTGCTGGTGTCGTGGTATCGCGGTTCAGGCGAGCGCAAAGCGGATGATGTCGCCGTGTTTGGCTCGCGACGGCCTCGCGGGAAAGGCAATTGGAGTGAACCGTTCATGATGGTGGATACGCCGGGCTTTCCTGATGGGAATACTGCCATGTTTGTGGATGCGCAAAAGCGGCTGTCGCTGTTCTGGCCCATCGTTCTCGCGAACACATGGGAGTCGTGCATCACGAGCTACCGCGTGGCGAGCCGCTACGAGGCGGATGGTCCGCCGAAATGGGATTGGCAAGGACAAGTGCTGCTCAAGCCTGAAGGCTTCGCGGAGGATTTGGAAAAAGCGCTGGAGCTGCGACTGAAGACTTCCGCGACGTCCTCTGCCATTACCAATCGACTCGCTGAATTTCGTCAGGCCATCACGAACAAACTTTCGCAACGCCTCGGCTGGCAACCTCGCTGCAAGCCCACGGTGCTGAAGTCCGGGCGCGTCGTGCTCCCGCTTTATTCGGACACTTACAGTGTCTCCATCATGGCGCTCAGTGATGACGCGGGCCAGACGTGGAGCGCGAGCCGCGCGCTGGCCGGCTTCGGCAACATTCAGCCCGCCGTATTGCAGAAGAACGACGGTACGCTCGTCGCCTACATGCGCGAGAACGGTCCGCTGGATCGCATCCGCGTCGCTGAGTCGCAGGACGATGGTCTCACCTGGAGCGCGGTCGGTGTGACCGAATTGCCAAATCCCGGTTCGGGCCTCGACGCCTTGCGGCTGAGCAACGGCCATTGGCTGCTCATTTACAACAACACCACGAGCGGACGCCATCGTCTGGCCGTTTCCGTTTCGGACGACGAAGGCAAAACGTGGAAGTGGACGCGGCATCTCGAAGACCAGCCCGGCGGACAGTTTCATTACCCGTCGATCATTCAATCTCGTGACGGAATGCTGCACGCCGTTTACAGTTACTTCGTGGAAGGGGGCAAGAGCATGAAGCACGCGGCGTTCAATGAAACATGGGTGAAAGCTGATTCCAAAGCTCGATGAAGTCGTGAAGCAGGATGGCTCTTGGGATTTTGGCAAACCCACCGCAATCAACCGCGCCGGTGAGATCGCTGGCATGGGACTGCGCAATGGCCGGTCCGCGCTGTATCTTCTCACGCCGTTGAAACAGCAGAAATGAGCGGCTGCGTTGCGCGCAACGGTTATCCACTCACTATCGCGACAGTCGCGTTGGTCAGGTTGACCTCTTCTATTGACTCCACTTCTTCCCCGGCTCAAACCATTCAGTCATGAGCGCCGAAAAATGGAATGAGTCGGGCCGGGTTTGGGAGGAGGACCACGGGCTGCTGGACGAGGAGCAGGTTGCGCAATGTCAGCGGGCGGATGTCGCAGAGCCGTTGCATTCGCCGATTCCCACGCGGATGATCTCGAATGGCGAATACATGCCGGTTCCGCAGACGGAAAAGCAAAAGTGCGTCGAGGCGCGCCTGGAAGAACTGGCGGAAGAGGCCAGTCGCAAGCTCGACATCACGCGGCGAGGTTTTTTGCGGAGTTCGGGAGGCACGGCGGCGGCGTTGCTCGCGATGAACGAAGTGTTCGGGCGATTCTTCAATGTCAGCCTCGCGGAATTATTCGAACCATCGGCGTTCGCAGCGGCGGCTCCGCCTCGTGACCTGTTCGTCTTCGATGACCAATTGCACTTCGTTCGCGGCAGCAAGCCCTCGCCCGCGGGTTTGCGCGCCATTGCGCAAGGGCCATCGTCGGCGCCGACGGTTAAATCGAATCCGTTCAATCCCAAAGGACAGCGCGATGAGTTGGGAGAAACTTGGAGCGTCTGGAACCCTGCGCTCGTCGGCCTGCCCATTGACCGCGGTTACGCGCACATCACGCAATTCATCAAGGACGTGTATCTCGACAGCCAGGTCACCATCGGTCTGCTGAGCAACGTCACGGCGTCGAGCATTCAGATTGAAGGCGAACGCCCGCGTGCGCCGCGCAACGCGCAGGAGGCGCAGAAGGGCGAAGTGTTGACGGCGGCCCAGACGGCGGCGGCGCGGAATTTCGTCAACGAGATTTCCGGGTCCACGCGCATGCTTTGTCACGGATTGCTTTACGTCGGCAAAGGCAACCTGGAATGGATTCAGGAACAGACCGACAAGAACGAGCCGGATTCGTGGAAGGGCTACAACATTTCCAACGCCGCCAAGATCGATAACGATCCGAACAGTCTCATGCGCCAATGGCGGCACGACGACGAAGAGGTCGCGTATCCGACGTTCGAGCTGATTCAGAAGAACTACGAGCGGCTCAAGGCGCGCCGGCCGGGGTTCAACAACATCTGCGTCCACAAAGGGCTCGCGCCCGGCCCGCCCGATCCGTTGCGCGGTCATCCCGGCGATTTGCCCAAGGCGGCGCGCGACTGGCCGAAGCTGAACTTCATCAGCTATCACTCGTGCATCCAGCCGAACTTTTTCATGGCCGACACGCTGGAGGAAATCAAAGCGGAGAAGTTGCGTGGTGGCGTGCCGAACATCAGTTGGACCACCGAGTATGCGCAGCTTGTGCAGGATCTGCCGAATTGCTACGCCGAGATCGGCACGACGTGGGCGTCGAGCGTGGTTACGTTCCCGACCATCGCCGCGCACATCCTGGGACAGCTCCTGAAGTTCATGGGAGAGGACCGCATCCTGTTCGGGACGGACTCGGTCTGGTACGGCTCGCCGCAATGGCAGATCGAAGCGCTGTGGCGGTTCCAGATTCCGGAGGAGATGCGCAAGAAGTGGGGCTACCCCGAACTCACCGAGCGGGCGAAGCGAAAGATTCTGGGACTGAACTCGGCGAAACTTTACGGCATCAAAACGCTCGACACCGGCGCGTATCGCCCGGTGCCGAAAGATTACGAATCGCGCATGACCGACAAGCTGAAGACCACGCTCGAAGTCGGCCAGTTGAAAGCCGACAACATGTCGAAGATGAAGGAAACCTACGCGGCCCTGGCCATCGAGCCGGACAACGTGCGGTATGGGTGGATGCGGGTGTGAGGATTGCAGCGCGTCTCTGTGAACCGCGGGCACATGGGCGGTTCAACATTGCTGCAGGTCAGAGATCCGTGCTCCTTTCTCAGCGGTTGACCCAGGCTCCAAGCAGGAGTTTCATGTTTGCAGTCAAATAGTTCAGCCTCAACCGGAAGAAACGTTATGAGTGCAAGTACTTCACAGAACGGAAGCGGAAATTCCCAGAACACCATTCTCTACGCACCGGTCGCGGGGCAGCGCGAGGCGGCGGCGGAGCGGAAGAAGGAGTTTCCGTACCGTTTTCCGCGCGATGGACGGTTGTTGGGCGGGAAGTTTTCGGTGGCGGAGAATGCACGGCGGCTGATGCGGTTCTTTTACTTCGAGCGGCGGCTGATGCAGGCGCTTGGGGCGTGGACGCTTTCGCTTCCCGAATTCGAAGTGAAGCTGGAGACGGGCCGGCACATTTTTTACCACGCGGATGCGGCGCGATTGTTGCGCGAGCGGTTGAGCGAACAGGAGCTGCGGCTGAAGGACATCGATGCGTTTCGCGACACGGAGATTGACCGGTTCATCGAAGAGATGTTGAGCGCGAAGGACGCGTCGGAATTGCTCGCGGGCGCGCATCAGGTGCTCGGGCGCGCGCTGGCCACGGCTTACCGCCATCACATCGACGACACCGATCCAGTCACGGACGTGCCGACGATTCGTTGTCTGCGCCGCATTCTGACGGATTACGAATCAATGCTCGCCTGGGCGGATGCGGCGCTCGCGGCTTACGTCGAAGGCGGAGTGGAAGAGAGCCAACTCGGGGCGTGGCGCTGGCATTTGCAACGGCTGCTTGCATCCATCGGGGGTGTAACGGGCAACGAAGCGCGCGGTGAAGCGCCGACGCCGTTACGCAGCGAAGCGAAACTATTCGAGCGCGGCACGGTGCCGTTGCGCGACGTGCGGTTCGACACGTTCAAAAACACGGGCGATTACGATGTGGCGGACGGTGGCGAACGTTTTCCCAAAGATTCCTACGAAGCATTGCGGCTCCGCTTCATTCGCACGCAGCGCGATGAGGTTGATGCCATCGAGGCGTTCGGCACGTTCATCTGGGACATCCGCTTCAAGGATTTCCAAGCCGAGTATGACCTCGCACGCATCACGTGGGACGAGGCGCGCCACACGGAGATTGGCCATCGCGCGCTGCTCGCGGCGGGTTACGATCCGTTTGAGTTACGCAATCGTCTCACCGGCTCGACGTGCCGCGGACCGATGGACCCGGCCTTTGCGATGGCAGAGATCAATCTCTTCGGCGAAGTCGGAGTGCTTAAGACGATCAACCAACTCATCGACGCCGCAGCCGAGCGCAATGACGAATTGCTGCGGCACATCAGCGACTTCATCCGCTCAGACGAACGCACGCACGTCCGAAAAGGGAGCCACATCATTAAAGTAATGACCAATCTCGAAGCCAAGGATCTCGAACAACGCACGCGCGAACTCTTTACCGAATGTCTCGTCAGCCTCGGCGCAGTGACAAAGGATATGGATGTGTTCACGGTGTCGAGGGAGGACATTGAGCGGCTGGTGGGCGAATGAGCGAAGGCCGCAGTTTTATTCGTTGGTGCAGTCTATGCCGCCGATGTTATGTGTGCGCGCATGGCTGGATTCCGCGCCGTGTTCATCGAACATGGTTATCCGACAACAAAGTATGAGCGCGAAATTATCGAACGCGCAGGCGGTGAGTTTGTTGATGGCAATAAACTGCCGCTCGACGAAGCGCTAAAACTCTGTGAAGAGGCTGAAGGCATCATGCTGCGCCGCATGACGATCACAGCGGAAATGATTGGGCGCTTCCGCCGATGCAAAATCATCTGCCGCTGCGGTGTCGGGACAGACAGCGTCGATGCGCGGGCTGCAACCGAAGCCAACGTAATCGTGGGACATGTGCCCACCTACGGAACGGATGAAGTTTCGACGCACGCGATCGCGCTGTTGCTCTCATCCGTGCGGAAGATTGTGCCGACGCACCGGCGCATGACGTCGGGCGATTGGGATGTGCATGGCGGTGATCCGATCTTTCGTACAGCAGGGAAAACGCTCGGTATCGTTGGTCTTGGCAACATTGGGCGCGCGGTAGCGCGAAAACTATCCGGATGGAACATCCGCGTGCTCGCTTGCGATCCATTCGTTGAATCAGATGTCGCGCGTTCTCTCGAAGTAACGCTCGTGGACCTCGATACACTTTGTCGCGAGTCGGATTTCATTTCCCTCCACTGTCCGCTGTTGCCGGAAACGAAACACCTCATGAGCACACGCACGTTTTCGTTGATGAAGCCGGGCATTATTCTTGTGAATACATCGCGCGGGCCGGTAATCGATGCGCGTGCATTGCTCGAAGTTTTGGACCAGAAGCCACTCGCGCAGGCGGCGCTCGATGTGTTTGAAGAGGAACCGTTGCCGGCAGATTCGCCACTGCGTCGTCATCCGCGCGTGACCGTGACCGATCACACAGCCTGGTATTCGGAAGAGTCGCAAGCCGAACTTCAGCGCACAGCAGCGGAGGAAGTCGCGCGCGTTTGCACCGGCGGTTTGCCCCGTTCACTGGCGAATCCCGAAGTGCTGAAAAAGCTTGGCCGGTTCGACGAATGGCAACCGGCGGAGAATATGCGTTGGCAGTTGAAGCGGCTGAACCTTTGTTAAAGCACCGTTGAGCTGAAACCGACGAGGACGTTTGCCTTCCCGTCAGGACGACATCACACCTTTCACGGCCTGCGGTTCGTTTTGCGTTGATACATCGGTCACTCCAAGTGGCGGTGCGATATTCGCGTCAATCCAGAATTGCTTGATCACGTCCGCGATACTGATGCACTCCTCGAGACGCGCCGGCTTGACCAGAAAAGCGTTGGCGCCGGAGGCATAGGCGCTTCGGACATCGCATTCCTGATTCGAAGTGGTAAACATTACGACAGGCAGCGCGACCAGAGGCGTTTGTCCACGAATCCAGCGCAATACCTCCAAACCGGAAACAAAAGGCATTTTGACATCGAGAAGAACGAGCGAGGGAATGGGGAACTTCACCCGGTCAGCGTAGGCGCCTTTTCCGGTGAAATAATCAATCGCGTCCTGTCCATTGCTCGCTCGAAGCAAAGGCGTGACAAGTCCTACAGTTTTGAAGGCCCGCGTGATAAGAAACACATCATCATCGCTGTCTTCCACCAATAGAATCGCTTTTGGCATAGGGGAACGCCGGTCAGTCTCCGGCAGTACAACGCAATTCAAACCAAAAGCGCGCGCCCTTGCCAAGCTCGGATTCGACGCCGATTTGCCCGCCCATTCGCTCGACCGCCTTCTTTACGATGGCGAGACCGATGCCAGTGCCTTCGTAATCTTTTGGGCTGTTGACGCGCTCGAACATCTGGAAGATGCGCTCGTGGTTCTTCGGTTCGATGCCAATGCCATTGTCCGCAATCCAGATGCGCGCATGGCCATTGTGCGTTTCAGCCGAGACTCGGACGAAAGAGGTCGTGCCGGGATAAACGAACTTCACTGCATTGTTGAGGAGGTTCGAGCAGATTTGCGTCAGCGCGGTTTCGTGTCCGAACACGATTGGCAATGGTCCTTCGATGCGAACCTGAGCAAGTGGCGGCTGCAAATTCGGGTTCTGCTGAATCAATTCCAGCAGCAACGGCTGTAGATCGATCGCGCTCAACTGCAGCTTGGTACGTGAGACCTGCGAGTAACTCAGAATGTCCTGCACCAGCCTGTTCAGGTGTGTGGCGGCGGCCACGATTCGGCCAAGATAGCTCCATTCTTCATCGCCGATTTTTCCTTTGAGTTCCTCTTCCAGGACGGAAGCGTAGCCCTGCATCGCACGCAGCGGACCGCGCATGTCGTGCGAGATCGAATACGAGAACGATTCAATTTCCGCGATTGTTTCTCGAAGCTCATGAGTGCGTTCCGTGACGGTTCGCTCCAAATCATCCGCGTGCGCCTTCAACTTTGTTCGTGCTTCTTCCAACGCAGTCTCCGTCTGCTTCCGCTCGGTGATGTCACGCAACGTGGCCGTAAAAGCTTTTTGATTTCCGAGTTGAATCGCATTGATGGAAAGTTCGACTGGAAATTCCGTTCCGTCGCGCCGCAATGCCGACATCTCGATTCTTTTCCCGAGCACCTGCCCTTCACCTGTGGCCAGATAACGCGCCAATCCTCGGTGATGTCGTTCACGCAGCCGATGGGGAATGATCAATTCAGCCATCGACTTTCCGATCGCTTCTGCGCGGCTATAGCCAAATGTTTTCTCTGCCGCGGGATTGAACTCAATGATTCTACCCTCGTGATCGATGCTGATGATGCAGTCGAGCGCAGAATCGAGAATGGCTCCCTTCAGTGTTTCGCTCTGGCGGTGTTCCTCTTCCGCGCGCTTGCGTTCGGTGATGTCATTGATTGACGCAACCCAGCCAACCACGTTCCCCTGCCCGTCTTTTTCCGGCACGTAGATGACATCCAAGAAACGCCGCCCAATGCGCGGATACGGCACCTCCGTCTCGTACGCGACGCGGTATCCCTTCAGCACAGCATCGATGTACGGGCGAATTGCCTTGCAAGCTTCGGCGCCAATTATTTCAACAATCGATTTGCCAATAATCTGCTGCGGAGTGAGGCCGAGCATCTCGGCGTAGGCGCGATTCACGAACGTGTAACGCATGTCCCGACTGCATTGTGTGAGCATGACCGCGGTGATGTCCGTCACGAGCCGGAGCTGCGCCTCCTTATCGCGCAATGCGCCCTCTGCCTTCTTGCGCTCGATCATCTGGCCGACTTGATTGCCGATCGCCGGAAGCATTCGTAAGAAGTTGTCGTCCGGCCCACGCACTTCACGACTGAAGCATTCGACCACACCCACAATTTCGTCGCCGAATTTGATGGGAAAACAAAACGCGGCGTGCAGCCCTTCTTTTACCGAGACGGTAGCACGCGGGAAGTTCGGGTCTTGGGTTACATCGGGAATCCAGGCCGGTCTGCCGCTGCTCCATACACGTCCCGGCAAACCGACTCCGCGAGCCAATATCATTCGCCGCGTGGCTGCTTCGAACTCTGTCACGCGCAGTGACGGGACATGCCAGACTTCGACACAGATCATCTCATTCTTTGCCTGATCCACGTTCCAGATCGCACCCACGTCCCAGCCCGCCATTTCACATAATGCACGAATGATTTGTGGCGTAGCGTCTTTGAGATTCGGCGCTTCCGCGAGGACGCGGCTGATAGCATCCTGCACCTGAAGACGTTGCTCCGCCTGGCGCCGCTCCGACATCACAGCCGCGACGGCCAACGCGGTGAGTGTCATTGTGCCAAGAAAAGCCTGAAGAAAAAGGAGCGAGCGATTTGTTTCCGGCGTGATAAATGGCCCAACGCCGCGCAGCGTCCCACACAACGCAATCACTGACATGACGAAGACAGCCCCAGTGGCTCCGTGTTGACGAAAGCGCAACGCGGCCCAAAGCAGGGGCACCAGGGCCAAATACTTGATCTGATTGGCCGTCACGGGGGGAATGCCTTCGAGGAAAATGCTGTAATCAAGAGCGGCGCTCAAAAGCAGTAAACCCGCCGCTTCGAGCAACTGTCGGAGCGAGAGTCGATCGGGACGTTGCGTGATCCAAATCACCGACAGGGGGGCCACTATCAACGCACCCACCATGTCCCCGAGCCACCAGGTGAACCAAACCGGCCCATACTCACTCCATGCCGCATGATGGCTCAGACACAAACTGGTAACTCCGAACGTTGCGCTGACCGTCGTACTGAAGACAGCGGCGAGCGCCACAAATTTCAACAGGTTTCGAACACGTTGGAAGCTCTTTACCCCGCCGGCAAATCGACGAACAAGCCACGCCCCGAGCAGCGCCTCCAAAGTATTTCCCGCGGCGACGCCAAAGGTTTTGCCGATCGCAACCGCGAGTGTGATTCCGGCCGGTGATGGCGTCATGGCGTTCACGATGAACGCGCCGATGAAAATGGCGGGCCAGAGCCGAGGTCCCAAAATCAGAAGGGTGGCGAGTGCGATGCCAGTGGGCGGCCACACCGGAGAGACGCTCGCATTCACCGATGCGAGCGACAGGCCAAATTTGCCGGCGCACACGTACACCGCGATGATTCCAAGCCCTCCGATCAACGTTTTGACCCGCTGCGCCGCCATGCTTCTTTGAGTAAAGCCCGTTGACGCCGCCGAAGCAATCGCGCTTGAGGCTTCACCGGTTAAACATGAGAGGTTCGTCGATCCCGGAAATCTCTATGGCGGGAAATCTGCAAATACCTCTTGCGACTCCAACATTCGGTGCGAGAGTCCGCACCTATTACTGACCAAGGATTTAATCCCGCGAAGGTCGTTGACCACAACGGCGTAAACCGGCTCCAACCGATGGGGGCGCGTTGAGCCGCTTTCCTTCTCGTTCCTTTCAACCGCGGGAGCCGCAGCATCGCAGAAACGGAAAGATTCGTGCCCGCGAAGTCCGCCTGCTGGGCGAAACCAAAGAGCAGCTTGGCGTGATGCCTTTGGGCGAGGCCTTGCGCCTGGCGCAGAGCAAGGGACTGGACGTCATCGAGATCGTGGCGAGTGCCACGCCGCCGGTCTGTCGCATGATGGAATACGGCAAATTCCAGTACGAGGAATCCAAGCGCGACAAGGAATCGAATCGCCGTCAGCCCGGGAACAAAATGAAAGAGCTGCAGCTCAGCGCCGTCATCGATCCGCACGATTTCGGAGTGAAGCTGGAGCGAGCGATTGAGTTTCTCTGCGACGATATCAAGGTGCGGCTCAAGCTTCGGTTCAAAGGACGCCAGAAAGCGCACAAGGAATTTGGCTTCGAAGTGATGAATCGATTTGTGCGAGAGGCCGCCGCCTTTGGTCACGCAGATTCACCGCCGAAGATGCTGGGTGACCGCGACCTGAATGTGCTCATCACTCCCCTGCCCCGCGACAAACGGGCCAGGAATCCTCACGCCAAAAAACCTGAAACAGCGGACGGGCCGACTTCGACCGCGGAAAAATCGTAGGCACTCGTGGAACAATTACCGTGGTGACGGCCCCGCGTTTTATCTCAGGAGAAATGCCATCGGTTAAGCCGGCCGTCCTTGCCTTCAAAATCTCCAACTCACGCCACCGTAAACACGGTAGTCTGGAACAGTCTGAATGCCGCGATTGTCGATGTATAATGGAATATCCACGCCGGCGTTCGCGCTGAAATGTTCGCCCCACGTGAAGGCCAATTGCGGCCCGAAATAGTAGGCCGTGAAGCCCGTTTGAATGTTGATTTGGCCCAAGGAGCGGTCGCTGTCCTGCTTTTCGTAGAACGCGCTGGCTTGAATGCTCAACGTGGTGTTCCCTTGCAGCAGCGCGTAAACGCCCGGACCACCTGACACAATCACCAGGTCACCCATCTCATAATCAATCGCCTCGGTGCGCAGATAATACTGCACCTGAGTGTTGAAGAAGAACCGCTTCCAGCGCAGGCTCGACGTCGCGCCGAAAACACCATCGAAGGAGCCGGTGCCCGGAGATAAATCATGCTGATGAATGCCGCCGAAAGCGTGCGCGTGGTTCTTGCCGAAGGCTTTTGTGTAACGGATTTCCTGCCGGCGCTCATCTTCAAGCCGATCGGTATCGCCCGTGGGAAATTTCACGCCGGCGAGAAGATTAAGAATTGCTGAATAATCCATCTCCCGCTTATGGAACGCTGTCCAGCGGCCGATCAACGCAGTGTCGCCGAGATCCGAAATGGTGCCGCTCTCGTCAATGCGGGTGGCGAACGGCGTAATTTCCGTCCGGCGAAACTCACGATAGACGTAAGGAACGTTCAGGCTCACGCCGAAGCGCGAAGAGAAATTGTAGCCGGGCACAAAGTGGGTGATCGAACTGTCCATGTATGCCGCTTGAAAAAACGGCACGTGCCGAAACTTTTCTCCTTCCAGTTGAAGCGTATCAAAGGGAACGAACTGTTCGCTCAGCGTGAAAATAAAGCCGGAAGAACCTTCACCCCGCGTCGCCGAAGCGTTCTCGGCACTGTAGATGGAACAGAGTTCGCAGGCCGGCGCGAGCGCAGTCAGGAAACCAGCCAGAAGGGTGATGAAAAATTTCATTCGGGAAACTTGTTCTGGTTACTTGCTGAAAAATCAAAGAATTGATTCGACCAAGGTCATGCTGAGATTGCTGATACTCCCGTCATTTTCATGAATGATCAGGTTGAAGGTCCTGTTGGCGCGCTGGAACGTGCCAGTCACGTGGAAATAAACAGCGCTGGCACCATTCAAATAAGTATCCACGGTGTCGAATTGTGGATTCATCGTAGAGACCGCGCCGTCTTCATTATTGCCGTCGATTCGATAAAACGCCAGTGAACCATCCGGACAAAGCAGGAGCAGCGCGGGTCCGTCGTGCCCCGAAACGTTCCCGCTGTAAATGCCGGCGTAGCCGCTGTAATTGCCGACATTCGCCCGCTGCGTGCCTGTCACGGTGCTCGTCTGAAGATTCACCGTATTGGTTAATCTGCCGGCGATCGTGTTTGAGGACGTGAGTTGCAAACAACCCACTGTGCCCAAAATGTACGGGCCGCAAGTAAGGCCATTCGTGTCCACCGCCAACGCGGTCGTGTATTCGCCGCGCTTGTGACCCATCGTCAGGTTGACTCCCATAAACACCGTCGAGCGGTTCGTCCGCACAAGCAGAAGGAACGCGCCGTTCTCACCGCCGAAATTGGTTCCCCTGTAAAAAAATGGCGTTGGCAGCGTCGTAGCCTTGTAAAAGCGGGCGGGCCGATTTGTCTGCGCATCGAGGAAAGTGACGTTTGTACTCGTGGCAATGTTGCTCGAAAGCAACGACCAGCTTTGCAAGTTGCTGCTCGTCTGGAGCAGATAAGGAAAATTCGTCGCGCCGCGGTACGTGACTCTCATGCCACCTTGCGTGGCCTTCAAAGATAGCGTAGCCGGCGTGGGAACGTTGAATGTGGCCGCAGATAACGGGGTTGCCATCCACAGCCCGGCTACGACGAACCATTTGCTGCAACGGTCAAACACGGGGCCTAATATTTAGTCTGGCGCGGGCCCACCGTCAATGCATCGGAACGCCTTGGTGGCGTAGAATCCTGGACGTCAAATCCGCTCCCGCTACGCGGTGGCGGCTTTTAGTTTCTGATTTTCGGGGCCGTTCCCACAGATGGAGCATTTCCGACCGAAGGCGCGTTACCTACGGAAGGCGCATCTCCAACTGACGGCGCATTTCCAACCGAAGGAGCTGAACCCACTCCCGGCACTGGACGAACTCCCGGCGGATTGCCTTTGCCTTCGCCGGAATCCAGTCCTCTGCCGCGTCCGGGAGCGCCTTGATCCAGCCCATTCGTCCGCGCCGAGTTCGTCACCCCGCCAATAATAACGCCGCGCGCGAATCCGTTTGTGTTCGTCAGCACGCCCACGCTTCCTGGAGGGATGGGATTTAGATTTTTGTAATTGTCCTGACCGAACAAACTCGTCGCCGCCACTGCCAGAGCCAGCGTTCCGATTTTCACGAAATAATGTTTCATATTGCCTCCTTGTGCCGCTGATACGCGACCCCCAAACATCGGCGCAGTGGGCTTTGGTGCAATGGGGGCATATGCCCGTCCTCGCATCGGAGAAATGCGCAAGAGGGAATGGACAATGCAGGCCGCGATGACTTTCCGGCTGCTGAATTGGACCTGAAGAAAGGCTGGAAGAACGGAAAACGAGAATCAGGCCAGTCGTTCCGGCGGAAGTGTCACGCTACTCAATGGCGGTCGCTTTTAATGGAACGTGATTCCGCCTTCGACTGATCCTTCCGCGCAGACAATGCCCATGCGACAATTACGGGGCCAAAACAAATGGCGACGCCCAGCGGCACCGCCCACAAGCCCCACCAATTCATGTCGAAATCCATAGAGCGCATAATTTGCTGGAGTGCTACTCGAACGTAAAGAAAAGTTTCAGCGCTCGCCGGACGCATCCGCTTTGCGCTCACCGAAAACAAGCATTCCCAATCCAAGCAGAAGCAGCACGGAAGTCACCACCGACTGGACAAAAAGAATACCCATCGTCAGTGAAATGCTCTGAACACCGAGACGTGTTTGCAGCACAGGGAGAAGCACCGATCCCAGGGCCAACCCAAACAGGCCCGCCAGCGCCCATGCTGCCAGAACGAGATATGCCAGACGACGGGTGCGCAGCCAACCGATCCACACAATGATAAGAACTCCGGCAGAAGCGAAACCTCCGAGAATTGTTAACGCGATAGGAGCCCATGTAATCGATGTACTGGCCACCCTTGGAGCCTGAACGTGGAAACCGATCCTGTCGAGCGAGGATCAAGACAACAACAATTGCGGTGCAGGCCGTGCCTGGAGCGGGTTGGCGGAAAAGTCGTTGCCTTCCAGTGCCCGAACCCAGTCCACAGCCAACGCGAGCACATGCGAGACATCGAGCTGCTGATGTTGTGCCGGAAATTTTCCCAGGTAACTCCGCGAGAGATTGAAAAGCGCCGCGGCTGGCCGAAGCCGGTTTTTCTGCAAATGAACGAATGCGCCGGCGAATTGGATCAGGCCTTTGTAGAAACCGTAATTCGCGCCCTGCTTTCCCTCCATCAGCCACAATTCCTCCAGAACATCGTGTGCTTCGTAAAAGAGCTGCCGATTGAAGCACTCGAAGTAACCAAGATAGTGTGCCGGCAAATCACGCCCGCGGCACCCGTCGATCAACGCGGCGATTTTCGGACTTTTCTTGCTCATTCAGAACGTGACCGCTTCGGCGTATAGCCGGGCGCAGCGAGAAAGTTTACCAGCGGCTTGCCCTCTTCGGTGCTCCACACCCGTATTTCACCATCGTGACTTCCAGCGGCCAGCCGCTTCGAAGCCGCGTGCAAAGCCAGCGCATAAACTGCATCGCGCGCGCCGTCGAAAGTGCGCGTGACTTCTTTCGTCTCGAGACTGTGCTCGCGCACGGTTCCGTCGAGTGCGGCGCTGAAGAATTTTCCATCCACAACAACGATGCGCGTCGGCGCTGCCTCCCATCCGGAAAATTCGGCGGCCTTTTTTTCGTCGTGCGCATTCCACCGGTGCGCGACCTTTTCGCGCGATGCGCTGATGACGCTTTTGTTATCCACCCACGCAACCGCGATCACAAAATCGCTATGGCCCGAATGGGTCTTTTCCAGCTCGCCGGTTTTCGCGTCAAAGACACGTGCGGATTTGTCGCGGCTGCCGGAGACGAGTTGCGCGCCGTCAGGGCTGAACGCAACACTCAACACCCAATCCGCATGTTGCTCGATGTTATGAAGTTGCTTCCCGCTCTCAACTTCCCAAATCCGAATCACGTTGTCCGCCCCGCCCGCCACCAGGTATTTGCCGTCAGCGCTGAAGGCGAGACATAGTTCAGCATCAGCCGTTGTGACGAGCACGCGCGCGAGTTCACCATTCGTGGCGTTGAACAGTTTCACCTCGCCCAATTTTCCCGGCGTGCCGCTGGCGGACGCGAGCCAACGCCCGTCTGAACTGAACGCGAGATCGAATGTCCGCTCAGCCACGTTGCCGATACGACGCATGAGGTCGCCGGAACGTGAACTCCAAACTGTAATTTCATGATAACCGCTCGCCGCGAGGCGTTCGCCGGAAACATCAAAAGCCAGAGTGGTAACCGGGAGTGGCACCCGATAAGTGCGCGGTGCGGCGGGGTGTTGCGGAGGTGAAAGCACCGCCAGCGCGGTGGAGCGATCCGCACCGTCGAAGCGCGCGCCTTCTTCGATCCATTTTTTGATCAAAGCGATTTGCGCAGCCGGCAATGGGTCGTCCTTTTGCGGCATTCGATCGTCTTCATCTTTCGCCGTCATGAGTTTGAACAAAGTGCTCTCAGATGGATTGCCCGCAACGACGGATGCGTCCTTGCTCGAACCCGGTTTCATCAACGCATCGAAATTGTGCAATCGGTAGCCGCCTTTGGCCTTCTCCGCGTTATGACAGGCGAGACACTTCGCGACGAAAATCGGTGCGATGTCTTTCGTGAACGAAACGTTCGCCGCGCCGAGCCGCATAGCCAGCAACATGAAGAGCGCGGTGAAGAGTTGTCTCACGGATTTTGTGTAACACCAGACGCGCTCGGATCCAACGCGATTCACATCGCCCTTGAATCACCCTGCCCCGTCCGCGATTTGGCAAAGGAGCGGCGTCATTTCAACACCGCTGCGCTCTTTGTATTTGCGCGACATCTCTTTGCTGAAATTCTCAAGTCCGTCGCGCTGCACGAGATTGATCGTTGCGCCCCCGAAGCCGCCACCGGTCAGCCGCGCGCCAAGGCAGGCTGGATGTTCGCGTGCAAGATCGACGAGCAAATCAAGCTCGCGCGTGCTGTTCTTGAAGAAATCGCGCGAGCTTTCATGACTTTGAAACATAAATTGGCCGAACTGGGCGAAGTCTCCGTTGCGCAACGCGCGCTCGCCGTAAACGACGCGGGTGATTTCACCGACGATGTGATAGGCGCATTGGTACTCACGCTCGGTCAGTTTGTGTTTGTTGGCCGAGAGATCTTTCGGGTCCACTGAGCGGAGAAATTTCACGCCGAGCTTCTTGGCCGCTGATTCGCAGAGCTCGCGCAGTTCGTTGTATTCGCCACCGACAAGCTGATGTTTTACGCCGGAATTGCAGGTCACAATGGCAATGTCACCGAACATCGGCGCGTACTCGACAGTCAGCTCTTTGAAGTCCAGTTCGATGGCGTGATGCGCTTTGCCGAAAAGCGACGAGGCTTGATCGAGCAGCCCGCACTTCACGCCCACGAATTCATTCTCCGCAGCCTGACAGAGTTTCGCGAGTTCCATTCTCTCGTTGGCGTCCAGCGGTGGAAGCTCGCCTTGTTTGTCGGCACGTGGCGGTTCTGCGAGTTTGCTGTCGCGCAATGTGAAAGGATACATGCGGCGAATCGCCAGGGCGGTGGCGACCTCCAGCGCGGCAGAACTGCTCATGCCCGCGCCCATGGGAATCGTTCCGTCGATCGCCGCGTTGAATCCGCCCACGCGTGCGCCACGCCGCCGCAGTTGTTCGATGACCCCTTTAACATAATCAGCCCACGGCGCAGCGGGGTTCTTTTTCAGATCGCTGACGAAAAACTCCTCTGCTCCGGGAAACATGGCGGCAATCAATTTCACTTTGCCATCCGTGCGCGGAGTGGCGGCGACAAAAACGTATTTATCCACCGCCAACGCCATGACGAGGCCAGCGTTGTAATCGGTGTGATTCCCCAACAACTCCAGCCGCCCCGGCGCTTGCACGACGTGTGGCGGCTTATGCCCGAATTGCCGTTTGAAGAGGGTCGCTACGGGAAGTTCCATGCGGTGAGGTATGGGCTGCGCACTCTTCGCCGCCTCTTTTGGCGAAGCGCGTCCGTCTGCATCTATCCAGCCAGCGCATCGATCTTTTTTGCGAGATCGAAATCTTTTTGCGTCAACCCGCCTTCGCTGTGCGTCGCGAGTGTAAGCGTGACCTTGTTCCAACGAATGTCGATGTCCGGGTGGTGCTGCGCCTTTTCAGCCGCTCGCGCCACTTTTTTGACGAAATCGATCGCGCCCACAAAGTCTTTGAGTGGGAAAGTGCGCGTGATGCTTGCCCCCTTTTTCTTCCAGCTTTTTACCGCGGGTAAAGCCGCTTTGATCTGTTCCGAATTTAATTTCACCATACGATACCAGTGACATACGAAGCAGCGTGCGCAACTGCGCATTTGCGGACGCTCACCGCTTCGTGATTTTGTGGATGATGTGCTTCATGTTTCGTCAGTGTTTGGATTTCGCGCTAATAATCATCAACACAATTCCAACGAGATTTCCCATGCCGCACAGTCCGCCAAGAATGATTCCAATCCATGCATGAACTTTGCCGTGAGCGCTGGGATGCGCCTTCGCCGCCTTTAAGCCAAGGATGCCCAGAATAAAGGCCGCTATCCCCAGAGGCAGTCCGAGGCACGGAATAAGCGAGAAAATGGCGAGATAGTAAGCGATGAGTGCCTTCGGGTTTTTGTAAGGAACAACAACGCTCATCGGATTATCCGGCGGCTGTACTGCTGTTGGCGGTGCCGCGGGCGGGGGCGGGGGAAATCCGGCAAACTCGGGGAACGAGCTCAAGGGTTCCCAATCCGTAGCTTCCCCAGCCCTCACGAGCGTCTGCTCATTCACGCGGCGTTGCGCAATCCACTGGCGTAATTCTTCAGTCGTTACCGGCCCGTATTCCTTTTGATCGCCACCCAGAATTCTATACATGACTCTTGTGGCAGGCGTGATAGCCAAACAATCTCACGGTGTCGATGGCGAACACGTTCTCGAATTTTGAAATCAATGCCGCGTCCAAACGGCCAACGATGACCAGGCCGCGCTCAGCGCGAATCTATTTCCTGCTTCCGATTGCGCTTATAGCGCTGGGACTGTCATTGCTCACGTTGGCGGTTCACGCCGCAACCGTTCGCACGCTCGATGGGAAATCATTGGAAGGTGACTTGCGCTTCAACGACGCCGGCGCGCTCGTCCTCACACCGGCGGAAGGCAAACCCATCACGATTGAACTGAAGGACGTAGCGCGGGCGACATTCGCTTCCGGCTCATTTTTCTCCAGTGGCAGCGTTCTCCCAAACGGTTGGGCGGCACAGGATATCGGTGACTCTCGCGGATTGGCGCGGCTCGATACGAATACGTTTGCGTTGCGCGTTGAAGGTCACAGCACGAATGGCCTGGCTTGTCATTTCGTCTCGCGGCCAATGCCGACTGATGGTGATATCATCGTCCGCGTCGATGAGATCGGCGGCAATGGCATCGCTCACGCAGGACTAATGATTCGCGGCGACAATTCTTCCACGTTTGCCGCTCTCTCACTTGGTAACGACGGCAGGCTTTGGTTCCACCGACGCCCCGATTCCGAGAAGAAAGACATTCGGCTTACATCGGGTCCAAAAGCTTCTGCTCCCGTAATGTTGCGCCTGCAAAAGAACGAGAAATCATTAACCGCCATGTACGCTCTCGATGGCAAGACATGGCAAACACTCGCGACCGAGCCATTCAAGCTCTCCGCAGTGAAAACGTGGCGGGAGGGCGAGGGCGAGTTGCAATTGCTGCGCGCGTCATGCGGTGTGTTCGCCTCCAGCCGGGCTGCCAATACGCTGGCCACCGCCCGCGTCACGCCACTCGCGATGATGCTGCACGGCCTCCTGGGCGAATACTTTGCCGACCAGAACTTTATCAATCTGCGCATGGCGCGGCTCGATCCGCAGATTCGATTCAGTTGGAATTCCGGGTCTCCCGATCCTTCTCTCGCCAGAGACAATTTCTCCGTGCGCTGGACGGGCAAATTGATCGCGCCGAAAGCAGGGGTTTACCAATTTTATTTTGACGCGGATGATCGTGCGCGGTTGTGGATAGATGAAAAAGAAATTTCTCCCGCGAGCCTAAAAAAGCATGATAAGCAACCACCGCCCACTACCATCTCGTTCCTGGGAGGTGTGCGCGCGAATTTGAAAATGGAATTTGAGAATGGGGAAGGGGCGGCTTCGGCAAAGCTTGGTTGGGGGTTGCAGGGACAAACGCCGGACGTGATCAACATGACGAATTTTCTGTATGTGTTTGCCGCCACGAATTCGCCGGAAAGCATCGCGCAGACGCGCGCCACCAACAACGGGCCAGCGGTCCGCGGTGTCATGTTGCGCAATGGCACATTCATCGCCAGCCCGGTGACGAAAGCAGATGAATCCGCGGTGCGGCTCACCTTCGCGGGAAAGAAAGACGTACCGGTATTGAACTCAAAAATTGCGCGCATCTACCTGAAGCCGGCGCGCCAGCGGCTGCCATTTGAGATCACGCAGGGACGCACCGGGGTGTTCATGAAGAATGGTGATTTCCTTGAGAGCGAATTCGGCCGGATAGAGGGAAGCGCGCTGTATATGGGTTCCGTCCTGTTCGGCTCCAAGAAATTCTGGATCGAGAGCGGCGATCCGTTGGCCGTCGTGTTGAACGATTGCATACTGGCCAACTCCGGATTCGAAGTGCGTTTGCTCGATGGCTCCGCTGTCCGCACGCCGCGGCTCGCAGCGACTGCACAGACAATCACGCTCGAAGAACAGACGCTGGGCAGTTTTTCCGTCCCAACTGCGGAACTCTTTGAAATCCGAGCACTCGGTTCGCCTGGGGCGGCGAATTCCACTTCCAACCGATAGGGTGATGTTCCCAACTGAACGATCTGGGGATAGCGTTACGCCCACAAAACTTGGCTTGTCATGACCGAACAATGGCTGGAGCCGCCGCCACGCCCCATGCTCGCTTCCCATGAGGCGCACGTGTGGCTCGCGCACCTTCCCTCCGCGCGTGCAGGCCTCGAACAGCTTCGCAGCGCGCTTTCCGGTGATGAGACCTCGCGAGCGGAAAAGTTTCACTTCGTCGAACACCGCGAACGATGGCAGATGACGCGCGGTATTTTGCGACGGTTGCTCGCTCGCTATCTCGAAGCGCCTGCGAGCGAAATAACTTTTACCTACAACGAGCACGGAAAACCGGCACTAAAGCACTTGGCGGGTTCCGGCATTCATTTCAATGCTTCTCACTCCGGCGATTACGCGACCTTCGCCTTCACGCGTGTGGCCGAAGTCGGAGTGGACATCGAAAGGATTCGCGATGACATGCCCAGGCTCGACGAAATCGCCGACAGATATTTTGCGCCTAACGAGCGGCAACAGTTGTTCGCACTCCCGGAATCCGAGCGCACCGAGGCCTTTTTCATGCTATGGAGCCGGAAGGAAGCATTCGTCAAAGCGCGCGGGAACGGACTCTTCTCGGGCCTGGATCAATTTGAAATCACGCTCGACCCACCTCGTGTGGCTATGGTGACAGGCGAATCAACTCCCTCAAACTGGTGGATCGCTCCATTCCCTGCAGTGCCGGGCTATGCCGGGGCAATCGTTGTGCATTCTCAGAAATGCTCGCCGCAATTTTGGAAATGGCGCGACGACGAGATATCGGAGTAAACGCTGCGGTTATTCCCGTTCGACGCCGTTGTTCCAGGCTTTCTGCGCCTCTTCCGGGGTCGGAACTTTCAGCGGACGGACCACACGAAAGCCGAGGAACTGCGCGTCAGTCAGATACCAGATGCTCTTGGGCAGTTGCGGATCTTGTTGCTTCCAACTCTTGTCAGAGAAAAGCCGCGCGGCGCTGCGCAACTTTTCCCCCGAATCATCCCACGAACCACCACGCGCGACGTGGGGGTAAGGCTTGGTGCCGCGAACGAACGGTTCAGCCACAACACCGCTACCCAAGCTTTCATATGCGTTTGGCTCATAGCCATCGAGAGTCCACTCCGCGACGTTGCCGTGCATGTCGTAAAGTCCCCACGGATTCGGCTGTTTGCGTCCGACCTTCTGATACTTGAAATCGCTGTTCTTTTCGAACCACGCGAAGCGGCCCAGGTCGCGATCATTGTCACCGAATGAGTATTTCGTGGTCGTGCCAGCGCGGCAGGCGTACTCCCACTCTGCTTCCGTCGGCAGTCGATAGTATTCGCCGGTCTTCGCGCTCAGCCACTCACAATATTTGTTCGCCGCGTGGTGGGTCATACTGATGGCGGGATAATCGTCCTTGCCCATTCCAAAACTCATCTCGACATATGGTTTGGTCGGACGCGACACAGCATCGGAGACTTTGTCCACGTACGGGTCGGTGGGAATTTCTTTTTTGAACTTCCGCTCTTCGTCCTGATACATGAACAGTTCGTATTCGTTCCACGTGACCTCGCAGGTGCCCATCCAGAACGGCGCAATCTTCACTTTGTGTTGCGGGCCTTCGTCCGGCTTGCGGCCCGGCTCTGCCGCGGGGCTTCCCATCACAAACTCGCCGCCTTTGATTGGCGTCATCCGGTAGCTCACCTGCGTGCCGGAAATGGTGTTGGTATAAGGCTTCATTTCCGATTCCGACACGGCCGAGGATTTCGCGATAATCTGTTTATGAATTTCCGTGACGACGGCGACTTCATCACCGCCAGCCTCCTCTTTTTTCCTCGCCTTGAGCGTCAGGTTATTGGGCCACTCGGCGCCCTGTTCAATCCACGCGGCGAGCATATCGATGTCTTCTTTCTTCAACGGATCACCCTTGGAAAGCGGCGGCATGAGGCGGTCGTCGTTCGTGTTTACGCTCGTCGCCACCCACACCAGACTGTCCTTGGGTTTGCCGGGAACGATTCCTTTTCCACTATCGCCGCCCGCGAAAGCCAAATCCTTTTCATCCAACCGCAGCCCGCCTTTTTTGTTTCCGTCGTGATGACACCTCACACAGTTGAATTCCAGAATGGGCTGAATGTCCTTCACGAACTCAACAAGCCTGACTGCGACGAGTTTCGAATCATCCGGCCACGCCGCACCCTGATCGAGCCACGCCTTCAGCAAATCCGTCTGCGCCTGGGAGAGTCGTCTGTTTTTGGGTTGGTCGGGCGGCATCGCCCCATCGGCATCCGCGGGCCGAATCGTAGTCGTGTAGAGCGGACTGTCTTTGGATTTGCCGGCCACAAAGGCAGTGCCGCTGTCCCCACCAGCGATCGCTGCGGCTTTGGTGTGCAAACGCAACCCACCTCTCTTCTGCTCCTCACCGTGGCATTTAACACAATTCTGCTCGAGGATGGGCTTGATCTGTTTCGTGAAATCCACCGGATCGGCGGCAAAAATCCACAACGGCATCGCCATCAACGCCGCTGCCGGATAAAGGAGAAAGTTCAATTTCATTCGTGACTTAAAGTCTTGGTGATAGTTGGACGGTCAACGTACTGATGTCAATTCACGGCGGCTCGAATAGTGGATCGATTTGCCATGACAGTGGGACGAGCGCGAGCCAGCGCCCCACGAGCGAGCTTCGCACGGCCAGGCAGGGGAACGATCCGGTATTCTCGAAGTATTTCTCCCTGACCTCGTTTTCAGGAAAAGCCCCGATTCCCCTCGATACCCATCCAGTCTAACAGTTACGCGTCAGTCAGGACGGGGCATCCACAGCCCCGCGGGCATAGAGGCAAGCGAGTGCGTCGCTTGCCAGAGCATGGCCGGTGAGGGGACATCGGCCGATTAGATGGGCGGGCGCAGGTTAGGGGTTCCGGCGCTCGCCCTTCTCTTTTTCACTTGCCAACTCGCAGGCGGGTATTTACGGCACAATCGGTGTGACGATGCGGAAATACTTTTGCTCTGAAGGCGGCGCGACGGCGTTAACTTGGACTGTCCGGACCAACGACCCTGCGGCGATACCCGTCAGATTATTCCACATTGGGGATGTGAGATTCGTTCTCCACTGCACGCTGTAGCTGATGTTTGTCTGAGCCACGAATTGCAGCACGTTGGCGTTCGTGGCCGTCAGGACAATCTTGAGTACGCTTAACGCATTCGTCGGATCTGTTCCGGCCAGATATTCGTCCCGATTAATCATTCCGTCGCCATCAGGATCCTGCACCGCGTTGCCTGGGTTGTTGGTTGTATTCACGGTGCCGAAATAATTTGTTTCCCACCAATCGGACATCCCGTCGCCATCGACGTCAGGAAGCATCGTCAACATCACCGTGCCCGCGGATGGGCTGAAGATTTGGTTGGCATTGAGTTGCGCCGGATTGGTCAGAGCCACGCGGATCGTACTGCTGAATTGCACGTTCGACAGCACCAGTATCGGCACCGGACCGACTTGGACAGCCGCTCCGGCGCGAAGCCAGCGATACCCTAACGGCAAGAGCGGATGGTTTGGTCCCGCGACCAGGGAAAAGGTGGCTGTGCCACCCTGCAAAACAGTTTGCGCCACAATGTGGTTAGTGACGACGGGTTTAATCAGGACAAGCAACGTGATATTCGTCGTCGTTACTCCATACGCATTTGAAATGGTCAGCCCGTAAACACCCATCTGTTCGAGACCAATATTGGTGAACGCCAGCGATGGCGTGGTCGCCCCGGGAACGTCCACGCCATTGGCTTTCCATTGATAACTCAATGGAGGAGTGCCGCCCGCAACGACTGTGAAGGTCACATTCGATCCAGCGTTCGTACCGTAAATGCCCGGCGGTGCAGTCAAAATAAATGGCACTTCGGCAATTACCACTTGCGCCGGGGCGCTGAAAGCCGAGCCGCCAGGGTTAATGGCGTAAACGTCGTAAGCACCAGCATCAGCAGGCTGCACGTAATCGAGAAACAGAGTGGAATTTGTTTGGTCCGGCAATTTCGCGCCGTTGAAACGCCATTGCCATGAGATCGGGTCATCACCAGTGGCCGCGGCCTGCAAAGTCAAATTGGCATTGAGCAGGACATGGGTGTTTATGGGTGACTGAGTAATGACGGGCGGAACAAAGCCGCTCACATTGTTCGCCGCGCCCGCGGTAGGCAGCGCGCCGACCCAGTTTGCCGCATTGTTCCCGTAACTGTTCGCGACGCGACGCTGAAGTGAGAACCCGCTGCCATTCACGAAACCTGAAGGCCACGGCGCGGAAGCCCCGTATGAAACGCTGTCCACAAGGACATAAGGGATGAATTCGCCGGCCGGGAGATCAGGCCTCAACAGTTCGATCGTTTCGCCGCCGTTGTCCAACTTGCCGAGGTACGGGCCGAGCACCGGCACCGATGCGGAAACATTGTAGCGCGCGCGGAAACTCGCCAGCGCCGCAGGATCAGCGACTGGATCAAAATCGACGACGAGCAAATAACCATTCGCCGCCAGATTTGTGCCTTGTGGGAAGCTGAAGTCCACGGCGTTGGCGAGACGCCAGACGTTGGTAGGTCGGGCCGGATCGAACAAGCTGACAGGCGCGCCAGTGATGTTCCGTACTTCAATGAACTCCGTCGCACCGGACAGCCCGCTGGCGGGATTGTACATGATTTCGTTGATCATAACCGGACCCACGAGCGGGCCGGCGTTGTTTGTGCCCAGCGTTCTCGATGTCTGCGCGACGAACTCCACGCCGCCACCCACTTCGTACCGGCCGAACGAAACGCCGTCCGAAGCCGCGCCGAATTTCACCCGCGTGCGAAAGCCAGTAAGATTCGTCGCGGTGTCAGCGGCGGAAAGCCACAACTCGCCGCCGCGCGCGCGATCCAGCGTGAACGCATTCGTGCCACCGGTGTTGAATTGCGATTCAAAAAACTGGACAAAGCCGCTGCCAGAGATCGTCGTGCCGTCAGGAATACGGAATTTTTTCAACACCGCCGCGTTGTCACTCAGAAACCAACCGCCGATAGACACGTCGCCGCTCGTGGCGTTGCGCAATTCAATCGTGTCCTCCAGCGGGTTGTTCGCGTGCGTCAGGATTTCATTGATCGCGACGTCGGTAATGAGACGAAAGTTCGATTCACCGGGCGAAGGCGAACCGGGGAAGTTCACGAAGTTGTTGACGCCATCACCCAATCTTCCCTGCGATACACCCAGCGTTTGCGCGGCGAACGTGACGGTATCGATGGTATTGCTGCCGTTGCTCGCGTAAAGTCGGATGGCGTCGCCGTCGCCGTCGAGACCGAAATTGACATGATTGCGGCCTTCATCCGGATTGGCGTCGGCGACCCATTTCACGAAACCTGCCGCGCCGATGAAACTCAGCGGAGATATCCGGAATTTATTCGTGCCGGAAATGGTCAAATCATCCGTCAGCACCAGCCCGTTCATGTCCACCGGCTGGTTGGTGGTGTTGAAAATCTCGAACCAGTCCGCGCCCTCGCCGGGATTCGCCATCCATTCGTTGAGACGCAATGCAGTCGTGAGGCCGAGCGTCGCGACCGCAGCGTTTGCCGCGCCCAGTGTAGGCGACGCGAGCAGCCGCCATTGTCCGCCCGAAAGGCCGATGGATCGGTTGTCCACCTGGAACCCGTATTCGACGGAGTTCACCAACTGCGCGGATGCATTGAAGAGATAGACGCCGCCGCTATCACCGTTAAGTGCGCGGCCAGTGTTATAATCGCCGGCGTTTGTGGAAGCGGGCCGCGTGTTGTCACACCAGATCACCAGATAGCTGCCTGCGCCAATGCTCGCGCCAGGCGGGAAAACCCATTGGCCCGCGGCCAGGCTATCGATACTGAGGCTCATCCCCGCGAGAACAAATGCCGAACCGCCTGCGTTGAACAACTCGACGTAATCCGCCACGCGACCGCCATTCGTGACGGCGGAAACATTTCGCGCGAGCACTTCGTTCAGAACTGGACCGTTGTAAGAAGCGACGTAATTGGTCGCGCCGGGGCTCGCCGTGCCCGGAAAATTCACTATGGTTGCTGACCCGTCCGGCAAACGGCCTCGCGATATGCCTTCACTCTGCGCGGCGTAATTGACGCGGTTCACTTCTGCGGCGCCGGTGTCATAGAAAACGATCGCGCCGCCCGCCGCCTCGAGCTTGAAGTCAAGATGATCGGCGCCGACGCCTTCGTCGGCGAAGAGTTGCACGAAACCGAACGGCGCGATGAAAGAAAGCGACGTGATTTGATGCACCGCCGATGTGTTCGAAAGAAATGTGCCTCGCAATCCAACGGGCAACGCAGAGTTATTGAACAGTTCAAGCCAGTCCGGCTGCTGCGGCAATGGATTGGCGACGAACTCATTGATGGAGAGACTTGAAGAGGTGCCGACAGCCGCGGCGATATTGGCGGCGTTGGTCGTCGGCGTCGTCAAGACCCACGCGCTTCCTATGCGGCCGACGGAGTAGTCCGGAAGTTGCACACCGAACGTAAACGCGTCGGCAAGATTCGTATTCGCGTTATAGAGGAACACGTTTCCGCCCTTATTGCCGAAGGAAAATCCGCTGTGCAAACCGGGCGTGACGTTCGTGGTCGCGTCACACCAGACAACAAGGTAGCCGTTGGCATCAATCATCGTGCCCGGAGGGAAGACGAACTTCCGCGCAGCCCCATCGTCAGTTAGACTCCAGCCGCCGACGTTGACGGCGGAACCGCTGGCGTTCGCAAGTTCGACGAAATCGGGGAACGTACCGGCGTTGTTCGCCGCACTGAGATTTTCCGCGAGAACCTCGTTGAGTCGCACGCTGCCAGGCGCGGGAGGAATGGACGCGGCGCCGGGCGTTCCGCCGAGCGCGGCACTTGCCCGCCAATTCGCAGGATCATCAGGATCGCCTAACGGATTGATGTTTTCGAGAGAGTAACCCGCACCATCTGCCGCCACAGGCCAGCCACCCGCATCGTGGTAGTCCACCGATGTAATGATATTGCCTGCCGCATCCTTGAGCACGATACGTTCGCCACCGTTGTTCAAATTGAGAGAGAAATACCCTGCGACCGCGACCCCGGGATACCGCACCGCGAATGCGGCCGGACTAAAATCAGAAGCGAGCACCAGACGTGCGCCACCAGCCAATGTAGAAAAACTCGGGAAGGTGTAGACGACGCCCTCGAAATACATTCCGCTGAGATCCACCGGCGTTGAACCGATGTTTTGCAATTCGATGAACTCGTACGCCGTCGAGCCGCTGGGATTGTAATTCAGTTCGGTGATTCGCAACGGCACTCCGCGTGCCGCGACAGCGAAATTGGCCTCGGTGAGCGCACTCCAATCAGCCCCATTGAGCGTGCGCGCCTTGATAAGCGTACTTTGATTGAGCGTCACCGGACCAACGTAAGCCAGAGCACTGCTTGCAACCGCGCCACTGAACATCACACGCGGGTCGGTGCCGTTCGTTGTGTAATAAATCGTGCCGCCACCGTTCGTCGCCACCATCGTGAGGTTGAAGCCGGATGGAACATTGCTGCCGTGCTGGTTGAAGACTGGAGCATTCGATGATGCCAAAAAGCCATAGCTCAAGAATTGCGCCATGAGTGGCGCACGGCGTTGCGGAATCCAGGTGTTAAGAATGCTGTTATTGATGCCGGGCAGAACGCCGCTCAACTCCGCGCGCATCTGCATGAACCGGTTGGCGATATTTGTGTCCGTCATCGCGCCGTTATTGAAAAAATGCTTGTGAACGCGATCGGCCCAAAGCAACCGGAATTCGGCGCTGGTGCGCAGGCGAGTGTAGAGTGACGCAATTTCGGCTCCTCCATTCAACAACGGGCTGCTCACGCCCGTAAAGCTGTCAGAGATGGGCGTGCGGCCATCGAAGTCACCGAACGCGCCTTCGGCATCCCAGATGTAGAAACGAAATTTCCCGCTAGGCACACGCTCGCGCGCCGCGCGCCAATTGTTGTGCGGCCAGTCCCAGGTGCAGCCATAGACATTCACGAGCAAGTAGTCGATGAAGTTGACGACATCCAACTGGCGCATGACTTCCGTGAAGACCGCAGGTTGCGTGACATCCTGGACGTTGACGTAATTACGCATCGCGTTCCAAGCCACGCTGTCCCCGCCCTGCACGGCGCTGCCGACGGTAAGGATGTCCCAACTATTGCTGCCGCCGTGCCACGACTGAAGAAAGCCTTCCTCAACACGTTCGCACGGATTGTAATAGCCTTTGTAAACGCCGTTGATGAAATAATTCACGAACGCACCGTGACACGCGACTTGGCCCATATCGGTGTGCAATTGGCGCGCCAGTTCATCACGGAGGAAAGGATTTGTTTCATCGTTATGTCCGGCTCGCATCACGATTTGATCGAATCTCTGCACGACTGAATCTTCAAACAGCGGATAGTCCAAACGACCATCGCCGTAATCGCCACGAAAGTAGAGCCGGTAAGAGAACTTGCTCGTCGGCGTGTAACGCGGGCGCGTGTAGTCGCTGCCCTGCACGCGCATCCCGCAATCCGCCTGGAACCCGGAATTGTCCAGAGGCCGAATAAATTCCACGGACATCGGGCGCTCCCATGCGATCCCGGTCTTCGTGGGATTATAATAATCGCCGGGAGCATTGGACGTCCACGGATTGGCCGGTGGTCCGGAGCCGCCGTTCATGCCGATGATTCCAGTGAGCCCCGTCATGTTATTGCTCGCGGTTTGAATCGAAATGATCGGCAGTGAACGGATGGCGGGGGTTTGATTGAAAAAGAACGAATGCGATTCGACGCCAGAGGAGAGTTTGTTCGTCTGAAAGGCGGCGGCGCGGACGAATAGCGTGTTGCTCACCGTAAGAGGGGTTGAATACAATATTCCGTTACCGCCGTCGGCTCCGTGCCGTTGGTCGTGTAGCGAATGAATGCGCCGCGGGTCGCGCAGCTCAGAGCGAGATTGAACGGCTGCGTAAAAAGTCCGCGTGAAGTGCTGAAATGCACCGACTCGACGACACCGATGATCGTGCTCGTGCCATTGGAAGCGCCTGGCGTGGGTGTGGCGAAATAACGCAGGCTCCCGCCCGTCTCCGTGCCGTATGAGTAATCGTTTCGTTGGAAAGGGAATTTCGGCGAAAAGCCGCTCGCGAGCTGCCGCGGCGAATCCGGGGTGAAAAGACCAAGAAATTCTCCGTCGCCGCTCAGCTTGAAGCTCGTATGAAAACGATTCTGGCCAGTTGGGGCTCTCCGATCTTTCGCGGACGCGAAAACGACTAGGTACTGGCCAGGCATAAGAACGCGCGCGGGAAAGACCCAGCGGCCTGGTTCATCGAAATCGTCGCTCAACGACCAGCCAATCAGATCCACAACATTCGTGCCGCCGTTATAGAGTTCGATCCAATCTTCCGCGTCACCATCTTCGTCCAACAAGCCATTTTCGTTCGATGCGTTAATTTCGTTGATGACCAGCCCGTTCACGTTGGCGTTTGGATCCACGGTGTAATTCCACAACCCGCCGCCAAAATTCTGCGGCATCGGAGCAGTATCCGTAATTCCATGGCCGGTCGCCCATTCCGCCGAAACAGGACCGTCCGGCTGCGGCGGGAATTGGAAAAGATATATTGCGCCCGGCTGTGGAACGACATTGGTCGCGGGCTGGCCATTGATCAACAGATCTGCCGCGTTCACCCCGTTCACGGCCTCGCTGAATGTCACCTCAATCTGTCCGAGCGCGCGCACCGTTGTGCCAGCCAGCGGAAATAACGTTGCGATTGTGGGCGGCACGTTGTCCACGAGTGTGTAATTCCACGTGGCGCCAGGCTGTGTCTCGTCGAAACCATTCGGCGGCGTGGCAAGATCGGTGATGCCATGACCAGAAACCCATGTGATCGGCACATTGCCATACGGCGCCGGCGGAAACGTAAACGTGTAAGTTGGACCCGTTCCGCTCAAACCCGTCGCGCCAATACCATGCACGTTCAAATCATCCGCGCTCAGCCCACCGACCGGTTCGCTGAACTCGACGATGATTTGCGTGAGGCTCGCCAGCACGCTGCCCGGTGCTGGAGTGACACTCACGATCGTGGGCGGGTTCGTATCAACCAGGACGGCGTCCAACGAGCCATCGAACACAATGTCGGTGCTGCCATCAGTGGTGTTGAACACCTGCACCGCGATCACATTGGTGCCATTGACCAGAAAATTGGTTGGCGTGACAAAATTGTAGAGAACGTAAGGCACCGGCTCAGACGGGGCACCGGTGGAAAGAGTGTTCGTAGTTACGGGATCGCCCGTAACGCCCGACATATTGACGCGCCGCAATTCAGCGCCGTTAATCCAAACCACGAAACCATCATCCACCTTCGCGTTGAACTGCATCGCCGCGAAGAGCGCCGCGTTCGTCACCTGAAAAGTGCGGCGCAAAAAAAAGCACCGATACCCATTCTGCATATCGCTCATGTCCGTGCCGTAACCGTAGCCTTCGCCGTAAGTAAATGGTGCGGCAGCGTCGATGAAAGAGACGTCATTGAACGTGTTGCTCCTCCATGTCGTGATGTCTGGCAACGACGCTTCGTCCCGTCCCTTGAATAGACGCCACGTCGCATTCGTGGAGAATATCGGGACTACTTCCGCAGCATGAAGAGTGGCGGAAGAAGCCAACAGGAATACCACGAGGGCAAAGGCGGTTCGGGTCATGCGGGCAACTCTAGCAGCGTCCTCGTTACAAATCTGTAAAAAAGTTATGCCGCACAAAAACGCAAATGCTTGCCACCAAAAGCGTCGGGCCCGCCAACAAATAAAGGCTCTACATCATGTTCGCGGAACGTCGGCAGCTTTACGGCGCCTGCGGCGTGACCACGCGATAGTAACGCTCACCCGCCGGTGGCGCGCTCGCTGAATTCACCTGAATCGTCCGCACCGAGGGCGATAGGCCAATGTTCGTCAGGTTGCTCCAGGCCGCGCTCGTGAAGTTCGTCCGGCTCTGCACGCTGTAAGTCAGGTTCGTCTCCGCCACGAACTGCAACACGTTCGCATTCGTCGCCGTCAACACAATCTTCAACACACTCAACGCATTCGTCGGATTGGTCCCCGAACGGTATTCATCCACGTTGCTCATGCCGTCCCCATCCGCATCTTCCCCGGGCAGCACCAGCGCAAAATTCGTCCCGAAACTGCTCCCAAAATAATTCGTCTCCCACGCGTCCCACATGCCGTCGCCATCCGCGTCGGGCAGCATCGTCAGCGGCACCGTGCCGGCCGAGGGGCTGAAAATCTGGTTGGCATTGAGTTGCGCCGGATTGGTCAGAGCCACGCGGATCGTCGTGGTGAACTGCACATTCGACAGCACCAGCAAGGGCGAGGGACCGGTTTGGACGGCCGAGCCGCCGCGCAGCCAGCGATACCCGATGATGGGCGCGCCCGTCGCCACCAGGCTGAAGACCGCCGTGCCGCCCTGCAAAACAGTGACTCCCTGGATGTGTGAAGTGACAAAGGGTTTGACCAGCACATAGATGAAGGCGTTGGTGCTGACCGTTTCGCTGATGTCATCGTAGGCCACGACCGACCAGTTGCCGTGATGGAGGCCCAGACTGGCGCCGGTGAAACTGTAACTGTTGTTGGTCGCGTTCAGAATGTTCGTGCCTTCGAAGCGCCACTGGTAACGCACCGGGCCCGTGCCCACCGCTTGCGCCATCAGCGTCACGTTCGTGTTCGGCAACACGTTTTGGTTGGTGGGCTGGAGCGTGAAGCTGACTGGAGACAACACAGTCAGCGTCGCATTCGAGCTGATGACCGAACCAGCAGAATTGTACGCCAAAAAATTATAAGACCCGGCATGGCCGAACTGAATGTTACTGAGCGTGAGGGTAAAGTTCGTGGCACCCGGAATGGCGTCACCATTGAAACTCCATTGATAATGTGTCTGCCCGCTGCCACTGACGACCGCCGTGAAGTTCGTCGTGCCAAACAGATAGAGAGTGGAAGAGCCAACACTTCCGGCAGCGAAGACAGCCGCGTTGGACGGCTGTTGGGTTACGACCGGCGGCGAGCCGCCCGCGAAAGCCGACCCCGGTGTCGGGGTGGCCGCCGTGAAGTTCGTGGGATCATTTCCAAAATCGCCCGCAACAAGCCGGTGCAGGGACGCACCAAAACCATCCGCAATAAAATTCCAGGGCGCGCTGTCGTGATAGTGGATTTCTTCCACGAGCACGTGAGTGACGATGTTAGTATCAGGACGGTCCGGCTTGCGGAGCTTCACTGACTCCTGGGAATTGTCGAGCTTTCCGCTGTAGGGACCGACGATAGCGACATTCGTGTCGATTCCGTAACGATTGCGGAAGCTTGCGAGCGCAGTTGAGTTCGCGGCCGGATCAAAACTCACGACGACGAGATAACCCCCCGCTGGAATTGTATTGGTGGGGAAATTGAAGATCACCGCATCCGTATCCGCACCAGTGAGCTGCCAGCGATTGGTCGGAAACGCCACGTCGAACAACGGCACGTCCGCGCCCGTAATGTTATGCACTTCGATGAACTCGTTGTCGGTATCGTCGAGCGCGTTGGTCCCCGTGAGGACATCGGGCGGATGATACATGATTTCACTGATGACAAGAGGCCCAACCTTCGGCAGAGAATTGTTCGTCCCCAGCGTTTGCGAGTCCTGCGCGACAAACTGCTCGTCACCGTCGCTCGCTACATAACGCCCGAATGTCACGCCCGGCTCGGAGGCGCCGAAGTGAAAGCCATGATAGTAACCGGTCAGATTGCCCGCAGGATCGGCAGAAAAGATGTAAGCCTCGTCGTTATTGGAACTGAACGCAAAGTTGGTGGGATCACTGCCGCCGGAATTGAAATTGAGTTCCGTGAAGAGCATGAAGGTGCCGGGAGCGATCGTAGTGTTCGTCGGCACGCGGTATTTCATGGGCGCGAAGAAGTCGTCGGAGATCCACCAACCGCCGATGTTCGCAGGGTTGGTGGAGTTGTTCCATAACTCGATGGCGTCCAGTTGCGGCAGTTCCGAATTGGCGAGAACTTCGTTCACGAGCACCGGCACAAACGTGGGCGACGCGGGATCGTTCGTGCCCGGCGAGCCATTCAGGAGACCACTGGCGCGCCAGCTTTCCTTGCTATCCCATGTGTCAAACGGTGCATTCTCATTCACGATAACAAGTGAGAAGCCGAGGCCGTCGGTGATGGGATACCATGAATTGTTGTAACTGAAGTCCATGATCTGCTCGCCCACGGCATCGTCGAGCTTGATGCGCTCGCCACTGTTATCGAGGGTTCCGGTGTAAAAGCCGGCGATGGTCGCGCTGCCACCGTAACGAGATCCGAAGGCGGGTGGATTTTTCACCAACACGGCACTCTGGCCGGCCGCCAGGCTTGTTATGGCGCTGCCAGCGGTGAACCCGAACGTAATGCCATTGGTGAAATGGACGCCGATCAAGTTCACCGTCACCGGGCCGATGTTTTTCAATTCGATGTACTCGAAGTCCTCCTGCGTAAAGGGGCTGCCCACATTGGTCGGGCCGGGATGATACATGATCTCGGTGATGCGCAAGTATTGCTGCGCCAGGCTCGGATTACCCACGTAGCCATTCGTGTGAACGAGCCGTCCAGTGTCGTCCAGCAGCTTCACGATTTCGCCGCGTGCATCAAGAGATCCCTGGTAATTGCCCACGACAAAAAGCGCCTGGTTCGTTTTCGGAGTGGTTGCGCGGGTGCGGAACGCTTTGATGTCGGGCGTGACATAGATAGAGCCGCCGGGCAAAACAACCGTGCCTGGCTTGAAAGTGAAGTCTACGCCGCCATCCAGCCGCCAGCCCGAAATATCGACCGCGACCGGATTCGGGTTCGTTACCTGAATGAACTCGTGGCCCTGATTGGCAGAACTGGGATTGGATTCAATTTGTCCGATCCGCAGAACAATGTTTGAGGCTTGCGCGAGCGGGATGCCCGCGTTGTTCCCACTGGCGATTCCAATAGCAAGCGAACTGTTGGTGATGCTGTGCCTGGCGTAGAAATGCTGGCGGCGCGCATAGATAAACTGGTTGAGCAATTGATTGACGCCGTTGGTCAGGTCGATGCCAGGATCGAAATTGCATTGGCCGCCCTTCGGTGGCCATTGCCACTTGGCCCGGTCACGCGCTGCCTCTTCCGCAATCAGGTCACGACGTGCCAGAATCAGCTGTTCAAGCTCGGTCGAATTGGTGGGCGTGCCGGGAGGCTTGATCCACGTATCCAACAGCGTTCGCATGCGCCGCAGGAACATCTGCCGCAGCTCGGGAACCTGGAAAAAGGTTTCATACATGCGGTTGTACCTTTGCGCGCCCGCCGCACACGCGAGAGTCTGGCTGGAGCCATACAACGGATGGCCCTTGTGAACGTCGTTCGTGGCTTGGACTCCTTCGACGTAAGGCATGCAAGCAGCCCCGCCTTCATAAAAGATCGCGCCCCACGAAAGATTCATGTCGAAAGGAACGATCCGCCATAGTCCATCGCCCAGGGTATCGCGATAGATGGTCATGTTTGCCCATACATCATCGTTCTCGTGGACCCAGCGGGCGGTCACGAGGTAGTCCAGGACCTCGGGAACATCGAGGAGCTCGAACACGTTGGTGCGCCGGGCATCAACCGAGAGCGTTTGGACAATGCCCGCTGCGAGCGCGACATAATCTGCGTTGCCTTCCGTGACCCGCGTTTTCTTCTCGGGCTGCCCGGTGCTGTCAATCGGGTTCACCATAGTGCCGTAGGCCTTGTAGAGGGCGCCTTCCGGGTCGAAGCCGAAGCGCTCCATTTGATCGGCACCTACGACATCGTTGTGACTGGCCAGTTGATAAAACTCACCGTTCAACTGGAGACGCACCGGATAATAGAATGGCTCCGGTGCCCCCATCTTTCCGGCCAGCCAGAAGGTCAGGAACTGACGCATGTAACTTGGATCAGGATATTCAGCCGTGAACGAAGTGTGCCGAATGCGCCCGCCAGGACCGCTGTGACGGAAGCGATGATCGCGATTGAAATTCAAATGGTGAGCTTTCTTGTTGAAGCCGGAAGTGCTGTTGCCGCGCAAGTTCATTTCCACGTTGTCGTAAAACTCTCCGTCATAGAAAATCGCGACTCGGCCACCTCCCTGGCTGTCAGCACCGGTTTGCGCCGTGGGTATTGACGAACCCAGCACTCCGGGCGCGGCGAAAATGTGGTAGATGGGCAGCTTGCTCGTGACGTTCGTGGGATTCACGATCGTCCCGAGAAACTCAGCGGATTCAGACGGGTTCGCGAACAGCGGCCAGCGGGAAATGTTCCCCTGCGTATCGGTAGCACGGAAATACCAGCGAATCATCTGCCCGTTCGTCGAAGCACTTGCCGGAATAGTCGCACCGAACACGCCGTCATTCGTCGCACCGTCACCGTGGAAGCCGTCGTCGAACATCGCCACTTCCACCTCCGGGCCGAACATGATCTTGTAGCGCATGACCATGCTGCCGACTGGGAAAAACGTCTGCACCACTTTCGCTGTCACCACCAAATCCTGCGCATCCAGCGGCACGTTCGGCGTGTGACCAGGAACTAAAATCGCCGGACCGGGATTTATCACCCCGGCACTGTTTGCCGCGCCGGGAGTGGCCGGAGCAAAATAAACCGGCGTCGGGCTGAGGTCTGTCGTCGTGGACGCAATCAATTCCGCGACAATCAAAAAGTCCTCATTGTTTGCTGCGACATTCAAACCCTGAATGGCCAGTATATTCGTGCCCGGCTGCAGCAGGGTCGGATTGAAAAGAAACGAATCCACAACCGCGGGCGAGTGATTGGTCGTCGCCGTCGAATTGTAGAGTGGTGTAATCGGCGCGTTCGCGCGGAGTAATTCCGTGCCGTTGATATACGCAATGAAGCCATCATCATGACGCATCCGCAACGTCAAGCTGGTGACGTTCGTCGGGTTCGAAACGTTAAATGGAATTCGGATGTAAGCGCTGGCATTCACATTCGACATGGCAGTGCCCACGTCCGTGCGCACGAATGAGGCCGCCGTGACACCCACCGCGTTTGTGCCTGCCGAATAGAGCGAAGCGATCTCCGTCGTCGTCAATGCGCGATGCCACACGCTTACTTCATCGATCTGCCCGTTGAAGTAATTGGTTGACGAGTCAAAGATGCCACCGCCCCCGATATTAAAGTTGAAGGCGGCGCTGCCATAGTTCGCCGTGGCACTGCCACCTGTGCCCGACAAAACGCCGTTGATAAAAATCCGCAGATTCGAGCCGTCGCCGACCACAAGAATGTGAACCCAGGTGTTGAGGGGCGGAGTGTAAGTGACGTTGAGCGTGCCGCCGCCCGAAGTGAAGCACTGAAGATTTCCCGCAGCCGAGAAACCAAACTCAATCACGTCGTTCTGCCCGAAGAGACCGGTCCGGGGAAGTTGAGCACCCGCGGAGTTAATCCAGCCCGCCATGGTGAATGCGGAGCGACCACTCAACAATTGTGACGGTCCACCCACAAAACTGCTCGTTCCGTTGAAAGTCGGCGCGTTGTTGTTGGCTTCAAAACCATTCCACGCCGGCGGGCGC